>LNAP01010812.1_pt1 | contig 15517 bp, 12 predicted proteins | sample 602601 | NCBI WGS metagenome assembly LNAP01 (sample SAMN02440304, study PRJNA202911) | soil metagenome | biome: Subtropical and temperate rainforests or woodlands; isolation source: soil samples (1 kg each in a 20% v/v slurry with milli Q water) were... ...
CGCTGCCGCCGGCCTGGCTGCACAAGCCGTTCGCCGACTGGTGCCGCGACCTCGCCCTGCTCAAGCAGCTGCCGGCGCCGGGCGCCCGCGACTGGTCCGCCCTGGAGGCTGCCGGCTGGCAGCGTCTGGCCGAGGTGCGCAACCTGGAACTGCTACGCGGCCTGTTCCGCCGGCCGCTGGAAGTGTGGCTGCTGCTGGATCGTGCGCTGTACCTGGAGGAGCAGGGCTACCGGGTGCAGCTTGGCCAGTTCTGCGACTACCAGCTGACCCCGCGCAACCTGCTGCTGCTGGCGGAGCGCGACTGAACCAGGCGTAGGGTAGGTAACTCGCGTAGCGATTACCTACCGGGCAGACCGCGTGAAAGCATCGGTAGAAGATCGCTGCGCGAGTCTTCTACCCTACGCCCGGCCGAGCGCCCATCGCCGTAACCCGCGGGCTGCGGCGTTTGAAGCCGTAGGGTCGGTAACTCGCGCAGCGATTACCTACCGGGCAGACCGCGTGGAAGCATCGGTAGAAGATCGCTGCGCGAGTCTTCTACCCTACGCCGGGCCGAGCGCCAATCGCCGTAACCCGCGGGCTGCGGCGTTTGAAGCCGTAGGGTCGGTAACTCGCGCAGCGATTACCTGCCGGGCAGACTGCGTGGACGCATCGGTAGAAGACCGCTGCGCGAGTCTTCTACCCTACGCCCGGACCTTGTCGCAGGGTGAGTCTCGCCCCTACTCCACCCCGCCGCCCAACGCCTTGAACAGGTCGATCTCGCTGCCCAGCTGGGCCAGGCGGACGTCGATCAGTTGCTGGCGGGCGCTGAACAGCTGGCGCTGCGCGTCGAGCAGGGTCAGCCGGCTGTCGACGCCGGTGCGGTAGCGGGTCTCGGCCAGGCGGTAGTACTCGGCGCTGGCCTCGACCAGATCGCGCTGCGCCTGGAGCTGCTGCTGGTAGGTGCCGCGTGCCGCCAGGCCGTCGGCGACTTCGCTGAAGGCGACCTGGATGGCCCGCTCGTACTGCGCCACCTGGACGTCCTTCTGCAGCCGGCTGTAGTCGAGGTTGGCCTTGAGGCTGCCGGCGGTGAAGATCGGCAGGTTGATCTGCGGCTGGAACAGCCAGGTGCCGCTGCCGCCCTTGAACAGGCCGGACAACTCGGCGCTGGTAGTGCCCGCCCGAGCAGTCAGGCTGATGCTGGGGAAGAACGCCGCCCGCGCCGCGCCGATATTGGCGTTGGCCGCCTGCAGCGCGTGCTCGGCCTGGAGGATGTCCGGGCGGCGCTGCAGCAGCTCGGACGGCAACCCCACCGGCAGCTCGGCCAGCAGCGCACCCTCCAGCCCCTGCTGCTCCGGCAGATCCGCCGGTAGCGGGCCGCCGAGCAGCACCTGCAGGGCGTTGCGATCCTGGGCCAGCAGGCGGGTGAACTGCGCCACGCTGCTGCGCGCGCTTTCCACCACGGTACGCGACTGCTGCAATTCCAGCGCCGAGGCCACGCCGACGTCGAAGCTGCGCCGGGTCAGGTTGTAGCTCTGCTCGTAGGTCTGCAGGGTCTCCTGGCTCAGCTTGAGCTGCGCGCTATCGGCCTGCAGAACCAGCCAGGCATTGGCCACGCTGGCCACCAGGCTGATCTGCGTCGCGCGCTGCGCCTGCTCGGTGGCGAAATACTGCTCCAGGGCCGCCTGGTTGAGGCTGCGCAGGCGCCCGAACAGGTCGACTTCCCAGTCGGTGACGCCGAGGCTGGCGCGGTATTCGCCATTGGTCTCGGCCTGGCCGGTGCGGGTCAGGTCGGCCGGCAGACGCTGGCGAGTGCCGCTGCCCGTGGCGTCGAGCTGCGGGAACAGCTCGGCGCGCTGGATGCGGTACAGCGCCTGGTAGGCCTCGACGTTCAGCGCCGCCGCCCGCAGGTCGCGATTGTTCTCCAGCGCCTGACCGATCAGCTGCTGCAGCGCCGGATCGCGGAAGAAGCTGCGCCACTCGGGCAGGGCTGCCGCGGCCGTGGCACTGGCGGCATACGCTTCGCCCTGCGGCCAGGCATTGGCCACAGGGGCATCCGGGCGCTGGTAGTCGGGGATCAGCGAGCAGCCGCCCAGGGCCAGAACGATACTCAGGGACAGGATCGACTTCTTCACTGCGCGGACTCCTTCTCGGCCTGAACGCCCGGCCGGCGCTTGCGCTCGGTCAGCGAGCAGACCAGTACATAGAACAGCGGGATCCAGAAGATCGCCAGTACCAGCGCGGAGAGCATGCCGCCGATCACCCCGGTGCCGATGGCGTGCTTGCTGCCGGCGCCGGCGCCGCTGGAAATCGCCAGCGGCACCACGCCGAGGATGAACGCCAGCGAGGTCATCACGATCGGCCGCAGACGCATGCGGCAGGCCTGCGCCGCGGCCTCGACCAGGCTCATGCCCTGCGCGTGCAGCGACTTGGCGAACTCGACGATGAGGATCGCGTTGCGCGCCGACAGGCCGATGGTGGTCAAGAGGCCGATCTGGAAGTACACGTCGTTGGACAGCCCGCGACCGTAGGTGGCCAGCAGCGCGCCGATGATCCCCAGCGGCACCACCAGCATCACCGAGAACGGAATCGACCAGCTCTCGTACAGCGCCGCCAGGCAGAGGAACACCACCAGCAGCGACAGCGCATACAGCGCCGGCGCCTGGCCGCCGGCCAGGCGTTCCTCGTAGGACAGCCCGGTCCAGGCCAGACCCACGCCCGGCGGCAGCTGCTCGGCGAGCTTCTCGACCTCGGCCATCGCCTCGCCCGAGCTGTAGCCCGGCGCCGCGGCGCCCATGATCTCCATCGCCGGCACGCCGTTGTAGCGCGCCAGCTTGGGCGGGCCGTAGATCCACTGGCCGCTGGCGAAGGCGCTGAACGGCACCATCTGCCCGGCGGCATTACGCACGAACCACTTGTCCAGATCCTCGGGGTTCATCCGCGCCCCGGCCGTGCCCTGCAGGTAGACCTTCTTCACCCGGCCGCGGTCGATGAAGTCGTTGACGTAGCTGCCGCCCCAGGCGATCGACAGGGTCTGGTCGATCTCCGCCAGCGACACGCCCTGGGCGCGCGCCTTCTCGTCGTCGATCAGCAGCTGGTACTGCGGCTCGTCGCGCAGACCGTTCATCCGCACCGCCGCCAGTTTCGGGCTCTGGCTGGCCAGCTGGAGGAACTGGTCGCGGGCCTGGGTCAGCACCTGATGGCCGACACCGGCGCGGTCCTGGAGGAACACGTTGAAGCCGGTGGCGTTGCCCAGCTCCATCACCGCCGGCGGGGCGAAGGCGAACACCATGGCGTCGCGGAAGCCAAAGAAGCGCATCTGCGCGCGCTGCGCCAGCTCGAACACGCTCTGCCCCGGCGCGCTGCGCTCGCTCCACGGCCGCAGGTTGATGAAGGCCATGCCCGAGCTCTGCCCGCGACCGGCGAAGTTGAAGCCGGTAACGGTGAACACCGACTTGACCACGTCCTTTTCCTCGGTCAGCAGGTACTCGCGCATCTGCTTGACCACCTCGTAGGTGCGCTCGGCGCTGGCGCCGGCCGGGGTCTGCACCTGACTGAACAGCACGCCCTGGTCCTCCTCCGGGAGGAAAGCGGTGGGAATGCGGGTGAACATCCAGGCCATGATCGCGACGATCACCAGGTACAGCAGCAGGTAGGGCGCCTTGCGCCTGAGCACCGCCTTGACGCCGCGCTCGTAACCGTCGACCCCGCGCTGGAAGCTGCGGTTGAACCAGCCGAAGAAGCCGCCCTTGTGGTGATGCTCACCCTTGGCGATGGGCTTGAGCAGGGTGGCGCACAGCGCCGGGGTGAAGATCAGCGCCACCAGCACCGAGAGGACCATGGCCGAGACGATGGTGATCGAGAACTGCTGGTAGATCACCCCGGTGGAGCCGGGGAAGAACGCCATAGGTACGAACACCGCCGACAGCACCAGGGCGATGCCGACCAGCGCGCCCTGGATCTGCCCCATCGACTTGCGCGTGGCCTCCAGCGGCGACAGGCCCTCCTCGCTCATCACCCGCTCGACGTTCTCCACCACCACGATGGCGTCGTCGACCAACAGGCCGATGGCCAGGATCATGGCGAACATGGTCAGGGTGTTGATACTGAAACCGAACGCCGCGAGGATGCCGAAGGTGCCGAGCAGCACCACCGGCACCGCCAGGGTCGGGATCAGGGTGGCGCGGAAGTTCTGCAGGAACAGGTACATCACCAGGAACACCAGGCCGATGGCCTCGAACAGGGTGGTCACCACCCCCATGATCGACGCCGAGATCACCGGCGTGGTGTCGTACGGATAGACCGCCTTCATTCCCGGCGGGAAGAACGGCTCCAGCTCGTCGAGGGTCTCGCGCACCGCCGCCACGGTATCTAGCGCGTTGGCGCCGGTGGCCAGCTTGACCGCGATGCCGGTGGCCGGCAGGCCGTTGTACTCGGCGCTGATGCTGTAGTTCTCGCCGCCCAACTCGACCCGGGCGACGTCCTTGAGGCGCACCTGCGAGCCGTCGGCGTTGACCTTGAGCAGGATCTCGCGGAACTGCTCGGGAGTCTGCAGGCGGGTCTTGCCGATGATGGTGGCGGTCAGCTGCTGGCCCGGCGAGGCCGGCAGGCCGCCGAGCTGGCCGGAGGAGATCTGCACGTTCTGCGCCTGGATCGCGCTCTTCACGTCCACCGGGGTCAGCGCGAAGTTGTTCAGCTTGGCCGGATCGAGCCAGACGCGCATGGCGTACTGCGCGCCGAACACCTGGAAGTCGCCGACGCCCTTGGTCCGCGACAGCGGGTCCTGGATGTTGGCGACGATGTAGTCGGCCAGGTCGTTCTTGTCCATGCTGCCGTCTTCGGACACCAGGCCGATCACCAGCAGGAAGTTCTTCACCGCCTTGGTCACGCGGATGCCCTGCTGCTGCACTTCCTGCGGCAGCAACGGGGTGGCCAGCTGCAGCTTGTTCTGCACCTGCACCTGGGCGATGTCCGGGTCGACGCCCTGGTTGAAGGTGGCGGTGATGGTCATGCTGCCGTCGGAGTTGCTCTCCGAGGAGATGTAGCGCAGCCCGTCGATACCGTTGAGCTGCTGCTCGATCACCTGCACCACGGTGTCCTGCACCGTCTGCGCCGAAGCGCCCGGGTAGCTGACCTGAATGCCCACCGCCGGCGGCGCGATGCTCGGGTACTGGTTGATCGGCAGCTTGAGGATCGACAGCCCGCCGGCCAGCATGATCACCAGGGCGATCACCCAGGCGAAGATCGGCCGGTCGATAAAGAATCTAGACATCAGCGAATCCCCTTAACGGCTCTGCGCCGGCTGCTGGGCAGGCTTCGGCTCGGTCGGCGCGGCCGTGGCCGTGGCCGGCGCTGCCAGCGCCGGTACGTTGCTGGCCGGCTGCACCTGGACCTCGACACCCGGCTTGACGAACTGCAGACCCTCGGTGATCAGCCGGTCACCGGCCTTGAGCCCCTCGCTGACCAGCCAGGCACTGCCGGCGGTACGCTCGGCCTTGAGGACGCGCACTTCGACCTTGTTCTCGGCATTGACCACCATCGCCGTGGCCTCGCCCTTGGCGTTGCGCGTCACCCCCTGCTGCGGCGCGAGGATCGCCGCGCTCTTGCTGCCGGCCTGCAACTGCGCGCGGACGAACATGCCCGGCAGCAGCACCTGCTCAGGGTTGGGGAATACCGCGCGCAGCGTCACCGAGCCGGTGCCCTGGTCCACCGACACCTCGGAGAACTCCAGACGACCGTCATGGGCATAGGCGCTGCCGTCCGGCAGGGTCAGGCTCACCTTGGCCGCATTGGCGCCGACCTTTTCCAGCTGCCCGCTGGCCAGCTCGCGACGCAGGCGCAGCAGCTCGCTGGCCGGCTGGGTCACGTCGACGTAGATCGGGTCGAGCTGCTGGATTTCCGCCAGCGCCGTACTCTGCCCGTTGCTCACCAGCGCGCCTTCGGTGACGGCCGAGCGGCCGATGCGCCCGCCGATCGGCGCCAGCACTTTGGTGTAGCGCACATCGATGCGCGCCTTTTCCAGCGCCGCTTCGGCCTGCAGCTGGGCGGCCCGCGCCTCGTCGTACTGCTGGCGACTGACCGCCTGATCGGCCACCAGCACCTGGTAGCGCTCGGCCAGCGAGCGGCTCGACAGCACACTGGCCTCGGCACTCTTCAGCGTCGCCTCATAGGTCGCCGGATCGATCTGGTACAGCTGCTGCCCGGCCTTGACCTCGCTGCCCTCCTTGAACAGGCGCTTGTGCACGATGCCATCGACCTGCGGACGCACCTCGGCCACCCGGTAAGCGGCGGTGCGCCCGGGCACCTCGGTGGTCAGGGTGAACGGCTGCGTCTCGAGGGTCACCACGCCCACCTGGGGAGCCGGGCGGGCCTGCGGAGCGGCCGCCTCTTTCTGGCAACCAGCCAACAGCAGAAGCGACAGCAGGGCAGCCGTGCCCAGCGTCGCGCGTGTGGATACGCTATTCATCGGAAAGCCTCGAATTCGTGTGCACGGGCAAGGGGAGAAGTATGGGGGAGATGAAATCTCCGATGGCGCCCAATATACTTACATCCGCGATTGTTTGTAAGATCGCAACTGTTACAATTTTCCAGTAGCGCGACAAAACCACGGATCGTCCGCACCCGGCCAACCCTGCCCCACTGGCGCACGCAGGTCCGGACGCCAGCGACGAATCTGCCACGACCGGCTCAGAGAACCCCCATGGCCCGCAGAACAAAAGAAGACGCCGAAGCCACTCGCCAGCAGATCCTCGACAGCGCCGAACACGTGTTCGCCGCCAAGGGCGTGGCCCACACCACCATGGCCGACATCGCCGCCGACGCCGGCGTTTCGCGCGGCGCCCTGTACTGGCACTTCACCAGCAAGACCGACATCTTCCACGCCATGTTCATCCGCCAGCACGACGCCAACAAGGTCGTCTGCGCCGCTGCCCGCAACCCCGAGGAAGCTGACCCGCTGGCGCAGATGCGCAGCATCCTCAGCCACTTCCTGCGCAAGGTGGTGGACGATCCGCAGCAGCGCCGGGTCAGCGAAATCCTCCACCACTGGCCGGCGAGCAGGCCGACCTGCGCCAGCACCTGCAGGCCACCGGCGACGAGATCGACCAGGACATCGCCCTGTCCCTGCGCAACGCCGTGCAGCGCGGCCAGCTGCCCGCCGACCTCGACCTGCGCCGCGCCGCCATCGCCATGCATGCCTACATCCACGGCCTGATCAACAACTGGCTGCTGCACCCCGACAGCTACCCCCTCGACCGCGAAGCGGAAGCCTTGGTGGATGCCCTGCTCGACATGCTCAGGTTCAGCCCGGCGCTGCGCCACCCGGCGTAAGGCGCCCCACCCCGCGTTCGCGATGCGGGGTGCAGACGCCTCAGCGCCGCTCCTGAGCTGCCCGCCAGGCCGCGAACTCCGAGGGTCGCAGACCGTAACGCGCCAGCACGCCCTCGTGCAGCCGACGCAACTCCTCGACGATCAGCGCCTGCACCGCCTCGCGCTCGGCTGTCGGCACCTCCCGCTCGACCTGCCGACGCACCAGCAGCAACGGATCTGCCTCCACCTGCGTCACCACCTCGCGAATGCTCGTGCGGATCAGCCCGCGCCAGGCCAGACGCAGCGGATCGGGCTCGGCCAGCGTCTGCCGCAACGCCAGATACTCCTGGGTCGAGCGCTCGTAGGCCCAGACATACAGATCGCGCAGCAACTCCACCCGCGTCAGCTCGTAAAGGCCAATGACTGCCCGGCTGTAGGCCTGTTCCGGCACCCCGATGAAGGTCAGCGGACAAAGGTTGGCGCGAAACAGCGGCAGGTTGGCCGCCAGGCGCGAAGTGCGCTTGTTGATGTCGGCGAACGGCTGCAGATAGGGCAGATGCACCATCACGAAGAACGACTGCTCGAACGGGTCGGCGATCCGGCTCGCCTTCTCCAACAGCTGATCCAGCAGCTCATCGATCTGCTGAGGTGCGGACAATGGTCGATAGACGCTATTGCCGATCTCCACCGCATGCTGACGCACCCGCCCCTCGTCCGCCGGGTTGGGCAGCAGGTTCTCCGCCAGTGCGCTGTGCAGATTGAGCAGGGTGAAACGGTTGAAGCCCACCGTATCGGCATTCTCCACCAGCAGCTCGATGGCGCTTTTGTGGTTCAGGATCATCTGCGTTTCCAGGGCAGCCTTGCCTTGTGCCGCCTGGCCATGCTCGATCAGCTCCACGGTATCCAGCCGCGAATAGGTGTTGCCCTCCAGGTGACTGGACGCCCAGGACAGGTCGATCAGCAGCCGGCCAAGCATCGCCCTCCCATAGGTGCCGGCTGGCGCCGCGCCCTGCCCCGTCTCGCCCATCCGCCGCAACTGGCGGCGCAGGGGTTCGGGCAGATACCAGGTGCGGTTCGGCTCATAGGCCTCGAGGAATTCGCGCTGATAACCCACCGGCCGCCGCGCCGCCAGTGGTTGATCAACATAGGCAAGAATGTCGCGACTGTCGGCGGACAGCGGAATCCACGACGGAAAGGCATCGCCCCCCTCTGGGGACGGCGCCACCCCTGTCAGCGCTCGGTAGCGGCGAGCGCGACCATTGCCTTCTGCGGCGACTTGTTCCGCCTCGATCAACCGGGCAAGCCAGCGCTGCGCCGTACGCCTCACTACATCGGGATGCTGCTCCAGCAACTCGCTCAACGTCAGGCCCGCAGGAGTACCCTGCAGGGTGTGCAGCAGATCAGTGGCAAGCGTCATGGCAGCCTGGCTCCCCGGCAGTGTCGCGATTCATCAAACCGATGACGCGATAATGACGCGAAACACCCAATCGCGTCACCCGAAGTGTCGCGATTCCCGACACGGATGACGCGATTCCCAGCAACCAGTACCTCACTCAACCAACAAACACCTGCTGCCGATGCCAGGCGACGAACTCGACGCTGGGCATGAAACGCTCGGGCAGCTCGATCTGCCGGCCGGCCAGCGGGCGGAGCACCTCGCGCACGAAGGGTTCGTCGCGCTGGCGCAATTGTTCGGAGAGCGTGATGGTGAAGTCGTCCTCAAGGGTAATCAGCCCCTGATCGAAGGCGCGGTCGTGCAACGCCGACAGGCACAGGCCATTGGCCGGATTCAAGCGGTTCGCCTTGTCCGCACGCCAGGGCACGATATGGCTGGCCAGCAGCAGGCGCGGCTCGGCCAGCCCGGACATGCAGCAGCGCCCGCGATAACTACCGAGCACCGCGCGGCGGAAGAACTGCTGCTTGATGCGCTGCTCGACCAGCACTTGGCGGGTGGCGTCGGTGAAGTCGGCCAGCGCCAGCCCGTCGCCGACCTCGTCCCCATCCAGGTCGTCAGCCGGCATGTTGTGTTCGCTGCGCAAGGCCGCCAGCAGACCGGCGCACTCCAGCGCCAGCCCTTCCCAGTCGGCATGGAACTGCGCCCAGATTTCCCGATCCAGCTTGGACGCGCCATCCAGCCCCTTGCGTCCGCTGGAGGTAATCGCCGGATCCAGACTGGCCAAGTTATTCAACTTCATTGCCACTGCTCCAGGCTTTCGACCAATCAACCCAGCCAGTTCGATAACTTGCGGAGTCCGCTGATCCAAACGGCCAAAGGGCAGTTGGCAATACAGATGCAGCGCCAGCTTGACCTGATCCGTGGTCCATAAATCCTTGCGCATAGTGCCGCCTCCCTGCTGATTGCGCCGACTCACTTGGTTCAGTTGGGCAATTCGAATACCACGCTCATCGGCGCGCTGCCGCTATGACTGCGGTAGCGTACCGGGCCGTGATAGGTGAAAGGCGCGGCCTTGCCGGCTTGCTTGCGATCCTCTCGGACAAACAAGTGAATGCTCAGCCCGAGCTTTTCATGCTCGATGATCTCCCGACCACGTCTGCTTTCCGGAGTAGTCGAATTCTGGCTTTGCCAGTGGAAGGTGCGCTCGTCGATCCAATGATCCAGATAACGGTGCTCTTCGGCCTTGCCCTGCTTATTCAGGGTCACCAGCAATATGTGGGATTTAGCCTCAGCCAGGAGCACGTGCCCGACATTCCAACTGCCGGTATTGAACTCCACGCCGAACAGCGGCGGAATCTCCTCGCGCATCAGCCGCTGGCCCACCGCCATTTCCAGGGGATCGAGCACTGCCCTGAGGCGGGCGAAGGTGCGCAGCTGTTCCTGCAACTCATCGGTGACTGGGATATCGGCGAAATCGGGGTTGTTGGCGCGCAGCACATAGCTGCCGTCGCGCTCCTTGAGGATGACCCGCAGCAGGTATTGGTTGTCGCCAGCACCGTCCTGGCGCTCGATGGCCATGGTCGAGCCGGTGATGGCACCCGCGCTGCTCGGACTGATCTGCTCCAGCAACAGGTAGTCGCCATCATGGATCGGTTGCTTGCCGCCATTCATCGAGTTACCCGAGGCGCGGGCGATAAAGTGGCGGGACGGATCGAGACGGCCATGGCCTTCACCGAGTCGCCGATACTCCTCGCAATCGGCCGTACCGGTCTTGAAGTGGCCGCAGGCGATTTTCAGGTTGGGGAAGAACGGCAGTTCGCTGCCTAGACGACTAGGCGGTGGAGGGGCAAGCGGGAGGGTTTTGTAGGCCGCCAGCCGGTAGTCCACCAGCTCCTGCAGCCACTCGGCAAACGTCTCGCGGTGCGCCTCGGCAACCGCCTGCGTGGGGCGCAGCGTTTCGCCGTCGATGCGGAAAAACACCCGCTCACCGGGTTTGCGCTGGCTACCGGTCCAAATCGCAACGGGATTGCCCATCCAGTGACGCTGCCATGCCGCATCCAGACCGCTACTGCCCTGGCGCAACGCTGCAGGCAGATCGGCCTGCAGCGCGCGGCGGCGCTGCAGAGTCTGCCAGCCGCGTTCGGCCAAGGCGCTCAGGGACGGCGCCACGCGCCAACCGTCCAGTTCCTGAAACGCCTCCAGCAGGATCATCGTCAGGCTGTCGTCGATCTTGCGCACCTCGACTTCTACCAGCAGCGCATGCTGGGCGCTCAATACCTCGCGCTCGGCGTCAGTCAGATCGCCTATTGCCTCGACCAGCGAAAACCAATCACCGAACTGCTGGCGCATCTCGCGCAGACTGGCGCCGAAGCGATAGAACTCGCTCAAGGTTGGCCGCCGCCCCAGGCCTTCGCGCAGCGCCTGATAATCCTTCTGCACGCCCTCGCCATCCAGCGCCTTGAGAAAGTCGATCAGTTGCAGGTCGTAGTTGATGAAACAGCCGTCCGGCAGTTCCAGGCGATGCTCCTCGGCAGCACGCGCATAGTCGGCCAGTTGCCGATGGTTCATGCTGTGGCCCATCAATGCCTGCGGCTTGTGCAGGAAACTCTGGTGGTTGCCGATAAAGTCGAGCACCACCAACTGGTCCTTGCCCGGCGCCTTGCGCAGACCGCGACCCAGCTGCTGCAGGAAAAGGATTTTCGACTCGGTTGGGCGCAGCAGCATCACCGTGTCGATGGCCGGCAGATCGACACCTTCGTTGAACAGGTCCACCGAGAAGATCGCCTGTAGCCGACCGTTCGCCAATTGCTCCAACGCCTCGCCGCGCGACAGGGGCGAAGTGGCATACACCGCCGCGGCCCGCACACCCTGCTGCTGGAAATACTCGGCCATGAACTCGGCGTGGCGAATCGATACACAGAACGCCAGCGTCTTGCTCTGTGCGTGGCTGCGCCACGTCTTCAAGGCGTGCCGGGCGCGGCTCAGGGTCGCCAATTTGCTGCTTAGCTGCGTGGGATCGAAACGGCCATTGCGCCAGGGGATTTCCGCGTAATCCACGCTGTCATCGAACACCCCGTAATAGTGGAAGGGCGCGAGCAACTGGCTGTGGATGCCGGCGAACAAGTCGCGGGTAAACACCAGATTGTCGTCGCACAGCGACAGAATATCCGACTGGTCGGTGCGATCCGGCGTGGCGGTCAGGCCGAGCAGGAAGCTTGGCGCAAAGTGGGTGAGCAGGCGGTGATAGGTCGGCGCGGCAGCATGGTGGAATTCGTCGATCACCACGTAATCGAAGTGCTGCGGTGCAAAACGCTCCAGATGGGCGACGCGACCCAAGGTCTGCACCGAAGCGCACAGCACATCCACCAGGCAGTCGCGCTGCTGGCCCCGATAGAAACCAACCCGCGCGGTCGGTCGAATGCGCAGGAAGGTTTCCGCCGCTTGATTGAGAATTTCCTCGCGATGGGCGACGAACAGCACCCGCCGCGCACCGAACTGCTCGGCATCGAAGGCCGCCAGCCAGGTCTTGCCCAGGCCGGTAGCGAGGACCACCAGGCCGCGGCGGTATCCCTCGGCGCGGCTGTGCAGCAAGGCCTGCAGCGCCTCGACCTGAATCGCGCTCGGCTGCGGTGGCAGCTCCTGCTCCTGACTCCCCGGCGCAATCGCCCGCGGCGGCGGGATGCGCCGGGCTTCGTAGGCGTCGATCCAGGCATCTGAAAGCGGCTTGGCGCGCGGATAGGCGAACAACTGGTCGAAGCGCAGCCGCGCCTCGAGAAAACCCGCATCGCCCGGATAGTCGATGCGGTAGTTCCACTCCAGGCCATCCTGCAGCGCCTGGCGGCTGATATTGCTGGAGCCGATAAAGGCTTGGCCGCGTAACTGGCCATGCTGATCCACCGCGGCAAACAGATAAGCCTTCATGTGAAAGCTGCTGCCGGCGCTTTCATAGACGCGTACCTCGGCGCCCTGCTCTTGCAGCAGCATCAGCCGGCGCAGCGCGTCGGGATCGGTGATGTCGAGGTAATCGCTGGTGATGATGCGCAGCCGCGCCGGCTGCAGCGCCGCCGCAGCCTCGTCACTGCGGGTCAACGCGCCCAGCAAGTCAGGCAACAGCAGGCGCAGACCGGTGCTTTTGACGAAGGCCACCGCCATGTCGATCTCGCTGGCGGCGTTGATCGCCGCGCACAGATGCGGCAGGAAATGATCGGCTTCGCCGCCAGTGACCAGGCGTGCCGGTGCGACGGCGCCACCACCGCGGTTATCTTCGCAAGGCTCCCACTTATCGTTCACCCGTCACGTCCTTGCCCTGTTTCACGTCCATCGAGCAACCATGCTATCACCCCGCCAGCCCCTGTTCGCCGCTACCACCGCCCCCAGCGCCTCGCGCCAGCCGATCCATCCGGCCATCCAAGCGCCTGAAAGCCTGACGGTAGTGAGCCGCTGACTGCCGCCCGGACACTGCAGTCCGGCGCGCCGCTCTTGCCTGCCCGGCGAACATGCCCAACACTCGCAGCAAGCGGTGGCGCCCAGGTGTGCCACCTCGTTCAATCCAGGAAAATGTGAGCACTACCATGTCGGACAGAACAGGCAGCAGCGCCAGCTACAGGCAGCGCGAATCGGGGTACCGGGACAAGATGTATCCGTGGGTCTGCGGCCGCTGCGCGCGGGAATTCGCCTATTCCAACCTGAGCCAGCTGACGGTCCACCATATCGACCACAATCACGACAACAATCCGGCCGACGGCAGCAACTGGGAGCTGCTCTGCCTGTATTGTCACGACCACGAACACTCCAAGTATTCGATCTACAACGGCGAGAACGGCAGTGCGGTGATTCCCGGCGAGAAGTCGCCGCAGGTTAAGCACAATCCGTTCGCCGACCTGAAGGCGCTGCTGGACAAGCAGCAGAAATAATTCCGGCCGGGGCGCAGGGCGCGCACGGCGCCCCGCATGGCCTCTGTTAATATTCGCCCCATTCCCAACTCCAGGAAAATTCTCATGCAAGAACACGAAAAGCCCCTCGACGAGGCGGAAATCGACGAACTGAACGAACTGCTGTTCAGCTACTCGGAAAAGGCCGAGCAGGAACATGGCAAGGAAGGCGAGGAGGTGGATTGCATATTCAGCATCTCCGAGCTGGACGGTTTCCTCACCGCCGTGCTGACCGGTCTCAATCCGATTTCGCCGTCGGAATGGTTGCCGGCGCTGTGGCGCGGCAAGCTGCCGAAGTTCGAATCGGAAGCCGAGCTGCAAAAACTCACCGACCTGCTGATGCGCCACATGAATGCCCTGGCCAACAGCCTGTTCGAGGATCCGGACAGCTTCGCGCCGATCTTCGAGATCGGCGAAGACGAAGACGACGTGCTGGTCGACGAGTGGTGCTACGGCTACATGCGCGGCGTCGAGCTGCGCAACAACGACTGGCAGGCCCTGCGCGACCAGCAGCCGGAACTGCTGCTGCCGTTCATGCTGCTGAGCGGCGCCTACTCGCTGGAAGACGGCGAGGAAGTGTCCGATGACGATATCGCCGAGATGAGCGACAACCTGCCGGACCTGGTGTTTGCCGTGCGCGATTTCTGGCTGGCCGAGGCGGAAAAGCCCAAGGCGCCGAAGACCGGCCGCAACGATCCGTGCCCGTGCGGCAGCGGCAAGAAGTTCAAGCAATGCTGCCTGCACTGAGGCGCCACTGAAACTCTCCACCCCGCTGCCCGCCGTCGCTTGCACTACTCTTTGCACTATTGACGGTGGGCAGCCGCCCCGATAAAAAGCACACGCTTATCCGCAGCGAAAACAATTGGATGCAGGGATTGCACGGCTTTCGCGCATGCGGACTTTCTTATTGCAGACCCTTCTTCTACATCCTGGAGACACTTGATGTCCAAACTGCTGGAATTTCGCAAGGCCGAACAAGCCCTCAGGGAGCAACTCGCGCGACTGGAATCGCTCAAGCACGACACCGAACTGAAGCGCGAAATGGAGTTCGAGGACAAGCTCAAGGAATTGCTGCAGGAATACGGTTTCAAACTGCAGAATATCGTCGATATTCTCCAGCCGCAGCCGCTGCATATCGCGGAACTCGACCTCCTGGAACAGGACAGCGGTCGCCGCGTACGCAAGACCCAGATCTGGACGAATCCGATCACCGGCGAAGTACTGGAAACCAAGAGCGGCAACAACAAGACCCTCAAGGCCTGGAAGGCCGAACACGGCGAGAAGTTCGTCGCCACCTGGCTGCAGAAGGACTGAAGTCCGCCAGCCGGCCCTGATCGCTCCCATATTCCTCTATGGGAGCGGCCAATGCCGCGTGGCTCACGCCCAGAGCGTGGCACGCGCATCCCCGCCCCTGCGACGCCCCGGCCTGTAGCCGGCCGACCGATTTTCTCGCACACTGCCGGCCATCCATACCGGTCCTGTCAGGGAGTGATACGTGTCGCCTGCCGCCTTCCGCCGTCGCCCTGCCCTCCTGCTGATGGTCCTGCCGCTCGCGCTGCTGGCCTTCCTCGCCTGGCGCCACTGGCAAGGCCCGCTATTGCCCGGCTATCGGGTCGAGGCGCGGCCACTGGTGCAGCGGGTGGTGGCCAGCGGCGAGGTCAGCAGCCAGTCGCTGGCGCGCATCGGCAGCGAGCTGACCGGGGTGATCAAGGCCCGGCATGTGCGCGAAGGCGATGCGGTAAAGCCGGGCGACCTGCTGCTGGAGCTCGACGACGCCGAGCAGCAGGCCAAGCTGCGCGAGGCCGAGGCGGCGCTGCGCCAGCTGATCGACAGCAGCCGGCCGCAAGCCCAGGCCACGCTGCGCGATGCGCAGAGCAACCTGCAGCAGCTGGTGCGCGAACGTGAG
>LNAP01003283.1_pt1 | contig 15516 bp, 15 predicted proteins | sample 602601 | NCBI WGS metagenome assembly LNAP01 (sample SAMN02440304, study PRJNA202911) | soil metagenome | biome: Subtropical and temperate rainforests or woodlands; isolation source: soil samples (1 kg each in a 20% v/v slurry with milli Q water) were... ...
CAAGAAGCATTGGCCAAGAATGGTGAGCTGCACCTGGGCTTTATGAATGACAGTGGTACGTTCAGTTTTGGTCAGTAACCAGGCCGTCACTCGACAATCCCGACTGTTCCCGCTGTACCCGGATATGAAAGAAAACTGATGCAACACGCCCCCTGAACGCCCTTGGAACACTCCTTGGGCGTTTTTTTTTGCCCATCGAAAAGAGAAACCCTATGCAGATACTGTGTGATTCACCGTCGATTCAGGCGGCGCTTGATACCCAGGCAGAACTCACCCGGCTGATCACCGGTTATGTCCAACGTCTGAGTGACTACGAAGGCTGTGAGCTGGGCCAGCTGGTGCAGTTCATGGTGATGGCCAGCGGTGACACGGTCGTTGAACTGGAAGCGGGATTAGGCTTCTCGGTCAGGATCAATCGCTTCACCGGCTGCCGGTATGGAGACGCTGATTACCTGCCGTCCTGGGAGGTCATCGAGGAACACACATTCTGGTATGAAGTGGTTTATGTGCTGGGGGACGACGGCTTTGGCATAGTCATCTTTGTGCCCACAGACGCTGATCCTGAATTGACTGAAATGCTCCAGCACTACACCCGCCGCTAACCCCTGCAGCTGTCCCCCCGTTATGCCCATGACACCCGTTGGACCTTCACCCCACGCATTACGGCTAATCAGCCACCTTATATGAAAGGCTCCAAAGCCCTTCAAGCCCTGTAATACCCAAACCCATACCCATACCCATCCGAAACGTATCTCACCCTTGAGAGGCATCACTATGTCCATTGAATCTGTACCTGAAACGCCAGTTGTGATTGACGCTGAACTAGCCTCGATCATCGAACCTTCACCTGCTACTGAGGAAGCCCCCGATGCTGCACCTGAAAATCCTGATGTGCTTGCTGAACCGCCCTCCGAAAACCCCGATGTATTAATCCGTGTGTTGAAAAGTGATAGCTGTCCGTCCCTCACTGCCCGATCCATCTTGGGTTATCAACTGGGCCTCAAGGACGAGTCCGAGCTGTACCTGAGGTTGGTCAGCAACACCGGCAGTGGTTTCTTCAGCAAAGAATGGGTGGCCTGCTCGGTGATTGAGTCCTTGATCACGGCATCGGCTGAGCTGACCTCCACCTCGTTCAAGGCCATCTTTCCCAACAAGTCCGTCAATACCGGGGGCTTTGTCATGGCCGTCATCAAGGCGTTGGGTTTGATCCAGCCCAATCCGCAAAACAGTCGTTGGCATCAGCAGGTGCCTGAGATGACCTTTGATCAAGTGGCTATCGAAGCCATGGTTCAGGAGGAAGAAGCGCAACCGGTAGTCGTCCCCAAGGCCATCAGCAAACGTAAACACAAGGAAGGTTGAGATGATGTGGTCGATAACCTCGGCGCTGATCTGTGGGGCAGTCCTCGGATTGTGGTTTCCGACAACCCGTTGGATGGCCATTACCAGTGCAGCGGCCTTGTGCTTCTTCTATCCATGGCTGGGCGTGGTCCTGGTGACGATCGTTTCATGGTCGTTCTATTACTTCCGGTTCCGCAAATGAGGTGTGAGGACAGGGATTGACCGTCTAGACGGCTGATTGTGCTGCCTCGGTTTAACATTGCCCGGTCATGCCGAAGTCACTTCCATGGTGTTGCCAGGGCCGCCGTTTGGCCGACCCCTGACCGTCGCACCGCCTCGACCCTGCCGTTACCCCTCGCTACCCCCGACCCTGCATCCGTCACACTTTCCGGCCTCTGCGGCCCATCCGTTTCGTGCGGAGGATTTCGTGTGCCTGGCGTTTGGTGGGGGTAGCGGGGGACTGGTAACCTGAAAACCTGAAACCTGCCAGTCTGGGGAGTGAGACGCTGCAATCCTGAGAATCTGGAAGGTGGTCATGGGCTGATGGGACACAATCTGGCTGTGTAGCCCAAACAGTTTTTCAGAATCACGCTGAACGGTTGACCTCATGGCCAGCACTGTGTAAATTCCCTGACACAAGTATGTGAGTCCCACCTCGGTGGTGATGTCCATCATCTATTTCGATAGCCGTCTCTATAGCAAGTGCCCTTGGGTCCAGACCTTTCCACTGGACAGATTCATCCCAAGCGTGCGTTTGCCTGTAGGACGGCTTTTTTGTGGACGGTCCTTTTGCAAGCGCTGATCAAGCACCTTTGCCGAGCCGCCCAATGTCCATTCCTTCCCGTATCACCCCGCCACTTGCGCCAGTTGCGCCATTTGACAGCAATGCCGATGCCGCCCTGTATTGGTTCAAATTTGGCCTAACGGTCATTCCGATTCTTCCCCATTCCAAGCAAGCAGTCATGAAGTGGGATCCATGGTTGGCAGCACTGAGCATTGAGTCCATCCAGTATCACTGGTCTCTGAATCCGTCCCATGAACTGGCCTGCATCGTGGGTGACAACCTGATCGTGCTGGACACTGACAGTCTGGCGGCGGAGCAGGCGCTGGCCGATATTGAAGCGAATCATGGATGTCCCCCGATGTTTATCGTCAAGACCAATCATGGGCATCATCACTACTTTCGATTAGCTCCCGGTGCCTACGCCAAATCCGATTCCCATCACACTGACACCTACCCGGATCGAATCGATGTGAAGACCGGGCGCGGCATGATCGTGCTTCCACCCAGTACCGACAAAACAATTTCCAGCTGTTATGTCGAGAGTGTTGATGGACTGCATGAGGTCAATCAGGACTTCATTGACGCCGTGTTTAAGCACAATGGACGGCAGGTTCCGCGACCTTCCGAGCCGATTGACGGAATGACGACTGCACCCCCTGTCACTGAATCACACCTGGCCAAACTTCAGGCACTGCTTGCACACATCAGCCCTGATGTCGGTTATGAGGATTGGCTACATGTACTGATGGCGATCTTTCATGAGACTCAAGGCAGTGAGGACGGCTTGGCATTGGCCGACCATTGGAGCAGCCAAGGAGAGGGTTATTCAGGCCAGAAAGAGATCGACATTAAATGGCGTTCATTTCGTCTGGAGGAAGCTCATCCTGTGACGCTGGGCACCCTGATCAAGCTGGCTAAAGAGGGCGGTGGTGATATGCAAGTCATCCTGGGCTCAGCAGCCGACAAGTTTGAAGCGTGTGAATATGAGGTGATCAGCCCAGCACCGGCCGTTGTTCAGCGAAGTGAGTCACGCCAATGTTCCCCGTTGGCGGCCTTCTCGCTGCGCGGACAACTGGCGAAGCTGGAATCGTCAATGGTGGAACAGATACCGATTCTGGGCAATTTGGTGCTGCTGGGACAGGCCACAGTCTTTTATGCGCCGCCTAACACGGGCAAGACGCTGCTGATCCTGCATATGATCATTAACGGCATCAAACAAAAAATCATCGATCCCACTCAGCTCTTTTATATCAACATGGACGATAACAGTAGTGGCTTGGTGGATAAGCTTCGATTGGCCGAAGAGTATGGTTTCCACATGCTTGCTGATGGTCATCAAGCCTTTCAATTCAGCGAATTCCGGGTGGCCATGGAGACGATGATTGTCACCGATACGGCTCGGGGGGTGACGGTGGTTCTCGACACCCTTAAGAAATTTACAAACCTCATGGACAAGGGTAAAAGCACGGATTTTGCCAAGGTGATCCGCCAGTTCTCACTCAAAGGTGGCACCGTCATTGGCTTGGCACATGCCAATAAGCATCCCGGTGCTGATGGTCGAGCTATGTATTCGGGAACGAGCGACATCGTTGATGACTTTGATTGTGTCTACATGCTGAACACAATTCCCCAGTCTGACCCGACTCAGAAGGTAGTGGAATTCAGCAATAGCAAACGTCGCGGCAATGTGGCCCAGACCGCCGCCTACAGCTACACCCTGGACCGTGATATCCACTACAACGAACTGTTGCTGTCGATCCAAGAGGTCAACCCAGATCAGCTGACGTCCGTCAAATGTGCGACTGAGGTTCAGACGGATGCGCAGATTATCGAGAGCGTTGCGGGGTGCATCCGTGACGGCATTGATTCGAAGATGAAGCTGGCAGAAGCCGCCGCTCAACGGGCAGGGTGCAGCAAGCGATCAGCCCTTAAGGTTGTCGATAAATACACAGGCAATGATCCCGCGATTCACCAATGGAGCTTCACTGTTAAAGAACGTGGGGCCAAGGTGTTCATGCTGCTGGCAACTCCTTCTGGTTCCACAGACGAGCCCCCACCCGTTGTGACCTGAACGCCCTAGGGGGCAGTTTTCAGGTTTCCAGGTTCGCAGCTTCCCAGCTTCCCAGCGCCGCGCCTGAGTTTGCCCCCAAATACCCGTCCCGTTTCGCCATTACATCAACCCTCAGTCCAGCCCCGTGCTTGTGATTGGTGAGCACCCATGTCTCTGAAACACATGATTTTTTGATCAATGAATAGGAGTTTCATCTGCTATCCGCATACCGCTTCAGCCTGTCGTGTACCCGCTCAATCCTCAATCCTGTGTCTAATCTGCAATAAGGAAATATGCCCATGCCGCACGCTAACCTGGACGCCCATTTTGTTCGCAATGCCGTCTGCCCTGAGGGTAAAAGCAAAGTGGACTATTACGATACCGCCATCACAGGCTTCATTCTTGAAGTCCGTGCCTCGGGCGGCAAAACGTTTCACCTGCGCTACCGTGATCCCCATGGCAAGCAGCGTCAGCACAAGATTGGCGACAGTAAGTCCCTGTCATTCGACAAGGCACGTCAAGCCGCTCAGGTCTTGCGTTCGCGTGTGGTGTTGGGTGAAAGCCCAGCCGAGGAACGTAAGATCAAGCGGGCGATACCGACCGTGGCCGAGTTTGCCGAAGAGCGCTACATGCCGTTTGTGAAGGGGTACAAGAAGAGTTGGGATTCAGACGATAGCTATCTGCGTAACCATGTGTTGCCCCGGTTCGGCAGTCACCATCTGGATCAGGTCAGTCAGCAGGAGGTGGTCGAGTTTCACCATGCCATGCGGGCGAAAGGGTATGCGTTGGCCACCTGCAACCGAATGCTCGTACTGATGCGTTACATGTTCAATCTGGCCAAGAAATGGAAACTCCCCGGTGCCGATTTCAATCCCACCATTGGCGTGCCCATGTACGAGGCCAACAATGCACGGGAGCGTTACCTGACCGCCGAGGAAACCCAGCGTTTGAAGGTGGCATTGGTGAGAAGTGACAACACACAACTGCAATACATCGTGCCCTTGTTGCTGATGACTGGGGCGCGTAAACGGGAGCTGTTGGAGGCTCAATGGGAGCACTTTGATCTGGAGCGTCGTAGCTGGCGTATCCCGATGTCGAAGTCAGGCAAAGCACGGTATGTGCCGTTATCCACCACCGTTCTGGAGGTGTTGGCACAGTTGCCAAGGTGGCCGGGATGTCCTTATCTGGTGCCCAATCCAAAAACTCGTGAGCCGTATGTCTCGATATTCTCCAGCTGGAATACGGCTCGCAAGCACGCTGGATTGCCTGAGGTGAGGATGCATGACCTGCGCCATAGCATGGCCAGCAACATGGTGAACTCGGGTCGCTCGATCTATGAGGTAGCCAAGGTGTTGGGGCATACGCAACTGAAAACGAGCCAGCGTTACAGCCACTTGTCACAGGAGACCCTGATCGCGGCGGTGGATGCAGCGGCCAATGCGACGGGCACCAACTGGTCTTCAGCGGCAGCGGTCAAAGCTGGTTAAAATCCCAAAGGACCGACCGGGGAAAATCCCGCCGTCCACTTGACCTGGGCGGGGCTGACTCGTTGGGTTGGGTGGTCGGTGGGGATCATTATGGCGATTGATTTGAGCAAGGTAACCTCGTATGGCAATTGGGGCCAATGCATACTTTTTGCAGTTGGGTGATCGCTGGGTGAGGGGAAACGGGTGATCCAGAAATGGTCGCAACCCCTTGAATACACTGGGCCGCTGACCTTGCTTCACAGGTTCGCTCACTGCAGGTGTGGACGTTCTGAACGGTGACGGTGGCAACAACGTCTTCACCGGCGACAACACCCAAACCAACGGTTCGGTTGGTGCTGGTGACCAACTCAACGGTGGCGCAGGTACCGATACCTTCAACTACTACTCTAACGGCGGCGTACTTCCTGTTCCTCAGCTGAACAGTGTTGAGAAAGTCAACCTGATCGGCGCTAATGCCGTTACCGCTAACTTCAGCAGCGCTGTTGGCCTTCAGCAAGTGACGTTGAAAGACACAACCGTTACTGGTAGCAGCATCACTCTGGGTGCTGGTGTAGCAGCAGGTCTGGACAACGCTAAAATTGATGGTAGTGCAACCTTCATTGGCCCAGCAGCCCAAACAGCAGCAACGCTGAACGTGGCTAACGGCACCAACGTTACAGGTGTTGTAGACCTCCAAGGCGCTGCGCTGACTACCCTGAACGTGGTTTCGGCTGCTGGCGCTGCTAACACTATCGGTTCGCTGCAAAGCACCACCGGTACTGAAACCACCCTGAACGTAAGCGGTGCAGGCGATCTGACCATCAACGCTGTTGATGCATCTCTGACCACCATCAACGCTTCTGCTGCGACTGGCAAAACCTCCATTGATGCCTCGCTTACCACTGGTAACGTTGCTTACACTGGCGGTACCGGTAACGACACCATCAAGTTCGGCGCTACCCAACTGACCGCTGCTGACGTTCTGGACGGTGGTGCTGGTATTGATACCCTGTCGATCCTCGACACTACTGCACCATATGCTGTCATCAACGCTGCTAAGAACTTTGAAGTGTTGGGTCTGGGCGCTGCCGTGACTGTTGATGCTAGTCAGCTGACTTCGCTTAAGGCGTTCTCGCTGGATGCGGATGCTGCTCAAACCATCAGCAACATGGCAACTGGTAGCACGGTTGCTGTAACAGCAGATCACGCGACCGACATCACTCTGGGCGGTAATACTGGTGTGCAGGATCTCGGTCTGACCATCGGTGCTGCTGGAAAAGCTGGTGTGACTGCGGGCACAATCACTGTCGCTCAAAACACTATTGCACTGTCGTCTTTGGGTGATGGCGTGACTACCAACACCATTGCCACGCTGGCTAACGTCGAAAACAGCGTAATCACGGTAACTGGTAACACTAACCTGACCATTACCAATGCTCTGGCTGGTACCGCGATTGGTAGCAAGGTTGATGCTTCCGCACTGACCGGTAAGCTGAATGTTGTTGGTTCTGCCTTTAACGACATCCTCATCGGCGGTTCGAACGATGACACTCTGGGTGGCGGCGCTGGTGTTAACACGCTGACCGGTGGTGCTGGTAAAGATACCTTCGTGATTACTGGTTCGGTTTACGGCGATCTGGCAACTGCTAAAAATGTCACTACCATCACTGACTTCGTCAAGGGCACCGACAAACTGGCCTATAACTTGGCTGGTTCTGTAACCACCCTGACCAAGGTAGCTGTCACCGAGGCTACTCTGGATCTTGCTCTGGCGACGATCGCTGCTCAAGCTACAGGTGTGACCGTGGCTGCATGGGGCGTGTTCCAAGGCAATACCTATGTTGTTGCAGGTGATGCTCTCGCAAACCTGAGCGCTGGCGATGCAGTCATCAAGCTGGCCGGTACTGTTGATCTGGGCACTACCGCTAGTGATGTCTTCGTAGCCGCCTAATTTCCTCACGGAGATAACCCTCTTGCTTCGGTGAGAGGGAATGGTGGAAGTAAGAAAGCCCTGCTGTCCGAAAGGTCGGTGGGGTTTTTTTATGGGTGCTTATTGAGGTCGCTGACAATGGACCACTCGTGCGTGGAAAGACGTAACTCCCTAACGTTGTCAATCCACTGCACCTTTGGTGGCAAATGAAACCTGCTTCCCACAAGGCGGCGGGGTTTTGTTATGTTGTGCCCCCCCTTTTTTTTGCGAAAAAGCCCCATGACTGACATGCCGATCCTTACCCTGAATGGTAAAGACTACGACGTTAACCAGCTGTCCGACGCCGCTCGTGCCCAGGTGACCAATATTCAAGTCGTAGATGCGGAAATAAGCCGCCTGCAACAACAGTTGGCCATTGCCCAGACCGCCCGCAATGCCTACGTAGCGGCGCTGATAGCAGCGGTGGAGTCCGCCGAGGCTCCAAGTGCTCCTGTCACACCGGCCAAGAAAACCGGCAAAGCCAAACCAGCAAAACCCTAAACGAGGTCCCCATGGCTGATTTTCAAGTCATCACCCGTGAGCGTCACGGGCTGCAATATTGGCTAAATCACGGCACTTATACCTTCGCGGCGGGTGATGCACTGTGTCCACTAGTGGCTCAGGAGTTGCCTAAAGCTATTCTCTCCATGCCTATCGGCTTCATGGCTGAGGATGACCATTTTGTCCCCGTCGCGGTGCAAGGGCTGGCGGCGGGACAAAATCTGCTGGTGGCTCCCGATGGCCGTTGGTTGGCCTCTTATATCCCAGCTCCGTATCGTGGCTACCCGTTTCGTTTGGCGATGACGGAGCAGGGTGAGCAGGTGCTGTGCATCGACGAAGCCAGTGGCCTGATCTCCGAGAGCGCCGGTGAACCCTTCTTCAATGAAGGCGGTATGCCCGGCAAGGCGGTGCTGGAGATTCTTGAATTCTTCAACCAGATCGAAGCCAACCGTCAGCTCACCCGCAGCATCTGTGCGGTCCTGCAGCAGCATGGCTTGATCCAGCCGTGGCCGATCACGGTGCAGGGGGAGCATGGCGAGCAGAAGGTCGAAGGTCTGTTCCGTATCGACGAAGCCGCCCTGAATGCTCTGACGGCAGAGTCGTTGGCCGATGTTCGTAATGCCGGTGGATTGACCGTGGCCTACTGCCAATTACTCAGCATGCAGCACCTGTCGACCCTGGGTACCTTGGCACAGGCCCATGCCGAGGCGGAAAAAACTCGATTGGAGCAAGAATCATTGGCTCAGAATGGTGAGCTGCAACTGGGCTTTATGAATGACAGCGGTACGTTCAGCTTCGGCCAGTAAATAAAGTCATTACTAGATTTCCCGCTTCACCCTGTCATGAAAGAAAACTGATGCAACACTCCCTCGACGCCCTTGGAATCCTCCTTGGGCGTTTTTTTTGCCCACTGAAAAGGAAAACCGTATGCAAATACTGTGTGATTCGCCTTCAATGCAGGAGGCCCTTGCTACCCAGGCAGAACTCACCCGACTGATCACGGGCTATGTCGACGTATCAGTGATTACGAGGGCTATGAGCTGGGCCAGTTGGTGCAGTTCATGGTGATGGCCAGCAGCGATACGGTCATTGAGCTGGAGGCAGCGTTAGGCTTCTCGGTCAGGGTCAATCGCTTCAGTGGTTGCCGTTTTGGTGATGCTGATTTTCTGCCATCCTGGGAGGTCATCGAGGAACACAAATTCTGGTATGAAGTGGTCTATGTGCTGGGGGACGACGGTTTTGATATCGTCATTTTCGTGCCCTGACCTTGCCCCTGAAAAACGTATCCCTTGCCAGGCGTCTCTATAACCCGAACGAACACCCCATCGTTGACGACTTCGCTAGGCCAGTTGAAGGTTTTTTTATAACCGGTATCATTGAGTAATGACATAACCGATATCCGGCTGATTGCCCAGGCTGCGGATTTTGGCGTTTTCTACATGCTTCAAAAAGCCGAAGATTTCGTGTTTGTAGGGACCGCTTGATCGATTCTTGTCGATGTTTTCGATCCGCTCACCATTGGGCGGCTTGTCTGCATAGGCGGATGTCGGGACAAGCACCAGGGTGAGACACACGCTGAGAGTAAGGCGAGCGATGAGGTGCATCAGATCCGTCCGTCAAATCGATCAAAAGCCATAGTGAGCGATCTACCAAATGATGGCAATGCGCTAGCGTCCGAGCGCTGCCAAAAAGCCTCTTAACCTTGGCGGGGTTTTGTTACGCGCTTACATTCGCCGTCGGAAAAATCAGGACGCGCACTTCATGCCGACCCGAAAGACCCGAGCGGGCTTGGCTGATTCTGGTCTGAGAAGGCGGTGGCTTTGACAATGCAGGTAGGGCAGCGTGCACTGACCCGGTTATTTCATAAAAAACCCGCTTCCTGTGTGGGAAGCGGGCTGGTTTAGCGCGAGGCAGGTTTACACGGGACCAATAGCACCTAGGGTCACGACGCCTGAAGCCACAGTGGCCGTAGACAAGTCAACCAGCCCGGAAAGCTGCACGACGGTATCGAAGTCAGCTAGAAACGTTACGAGCTCCGAAGTGTCCTGAGTGATGTAGGTATTCCCCCCAAACTGGAACCAGTGAAGGACTGCGTTATTACCTGTACTAACAAACGCCGTTGCCGATGCGTCCAGGTAAGCGGCGAAGGTGGTCAGGCCGGTCAGCATAGTGCCCAGGTTGCTTTGCGATGAGTTGGAGGCGCCGCCTCTGGCTCCAGAAAGGTCGATGATGTCGCCAGTGCTCAGGCCAGTGGTCTGGGCATAGGCCGCAGCCGAGGTGGAAATCCCGGTCAGCACCAACTTATCGTTGCCTGAACCAAAGTTGATGATGTTGGTGACGGTGATATTGCCGATGGTGACGACATCGCTGCCAGTGCCCCCGGTGTAAGTAGCCGCAGCGTTGAAGCCTGCCGAGAGGTCAATGGCGTTGTTGCCTGTAGCGCTGCCTTTGACAGTAATGGCGTCGGTCAGGCTGCCAGAGGTCCAGTTAAAACCGCCTTTGGTAATACCGCTGGCATCGACCGAAGTCAGGCCAGTGTTGGTCGCTGTCAGGGTCAGGCCTGCGGTGCCTGAGACGGTGATGATTTTGGAACCGTTGCCCAGTAGGGTCAATGAATCATAAAACCCGCCGGTGGGGGTGGACTGGGTGTCACTGAGCGTTATCGCGATGTTCTCGACGTTCGTCGCAGTGATGCCTGTGGAAGCGAATGCGACGTTTTTGCCCGAGCCTTCGATCAGTCTCAGGTTCAGGATGTCGTTGAGCCCGGCTGCAAAACCGGCACCGCTGATCGTATAGGCCGTGCCCCCGCCAGTCAGTTGCAGCGTGTTGCCGCTGACCATGTCGGACAGCGTCAGACCGATACCGTTGGAAGTCGTGAACTGGGTGGCTCCCACGAAATTGCTGGTATCAATGGTCTCATTGCTCGCGCTGGTCAGCACTACTCCCTCAAAACCCGAAACCAGTGCAGCGTTGGTCAGCCCGGCCGCACTCGCTGCGCTCAGTGACAAAACATCAGACGTACCCGCACCACCGCTGACGGCTTTGGTCGGCGTGGCGTTCAGGGTGACCGTATCGATACCAGAACCGCCCAGGTAGCTGGCTTTGGTGCCGTCAATGCTCACGGTTACGTTGCCTGACGTGGTGGAGGCATCGATCAAGGTCAGTTTCGTGTTGGTGCTCAGGGTGTCGGCAGTGAGGCCTGCCGAGCCGCTGACTTTAAGGCTGGTCAGCGCGGACATGCCCGAAGTGTTGGTCAGGGTCAGTGTCTGGGTGCCCGAGAGATTAAGCGTGGTGAGGGCGCCGTAGGTAATGTTGGCGAGTGTCGAGTTACTCCCTGTCGCGGTCAGGTTCAGGGTGGTGTAAATATCGGCGTCGTCCAGAGTCCCGCCTGTCTGGCCATCCAGTGTCAGGTTAAGGGCTTTGTTGGTTGGGGCAGTCAGGCCGCGGTTATCGATGATGATGTTACCCGACCCGCCTTTCACGCTCAGGTTGGTCAGTGCATTGCTGTTGATGGTTGTTGTGGTGACATTGCTCACCGCTACGGTGCTGATGGTCCCCGTCAGGGTTGTGCTACCCGCGTTTACATCCTCGATCGTTACGCTGTTGGCGGCCACACCCGCTGTGCCAACGCTGGCAGTGGCACGGACGGTGTTGGTGACTTCCACGGTAGTGGTCGCTGCCGTGCCAGTGCCTGTAACTTCACCTTGGGTTTTCGTTGTGTTGACGACGGCGTTGCTTGCTAGCTGGGTGACTTTGACAAGGGTACCGCCTTTGACTGTTATAGGGCCCATGAGCCCGGCAGCAGAGGAGCTGTTGCTGACGGTGACGGTGCCAGTCGGCGCAAAGGTCGAGCCGACGGTGATTGAGCCGCTCGCGGTTAACGAAACAGTTGAACCGCCATTTATCACTATTGTATTGGTGCCGTTAATAAGCGCTGTTGCAGTGACAGCAGTACCTGTCCCGGCCAGGATCACCATAGGACTTTTGCTGCTTTGAGCGGTGAGGCTGGTCAGGCCAGTCCAGCTCGAGGTATCCAGGACCACGCTGCCGCTGGAGGTGAGGGACGCTGATTCGACGTTGGCGACCTTTAGCCCTGAGGAGCTGATGGCGGATGTGCCGATGACGGTCAGCGTATCGATGCCCGCGCCGCCGTTGAGGGGCATAAAACGCCCTAGTGGCACATTAACATAGCGCGTGCGCAGTTATTCGCTTGGCCGTAGGGTGTTTTTTGCGTACAGGAGGGAAATTTTTTTAAGAAAGAATTTCCGCTCTAGCTCAAGGGTTTCAAGGCTTTAACAGGGGCTAGCACATAAAAAAGCCGCTGATAGGCTCAAGTTTGTGACCCAGTTAGCGACTCTGTGCAGCATGAGGCTCGCTTTAGAGGGTTTCATCGCGTACCCTGCGTCGGTAGGTTGTGAAGCGCTATGCCGTAAACACAAATCCCGCCTTTCTAAAGAAGGCGGGATTTTTGCGTTTTTGGAGGATTTACCCGTTTTCACGGGCAATACACACCCCTGTGGGAGAGGACTTGTCCTCGGCGCCCGTTTGGCCAATAAGGACTAACGGCTACAAATTCCGTGTAAGCCACACATCTTCGCGGACAAGTCCGGTCTACCAGGACTTATGTGAAACTTGGCGACAGCAGCTTCAAAGATCAAGAAGGCCAGTAATATTGCCGGCATTTATTGATATGGACGTAGCTGACACACCGCTCAGCTTGATAAGTGCGTCTCCCGCTTGAACACCGGCAGTTGCGTCACCCACCACGAACAGGTAAGTGTCGCTCCCTTGGGCGAAGGCCACGGCCGTACCTACTGCTGGCTGCCAGTTGGCGTGAGCTGTTGGCTGACGACGATGGCGCACCCAAGGCCGCGGCATTGGAAGCCTTCATCGCCGCCTACCCACACCAACCCTCCGAGAGGGATAGGCTGCACAACGAGGTGCTTTTCGCGGGGGGGCACCGCATGGGCCACTGGTGGCTGGTCAAACCTTCATTTCCGGTGTCACTGACTGCCTGGACAACTTCGTGGCGTGCTTCCCAAACACCGCGATGCCTTCATGCGCCGCTTTGAAGCCAAGCGCAACTTGACCTTGGAAGAGCAGTCGCAGATGTTCAAGGCCCAGTACGCCCTCATCGCCAATCGCCGTTCCCCCTACCGACACGAGGAATTGAAGCGGCACGGCCTGGTCACCGAGGACAACCTTGTGCCCATGGGAGTAAAGGAAGCGCTGGTGCAAACCCAAGCAAATAAGCCGTCCAAACGTGGCCTCGTAGCCTGGATGACGGATCGATTCTGCCGAAAATCCTGAGCTGATTGCTGTAACCGCAACTCCCCCACGACGTCCTTGGAGAAATACCTGGGCATTTTTTTTGCCCACCTGAAAAGGAAAACCGTATGCAGATACTGTGTGATTCAGCCTCAATCGAGGACGCTATTTGCATCTTCCATCGTTTTCTTGCCCAACATCCGTTGCAGTTCACGGATCTGCTTTCGCGCATCACTCAGCTCGGAGGCCGGCACCACGGCTTCGCACGCACTGACCGCCGATAGGCTGCCGTCCTGATACAGCTTGCGCCACAGGAATAACTGGTTGGCATTGATGCCGTTGCGCCGAGCGCCGACCGACACACTTTGCCCTGGCTCAAGGCTCTCACGAACCATGGCCAGTTTTTGCTCCGGGCTCCAGCGGCGTCGCCGCTCCTGGCCCAAAAGCTCCCCACTCTTGCCGTTGCTGTTAGTCATAAACATAACCGTTTGCCTATCCCTTATCGTAAGGGGGAAACGGTGTCCTGTCTTTCATGGGGCTCGTCCAGTTTCGGTCGCCGATTATACGGCACCGGGGGTATTGCTATAGGAAGCGTAGGCGATTTTTGCCGTTGTAATAGTCCGTTAACAGACTGATTTTAATGGCATTTATTCTTTCTGTTTCTGCAACTGATGAATCGTTTCTGTAACATCTTCGCTTGTCTTGACGGAGTTACCGCCTTCCCGGCCTTCGATAGACGCCCTGCGTCATGCCTTGGGTGGTATATCCGAGCAGATCCGAAGCATCTGCGACGTTCAAGATTTCCGATGCCGCCTTCGGACGAATGTCTCGGCATCTGGCCTAACGCGATCGTAGTAAGTAACCCATGACTCGCGTCGGGCCCGGTCCCGACAGCATCGCCCCCGATTGGCACGCATTGACGCCGCACGCCGCTACAAGGACAGCGATTGCTGGCACCACCATTGACACCGCGTGCGGCAGGGCTTGATCACTGGCGCAGTAGTAAAAGCGGATCATCGATCCGGCGTATTTGCTGCGCTGGAAGACGATGGCTGGATTATCCAGCTGACCGTCCAGCAAAACCTTGGTGTTGCATCGTATGTCCGCAGCCATGTGCAAGCGTGTTTCAACCGTGAAGCCGCGCTGCTTGATGCGGTTGCAGACGGCACTCACCGCTGCTCAATGAGGGCTGGCCAGAATAAGCCCAATATCCCTTTCGTCTCGTGTTTAGACTGGTGGGGTATATTCGATTCCGTTTTGAGTTTGTCCGCTGACCGCTATCTGATTCTCGCTGGACTCCGAGAAGCCCATGAGCACCTCAGCCCGACTCATTGCCCCGCTGTCCAGTTTGCCAATCCAGTACCTGAGACCTACCTGGTCGGGAGATCTGCCAAGTACATGCTGGTATAAGCTGGTGGTGAGCTCGGCGCTTGCAGGATTGGAGCCATTCAAGGTGATGAATTCATTGCTGGCGACAAATCCTGCCGCGACAGTACTAAGGGACGCACCTCTATCCATTTGATCGATCCAAAAGCCAAGCCCTGCTTTATCAGGTGCCCGATCAAAGGCGGCCTTGTACAATCTGTAGGCTTGGCCAGCATTGCCGTCGATATCCAGAGCAAGGGATTTGTCAGTGAATTTTATGCGCTCTACGCTATCCAAGAAAATTCCAGCGTAGTTACCATCAGCCTTCTTATAATTGATCTGCTTTAAGCCCCCCGCCTGAAAGAAGGTTTCGGTGGAGGCGAGGTTGACCTTTAGCTCGTCGACACCAGTAAGACCAATAGCCCTAACAGACATCGGCATTTTGGAAACGTCCAGCGTAAACAGGTCATTGAAGTAGGTACCAGGGGTGTTTACGGCATTTACCTCAACCAACGCCAATGCAGTCTGTGAAGTTGGGCCGGGAGGCCCATATAAATATTGGAGAGCGAGGATATCGAAGTCGCCAAGGTGCTCCGTACTTCCACCGTTGTAAGCCATGATTGTGTGGTTGGCAGTGGCTAAGTCAGCTGGCAAATAGGGCCCGGTGTCATAGGAACGGCGGCGGCAAAAACTGAGTGCAACACCTGACCTTTCCGGTACGGTGCTGCCCCTATGTCTTATTCCGAACTCAGCGTTGAAGAACGCGCCACCATTC
>LNAP01003284.1_pt1 | contig 15513 bp, 21 predicted proteins | sample 602601 | NCBI WGS metagenome assembly LNAP01 (sample SAMN02440304, study PRJNA202911) | soil metagenome | biome: Subtropical and temperate rainforests or woodlands; isolation source: soil samples (1 kg each in a 20% v/v slurry with milli Q water) were... ...
CTATAGTTTCGTGCTTTGGCGCATTAGCTCAGCCGGTTAGAGCGACGGAATCATAATCCGCAGGTCCCCTGTTCGAATCAGGGATGCGCCACCAAGAATTCCATGTAGTATCAGACACTTATGCCAGCCTCTTCCAAGGCTGGCATTTTTGTTTTGGGGCAATCTGTCAACCAAGTGTCAACGCAGAAATTGGATTCAGCTTTCTTGCTGCTTCTAAGTGGTCTGGTGCAAGGTGGGCATATCGCATGATCGTCTTCAAGTCTTGATGGCCAAGTATCCGCTGCAAGGTCAGAATATTGCCGCCGTTGATCATGAAGTGACTGGCGAAGGTGTGGCGCAGCATATGAGTTAGCTGGCCCAGCGGTAGTTCGATCTTCGCCCTCTCGATAGCCTCTTTGAATGCGCCGGTGCAGTAGTCGAACAGCACCTTTTTTCTTACGCTCTTCTCTACAGATTGCTCCGTGTCCCGCTCCTGTCCCAAAATCTGCAGTTTGCGCAAACGCAGTTCCGCGCTGTCCTCGGGCAACTTCTCGCCCATACCCTGCTGCAATTCGTGTAATGCTACAGCGGCGGGCGACTCTGGCCAGTCCGGGGCCATACTGTCCAGCCGATCTTGTACGGTCAGGCTCACGCCCAGCGGCAAGCTATCGCGATGGTATCGGTCACGCTGCAAAACAGTCTGCGCCATGCCATGCACGGTAGCGGCCAGCGCCGCTTGCGGATGCCGGGCCAGTTCGATTTGCAGCGCGGCGGTGCGGTGGGCGCTCAAGCGTTGCGCCAGCCGGTCGGACATGGCGGCGGTCTTGGGCTGCTCGTCGTCCTCGCCGTTCGTATCACCCTCGCCGCTGAAGCCTTGGCGCAAGCGTTCCAACGTGCGCAGTGCGCGGGCTTCGGCTTCACGCATCAGGCCGCGATGCACGACAATCTGGCCTTGTCGGTCAAGCGTGACAATGACACCGGCGGCGGCTTTGACGTTCGGGCTGTAGTTCAGCAAGCCCTCTTCCAGCGCCTGCAACTGTTCGCCTACGCGGTCGCCTTCTTCCTGCAAGGCGTCGGCTTTTTCCTCGTCGTCTTCGTCCAGCGCATCCAGAGTTTCACAAATGGCCTGCATCTTGGTTTCCAAGCCTGTCGATGCGAGCAACCTGACGCTACCATATTGGCTCCGTGTTCTTGACGCTTGCCAGAGCGAAAGCGTTCGTTCCCCTGTTTCATCATTTCGATGACCTGATCCGGGGTCATTGCGTCCCGTTGCGCTTTCGTAAGCGATGCAGCTTCCGCCTGCTGCGGCACGATCGATACCGCCGCCAACATTGCCGTTGTCCCCACACCTACGCCTGCTTTCAACCACGCTCGCCGTCCCTGGTCCGGAGGGTGACTTGCCATGCATCACCGTGATTTATGGCGAATTCATTCTATGCCTGTTTGTGTTGGGAGACAATAATTCTTGCAAATGGGCAGCGCGCGCCATATTGGGTAGCGGCTTCGACCATTACGCCATCGATCGTGAAAAATCCTATTGACCTTCCTTCAAACACGCTGATATTATATTGACTGATCGATATAAATAAGTGTTCTGACCTACACACATAAAGTCTCTACCCAACCTTTCAGGCAGAGACATACAGGAGGAGATATGGCAGTTGTCATGGGAGCTGAGGGGCAAATGGTAGGAGGTGCTCTCCGCCCACATTCGCCCCTCATCGATATTGAAAAAATAGGTAAACGGTACGCCACGCGAACCGGCGGCAGCGTGGTCGCCTTGGAAGAGGTGTCCTTCTCGATTTCTGAAGGCGAGTTTGTCTCTATCGTTGGCCCTTCAGGCTGCGGCAAGAGCACGCTCTTGCGTCTGATCGGAGGCTTGATGTCGCCCACGGCCGGGCATATCAGATACGCTTCCCTCGAAAAAGGTCGCACAGTCCCGCGCCTGGGCATGGTGTTTCAAGAAGCAGTGCTTCTTCCCTGGCGTACTGTCATGGAAAACGTTTGCCTTCCATTCGAGATTGCGGGGCGAAATAAGGCAGACAGCCGACGGCGTGCCGATGAGCTTCTGAACATGGTCGGACTGGATGGTTTTGGAGATCGCTATCCGTCCGAGCTGTCCGGCGGCATGCAGCAGCGTGCGTCCATTGCCCGAGCTTTGCTGACAGACCCTGCCCTGCTGCTGATGGACGAACCCTTTGGTGCCCTTGACGCGCTTACCCGCGAAAACATGACGATTGAGCTCGAACGGATATGGGCCCAGACACACAAGACGGTTCTTTTTGTCACGCATTCGATCAGCGAGGCGGTGCTGCTGTCCGATCGAGTCATTGCGATGTCAGCCCGTCCCGCTCGGGTGCAAGAGATCGTCGAGATCGACCTTCCAAGGCCCCGCACTCTGGAAATGGCCAACACTCCCGAGTTTGGCGCTTATGTCGCTCATATCAGAGGGCTTCTGTCAGCAACGACAGATTTCTAGCCACTATGATTACACAAAGTATATCCAACAGCACAGGCGCTTCTACTGTAAGCAAGGATCTTTTTCGTATGCTCAGACATCATTCTGTTCTTTCTTTGGTGGTGTTCATCTCTCTGTTAGCCGTATGGGAATTTGCCGTGCGCCTGGGTTGGATTCCAGCATTCCTGATGCCCGCGCCGACAGACATTGGCGTAGCACTGGCCAGTGATTTAACCAGTAAAACAGTACTCAATGATCTGTACATCACGTTACTTGAAGTTCTGATCGGCTTTGCCTTGGCAGCCGTAACCGGCATTTCACTGGGTTCACTGATGGCGTTAATTCCCATCATGAACAAGGTGTTGAACCCGTACGTCACTGCCTTGCAGACCATACCCAAGGTAGCGATCGCGCCGCTACTCATCATCTGGTTCGGCTTCGGCATTACGTCCAAAGTGGTGATCGTGGCGACCATCGCCTTCTTTCCCATATTGGTCAATACGATTGCGGGGCTCAAGGGAGTGGATCAGCGCCAGCTATTGCTGATGCGTACGCTGGAAGCTAGCCAGTGGCAAGTCTTCACAAAGATTCGTATTCCCGCCGCCCTCCCCTTTCTGTTGGCTGGCTTCCAGATCGCGCTGGTCTTGTCCGTGATCGGCGCCATCGTGGGTGAGTTTCTAGGAGCGGCTGAAGGCCTAGGCAGTCTGATAGTGCGCAGGCAAGGCACGATGGACGTAGCTGGCGTGTTTTCGGTGCTGGTAATTCTGAGCGTGATGGGACTGGTCCTAGATTACTCATTAAGGATGATCGCCCGGCGAGTGGCGTTCTGGACCGTGCATGACGAGCAACAAAGCGAAAAATAACGTTCACAACCACAAATCGCCGGAACTAAGTGTCCGGTGAATATCCAAGGAGACAAATATGCACAAAGCACTATTCGGAGGCTCGCTGCTGGCCCTGGCGGGATTGATGTCTGGTTCGGCCCTGGCGGCCGAGAAAATGATGGTACAAGCCGGGGCGCCAGTACCTTACCTCGGTTTTCTTCCCGTCTACGTGGCCGAGCACGCCGGATTCTTTAAGGAAGAAGGCCTGGATGTGCAGATGAACTATGCCTCTAATGCGGGCATGGCTGCACAACTGGTGGCCGCTGGTAACGGAGATTTGGCCGTCAATACTTTCGAGCCTATTGCACAAGGGGTAGAAAAAGGCATGAAGACGAAGATCTTCCTGCAGACGAACGAATCCATGCTCTATTACGTCGGAATCCCACAGGACTCCGGCATCAAGGAAATTTCAGATCTAAAAGGCAAAAAAATTGGAGTTTCCAACCTGGGAAGTTCCGCCTTGCCCATTATCAAGTCGATGCTGGATGAGTCGGGCGTGCCTCATTCTTCCTCAACCTTCCTACCCGTGGGTGTGGGTGGTCAGGCCATGGCAGCACTCAACACCGGCAAGGTAGATGCCCTGGCTTTGTGGGACGGTATTTACTTTGGGCTGGAGCGGGGCGGTGCCAAGCTTAACTATCTTTACCACCCCACCCTGCACAAATTTGGAAACTTCGGCTATATGACGTCTGATCAAGCCTTGCAGACTAAGAAAGATGGACTCTGCGCATTCGGGCGCGCTGTCGGAAAAGCCAACTACTTTCTTCATGAAAACCCACGTGCCGTGGTACCCATGTACTGGGAAAGCAATCCCTCCGCCCGAGGCAATGGCGATGAGGATGCATTCAATAAAACATTGGATGAAATCACCAAGATGGTAGCGACGTATGGTAGTGAAGATACTTTTGGAGCAATCGACAAGCAAGGCTTTACCGCCTACCTGAGCATGTTGAAGGAACAGGGGTATATCAGTAAGCCACTTTCCGTCGAAGATGTCGCCACCGATGCTTTGACGGCTTGCGCCAACGAGTTCGACAAAGATGCGGTACGTGAACAAGCGCGCGCCTGGAAAAATTGATGTAACTCTAATGTAACTCTTTCGGCCGCTGTCATGGCGGCCGAAGAATCAAAACAAGAGCTGTATCTATGTTATCTGAAAAAAAACCAAAGACAAGCAAGATTGAAAGCCGGCGGGAAGCGGGCGAACGCACGCGCGCCGTCATTATGGATGTAGCGGAACAGCTGTTTGCGCAAAAAGGCGTGGATGCGGTGTCGTTAAGAAGCATCATGACAACGGCGGGTGTCAGCATTTCCCTCATCAATTATCACTTCGACACCAAGGAAAATCTGGTTCAGCAGATTTTCGAACGGCGTGCTGTTCCTATGAACCAGGAGCGTATGGCTTTGCTGGATGCCATGCGTGCGAACGGCAGACAACCCACCCTGGAAGACCTGTTGCACGTCTTTGTTGTTTTGCCCATTCGGGCGAGCTTCGTAGGTGGATCTGAAAACTTCATTCGTTTGCTAGGCAGGATTTCGTCTGACCCCAGCCCCGGCGCTCGCAAGATCGTGGGCGACTATTTCGATGATTTTCATAGAGCATTCTTTGAGGAAATCAAGAAACTGATGCCGGAACTTTCGGAAACGGATTTTTATTGGCGCTTGCACTGCTTACTTGGGGTCCTTATGTACACCATGACGAATCCCGAGCGTACTTACGATCTGTCTCGCGGCTTATGCAACCCGCGTGATGTGGACACTACCGTCACGCATTTGATGCCCATGCTGATCGCGCTAATCACTACCCCGCAATTACAAACAGCCACTTCGGCTGATCAAAAAACCTCTAATTTATTTCGGGTGAAATAATGAAATTTGTTTTTCGTATTCTCAAAGACCAATTAAGACCTAACCAAGAACCTGTATTCCTGCCCAGAGGCCCGCGTTCCCTTCTAGTGCTTGAAGGCGACCTGACAGTCGAGCATGAAACGGGCAACCAGCATTTGGGGTCCGATACCGGTTGGGTAGGGGAAGAGCAGATCGCTTATCTGGCGGGAACCCAAGGCGCCACACTGATACGCTGGGAGCTCGTGTCGGCAAATGGCGATGGCCAAAGCGGAAAACTGCTTTCCGCCCCTAAGGCAACATCAGAAGTACTGTTGAACACCGAGATCGAACTAGACCCGGCATTCGAGTGGTTGCTTCGTTGTGACCTAGTTACGTTCCCTGCAGGCACTGAAGCACCTTGGCATATGCATCAAGGTCCAGGATTACGGTATCTGCTGGCTGGCGAACTCGACGCCATAGGCCCCGGAGGGGTCCATAAGATACACAAACCGGGGGATGCCTTTTTGGAAAACGGTGTAGATGAAGCGGTCCGCGCAGGCATGAGCAAAACTGAAGCCACTTCGTTTGCACGCGGCTTATTACTGCCGCGAGCCCTGAAAAGCCGAGGCTCAACCCGTTTGGTCAAACCCGATGATTGGGGTACCTCCAAAGGTCAGACCTATCACGTTTATTGTGAACGCTTTATTGATCTGCCGTCCTGAACGGTCTTTCCCTTTAATGCATCACAGCGTCCTTGCCAGCAGGGAAACGCTTGGAGTCCGCTTTAATGAAATTAACTGACGAAAAAATTCGGGACTACGGAGACGCACTGTATCAGGCACTGGTATCCGCCTCGACCATCGCTCCCTTGCGAGAGCAGGAGCCCCAAATCACGATTGAAGATGCCTATCTTATTCAATCACATATGGTCGCACGCCGGCTGGAAGCGGGCGAGACCGTGATCGGCAAGAAAATCGGTGCCACCAGCCGTCCGGTACAGGAACTGCTTCGGGTGTACCAGCCTGACTTCGGTATTCTGACCTCCGGCATGCTGGTTCCTGAAGGTGAAAAACTCGATCTCGGAAAGATGATCCAACCTAAGGCCGAAGCTGAGCTGGCCTTCATCCTGAAAGAAGACCTGACAGGGCCGGGCATCACAGCGATGGACGTGATACGTGCCACCGAATATGTCACGCCGTGCTTCGAAATTGTCGATTCCCGCATCAAAGACTGGGATATCCATATACAGGACACCGTAGCGGACAACGCGTCTTGCGGCGTCTTTGTTCTTGGCAGCGCGAAAGCCGACCCCAGAGACCTGGATCTCAGTCTAGCCGGCATGGTCCTGGAAAAAAATGGAGAGCTTTTCTCGACGGGCACTGGTGCTGCCGTCCAAGGTTCACCTGTTAACGCAGTGGTGTGGCTGGCAAATACCCTAGGAGCCTTGGGAGTACCGTTCAAGGCAGGTGAAATTATTTTGTCCGGCTCGCAATCCAGTCTGGTCCCGGTAGCAGATGGCGACGAGCTGATTTGCACTGTGGGTGGGTTGGGAAGTTGTCGGGTTTCTTTTCGTGGGAGCAGCACTGTATGAAGAACACTCTTTCACAAGCCGACATCACACGGCTCGCCAAACAGGTTGAAGCGGCACAGATCAACGCGGAACTCATCACCAAGTTGACTGAAGAGTTCCCCGAGATGACTATGGCCGATGGCTATTCCATCCAGCTAGCCTTGCGACAACGGCGACTGGCACGGGAAGGTGTACGTTCGGTCGGCTGGAAGGCAGGCCTGACATCGAAGGCCAAAATGCTGCAAATGGGAGTATACGAACCGAGCGTAGGCTTCCTTACCAGTGATATGGCCAGACCAGAAAACTCGGAGATACGTACCGACACCTTGTGCCATCCACGGGTGGAATGCGAGGTCGCCTTTGTCCTCAAGCAAGCTCTGGAAGGACCTGATCTATCAATAGATGACGTCTTGGCGGCCACCGGCTTCGTGCTACCGGCGGTGGAAATCATTGATTCTCGCTACGCTAATTTCAAATTCGACTTACCCAGCGTTCTGGCCGACAACAGTTCCAGCGCCCTGTTTGTAGCAGGGGGACGTGCTCGCAGACCATCGGACATCGATCTCCGCACATTGGGCGTTGTATTAGAAAAAAACGGCGAAATCATGGGCATGGGCGCATCGGCTGCTGTTCTCGGCCATCCAGCCGCCGCAGTCGCCAGAGTGGTAAAGATCCTGCATAGCCTGGGAGAAAGCTTGCCCGAGGGGAGCTTCGTCATGAGCGGCGCAATTACGGAGGCTATTCCCGTTGTGGCAGGCGACCATGTGTCAGCCCGCTTTCAGGAATTGGGCAGCGTTTCGATGCGGTTCGTCTAGCTCTTGATCCTGTCATGGAAGACGGTGTGCCCGGGCCGACTTCCTTAAATGCCTTTAAACACATCCCGGGTTACAGAGGAGACACACATGCCAATTATCGAAGTTCACTTGCGAGTCGGACGTACCGTGGAACAAAAGCTGAAACTGCACGAAAAAATCTGCAATGCCGCCGTGGAAGCCATAGAGTGCCGTGCTGAACAGGTACGTGTTTTGATCACGGAACACGCCGGAGAAGACGGGTTTTCCATCGCGGGGAAGGTAGTCCCATACCCCAATCCAAACACTGGGGAGGGCGTCAAGTGAGCAAGATCCGTTGCGCCATCATCGGATCCGGAAATATCGGAACCGATCTCATCTACAAGATACGACGCAGCGCCCTGCTGGAACCGGTCTGGATGGTGGGCATTGATGAAGCCTCCGACGGTCTTCAACGGGCGCGAGAACTGGGTTTGAAAGCCACCGCAGAGGGGGTTGACGGCCTGTTGCCGCATGTCACAGAGGACAATATCCAAATTGCGTTCGATGCCACCAGCGCCTATGTCCACGCAGAGAACAGTCGGAAACTGACCGCCCTAGGGGTGTTGATGATCGACCTTACGCCAGCGGCAGTGGGCTCCTTGTGCGTACCACCTGTCAACCTTCAGGAGCACCTCGGCGACGGGGTAATGAATGTCAACATGATTTCCTGCGCCGGGCAGGCCACCATCCCCATTGTTCACGCGGTATCGCGCGTTCAGAGCGTGGAGTACGCTGAAATTGTGGCAAGCCTGGCATCAAAATCGATCGGGCTGGGCACACGCGCCAATCTGGACGAGTTCACCTACACCACCTCCAGCGCCCTGGAGAAGGTAGGTGGCGCTCGTAAAGGCAAGGCGTTGGCGGTCATCAACCCCGCCGAGCCACCCATGATCATGCGCAATACCATCTATTGCGTGACCGACGACACGCCTGACGAGGCGCAGATCAACGCCTCCATCGCCAGGATGATCGACGAAGTGCAGTGCTATGTGCCCGGCTTCAAGCTGGTTAATGGCCCCATCTACGAAGGCAAGAAAGTGTCGGTATTCATGGAAGTGGCTGGCCTGGGTGATTATCTGCCTCGTTACGCCGGCAACCTGGATGTCATGACTGCGTCGGCGGCGCGAACTGCCGAATTGTTCGCTGAAGCAATGCTTGCGGGGAAAAACCCGCTAAAAATGGAGTCCACACAATGAATCAGTCTGTTAACAAGGTGATTCTGCATGATATGAGCCTCAGGGACGGCATGCATGCCAAGCGTGAGCAGATAAGTATCAAGCAGATGGTAAAAGTTGCTCAGGCCCTGGACCAGGCTGGCGTTCCCTTATTGCAAGTCACACACGGCGCTGGCCTGGGCGGAAACTCGTTGCAGCATGGCTTCGCCTTGCACACTAACGAGGAATACATCACGGCGGTAGCGGAAGTGGTAAAACAAGCGTCGATATCGGTATTGCTGATTCCGGGGCTGGGCACCATGAAAGAGCTACAGTCGGCTTACGACTGCGGCGCCCGCAGCGTGCACGTTGCCACGCACTGCACGGAAGCCAATACCTCTCCTCAGCATATCGCATATGGCCGCAAACTCGGCATGGATACTAGCGGCTTCCTGATGATGGCTCATTTGAATGACCCTCAAAGCCTGGCCGAACAGGGCAAGCTGATGGAGTCCTATGGAGCACAGACGGTGTACATCACCGATTCCGCCGGATATATGCTGCCGGAAGACGTCACCGCCAGGGTCCGTGCCTTAAGAGATGTCTTGAATCCCGAAACCGCTATCGGCTTTCACGGCCACCATAATTTAGGCATGGGCGTTGCCAACTCGATTGTTGCCATCGAGGCAGGCGCTAGCCGTATTGATGCTTCGCTGGCGGGTCTGGGCGCCGGGGCAGGGAATACCCCTCTTGAGGTCTTTGCCGCTGTGTGTGACCGCATGAACATAGAAACCGGTGTCGATCTTTTCAAACTGATGGATGCCGCTGAAGATGTGGTGGTGCCCTTGATGGATCACATGGTCCGGGTGGATCGTGATTCCCTTACTTTAGGTTTCGCCGGGGTGTACTCCACCTTTCTATTGCATGCTAAGCGTGCTGCCGAGCGTTGCGGCGTACCCGCACGGGATATCCTGGTCGAGCTAGGTCGCAAGAAGATGATCGGTGGGCAAGAGGACATGATCGTCGATACCGCTCTGACCATGGCCAAAGAAAGAGGATTGACAGTATGAGCACAACAGAACAGGTGGTCGTAGTCGGGGCCACTGGTGCTTTCGGCACCATGGTGGTCGATAAACTGCTGTCTGAAGGCTTGAGCGTTATTGCTGTGGCCCGCTCTTCCGAAGCACTGGCAACAATGGTCCGCAGTCGCCCCGGTTTGATACCCTGCATCGCCGATATCGGCGATGACAGCTCCATCGACGCGATACGAGCAGCGGTAACGGGGCCGGTCCGAATGGTAGTGCATGGGCCCGGGCTGCCGTTTGCTGGCGGCGTCTTGAGTGCGTCCCCTTCCGTGTTAGCCGAAGCGGTGAATATCAAGGCGGGTGGCATGCTGAGGCTAGTGCGGGCAGTCGACGATCACCTGCTACCTCATTCACGTCTGGTTGCTATCGGCGGGCACTACGGGCTGGAACCCAGTGCCTATGCCGCAGCTCCAGGTGTGGGCAATGCCGCGCTGGTTAACCTCGTGCGCCAACTGAGCCTGGCCTATGGAGAACGCGGGGTGACAGCTCATCTCCTGGTACCCGGTCCAGCAGACACTGAACGCTTGCGACGGGTGGCGGCCGATCGTGCCGCCCTGAGGGGTATAGATGCAGAGTCAGTGCTTGACGAGATGAGAGCAGAATCCTCCATTAAAGCTTTCCTCACTCCCGAACAGGTGGCTTGGGCAGTGTCGCTGCTATTGGCTCCTGAAGCCGACGCAATGACAGGCAGTGCATTGATGCTGGATGCCGGGCGCCGTCGAGGCCTACCTTAAGTTTCAACACTCAGGAGATTCTCTATGCCCATCGTGACATTTGACGTGGTCAACAAGCAATACAGCAATGCGCAGCTGCAAAACCTGCTCATTGAGTCCAGTGAGTTCTTCGCTTCGGTGCTGGGATGTCCAGTGGACCGGATACGCGCTTTTGTTCGTGAACACCCCGCAGATCTCTGCGCAGTGGGAGGCGCGTTGGTCAGCGATACGGATGCAAAGGCGCCATTTTTCAGTGTCGTTGTGCTGGAAGGCCGGCCAGCGGCACAGCGACAAGAACTGCTGGCGGGCATCACACAGATCGTAGTCAAAACCCTGCAAGTCCCGATCGCTAAGGTCCGCGGGGCTGTATTACCGGTCCACCCGGACAACTGGGCGATTGCAGGCGAGGTGGCAAGCGTGGTCCGATCTACCGAGATCAGCGCCCGTGACGACAAACATCCAACAGGCACGAATTGAGGCCCTTCGCCCAGGCAGTGTACGACTCACTGCCCAGGCGTCACACGGATCAAAGCACCATTCCGGTCGTCAATCAACACCATGATCGCGCCATCTGTAGCGATATCAACATCACGGATGCGACCCATTCCTTGCAGATATCGGGCCTCACCGGCGACTCGCCCTTGGGCAAGGGTCAGCCGCACCAATGCCTTGCTGGCAAGGCCACCAATTAGAAGATCACCCTGCCATTCCGAAAACAACTCGCCGTGGTAAAAAGCCATGCCAGCAGGCGCGATTATGTATGGGGAATCAACAAATTGAAGGGAACAACAACGTCCAGGTAGGAAGACTAGATGGGGATTTGATCGTTGAGCCGCCGACGCCCTTCATGCGTGAGGATGATCCCAATGTTGTTCCTTGCCCCTTCCAGTGCGGTCAGCGCACCTGGTGGAACGCGCCAGCGTGCTGGAACTGCGGACGGCCTGTGTTAGCCTTCTTTCAGCAGCAGGCCCGTAATGCTCAAAAGGAACGACTCACCAAGGCGGCTGTGATATCCGGTCTTGTTGGTTTGGTGCTGGCCTTAGGGAGTCCATACCTTCCCAGCGGTATCAGACAACACGGCCAAGATGAAGGAAAGCGAAGATGGCCTGGTGAAGGTTTTCCACGGCGTGAAGACCTTGGAGTACGACCTGGCGCTGCACGAAGCCAATCGCTCTGCCATGCTAAAGGCGCTCAAAGAACTTCACCCAAAAATCGGGGAGACCGTTGAGGCTTCCATCAATGCGGCAAGTGGCGACGCTGAAAAGGCGCGCATTTTATTTAGCGGCATGTTTGAGCGCAAACAGAACAATGTCCAGAAAGGTCGATTCGGCCAAGCTCTGGCGCAAGTCTTGGCTGACGGTGGAACGTGTGTCGTACCCGAGTACATACTAAAACGCTATCAAGCATGCTTGCCAAAAGGCACCCGTACGCCCATGACCAATCCTTCCCCTGAACAGTCAGCGATCATCAGCGCACCATTGGCCCCTGTGTCGGTTATCGCATGCGCCGGAAGCGGAAAGACACACACGGCTGTACGCCGGCTGGCGGAGATGCGCCGGCTACTTGGTAAGCATCGCGGTCGAGTAGCGCTACTTTCCTTCTCCAATATAGCCGTAGACACGTTCCGAAAGAGTTACCAGTCCTTGGCTCTTGAAATGTCGGTCGATCTCAACGGCCACCGCGTTGATATTGATACGCTGGACAGTTTCATCACGCGTCATGTGCTTCACCCTCATGCTCACCGGACGATGCAGGCAACACAGGCCGCCTTTCTTGTCACCGGAGGCGAATCGTTTCTAAGCGGCTTCACCTTCAAGCCAGGCAACTATCCCGTTGGTATCACGTCCATGCAGGCGGGTGGCGTGACTCAGGCATCTACTTCTACTACGCGAACAATGACCAAGTCGTGGAACTGAACCACAGTTACGCCTCTACGATCGTCCATCGTCTCGGTAAGTCTGGTGCCTATACCCACAATCTTGGCCGTTACTGGTGTTATCGCACACTGAGGGACCAACCGGCGATTCTTCGCGCCTTGGCTCGCCGTTATCCGCATGTCCTGATTGACGAAGCGCAGGACATTGGCATGCTTCATCAGGCCATTCTTGAACAACTTATCAACGCAGGTGTTCAGGTATCGCTGATCGGCGATCCCAACCAAGGAATCTACGAGTTTGCGGGAGCCAATGGAAGGTTTCTATCACAGTACGGGTCACGTACTGGAGTCAACGGGTTGAAATTGACTCGCAACTATCGGTCCGTACCGCCGATTCTAGAACTGGCGAATAGGCTGTCAGCTCGGAGCGATGATCCAGACCGCAGCGTCCCCGAAACTACACATGGCGCGTTCTTCATCCCCTACAAGACGGCTGGCCGCGACAACCTGGAACAGGCCTTCCAAACCACCATAATAGCGGCGGGTCTGAAAGTCGAACGTTCCGCCGTGCTCTGTCGTGGCCGAGACTTTGCCAACAAGTTGTCCGGCAACGACTCTCCCGCGGGTCAAGGGACGGTGAAGGGCTTTGCCCAGGCTGCCATAGCCCGTGACAAGAAGCAGGATTATGCCGAGGCCTTCAAGAGAGTGGTCATTTGCATTGCCGGCCTTCTCGTCGATTTGCCCAAGGGGTGGGTGGCCACTGTCACACAACCCGCACGCTATCCCGAAGTCCAACCATTGCGTCGTCTCATCTGGCGCTTCACGAGAAACCCAGACACGGGACTACCTTCTGCTTCCTTGCAGGCGGACACCCAATGGCATCCGCTGTTGCTCACCAGGGTGAAGGCCTTGCTGTCTACGTTGAAGAACGACCATGGCTTGAAGCCAGTTGACAACATCGGTATGAAGCTCGCAAAGACGAAATTACCCGACGCGCCGCTTGCCGCTGCCGCAGACTTGGCGGCATCCAAGGCCGCCAGAATTCGTGTGGACACAGTTCATCAGACAAAAGGCGAGAGCCTGGACGCTGTGCTCTACATGGCAACTAAAGAACACGTCAGGGCCATGCTAGATGGAGTGACTTCAGAAGTCGGGCGCATAGGATACGTTGCTGTTACGCGCGCCAGGGATCTCTTATGGCTGGGCGTTCCAGCCAATTCGCTATCTGAGTTGCGGCCTAAATTGGTTGCGCACGGTTTTCAAAAGATTGGCATACCAGCCGCTCCCACCACCTAACCTTGAACTGGCGTTCGCCTGCGCGACGGCAACAGTAATGCCAAGGGCATGCGTGCGCTTGACAGCGCTGAGCTATGATTTCGACATGCATATAGAGCGACACCCTGGGCGGGTCACGCCGGTAATCGCCACCGCCTCGGTCAGGCTCAGGCCGCGCTCGAACAGCACCGACCCCCGGGCGACGATATGATTGCTAGGAGTGGCTTGCGAGCAAGCTCCCCTCGGCAAACGAATGGAGGCCAACCATGCCCAAGTTTGTCACGATCGGATATGGCGACCAGGAAGGTTACGACCGCACCGCCGCCGCGATCCGAGACGCGGCCCATGCGCACGACACCGCCTTGCAGCAGAAAGGAACCTTGATGGGAATTGCGGGTCGCCCGGTACAAGTGCGCAACCATGATGCCGTTCACGTTGAAACGGTAAACGAACCGTTCCTGCAAGCCCCTTTGCCGGTGGCGGGCTTCGCCATCATAGAAGCCGCCAACCTGGACGAAGCCATAGAGATGGTGTCAAGAACCCCTTGCGCAGTCGCGCAGGGCGTCGTCGAGGTGTGGCCGCTTGAGCAGCCATGTTAATGGCCCCGCAGGAAACCCATGTATGACTCAAACCGACTTTGAACTGTTTGTCCAGGTGGATGAAGACGGGCTCTGGTTAACGGATTACGCCCAACTGACGATAGCTGCTCAGTTCCGTGATGAGCGGCCAATCGCGGACCATCACCCCCGCCTTCCTGTGCCAATCGGCACATATCGAATCACAATACGGTAACTCGGCGCTCCACCCGCAATTGAGCTGGTCATTCAAGGGATAGATGCCTGCGAGCATTATCCGGCACCGAACGCCGTCCCGTGGCTGAGATAGCGGCGGCCTGTTCTACGATGCAATCGCATCCACCACCGCGCTGACAAAGGCATTGCTCTGCTCAAAAGCTTCTTTATTGACCCCATTACTGGCCGCTGCCAGCGGCTGCACATCGACCACTCGACCCTTGACCGAAGCAAGGCAGACGGAGTGAAGGATCTTTTGTTTCTGATTACCGTCCAGGCACTGGATGACAGTATCGGAAGGCGAGGTGTAATCACGGCGGCTGGGCTGGGCGCCCGCTTTCCGCATTGCCTTTTCCGTTGATTCAAGGACAGTTTCTACATAATCGTCAACATCCACGCCGTCGGGCGCACGATAAATCAGCACTTGCGCTTTGCGCGTTTGCTTGGCGTCAGCGTACTGTGCCTTCACCAAGCCATTCTTGGGATCGGACCCCATGCCTTGGCGCACTAACTGGTCGGCTTGTTGAGGCAAGGCACGCAGAAAATCGTTCGTTCTGAAACCCTCGATCAGATCAGCATCATTAGCCATCGCCGGGACTGCGAACGACATGCCAATTACTACGGCCAACCGACGCATGCGATTTCCTCCAAAACAGTTTTATGAATTGAACGATTGTAGCTGCGGCCTATTACGACGCAATTACCCGGCATGCATTGCAGGCTCAGCCTGATAGGCCTCGTGAAGCAGATCCATGAACTGTTTTGCTTCTGGGAAGATATTTGACCCAATGGCGGTTATGGTGACGCCGGGCGTCCAGGAATTCATTATTGCGGCGCCAGAAAGGCCCGCGACATCGCCCACTTTAATTTCTTCATGACGCTGCGGCACATCTAAGCGCCTCAACTGGCGCTGAACTATCCCCATCATCGTTCCTGTCAGGATCTCTGCACGAGGCCGGTTACGATAGATTGCCCGCTGAAATTGGATTCAACGTTCTTGCAGCCTCTAAGTGGTTCGGCGCAAGGTGGGCATACCTCATGGTCGTCTTCAAATCTTGGTGCCCGAGT
>LNAP01003244.1_pt1 | contig 15511 bp, 12 predicted proteins | sample 602601 | NCBI WGS metagenome assembly LNAP01 (sample SAMN02440304, study PRJNA202911) | soil metagenome | biome: Subtropical and temperate rainforests or woodlands; isolation source: soil samples (1 kg each in a 20% v/v slurry with milli Q water) were... ...
GGGCCGTGCTGGACTCGAACCAGCACGGCCCTTTCGGGCCTCGAGATTTTAAGTCGGCCTCTATCGCTTATCCTACTTCTATCCGGCAGCACGCAATCCTTCGCTAAGCCCCTGGGATAGATAGACTTTGTGTCCACTGCGATCGACCTTGCATAGCCGGAACTACGAAGCGGTCCGCTTTCTGGTGGCTCCTAGTTGGCCCCTGAAAATCGGCAAGGAATGGAGCGCCTGGAATGGCCAAGATCAAACTCACGAAGAGCGTAGTCGACGCAACCACCTTCCGCGCGAAGGAGTACGAGCTGCGCGACACCGTCGTGCCTGGGTTTCTTCTGAAGGTAACGCCCGCTGGCCGAAAGGTCTTCATGGTCCAGTATCGGACCAATGCCGGAGAGCGCAGGAAGCCCGCGATCGGCCGGTTCGGCGAGCTCACAGTCGAGCAGGCGCGCTCGATCGCTCAAGATTGGCTTGCTGACGTACGCAAGGGCAAAGATCCAAGCGCGGAGAAAGCGGCCGCCCGCGACGCCCCGAGCGTAAAGGAGCTCTGCACGAAGTTCATAGACGACTACTCGAAACCGAAGAATCGACCGCGAACTGTTGAAAGCAACCAAGGCTACATCGACCGCCACATCATTCCGAGACTCGGCACCCTCAAGGTTCGTGAGATTACCCGGTCAGATGTGTCGAGCCTCGTCACCCGAATGAAGAAGACGCCGGTGACCGCTAATCGCGTTCTGTCCTGTCTGCGCAAGATGTTCAACATGGCCGAGGTCTGGGGTTTGCGTAACGACAGCACCAATCCGTGCCGTCACATCCCGAAGTACCCCGAGAACGGCAAGACGCGGTTGATCACGGACGACGAAATGGTCCGACTGTTTAGCTATCTCGAACGCGCAGATGAGGAGGGGTTGGAGCACCCGTTCCTCACCCTCGGGATCCGTCTGCAGTTCGCCTTTGCGGCGCGCATGTCGGAGATCACCAGCATGGAATGGGACTGGGTCGACTTCGCGAACCGTCGTGTCGTCTGGCCAGACAGCAAGACCGGCGAAATCTCGAAGCCCATGAGCGAGGACGTCGTCGCCCTTCTGTGGAACGCGCCACGCCTGGAAGGTTCGCCTTATGTCGTGCCCTCAATCTTCAAATCAGAGCGACCGATGTCCCAGGCCACCTACTCTAGGGGCTGGACGCGCATCCTTGAGCGGGCAGAAGTCCCACACGTGGGGACGCACGGAATCCGGCACCGCGCCACCACTGAGATTGCGAATTCCGGCGTTCCGGTGAAAGTCGGAATGCAGCTCACGGCGCACAAGACGGTCACTCAGTTCATGCGATACGTCCACACCGAGGACGAACCGGTTCGGGCCGCCGCCGAGACTGTCGCGTCGCGCCGGCTCGTCGTACTTTCCGGCCAGCGAACCAGTCCACAACCTGCTCACAACGTGATGGTGGTACAGCCCGCCAAGCTGTTGAAAGCGCCTGTTGCCAAGCCCGCAGGCTTCGGCGACGGACAGTACAGCTCCAACACGAAGCTCGGAAATTATCGCCCCTTCCGACATCGGTCGGGCGCAAATCGAGCAGCCCCACCTGGCACAAAACGCACCGGGAAAGCTCGATTGGTTGCCGCCGAGTAGTTACGGCCAGAGCCTCGACCGGATTCGATTGGACATCGACAATTGGCGTTTATGGTCTTATATATAAGACCGTAATGGCGTTAAAGATCACTATATGAGACTCCTATGCGGTCTACCGTTGTCGATACCCTGCCGCCGAAGGTCAAGCGTGCGCTGAGCAAGCTCGGCGCCGACATTGCGCTCGCCCGGAAGAAGCGCAGCCTGACGGCGTTCATGATGGCCGAGCGACTGGGCGTCGCCAAGAGCACCTACCTCAAGATCGAAAATGGCGACCCGACCGTGGCGATGGGCGCCTATGCAATGGCCTTCTTCGTGCTGGGATTCGACGATGCGCTCGACCAGATTGTCGACCCACGACACGACGATCAGGGACTGCTTCTTGACGCCGAGCGCCTGCCCAAGCGCATCCGCCCGCGCAAGACGCTGCGGCCGCTATGAGGCGCGTCGTCACGGTTCATTTCGGCGAGGAAGCCAGATCCCTGGGCGTGCTCCGCTATGACCAGCAGGGCGCGCGCGAAAGTGCTTCCTTTGAGTATGACGTCGATTGGCTCGATGCGGCGGACCGCTTCGCGGTCGAGCCTGGCCTGCCGCTGGTGGGTGGCCCGCAATTTCATCGAAAATCACGCGATGGATCGGTGTTTCACGCGGCCATCGCCGACACCGAGCCCGACGGTTGGGGGAAGCGGATGATACAGCGGGACCATGCCAAGCGCCGCCAGCATGCCCGGCGTGCGGGCAAGATAGCGGAAGCGCGGCCGCTCAATTCCATGGATTATCTCCTGGCGGTCGACGATGTCAGCCGCGTTGGGGCACTCCGCTTGCAAGACGAGGACGGCCGCTACCAGCGTACCGTTGACGAAGGGCACCGAACCACGCCGCCGCTTATCGAGTTGACTCACCTTCTCGCCGCCTCGCGCGCCGTTGAAACCAACACGGAGACCGAGGCTGATCTCGCCTACTTGCGCGGGCGCGGCACCTCGCTCGGCGGCCTCCGCCCGAAATGTACCGTCGTGGACGAGGACGGCTGGCTGGCGATCGGTAAATTCCCAAGTGTGGCCGATGAGCGTCCTGTCACGAAGGGCGAGGTCCTGGCCTTGCGACTGGCACGTAAAGCGGGGATCGACGCGGCCGAAGCGCGCCTCGTCGACAGCGATGGAGCGCCGGTTGCGCTGATCCGTCGGTTCGACCGGACCGGCAATGGTGGTCGGATCATGTACGTCTCGGCCGCGACGATGCTCGGTGCAGAGCCGGGGGACCCTGGTGAGCACAGCTATACGGAGGTTGTCGACGCGCTCAGGCAGCACGGTAGCCAACCCGCAGCCGACATCGAGCAGCTATGGCGTCGGATTGCCTTCTCGATCTTGATTACCAACGTCGATGATCATCTTCTCAACCACGGATTCCTGCATGTGAATCGAGGCCAGTGGAGATTGGCGCCGGCCTTTGATGTCAACCCATTTCCAGAGCGGTTGCGGGAGTTGAAGACCTGGATTTCGGAAGACGCGGGCCCGGAGGCGACGATCGAGGCGCTCATGTCCGTCACCGCGTACTTCCGCATCTTGCCTGGCCGCGCCAAGACCATTCTCGCCGAAGTCGAAAAGGCCGTCGCCACCTGGCGCGACGAGGGCCGCGCGCTCGGCATGACGGCGGTCGAGCTGGAGAGCTTTTCGGATGCCTTCGAGCATGACGAGCGACAGGCAGCGCAGGACGCGGGGGCGTGACCTGCCTCGTCGCAGCCAGTCGGTCACCGGTCACCCGAAATGGGAGGCCTGGCGTGACGCTATTTCCGACGTCAGTGCGCAACCAGTGTATCGCCGAGTGCTCCGCCCCAGTTCCCGGATGGGCTCGCTCGGGAGAACTGGAAGATCGGCCCATGGCCGACCCCTTTCTTCGCCCTTCGGCCTCGCTAGGTAGAGGGTCAGGACACGCTCCAGTTCCGGACACGCCCGTCACGTTGGCGCCACGACGGCGTCGTCCCCTGCTAGTTCGGGAAAAATTCCTTCGAGACAAGCCAATGCGGTCGAGGCAATGCCCGGCGCATGGATGTGTACTCCGATCTCGCTCCACGGAAAGTCTGGGTCTGCAGACGCGGAGGCCCAGTTCAAGCTGGTTACAATCAGATCATCGTCGTCCCACGCTACGAACTTGCCATGGAGAGGCACCTTTTTCGTCCTGGTGAGCGTCAGCCCGTGAGTCTTGGCTTCCTCAGCAAGAGCTCGGGCGTGCCGGTTTTTTAACGGGCCCGTCGTCTGGGTGTAGAGCACCCTGGCTTGAACACCATTCCGCCCCGCTGCGACTTCACCCTGCATCAACGCGCCTGGCCGAGCCGTCGAACCCAACCTGTTACTGCCAACCACGAACCGCCGAACTACTCGCTGCGCGGATCAATCGGTCATGAGCGTCGCCCACCACGATTGATATCCGAGCGTCGCCGCCCATCGCGGACGAGCGGCGCAAATCACGTGCTGTTATCGCCATCTCCGTCGCGATGTCGTCCGCAAGGCCGCGGCGACCAACGAGACGCTGCAGCGCGACGGCGACATCCGCGACTGCGTGTTGGTCGCGGATCACCACCGAAAGTTCGACCGCCTGGAAGGGCGACGACAGCCAGTTGCAGGATCCCGTCGCGGCGATCCAACCATCCTCGGCTGTGTCCAGCAGGATCAGTTTTGCATGGGACCCTGTCGTCCGCATATGGACGTGAAATCTACCCCTGATCTCTTTATCTTCGCGAACGAGCCGTGCGATTTCCGATGCGGCAGCCGCGTTTCTTCGCTCGGTTTCCTCGTCCTTCTCAGCGCCCCAAAGCAAGTCGAATTGACGCCGCGAAGACAGGCGGCGCGTATCAGGTCACCCATGACGGAGAAGCGCTGAGCATCAAGAAACGTAGAGTGAATGATGACGCGCTTATGCGCTTGTCCAATAAGTTGTTCAAGGCAGGTGCGTTGAGCGGAGCCCCCGATGACGACGTCGGCCGGATCGAAGGAGCACGCGTGACTTGTCGGCTCCGTTTCGTTGACCTCACGCGGGCCCGCATAGGTGACTGGCACTGCAGTCGTGCTCGCAGGGAGTGCCGCCGCTTCGAAGGCCAGTCGTCGAAGGTCGGGGCCTGCAGACTCCGGCAGCCCCTGCGGCACACCGTCGATGACGCGAAGGACCATGAACTCGTCGTCGCGCATGGTCGCGGTGCGGCCGTCGACTAAGGCGACTTGTTCGTCCCAGCCGCGGGCAGCGATGTCGGAGAGCCGGTTCAGATTGGCTCCGTGCGACATCGGCGGTAGGCCACCCTCGACATGGACCTCTCGGACGCTGGCGCCGGCTTTCCGCTCCTGTTCGAGGCGATGTGGCGACATTAGCCGCACTTGGCGCGTTGGGAAAAAGTCACCGGTAGCCCATTCAATAACGAAGCTCACGCGTCTCGAAACCCGTTTGGGAAAAAACGGAAGCGGCTCTCCGCTGCTGACTGCCTTGAAGCCGTGGTCGCTTGCCCGAAACGACACGCCATTGCCGACAACCGACACTTCGACAAGCCGGAAGCGCATCAACCGGGCAATCGACGCGATGATTAGCTGATGGGGGAGGTCTGCTTCCTGCGCGAGCGAAGCGATGCTTTTCGACTGTCGCGTAATCGCCCACAGTACGACTTCGTCAATGACACTCCACGCGCGGCCGCGATCGATGCCAACCTTGCAGCCGACTCTAAAAACGGGAACAGCGATCAACACGCTCATGGTCGCGTTCCCAAAAGTGTGGGAGCGATAAGTGTCGCCAGAGGAATGCCCTTCCGTTGTCTCTGCGCAAGCCCGTCGATCGCATCGGCGATGGCGGCCAAGAAGGAGAGATCGTGGCTTTCTGCGTCTGGGTTCACCCCTCTAACGGCCTCGCGAAGGAACGCCAAGCTTCCAACGATAATCAGTTGGGATTTGGCTCGGCTGAGTGCGACGTTCATACGTCGTCTGTCGCGAAGAAAGCCCAGGGCTCCACCTCCAGTCCGAGGATTGTTCCGGACGAGCGAGAGGATGACGACGTCGGCTTCGCTTCCTTGGAACGAATCCACCGTGCCGACAAAAGCTCCATTACTGCGCACGGATGCGAATTGATCTAGATGCTGTAGCTCGCGCGTCCTCGCCACGGCGACCCGCTCGTGCAACTTGTCCACCTGCGCTTTGTATGGCGACAAGATCGCCAAACTGGGAGGCTTTTGTGGGTCACGCGGTCTGAGATGCCGGAGGACGTCGATTACTGCCGAGACTTCGGATGGATTGTGCCAGCGCGGCCGGCCACGCTCGACTCCGTCGCCTTGCCCCGTCGCGCTTACATGGGGGAAGTTGATCACCACCACCGGTGATTTCGGCAAGGCGCCAAGCTGCAAGATCGGAGGCTCCTCCGTCTCGGCGGCATTTGCGCGCTTCGCCTCCGTAGTTAGCCGACCGCTGTAGAACGCCTTAGAGACCACTTCGGCGATCGCAGGGTCCATTCGCCGCTGTTCCGTGAGTGTCGCCGCGATCGGACGGTGCCCTGGATTCGCCAACTGACGGCGCTCGTCTTCCTCGGCGAAAGTCCGAAATGGCTCGAGGAGCCGCAGGCCCATGTGTGCCGCGTCCTGCAGACTCCCAGAATTCGCTGCGATGGTGTCGAGCTCATCGAGTTCGCCATCGCGGAGGAGGGGCCCTACGAGTTGCGTGACCATCGCTAAGGCCTCGCGCACCAGGCTGTGGTCGCTCAGGATTTTGACGAGCCGATCTGCCTCAAACGGGGGAAGCTGATGGTGATCGCCGATCAACAACCGACGGCCCGACAGCATCAGCGGTCCGATCAATTCGGGCCCCGTTGCCTTGGCGGCTTCTTCGACAATGACCCAATCAAACTGCTCGCGAGCCTCGACCAAACGTTCGATGTCTGGCGAGTTTGCTGTCGAAATCACGATGTTGGCGGCGTCGAGTATCAAATTCGATACCGCGCCCAAGCCAGACCGCTGGTCCCTATCGACAGTCCCCTTCGCCGTGCCTAAGCGACTGGCCGACTCCCTGAGGGAATTGATACGGGCCCGTGTCGGTCCAGGTGCGTCCCGTGCAAGGGCGCTTCGCGAGAGCCGATCCAGGTAATCGAGTCCGGCTAGGCTCATGTCCTCGTCGCTGGTCGGGCGACGCTCGGAGGACGTTGCGGAACGCACTATCAGCACATCAGACAAGCCGGACTCATCTAGGGTCTCCTTGATCTTCTTCTGAAGATTGTCGAGTGCGTCGTGGCCTTGCGCGCTTACCAGCATGCGGGTGGAGCGGTCGGCGACGAAACGGCGTCGCACCACCTCGGTCGCCAATTTGGTCTTGCCTACACCGGGAGGCCCAACAACGAAGAACGATGGCAGCGTGGACCAAAGTCCGGCCAGAGCATCTTGCTTGGGCTTGTCCAGATCATGGAAGGCTTCGTCCTTCCGATCGGCGTCGCTCAGGCTCTCCCGGCTAGATCGGCGAACCCGCCACGGATCAGCCAGCATCTCCGCGAGATCGACACGGGTGTTCAATGCCTTGATGTTGCGAAGTCGGCGGCCGATAACCTGTTCGGTGCCAGTGTCGCGCTCGGTTCTGAGAAAGTACGGGCCGCTATCGGAGAGTGCCTCATCGATCTCGAATTGGTAGGAACGACGACCCTTGTGATCAACAACATCGATGAAACTCGCCACGACGTCGCTCATCCGGGTGGCGCCGAGACTCGCCGCTTGGCTGATGCGCCATTTTGCCTCGGCGTCGCGGTGTTCCTCCTCAAATAGCCGCTTGAGGGCAGATGCGGTTTCCGAGAGCCCGATGCGTTTCGCGATACGGTCGCGTTCGTTGTTCGGCTCAGCGCGAACCAGGGCGAACCGGCGGCCATCCCGCCGACCTGTGTCGAGAATCTCTACGGGATAGACCTCAAGAGCTTTGACCACCGCTTCGATCGTTTGAACGAGTGTCAGAGCACGGCGGATCGTATCGACTTCGCCAAGCGTTCCTGCGTCTTGTGCCGGACCAGCAAGCGCACTCCAGTCCAAAGCATCCGGACCGAGTCGCCCCCGCAGTTCCTGCGCCTCACGCGAATTTCCGGCGATCATTACGGGTTGGAGAAATGCATGCTCGTCGTTGTCGCCGAGACTGAAAATGCCGGTCCGCCCTTCGACTGCCTGGCAGACGGCGACGTCCCAGACTGCCGAGCCTTCGTCGCGGAACGCCCTAATCTTGTAGATCATCGAGTTGGTAACAAGCTTGAGCCAACTGGTCGCCGGATCGAATGTCTTGGGCACCAGGAGTGTCGCGCCACCGTCGAGATCCGCTCGCACCCAGTCGAGCTGGCGGCGATACTCATCAATTGGGATTTCCCCGTCGGTCGCGTCGTACACGGCCTCGCCGAGTTTCGACAGCCGGTCGAAAGTCATGATGAACGTCCCAGCACGGGTCGACACTGACCGGGCTACACTAGCGATGAGATCGTCAATGGAGCGCCCGATCGAGTCCGCATCGAGCTGATCCATTCTGGCCGGCGCAACTAGCCGCCTCAGCAAGACACGCTCCGATACGTTCAGGACGATCGACGATTCACCTCGACCGCTCGGCTGAACGTCGCCGGACGGCTTTACAACCGAGTCCAGGCAATCGGCGGCCAGAATACCCAGGGCGCGCCAGTCTTCCGCAAAAGAGTAGCTTTCAGCCCTGTTGACCGAGGCCGCCGGACCGATCTTGGCGTGGGTCCGGCCAGCGAGATCCGCGCTTAACCAAAGGCTCCATTCGAAGCCACCGAGTTGAAAGTCGGGCTCGTCAGCACCTTCCGTCATGACAACATCAGCGGTAATGCGACCGTGAACAAGCCCTTGTGCGTGAATGATTCCGAGGGCATTCACCAGGCGCCTCACGTTACGCCAAAATAGAGTTCTCGGCCGCGGCCCCCCAAGATTGCGCAGCCAGTGTTGTCGGGAAACTCGCTTTCGTCTTTCACTAAGGGGTTGGCCGACGCGTTCAAGAACGACGCCGAAGTCATCGTCATCCTCGACAAATTCCAGAACGTCCACGATTACGTCACGGGCGCCGGTGTAGGACATCACGCGTTGGACCTGACGCATCTCATGAAGCCAGAGCTGCCGAAGATCATCGTCGACAGATGTGCCCGTCTTGCGCCAAAGTTTGAGGCTCCGCTCCACGCCGGTGACTTTATCGTTAACCTCAAAGAGCGCCGAACGCAGAGCCGCTCTGTTGCCAGCCGCCACAGCGTCCCCGATAAACTCGAAGCGATCCTCGAGCGAAAGTTTTGCGGATTTGCCTTTGGTGGGCCCTGCCATCCTCTTCTCCAAGCCTCGAATCGTCAGATATCGCCTAAGTAGCGGGAAACCAGCAACCGCGTGAGTTGTTCTCCACGGGTCGCCAGTAGGCCGATGCTGTCCTCCGACATTGCCGCAAAATCAGTAGGATATTCCCGTACGGCAGAGCGAGGGACGAGGTCCGGTGGAGGCGCAGGCAGTTTCGCATCCTCCTGGCCGAGGTAAGCCATTACAAATCCGGAGAGAAGGCCCGATTCAACCAGGCGATGAAGCCGGCTGTATGCCGCTTCCTGCACCCGTCGATGGGCAATTTCAAAAGATTGCTTCAGACGTGGCATCATCCATAGTGTCCGAGATCCTATGGCGGACTGGCCCGCGCCGGCATTGAGGCAAAGTACGTGGGTCACGTCGGACACGTTGACGCTAATTGACGGATCGCGACCGGGCTCAAGCACATTGACTCCCAAATTGTCGAACACGCCACCATCCGACAGCGCAATTTCATATGCCCTAGGCGCCGCCCCACTTCTGACGAAGTTGAAGCTCTCGATCAGTGGCGGTAGCAGCACCGGAAAGGCCGCCGAGGCCGCAACAGCTTTCGCGACCGGAAATGCATCAGCGTCTGAAATTCTGCCGTATCGCCATCCACCGGAATGTCGTGACCCGAACCGAAATGCTGTCCCCGTTCGGAGATCGCATGCGTTGATCACCACCTCAAGATTCTCGTGCTTCACGTCTCCAAGGCCTCGCCCGCGGAATAACCTTCGATCCAGTACATACTCCAGGGCAGTCGAAAGGGTCGCCCAAACCGGCAATCGGTCCTCCCCTGACAGAAGCCACATCTGCAGCGATTGCACCGGAAGGCCCGTCATGGCGCGCGTGACCGAAAGTAGCTTTCGGACCACCCAGAAGAGCATGCCCGGCATCAAGTGAAGGAGAAGTGTCGCGAAGATCGGGAGCGTCAGGCGGCTGAATAGGACTACACCGAACATGGAACGTTGCAGGCCGGTTCTCAGCAAAGCCACCATATCTCGATCAAATTCGTCGAAGTCGCTGTAGCCTCCGTAGGCGTAGGCGGCCCCAATTACACTTCCTCCCGATACGGTGGAAATGATCTTCGATTGTTGAAGGATGCCCAGGTCGTGCAAGGCGCGCAGGCACCCCAAATGAAACGCAATCGCCCTCGAACCCCCGCCCGATAGCGCAAGCCCTACGCGCGGAGGACGTGGAGCAGACACGTCAATCTTCATCGGATCGTGCGAAGACAAATCCCTCAAACTGAGGGGATTCCATGTCTCCACCAAGAATAAGCATCAAGAAATGGCGCGGCGCAGACCTGGGGCTTTCCCGGAGTTTGCTCATCGCGGAGAAGTCGGTGCAGCTTGGTGACGGGATACTGCCTGGATGCGTATGCCACATGCCAATGAAACTCACTGAGCCGCGTGTCCGCGCGCGCTTTTCCTCCGATAGCTCTTTCGTCCCAGCGACGCCGCAGAGGAAACCTTCCGCTGAGGCACGACTATCCGGCGGGGGCCCGCTTACCTCCGTTACCCATGCGATCTTGAGAAACTCGTCAAACTGGCCGAACAGAAGACCTCCGGTTTCGACCCTCCGCCCGCGCAGACGCCTGGACGAGCGAATCCAGCCGCGGAGATCTCGTTCAGCTCCCGGCGTGCAGCGGATGTGGAAGCCGTGGCGATGGTCCGTCATGACACGATCCGCTGGCCACGCAAATTGCACGATGGCGGACCGTTGAGGCCTGATGGTGTGTGGCGCTCGTATGAGACAGCAGCGAGCGCTCGTCGTCGGCTCTGCCAGCCAGCTACTTGCGACATTCAATAGACCAGCCGCTAGACCTTGAACGTCTGCAGCGGAGCCCACAAACGTGGGGTCCGAACATCCGGGTTCGGGTTGGAAAAGTTTGTGGCGCTGTCCCGGAAGCGGCCAGAACTCGTCGAGGAAGTCCTGCCCATTGCTTGCGTTCGCAAGCGCTAGTTTCGTGCGCCGCTCAAGGTCCTGCGCAACCCCCGCGACACCGTGGATGCCGAGGGTGACCATTCCCACGTCACATTTGTGGCCGACTGCCATCGACACGATCGGCGGATGGAGTTTTGTCTCATTCGATACATGTTTCTCAAGCGCCGCTGCGATAGCTACCGATGCCGTCGCGTTTACGATCACGTCGCAGTCAAAGAGCTTATCGGCTTCCGTACGGAGTCCATGAACGACGTTGATGGGACGGTCGACGACCTCGATGGCAGGATTGACTGCCTCCACGTTCCGAAACGTTGCAGATGACTTGGTGTAGCCAATTTGATGGCGCTGAAAGTTCTGTCTGCTGAGCACGCCGGGCGCCACGCCGGCTCGATCATAGAGCCTCAGGTGCGCAATGCCGGCCCGAGCAAGCATCAGCGCTACGGCGCTACCGAGTGCACCGCACCCGAGAATGGTGACGCGCTTGGATCGCCACCAGGCAAGCGGTGAACCAAGGTCCCGCGGCACTACAATTTCGGGTCGATCCTCCCGGACTCTGCACCATTCGACTTGGGTGTCATCGGCCCAGGCATCGAAGTCGCTGGCACGCGCTTTCGCATCTGTCTGGTCCTTGCCTGCCAGTTCCCTCAAGGACGCCGCGCGCTCGGAGCTGATGTACCAGCAAGCGAGATGTTGCTTTCGATCGGTTTCACCAGCAACGCCTCGCATAGCGGCGCCGAGGAGCACATAGAGCGCCTTGCCTTCGGGTGCGCGCAGCGCCGTGAGCTCGAGTACCACGCGCAGCAAGTCGACGGTTACCGCGCGCTCTACCAATGTCTCCGCGAGTGTGCGGAACGTGCTGGGATACTCGAACGGCATATCGGTCGGGAGGAGGATGGCACTCGCCAATCGCATCTTCGGAACCTCGCCGTCGTAGGCGTGCCACTTGCCGAGCAGTACCGCGCCGACCGTTTCATCCTCGATCTCGGCATAGCCTATCCACCAGGGCGGCGTGACGGGCGGGGCATCGACACGTGGAACAACATATTGCGACCGTTGTGCATAGACGGCCGGAGGGTGGAGCGGGAGGCCCGTGGGGTCGAGCTGGCCCAAGGCACCAGCCCGGAGCCACGCATCGAGGCGCTCAAGGAAGCCAAACATTCCATCCGCCGGAGACCACTCAGTCTCCGGTGATTGATAGAGGCACAGGTAGTCGCCCCATTGCACGTGGGGAAAGCCAGCGAACCGCTTATGGGTAGATCGGACTTCTGGGCGGTCGAGCGGAAAGTCGGCCGGAATGGTGATGACCACGCGCTCCCGATGCCGCAGGGGTAGGCCGCCTTCGGCGTGCGAATACGCTCTGCAATCGATCGATAGTTCCACCCGAAGCCTGCTCTCGCTGTCGGTGGGACGCGCGACCGACACAATCTCCATGGCTTGGCTGCTGGCCGCTACTTCTCGTAGCTGCGCCAGCGCCCATTCCTGCCCATCGGTCATGTGCGGCCGAAGCCAACTCGCTCGGCCGGGGGCCTATCGGTACCTCTGGCCGCGGCGACAGCCTTCGCCAGTGTCGAACGGCTTTCCTCAGAGAGTTCCAGCGCATCGCCGACGAAGGTGACGCCCCGTTCAGTTACCGAGAACACAACCGGCCGCATGTTCTCCGGCGTGCTGTACTCGCCGGTGCAGATGAACCCGCCAGTTGCGATCTCCTCGTATCTGCGCCTCGCCTTGATATGCGGTGGGTTGTCGCCGGGACTGTTCGATGCCGGGAAAGCCGAAGAACTGGCAACAATGCAGCCGTCGTCGGCCTGAACGGCGTTGAGCTCATCGAGGATATCCTGCATCAGCACGTCGTTGCCGTCCTGATTCCGGACGTACATCACCTTTTTGGAGCAGTGGTGCGACGACAGATGGACGTCCCAGACCAGCCGGTCGTCATTATCGTGACGATGGGTTTCATCGAAGATGCGGCGAACGGTCGGATAGCTGAGATCGCCGAAGAAGAGGCCGGAGCCGACGGTGCGGCCGTGGTACAGGCGCACCTGCAATGCGAGGCTCGTCTCGTTGCGTTCACCAGCCGAGTCGTCCTTGAAGGCGCATGGACGAACGAAGAGAAGAACTGGGATAGATCCTGGCCGTCCACGATCTCGATCGATTGACCGGGGATGGTCAGAAATTTCCTCGGGAAGCCTCGATAGTCATCTTTCCCGAGAAGATCGTCATAGCCGATCAGCCGGACGCGGTTGCCTCTGCCGGGGTCGCCTCCGGCGGCGATCGTGCGCTTTACGCGCCGCTGCGCTTCCTCGCAGAATGCCAGCGCATCGGGACTAAGTTCCTTCTTGTACTCCCAGAACACTCGAGGCGTGAACCACAATTCGCCAATCACGACGCGCTTGAGAAGCTCCTTGAAGCCCTTCACGTGGTCGAGGTCGGGATGCGTCAAGGCGAAGCAGGAGAGATACGGCTTGCCGTTGAGTCGGGGCAGCTTGGCAACGAGCTCGTCAACGACCGGGATGCGCTCGTTGTCGGTGTTGTCGGCAGTTGTCCCGTCGTTGATGTCGATCTGAAGCGTGAAGTCGCCGACGATGGGAATCGTCGTGCTGTCACCGCAGCCAACAGGCCAAAAAATAAACGAGGGGTAGGTCAAATCGCCAAACTCTGAAGTCTCCTTTCAAACGGGTAGGTGGTGCACTCGTAATTCAGCACTCCTATCCCGCGGCCTTCGATCGACCGATCGCGGTCGCCCAGGCACCCCAAAATGCGCCGGGGCAAGTGGATCTTAGTGCTCGGCGCAACGAATGGCGGAGAAAAGCGTTATGTCTTCGCCGCAAGCCCGATGCGCCTAGAAAGCATATGGGTAGCCTTTCTTTACCCGTCAAGATACTATGCACAATGTCGAGACTGGGGGATGTCGAATGCCGGACCACAACGTGGAACTCAGCTGGAGCGTCGAGCAACGCCTTGAATTCATTGAGTTTCGGCTGTTTTGGGAAGGGAAGGTCAGACGCGCGGACCTTGTGGATGAATTCGGGATATCGGTCCCTCAGGCTTCGGCCGACATCCAGCGGTACGACGCCTTGGCCCCAGGAAACATCGAGTATGATGCGAGTGCGAAAACCTACGTCATAGGCGCGGCCTTCAAGCCGCTCCTTTTCAAGCCTTCGGCGCGGCGTTACTTGAACTACTTGCGGTCTATTGCCGATGGGGTGCTGCGTGCCGAGGAGGTCTGGCTCGGCTGGATGCCATCCTTCGATGTCGTGCCGTTAGTTCGGCGCAAGTTGGACGCATCCAAGCTTCGAAGGGTGCTCGAGGCTATTCGCCACCGCTCAAGCATGAAGATTGAGTACCAGTCGATGAGGCGTCCGGAATCAACCACTCGTCAGATTTCACCACACGCCCTCGGATTCGACGGCTTTCGATGGCATGCCCGAGCGTGGTGTCATGCGCGTCGCGAGTTCCGAGATTTTGTTCTGGCGAGAGTAATCTCAATCTCGAAAGCGCCGCCCTCCGACATTGATCCAAAGCATGATTTTGCATGGCATCATTACATCGTGCACAGGATCGGCCCTCATCCTAAACTGGCAGCTGGTGCTCGAAAGGCGATAGAGCTCGACTACGGAATGAAGGATGGCATCCTAGAAATCCGAACTAGAGCTTGCCTATCATTCTATTTGTTGCGGCACCTACGGCTAGATCTCGCGTCACTCGAATTGGATCCAGCTCAACAACAGATAGTTCTGCTCAACGCGGCTGAAGTCGAGCAACAACAGGCGCAACAGCACCCCTAGGCGCGCCCGTCGGCTGCTGACGATGCAGCCGCAAGCGAGGCGCGGCGATCGACTTCAGCAGCCAGTGCCTCGCGAACCCTGCGTGCTTTCATCTCCAAAGAAATCTGCGAGGCCTTGCTTTAGCCGGGCACCTTCCCGGACATCGCATTCCCAGACGACGAGCACCCGGAATCCTTTCGCCTTCAACGCAGCGATCTTATCGGAGTCTCGCACCCGGTTGCGGGCGAGCTTTCCGGTCCAATAGCCGGAATTTGACTTGGGTGAGGAGGCAAGCCGGCAGCCGGCATGGGAGTGCCAGAAGCATCCATGAACGAAGATCGCCCATTTACGAGTTTTGTTCGCTAGGTCCGGCTTGCCCGGAAGATCATCGACATGATTACGGAAACGCATACCGAGTGCGTACACGACCGATCGTGTCAGCACTTCAGGTTTGGTGTTCTTCGAGCGAATCCTTGCCATCATCTGGGATCGCGTAAGCGGCTCGCGTTTCCTGCGCGGTGGAAGCCTCGCAACTGGTGATGCCTTTGCCACTCAGTCTCCGGGTGCTGGCCCTGGAATTGAGCTGACGGACACATCTGCCGTCACAATGCTCGGAAGATCATCCAGCGCAAAGACGCACGTTGATAGGTCCGCACGCAGTCGGCCATCCTGCTTCAATCTAGCCGAGATGACTCTCCAATGCGCGCGCTGCGGCGATGCTGTCAAATCGCCGTGGATGCTCCGGCGAAGGACGAGCGGCGATCGTGCCCCGAGGCGTGGTGTAGCTGACGGTTGGTCAGTACGACGATCTCCGGGGTGAGCCGGATCGGTCAGGCCGCCGCATCGGGCAGCCCGAC
>LNAP01005906.1_pt1 | contig 15509 bp, 15 predicted proteins | sample 602601 | NCBI WGS metagenome assembly LNAP01 (sample SAMN02440304, study PRJNA202911) | soil metagenome | biome: Subtropical and temperate rainforests or woodlands; isolation source: soil samples (1 kg each in a 20% v/v slurry with milli Q water) were... ...
GAATGGAGCAGTGTGTTCGTGGATCCGAAGATGACCACTGCGTTGCTGGATCGGCTCACGCACCACTGCCACATCGTCGAGACAGGCAACGACAGCTACGCGTCCCATGCTAGCTATGCCCCATGTACCGTCGACGAGCTGCAGGCGAAAGGCTATCAATACTGGGCGCTGGGGCATGTGCACGAGTTCGAGCAGTGGAGGGGCGCGACGACCATCGTGTTCCCGGGCAACCTGCAGGGGCGCAACGTCCGCGAGTGCGGCAGGCGAGGGGCTGTGTTGGTTTCAGTGGATGAGGAGGGGGAGGTTGCGGTCGAACGCCTCTTCATTGACGTGTTGCGCTGGGAGCGGCTTACCGTAGACGCCTCTGACTGCGACACGCTGGACGATGTCGTACGGAAAACGGGGCGTGCTTTGGAGGCGCTCTTGGATACCGACGGCAATGTGCCTCGCGCGGCTCGCATCACGGTCACGGGCAAGACAAGGTCACACGGCGAGCTCTTTGGTCTCGAGGCACAACTGCGGCACGAGGTACTCGCCCAGATAGCGAGCATCGGCAACGAGCGGCTGTGGCTCGAGAAGGTCCGAATCGAGACACAACCCTTGGTCGACGTGGAAAAGCTCCACGAGCGGATGGACGCCTTTGCCGATTTGCAGACAATTCTCGAAAATGCCGCCACAGATGCCGCTTTCAACGAGGAGCTGCAGGCCGCGTTTGCGCAATTCGCTGCGAAGGCGCCGTTGGACCTCCATCCGCTGGTGCCTCTCATCGAAAAAATCCGGAGAGGTGAGCTGAAAGAGCTCGTCGACGATGTCGCGCCTGGCCTGCTGGCGCACTTGGCTCAGGTGGAGTGAGCCATGCGATTGCAGAACTTGAACCTGGTCCGCTTCGGGAAATTCACGGATACGGACATCCCTCTGCCCAAGGCAGAGCATGACTTTCACCTCATCGTTGGCCCCAACGAGGCGGGGAAGTCGACTGTCCGCGGAGCCATCGCAGACCTGCTCTTCGGCTTCCCTGCACGGTATCCCTCAATGGCTTTTCTGCACCAGCAGTCTGACCTGCGGCTGGCTGCCACAGTGTCGGAAGGAGACGAGCACCTTGCCTTCATCCGCACCAAGGGGAATAAGAACACGTTGCGCACAGCGACCGACGCCTCTCTGACGGACAACGCGCTGACGCCGTTCATGGGGCAATCGGACCGCGCGTTCTTCGAGACGATGTTTGGTTTAAGCCATGCGCAGCTGGTTACGGGCGGAGACGCGATCCTCGATGCCTCAAAAGACGTTAGCCAAGTGCTGTTTCAGTCTGCTGCGGGCATTGCCGGCCTGGGAAAGGTGAAAGACGGATTGCTTTCGGAAGCCGACAAGCTCTGGGGTTTCCGGCACTCCAGCGGCAGGGCGTACTACCTGGCGAGTGACCAGTTCGACCAGGCCAGCAAGGACTTGAAGGCGGCAACCGCGCGGACCAAGAGCTGGGCGGATGCTCGGGCGGCGTTGGATGACGTCGACGCGCGCATCGCTGTGGCGACGGAACGCAAGGGAAAGCTCCAGGTCGCCCGACTGAAGCTGGAGCGGGTGCGACGGTTGGCGCCAAAGGTCGGTGAGCTGAAGCAGAAGCTCGCCGAGTTGGAGGAGCTGGGTGAGGTGCTGGAGCTGCCTGCAAATGCATCAGAGACTCAGAACTCTGGGGAGCAGGAGTTGTCGGTTGCGGAGACAACGCTTCGCCAGTGCGAGCTCGCCGTCGAGCAGCTCACGCAGCAGCGAGACGATGCGGTTTTCGACGCTGACGTCCTTGCCTCAAAAGACGACATCCAGGGTTTGGCTGCGTTTGGGGAGAGCGTACGAAACCACTACGCTGACTTGCTCGCGAGGCAGGCGGAGATCAATACGAGCTTGGAGTTCGCACGGGCTGCAGCAGCAGAGCTGGGTTGGGCTGAGTCGGAGGATGAGGCGGCGCTGTGCGCCAAGCTGCCGGCGCAGCTCACCCTCCGGGAGGTCCAGCGCCTAGTCAACGAGCACGGCGGACTGCTGCAAAGCAAAACCTCGACGGCTGAAAGCGTCGAGGAGAAGAGGGCCGAGTTGGAGGAAGCCGAGGAGGAGTTGACGGGGGTGGCCGTTGCCGAGGTTTCGGCAGCTTTGCGCAGCGCGTTGTCGGAGGCACAGGCCTTTCGAAACACCGCCACGGTACAGACTAAGTTCGGCGTTGCGGTGAAGACGGCGCAGCGCGCCCTGGACGCAGCACAGGCGAGCCTGGGAGAGTGGAGGAGGGCGGTTGAACCCCTTCAGCAGATGTCGGTGCCCTCGCCTGAGCGGCTGACCGGTTTGACCGCCAAGCGCCAGCGGCTGGAATCCGAGTTCAATACCGCAGCGGACCGTGTCGAGCAGGCAGGACGGGAGTTTGATGCGGCAAAGCTTGAGGTCAAGCAATTCTCAGAGGCACGCCACATCGTGACCGGCGCGGACGTGCGCGCGGCACGGGACAAGCGCGATGCCGAATGGCGGTCCATCAAGGAAGGAACAACCCTCCTAGAGACCGGCGCAGCCGGCCTAGATGCGGCCATCGACCTGGCCGACGAACTCGTGGACACGCAGCTTGACTCCACAACGGATGCTGCTGAGCTTCAGAGCCTGAGACAACGTGTGGAGCGGGCTGACGCGGAGGTCGCTGCGGCTATTCAAATGAAAGAGCGCAAGGAAACCGACTTGGCTTCGTTTGACCACGAGTGGCTGGCGTTCATGGCGTCCCTTGACCTAACAGGGCTCGCGCTGGTGGATGCTCAGGCATGGATGTCCAAGCGTGAGTCGGTTCTGTCCGCGCTCACCGCACTCGCCGAGAAGGAGGCCGCGCTAATCCAGGAGGTCGAAGCGTCTCAAGCAGCGTCTGATAGTCTGCAGGCCCAGATAAGGCAAGCGGGGGTGGCTGTCCCGCCCCAAAGCGCGCTCCCCGCAATCCTGACCCAGGCTGAGGAACTGGTATCCGAAACAGACAGCGCAACGGCCCGACGAGCGCAGCTGATCAAGCAGCGCGACAGCGGCACGAGTGCGCTCGGCCGACTACGGGCCGCCGCGGAAACTGCATGCGCAGCTTTTGACGCCTGGGAAGGGAAGTGGGATGCCGCTGTAGCTGCGGCTGGGCTTTCTGATTACATCAAATCAGTAGATGACGCGGAACAGGCACTCACCAAAGTGCGTGCGGTGAAAGAGGGCCTCGATAAGGCTGCCTCCATCAGGCGCGACCGCATCGAGACGATGAATCGCGACCTCGAAGAATTCAAGAGGCTCGCTGCGGACTTGGTTGCAACCTTGGGAATTGCGGAACTCCAAGGGGTCGATGCACGGGAGATCGTGCGCGTGCTCTCACCGAAGCTGAAGGAAGCCGAAGCAGGCGAGGCACGCCGGGCCGCCGCCGACCAATCTCTAGTTGCGGTCAGAAAGCAGCGCGATGACGCACAGAGGCATGTCGAACAGGTAAAGGCAAAAGTGGCTCCGCTGCTGGCCGCGGCCGGGGTCGCATCTCTTGCGGAGGCTGCACCCTTGGTGTCGAAATCGGAGGAGAAGCGCAGGCTCATTTTGGAGATTGAGCTTGCACGCGGTGCGCTCACGCAAGGTTCCGACGGGCTGGGGCTTGATGCCGTCGTCGATGAGGTCGAAGCTTGCGACGTGACCCAGGTCGCCGTTGATTTGACGGTAACGGAAGACAGCATTGAGCAGGTGCAGGCCGAGCAAACCAGGCTTGCGGCCGAGCATGCGCAGGCCCAGATCGCTGTGGAGGCTTTCGGCGGCGGTCGGGACGCTGCGGTCGCTGAAGCCCGCCGGCAGGAGGCTTTGGCCGGGATGGCCGACGCCTCGGAGCGCTACATCAAAGTGACGACAGCAGCGAAGCTACTGAGCTGGGCAATCGAGCGTTATCGAGAGCAAAACCAAGGTCCAATGCTGACGCGAGCAGGAGCCATCTTTGCGATGTTGACGCTGGACCGGTACACCAGGCTATCAGTCGAGTTCGACAGTACGCCGTATCGGCTGACTGCGCTTCGTCCAGACGGTCGGGCGGTCGAAGTCCCTGCGTTGAGCGAGGGCACGCGCGACCAACTCTACCTCGCGCTACGTCTCGCAGCGCTGGAGCTGCACCTCGCCAAGGCGAAGGCCCTTCCGTTCGTTGCCGACGACTTGTTCATTAATTTTGACGATGAGAGGTCAACGGCGGGACTTCAGGCATTGCGAGAGCTGTCGAAGCAGACACAGGTCCTGTTCTTGAGTCACCACGACCATCTCCTGCCGCGCGTTCAGCAGGTCTTTGGTTCAGCGGTCAACGTGGTGCAACTGCAGCGTTAGTAGCGGTGACTTCAGCATCGCGAAGGACTCTTTCAGACTTAGTCATGTGGGAATTCGTACCATCAAGGTCATGAATGCCATTGTCGAGTTGCGGAAGCGGGGTTTGGTAGGTCTTGCTCACACGCACCTCCAGCATGGGTTGAGGGTGCCAGTTCGGCCGGCCGAGAAGCAGGCAGGCGTCCGTCGCGCGCCAGCAAGTCTCCATAGTCGTCGGTGACCACCATGGCATGGCCGCGCCTCCCTTCGTGCAGTTGCGGGAACTCGAAGCAGCCAGCCTGGCGCTGGAGCGCGACGAGGAGAACACGGCCGCCGCGGGCAACGACTGGCTGCGCATGCTGATCGCACCGGGTGGCTCGCTGGGCGGCCCAAGGCCCAAGGCCAGCGTCGTGGATCCTCAAGGTCATCTGTGGATCGCCAAGTTTCCCAGCGTGCGCGACGAGCACGACGTGGGCGCCTGGGAGCTCGTGGTCCAGACGTTGGTGCGCGACTGTGGCTTGCGGGTTCCGGACAGCCTCGGGCGGCGCTTCGCCAACCCGCACCACAGCTTCCTCGTCAAGCGCTTTGAAGGCACCGCGCAGGGGCGGCGCCTGCACTTAGCCTCGGCCATGACGCTCACGGGTCACCAGGATGGCGATGATGCCTCGACAGGAGGCAGCTACTTGGAGATCGCGCGTCCTGATCGATCACGGCGCGCAGCCAAAAGCGGATCTGCAGGAGCTGTGGGCACGCATCGTGTTCAACATTACTCGTCTCCAACGCCGACGATCACTTGCGCAACCATGGCTTTTTTCTGGTGCCTGGCAAAGGCTGGCGTTTGTCCGATGCCTATGACATGAATCTCGTCGAGCATGCACAGGGCTTCAAGCTCAACGTGAGCGAGGTGGACACGCGCTGGACCTGGAGCTGGCGCGTTCCGTGGCGGGCTATTTCCGGGTCTCCAAGCGCCAGGCCGATGCGGTCATCGACAACAGCCGGAGCACGGTGCGGCAGTGGCGCACCATCGCCGATTCGCTTCGCATCCCCGCGCGTGAGCAGGAGCGCATAGCTCCGGCATTCCGACTGGCTGATTGAGGTGCCGTGGGTGGCGCGTTCGTGCCATCGTATGCACGGCGAAAGAAAAGGAAATCCGCCAGTGTCTGAGTCCCCCATGCCTCGGCTCAACTGGTCAAGATTCGATCGGTGCTTTGACCTGCATCACGCAGGCCATGGTCTATGGTTCGGTTGGTCATGGTGCTTGAGGCGGCTGGATGCGTTGTTGCCTTGGAGCCTTCCTGCATCGAGCTTGTCTGGACTCGCATGCGTGAAGGCTCACAGTTTGCAATGAAGTTGGCCCAGCGCTCCAGCGCAACGCGGCGTTCCGGGATCTCTTCGCGCACGTCGTAGATGGCTTCCATGCCTTGAAGCACATGGTTGAGGGCGATCTCGGAAACCTCCCGGGAAACACCCAGGTTGCGCATGTGTCCCTTGGCCGTGCTTCGGGTGTCGTGCGGGGTGAAGCGACGAATCTCGATGTCACCTCGCTTGAATGCACGGGCGATCGCTGCCCACAAGGTGGTGCTGCCGACATGGATGTCGCCATCGTGCCGCCTGCGTCGGCGTTCGACGCGGCTGGGCAGGACCCATACGGAGTTTCCAGCCAACCCCTTCAAATCCTTGAACCACCCAACCACCGTGGGTGTCAGTGGAACGCGGAAGCCGGTGCGCGTCTTGACCACCGAGTCGGGAACCCACCAGGTTCCTTTTTCGAGGTCGACGTCCTCCCATCTCGCCTTGGACAGCTCGACGGATCGCACGCAGGTGGCCAGCAGAATCCGGAAGGCGAGGGCATTCTCGATGCCGATGTCGTTGATGTTCTTGAGCAAGATGCGCAACTCTTGCTCCGACAGCATCACGCGTTTGCGCACAGGCGGGCGAGATCCCAGCAAGGCTGTGATGTCGATGCCTCCGGCGGGATTCGAGTAGATCAGCTTCTTGCCGCAGGCGTGCGCGAACAGCATCTTGCAGGATGTGAGAATCCGCTTCGATACGGTCCAACTGCGCTCCGCAGACTCGATGACATGAACGATGTGTGCGGGTTCCACCTTGTCCACGTGCATGGAACCCAGCTGGGGCAGGATCACGTTTTCCAGATCCCACTTGCGATAGTAGATGGTGCCTTCGGCGAGGCTGTTGGTCGTAAGCTTTTTTTCTTTGAAGTCTGCGATCAGGGCGCGAACAGTCCAAGACATCTTGAACTCCATCTTCGCGGCTTTTTTTCGGCCTGCCGGGTCATCGCCGCGGTCGATGGAAGCGCGTTCGCCGCGCGCAATTTGCCGTGCGTTCATGAGCGAGATGTCTGGGTAGTTGCCAATCGTCAACTCACGTCGCCTACCTCCCGGCATGCTGTATCTCAGCACCCAGGTCGCTGTACCGGCGGAAGACAGCGTGAACGTCAGTCCGTCGCCATCCGATTTGGCAACCGGAGTGCCTTTGTGGATCCAGTGCCTGATCTGGATGTCGTCGAGTCGGTGGATTTGCTTGCCCATGCTCTTTCTCTAACCGACGGAATGTGGACGCTGCCGCCGGTGTTCTCTGATTCGACTGTGCGTGGGTAGGTCGGGGGTGTTGCGCGAGAGGCAACAGTGGTCACCCCTCGCGAAGGGGACGCGATGGCCGCAAATGGCAAGGCGCGCGGGCGGGGTTGATGTGATGCACCCGGTACGGGCCCACATCAAGAAGGGTTATGCACGCATTGGCGGGCGGGGTATAGGAGAGCGGTGGACCCGCTTCCCTCGGAAGGCTGCGATTCGCTCAATCAGCTGGCTGTCAGCGTGTCGCGGTCGGCGCAAGCCGCCAAGGGCTTCACTCTATCACCGGCTGTCGGGGTGCTCAATGCGACAGAGGTGATTCGGGCGATCGGTCGCGCCCAAACCGTCCACCCTTGGCAGCGGCACCCGTGCCGCTGGTGGGCCGGGGCCCACTGTGGGGTGCGCGCACGGAACTGCGTGGTATTGGGTGCCAAGTCGGCGAGGATCATCCGACGAACCCGGCGCTGACCGACTCCAGGTGGTCGATCGCATCCTCGGTCCGGCCTTCCTGGACCAGTTGCAGCAGGGTCTTGTGCCGGAACGCCGGAATCGGTTCGTTCTTGATCAGGAAAATGGCGCGCCGCAGATCCGGCTGCGTGGCCGTGGCGGCCGACAGCACCCGCATCAGGTCGCGCAGCGTGGCTTGCAGCCGGGGCGATTCCGGGTGAGTGCGCAGGGTGTTGCGGTGGACCCCGGCCAGCACGGCCAGATCCTGCTGCTGCAGGCCTAGGATGTCGGCGATGCCCGACGCGGAGAATCGCGACGTACCTGGCTCACGCATGGATTCAAGCACGTCGGAGAAGATGGCGGCCATGGCGACGCTCCTGAAGTAGCGGCGAGGGATATGCACATTTTACGCACAGTTTGAGCATGCTTCGCAGCGACTCGCTGGTGGTCACGGCCATAGGGTGCACTTCTCGAACAATGGGCTGAGATACAGATGGCGTTTCAGGTAGATTTTTGCCGGATTCCAGAAAGTGGCAGGCGGCAGAAAAGCGCCAAAGACGCCCAACCCTCGATGGGGGACACGTACTTCGAATACTGGCATGAACCCAGAAAACGATTAAAAGCCTGAGCTTTTGATTATTTTTGGTTGAATTGTCAGTATTTTGATTAAAAAGGGATGTCTAGAAGACGGGCCAGGAACAGTCGGCGCATGATTCATAACGAAAATTTGCACGATAACAAGCCATATGTTATCGTGCAAAATCGAAGTTAAAGGATCAACCTTGCCGACCCTCACCAACGCCGTTGTGCAATACCTCCACGAGGTTCTGGGCATTCAAGCGCCAGGGGTGAAGCCGTGGGCGCGTGTAAACGAACTGCCGTACTTCCTGCGTGACGCCTTCCAGTTCAACGAGATGGAACTGCTGGGGCAGACCGTTGTCCTGGCGATCGGGCGGGCCAAGGCCAAGCAGTCCCTCAGCGAAGTCAGAACCTGGCTGGACAAGGTCAAGGCCCTGGCCGGCCAGCCGACGGTCTACGTCACCGAGGCACTGGCTTCCTATGACCGTCGGCGCTTGATCGAGCAAAAAGTCCCGTTCATCGTGCCGGGCAACCAACTCTATCTGCCGGATCTGGGGCTGGACCTGCGCGAGTATTTTCGGCAGCGCGCTCCGGCCGCGGACGCAGCGCTGAGTCCATCCGCGCAAGCCATGCTGATCACCGCCTTGCTGCGCCAGCCGTGGCAGCAAGATTGGCAGCCTTCCAGGGACGCGGCAGCGCTGGGCTACACACCAATGACACTGTCGCGCGCGGTCAAGGAGCTGACTGCGGCCGGGCTGGCTGCCGCCCACACGGTCGGCCGCTCCCGCTGGCTGCGAATGGAACTCCCACCGGAGCAAATCTGGGAGCGTGCCAAGCCCGTACTGCGAACGCCGGTCAGGCGCACGGTCTGGGTGGCAGCCCATGGGGTCGCCGCGCACCGACCCAGTCGCCTCGCCGGTCTGAGCGCCCTCGCGCGCTATTCCATGTTGACCGAGCCGAAATGGCCGGTGTATGCGATGACCGCCGTCGACTGGAAGGCTGCGACGGATGCCGGCGTTCGGGAGTTGCCGGAGCCCGAAGCGGGCGCGCAAGAATGGCAGCTGTGGAGCTACAGCCCGGCGTTGGTGCCAAACGCCAACACGGTGGACCCGCTATCGCTGACGCTCAGTCTGCAGGAGAACGCCGACGACCGAATCCAGCTCGCGCTGGACGAACTGAAAGGACAGCTTCCATGGTGAGAGGGTTGGACATTTTCCAGGAGCGGTTTGCGGCATACGTCGACCAGTACGTCCTGATTGGCGGCACGGCCGCGACCTTGACGATGGAGGAGGCCGGGCTGGAATTCCGAGCCACCAAAGACCTGGACATCGTCCTGCACGTGGAAGCTCTGACGCCGGCCTTTGGCGAGGCCTTCTGGAGATTTGTCGAGGACGGTGGCTACGAAATCCGCCAGGCCAGCGATACGGGAAAGCCAATCTTCTATCGATTCCAGAAGCCCGCTGATGATCGCTACCCAGCGATGGTCGAACTGTTTGCGCGAGCTCCCGACGGATTGCAACCGGCCGAAGGCAGTCAACTGACACCGATACCACTGGATGAAGCCGTCTCTAGCTTGTCCGCCATTTTGCTGGATGAGGTCTACTACGCATTCATCATGGCTGGGCGCCGCGAGGTCTACGGCCTGCCCTGGGTCGGCGAAGACCGCCTGATCCCGCTCAAGGCCATCGCGTGGCTGGAACTGACGGCGCGGAAAGAGCAGGGCGCCAAGGTGGATGCCAAGGACGTGCGCAAGCACCTCAACGATGTGCTGCGCCTTTCGCAACTGCTCGCGCCCGCCACACGCATTCCGATCGACAAAAAGATCGGTGACGACATGACGCGGTTCCTTGTCGCCGTCGCTGCCGACACGTCCATCGACCCGAGAACGCTGCAGCTTGGCAACGTCGCCGTCACCGAGTTGGTGGCCCGCATCGCACAGGCATATGAAATTGAACTGCCTGCGCAGGCGGCGGGATGACGGACGAGGACGTCAACCGGAGCGGGTCAATGGGCAGCCATGCATGTTGCGCCGCCAGTGCGAATCCGCGTGGCCTGCCGTTCTAGGCGGCAGCGACGCCGATGTCGCTCTCGCCACCGCCCTGGGGCCGTTGAGGCCAACGTCCTCGACGAGGCTGGATGTGCGCCTCGTGATGGACAACTACGGCCCGTACAAGACGCCCACGCGTGGACATACTTGGCTTTGCGTTTGTTGGCCCGCCGGTATTCTCTGGTTCAACCGTGCGCTGGCACGTGGATGGTAGCTAGCTTCGACATGGTTTCTAGCTACCAGGTTAGCTACCAGTTTTTCCCGTGGTAGAGCGAGCTTGCTTGGAACGGAGTGGAATGGAAGACTGTTGATTTCAAAGGAAATTAGTCCTCTCCTGAGACGAGATGGGACGCCATGGAACTGGTATTGAAGTCCCAGGTGGTGATTTTCATACCGATGTGACTTGTGGTTTCAAGGAGCCCGGTGCCGTCGCAAGACACTTGCGCCTCCCTGCGTTCCTGCTTCCGGGTTGCTCTGGATCAATGCCATTCCGGGTTTCGGAACGATCATTCTTGCCAAGCATGCCGCTTGTTGAAAAGGATTCTCCCTCCCAATGGCCTACGAAACCAGGAATCCCTATACCGGCGAGCTCCTCGAACGCTTTCCCGACGCGACCGACGACCAGATCGTTCAAGCCATCGCCGATGCTCACCATGCATTCCTGTCCTGGCGAGAGACCTCCTTCGCCGAGCGGGCCGCGGTGATGCGGCGCGCAGCGGGCCTTCTTCGTGAGGATGCCGCGAACTATACGCTCGAGATGGGAAAACTGGCGGCGGAGGCCACTGCCGAGGTGGAACTCTCGGCGGCGATCCTCGACTACTACGCGGAGCATGCCGCGACATTGCTGGCCCCGGAGAAGCTGCGGGTGGCCGATCCGGCGGAGGGCGTGGCGACGCTTTTTTGCGAGCCGCTCGGCGTGCTGCTCGCGATCGAACCCTGGAATTTCCCTTACTACCAGATCGCCCGCATTGCCGCGCCGCAGCTTTCGGCCGGCAATACGATGTTGCTCAAGCACGCCTCGAACGTTCCCCGGTGCGCCCTGGCCTTCGAGCGACTGCTGCGTGACGCAGGTCTGCCCCAGGGCGCCTTCCAGAATGTGTTTGCGACGCGATCGCACATCGAGTTCATCCTCAACGACCCGCGCGTCCACGGCGTGGCGCTCACCGGCTCCGAAGGGGCTGGCGCGATCGTCGCGGCACAGGCCGGCAAGGCACTGAAGAAATCCACGATGGAACTCGGGGGCGCCGATGCCTTCGTCGTGCTGGCGGATGCCGACCTCGACAAGACCAGCCAGTGGGCCGTTCTCGGCCGGCACTGGAATGGCGGCCAGGTCTGCGTGTCATCCAAGCGGATGATCATCGTCGATCAGGTCTATGACGCGTTCCTCGAACGGTATACCGCCGGCGTCGCCGCACTGCGCGCAGGCGACCCGTTCGACCCGGCCACGACGCTGGCGCCCCTGTCCTCGCAAGGGGCGGCCGACGAGATCAGGGCGAAGATTGCGCAGGCGGTCGCCCATGGCGCCACGGCGACCGAGGTGGGGCCGTGCGTGCCCGGGCAGGGCGTCTTTGTGCAGCCGACGATCCTGACCGGGGTGAGTGAGGACAATCCGGCCCGGTACTGGGAGTTCTTCGGACCGGTATCGATGCTGTTCCGGGCCAGGGATGAGGACGACGCCGTGCGCATCGCCAACGACTCGCCCTTCGGCCTCGGTGGCTCCGTGTTCACGACGGACACGCGGCACGGCGTGGAGGTCGCCAAGAAGATCTCCACGGGCATGGTGTTCGTCAACCATCCGACGATGGTCAAGGCCGACCTTCCCTTCGGCGGTGTTCGGCGCTCGGGCTACGGTCGCGAGTTGCTCGGGCTCGGCATCAAGGAGTTCGTCAACCACAAGCTGATCGATGTCGTGGACATCGACGCTCCGTTCTGAGCGGCCGTCACGGCCCTCACCGACTCACACGTTCCAGGAGAACCACATGCAGAAGACCATGAAAGCAGCCGTCGTCCGGCAGTTCGGTGCACCGCTCGTCATCGAAGAGGTGACCGTCCCGAGGCCGGGTGCGGGCCAGATCCTCGTCAAGGTCGCCGCCACCGGCGTGTGTCACACCGATCTTCACGCGGCCGAAGGCGATTGGCCGGTCAAGCCGAACCCGCCCTTCATCCCGGGTCATGAAGGCGTCGGCCATGTCGTCGCCGTCGGCGGCGGCGTGAAGCATGTGAAGGAGGGCGTGCCGTGGCTGTACTCCGCCTGCGGACACTGTGTGCATTGCCTGGGCGGCTGGGAGACGTTGTGCGCGGAGCAGCAGAACACCGGCTATTCGGTCAACGGCAGCTTCGCGGAATATGTGCTGGCCGATCCCGACTATGTCGGGCACCTGCCGGCAAACATCGGCTTCGTCGAGATCTCGCCGGTCCTCTGCGCGGGCGTGACGGTCTACAAGGGACTGAAGGTCACCGACACCAAGCCCGGCGACTGGGTGGCGATCTCGGGGATCGGCGGGCTCGGCCACATGGCGGTGCAGTACGCCAAGGCCATGGGCCTGAACGTCGTGGCTGTCGACATCGACGATGCGAAGCTCAAGCTCGCCACGGAACTCGGTGCCGCCCTCACGGTGAATGCGCGCCATGAGGACCCTGCCGCCTTCATCAAGAAGGAGATCGGTGGCGCGCAGGGCGTGCTGGTCACGGCCGTGTCGCCGAAGGCTTTTCAGCAGGCGATGGGCATGGTGCGGCGGGGCGGTACCGTCTCGCTCAACGGTCTGCCGCCCGGCGATTTCCCGTTGTCGATCTTCGACACCGTGTTGAATGGCATCACGGTGCGTGGGTCGATCGTCGGGACGCGGCTCGACCTGCAGGAATCGCTGGATTTCGCAGCCAGCGGCAAGGTGCGTGCGACGGTGACGACCGACACGCTGGACAACATCAACGACGTCTTTGCGCGCATGCATCGGGGCGAGATCGAGGGCCGCATCGTGCTCGACTTCGAGCCGCCGTCGACGCAGGCCGCCGGCTGATCAGGCCGACCAGAACTTCCACCAGGGCCGTGGGTTGCGCAGCGTGACCGGTCGGGTGTCCAGGTTGGCGGGTTCGGTCTGCATGGGGGCGCCGACGCCGCGGCGCCGAAGTTCGGTTTCCAGGGCGTGTGCCACGCCGCGCGCCGACTTGTCGCCGCGCAGCGCGCGCTGGCGCCACTCCTGCGCATGGAGCGTCAAGTCCTCGTCGCTCAAATCACGGATCGCTGTCATGTGACGATTGTGCCGCCGTTGGGAACTTCTCCGGCAGGGATCGCCCTGATGCAGCGCGGATAATGCTTTCGCACACCGTCCACCAGCGGCACCTTGCGGTGCCGTCCTCGTGGGTTCTGGCGGGCCGCTGCCCCGCACTCCTCTTGCTCCAAGCTGTCATGACGCTTCGTGTCTTTCTGATCGAAGACAACCCCACCATCCGCGACCTGCTCGTGGGCCTTCTCGAAGACGCTACCCCCTGCGAAGTGATCGCCATGGCGGAGTCGGAGGACGAGGCCCTGCGCTGGCTGGCGCGCAACGCAGAAGGCTGGGATCTTCTGGTGGCCGACCTGTTCCTGACGGAAGGGTCGGGCATGGAGGTGGTCAAGGCCTGCGCCCGCCGGCTGCCGCATCAGCGCGTGGTGGTGCTGACCAACTACGCCGAAGCGGCCAACGACCGTGCGCTGTCCCAGGGGGCGGATGCGGTCTTCGACAAGACCGGCCAGTTCGAGGACTTCCTGGCCTACGCCAGCGAGCGCGCAGCCGCCGGACAGAGGCGCTGAGGCCGCATCACGACACCCGCTGTTGCAGCGGGACCTGTTCGTCGGCCGGTGGGTCATCGTCGTCATCGTCGTCGGGGCGGCCGAAGGCGCCGGCCATCAGGCCGGTGAGGTCGGAGGTGCGGAAGGCCAGCGACAGCACGGTCGCGAGCGAGAGCAGCTTCCAGGGCTTGATCACCATCAGCAGCGCACCGGTGCCTGCACCACAGGCCATCAGCTTGGCCGGCTGCCTGCGCGCCATGTCTTCGAGGAAGGGGCGCCCCAGGTCGACCACGCTGTTGAGCGGATGGCGCGACCACCAGCGCGCCAGCACGCCGCGGCGCGATGTCGGGCGTGGCGCCGGGTCTGCGCGAGGAGGGCGCGTCGAGACGAGTTGCGGGGCCGTGGCGTCGCTCGGCGCGATGTCGAAGTAGCCCATGGCCTCGAGCAGTTCGGCGCGCGAGAGGGCGAGCTTCTGCTTGGGGGTCAGGGGCGGCAGGGTGTCAGCCACGGCGCGCCTCCTTCACGGTACGAAGGACGGCCAGGTCGGCTTCGAGTTCGTCCTTCACGTCCTGCACGTCGTCGCGCACCGACGCTCTCATCGCGACCGCCGCCCCCACCCCGGTGAGCAGCCAGGCCGCGCCCGGCACCGCCACCAGCGCCCAATGGAAGCTGCCATGCACGGCGCCCATCATCAGCGCGATGCCCGTCAGGCCGAGCGCGAGCATCAGTGCAACGAGCGCCACGACGGCACCGGCCGCCTTGTACGCGACGGAGCGGCCCGCATCGCCCAGTTCCTTCTTCACCAGGTCGACATGGTTGCGCAGATGCGCCGCGACCAGGTCGGGGCGGCGCAGTGCCGTCATGTAAATGGGGTGGATCATCGGGTCAGCCCCGGCGCCGGCGCAGGCCGGCCATGAGCAGGCCGGTGAGCAGCGCTCCGCCGGCCACGGCCATCAGGGTGGACTTGACCGGCTCCTGAGCGATGTAGCGCCTGCAGGCGTCCTGCGCGGCGGCCACCCGGTCCTGCCACAGGCCGAGCTTCTTGCCGGCGGCATCGACCGCGCTGCGCGCGTAGGCCTTGCCGGTCGCGGTAGCCTCCTGCGCGCTGTCCCTGGCGTCTTGCGCCATGCCCCTGGCCGTGTCGAGCACGTCGGTGGCTGCGTCGGAGGGGGGTATCACATCGTCGATCGGCATGGCTGCACCTCTTCTGTCGTTTCAGGACGGCCCCGTGCCGTCCGCAGACCAGTGTGCGCAGCCCGCTGCGATGGCGGTGTCGGCGGCAGATCGCCTTGTGCGTAGGCCAAATGCCGTCCTGGCGTCCCCAGGCGTGTTTCGGCTCAGGCGGCCAGCTCGCGCGTGAGCTGCGCCGCCGGGATCGCGCGGCAGCCGGTGGCGTTCTGGCCTGACCAGAGCGTGGAGAAGTCGTCGCGGCCCAGCTTTTCCGCCGCGGCCTTCAGCGGTGCCAGTGCAGCGGTCGCCAGCGGGAAGTCGGGTGCCGCGTCGCTCAGCGGGCCGAGCTCGTCGAGCAGGCGGTTGCGCATGCCGCGTGCGGGGCGGCCGGTGATGAGGTTGGTGAGCACGGTGTGCGCGGCACACGCAATGGCGGCCGGCCCGGACCTGACCGTGGTGTCCTTTGGCGGCGCGAACAAGGCGGCTCAGGTCAAAGCCTTCTACGCACCGTGGGAAGCGGCAGGCAATGGCAAGATCGTGGCCGGCGAGTACAACGGCGAAATGGCCAAGGTCAAGGCCATGGTCGACACCAAGAGCG
>LNAP01003287.1_pt1 | contig 15507 bp, 15 predicted proteins | sample 602601 | NCBI WGS metagenome assembly LNAP01 (sample SAMN02440304, study PRJNA202911) | soil metagenome | biome: Subtropical and temperate rainforests or woodlands; isolation source: soil samples (1 kg each in a 20% v/v slurry with milli Q water) were... ...
CACTTCCAGGCCGATGACCTGATGATTGTCCTTATGCATATCCATAAGGTCAATCAGCTACGCCTGCTTCGCAAGGCGGCCTTCCTCGGAGGTGTACGATCACGGATTAATGAAGGGAAATAATCCCATCGGCAGTCCCGTCACGGCCCGTCGTCTTCGGCCAGGACACCCGCGCCGAGCAGGCCCCCCGACAAAAGCAGTACCGCTACTTTTTCGTGCTCGGCAGTGGATTGGCAACGGGCGCAAAATCGTTCGTGATGCCGTCGGGCCCCTGCCCGCGAAAGACGAAGAATCCGCGATCGGTGGCGACGATGTCCCCCTTCCGAAGCAGGCTGTCGTTCATCGCCATGTCCGAAGCGATGCGCTCGGCTTCGATGTTGCTGGGAGGTTTTCGCTTGATGCGGCCATGCTCCTGCGCAGACACGGCGGTCGCGGAAATCACGACCAAAACGATGAGCAGGAATCTTGTGCGGCTCATGGGAGATCAGCCTGATCGAGCGTTCAACCGCTTTGCCTTGCCTGTGTATCAGGGAAGGCGGAGGGCCGCCAACACGATTTCACCGATCGCTTGCCGGCGGCGTGCGCAAACGCGCCGGTGCACCAGGCAGGAGCCTGCGGGTCGAGAGCTTCATCGATGCGAAGATGGGACCGCCGGAGGATCGTAAAAGTCCGGCGGTCCCTGCCGTGCAATTGAAATCGTGATGGTGATGCAGATCACAACCAGCTCTGCGCGGCATGAAAATAAGCACCGAACGCCCGGTTTGCTCCGCGTCAGTACGGATAAAAACCAGGGATAGGTGGGGAACCAACCGGCCGCGAAATAAACAGACCGCCTGAGGCAGATGCTGATGCGAGGGCCTGTCGTGCGCGGAGACGGTGCGTGCAGGCCGGACGCGAGACGATCTATCGATCCTTCTCCAGGACGTAGATTTCCTGAAGTTGTTTCTGGATTGCTCTGACGCGTCGCGCGCAAGGCGCGTGCCTGCTGACGTCCTTGGGATTCAGCACCGCGCGCCAGCCCAATTCCTGATCGGGCATAATCGCAATCGGAAGGCCCTCGGGGCATTCATCGACAGCCCTGAGCCTTTCGTAGAAGATCCAGGTCAGGTCGGTGCTTGAGATTTTCGTCTTGGCCATGCCTTGCCTTGATGTTTATCAGGCTCCAGTGGAGCGTGAAGTTGAGCGCGCTCGACGCGTTCACGAAGGCTCATTAATTCCCTGTACCGTTTTTCCAGGGTCCGGTTTGAAGGCGTCTGCTGTTTCTTTTCCTTGCGCATACTGCATCGTCATAACGAAGTAGCATTGTCCTGCAACGAAACTCGCTGATTAAGCTTGACGTGCGCGCCGCGGGTTAATTCCGGAACTGCGCCTCGCACGCGAAATAAAATAAAATAACCGCCTCGCGGCGGTCTTTTCAGGGTTGAATTTCAGCCGGAATTTCACGCCGTCCGGAATGCCGAACTGGAAGCCAAGGCCGGGAAACCCGGGATCATCAAGGCTCAAGCGGCCGGCTCCGGTCGAGATGTTCGTGATCTCAGGCGAGTTCTGCGCCGGCGATGCACGCTGGCATCAATGCCGGCAGGAACCATCAGTCCCGGGTTACCAGATCCAGAATGGCCGCCAGCTCCAGTATTGGCTCGGCCTGCCGTAGTAGCCCGGGCCGACATAAGTGGGACCGTAGAAAGCTCCCTCGCCGTAGACCCAGCGCGCGACGGGCCGCCGGCCGCGGTGATAGCAATGTCCGTTCTGCTCGCACACGATCTTGACGTTGACGGCGTTGTCCGGGCCAACAGCTGAACCGGGCCGCATCAATGGCATTGCGGAAACGCTCGAAGTGGCCAGACCCAAGGCCAACACAACACACGACGTTCTGATCAAGTTAGCCCCCCTGCAGTACAGCCGGCTTTTCAGCCTAGCATAGCCGACGCGACATTGCACTTGGACCGGCTTTGCGAATCGCAGTCCGGTTGCATTGGCCAGACTACGGCGGCCGGCTCAACCGATCAACCTTGCGGGACGGTCCTTCGAAGCAGCTTCTCGGCTGTTTTCGACATGCCGAGAACCACCTGGGCCGCAAAACTGTTTTCCTGCGGATGGGGTGATCCGGTGGGCGCCATGGGAGCCTGAGGGCCATCTGGAACGACAGTAGGGCTATCTGCAACAACAGTGTTTCGAGGGCGAAGATACAGCCGCGAGAATTCTGCGAGGCTGGTCCGCTGAATTTCATTCATCGCAGTTCCCCGGACAGAACCGAAAAACGGTTATCGGACTTAATTCAGCAGCACCTTGGAATTTAGTCAATGGCTTAAAACCCGGCGGTCTTCGATTAAATACAAAACTGATGGCCGCAGCAGCGCCGCCGCTGTCGGATACAGCACCGGAGGCCGCGGTCTCGTGCCCCTTGGCAGCAAGAAGAGGAACGATGCACCGCTACATCCATCCTCAATACCGAAAATGAAAAAGGACCGCTCGAAGAGCGGCCCTTCATCAAATCGAAGTTTGCGGTGATTACGCGAGCCGCAGGGCCGAGTTCTCACGGCGACGATAGGCAACGAAGCCGACGCCGAGGAAGCCGAGGATCATCATCGCCCATGTCGAGGCTTCGGGAACGGCCGTGAGCGTACCGCCCGAGAGGGTGATCCTCACAACGAGATCGTCATAGTCGGAGTCCGGAGCACCGTTGTCGTCGAACGCAATAATGGCAGTGGTACCGGAACCGGGGGTAGAGCCGTCGATGGTGTGGTCGCCCGTAAATCCGACTCCGTTACCCAACGAAATGAAGAAATTCGGAAGATTGGAGCCAGCCGCGGGATTGGACCCGTTGGTCACCGAGCCCGCGGTGTTTGGCGGAGAAGTCGTGTACTGAAAGGACAGCAGCCCCGAAAACAGGCTGGCGAGCGAGATCGTGCTGTTAAGCGGCGTGCTTCCAGTGGTGAAACTGCCAGGGCCACCCACCGGAGCAAAGAATCCGTTGGTGTTACCGGCTTCATATCCGAGAAACTCGTAGGTGACGGTTACGTTCGATCCAATCAAATAGAGCTGTGCGCCGGTGTAACCTTCGGTCACACCGATAACGTCGTTGGTTGCCGGTGTCGTATAAAATGCGGCGCTTGCGGGATTAGCCAAGCCCATCACCGTAACCGCAGCAACGGCAGCAAGCACGTGTTTCAAGCCAGTTACGCGTGACCCTGTCATGACTTTGTTTCCTATCTCTGGAGGTGGCGACAATTAAATTAATATGATCGGCAGCTTCTTAAACAAAAATTAACAAAAGCAAATTGCGGAGTCAAGCGACAAAATCCAAAAAACAACCAGGCCAATCAGCAAGCAGGCCACCCATAGTCAATTAAATGGCGGCGGCGATTTTCGTTAGCCGGTACAGCCTATTGGGCGCGTTTCATTCCGTTTCGCCGGGGACAGCTTGATGCGAGAAGCCCTATCATTGAAGCAGCAGCTGGTTCGTCCAACAGGTTTCGGCAGATCCCACGCAACGAATGATGGCGCGGGAGCTCTCGTCCGGATCCCGCAAATCAGTAAAGAACGTCCAGCCGGGAGGCCATTTAATTTTAACTAATTATATCAGTCAATCAACTCGATCATAAAGATCCACCGGTGGCGGCGCCGGGGATAATTTACTTCCGCCCTGTACTGGGCATCCGAAGTTTTGACATTCCGGACGCGACGCAGGCGGCAAATCTTGTTTCAGGGCTCTCCGAGAGAGACGTCGAAGCGCCATTGGCGGTACCTGCTTTCGATTTGCGGGCAGTCGGCCTCTGCAGGGATCGTTTCTCGATTTCATCGAGCAGGCGGCCTACGTGCGCAAGTTGAAGCTGCAGTTTCGCCAGCTCTTGGCTGCGCGAGCCCCGAAAGCCGCCCATGACTGAAAAACCTGATCTGCAATAGCGAAACGGAATAGCGCGCAACAAGGGCCAAGCCGATCACAACGCCAAATTGATTGTGACAAACCAATAAAATGCCGAGGGAAGAATCATGTCAAGATTCGTTTGGCCGAACAGCGCTCATCCATCTGGCCACCGCTAGCCTGAGCGCATTGCGGTCGACAATTCTCGCCTCACCAATGGCGTCATGTCACGCAGCAATACCGTCCAGCCGAGCCTTCTGCTGAGCCGTCGCGCCAAGTCCGGGATTGCCCGCTCAGATCAGTCTCGCCTGATCCGCCGGCTAAAGTCCCGACCGAACCCTTGCCATGCCAGAACTCACGGTGGCCGCGAACCTGTTCTCCGGGATCTGCGGCGCGCCGCATTGCATATCGCCGTCGGCCGGACCAGTCGCCCCGCGCAGTACCGCCTCGATCGACTTCCATTCGCTGTCCTTTACCTCAGCGGATTCATTCAACGCCGCAAGTACGGCGTTCATAAACCTGTCGGGCATCATCAAGTCCCCCAATTTATGCTTAGCGGTCGAAAGCCGTTTTGCGGACTGAATGGTAAAACCCGAAAATCGGATACTGACGGCGAGCGTCGCTAACGGTCGGAAAAGGCGATCATGTCAATGCAGGATCGCGCTGGATGTTGCGGGCGGATGGCCGTGATTCGCAAGTATCCCCGGCGGCGCTTCAACAGCCACGAACGTCGGCCTGCCTGGGTCTCCCACCCGGCTGCAACGGAAATAAAAAAGCCTCCCCGAGGGGCGGCTTTTGCGTCGCTTGTGCATTTAATTCGGCTAGGCGCCCAGTACCCACTCCACCCCTTGGAGCAGCACCCACATCCAACCCACCATCGCTATGGCGATGGCCGCGAGATAAACCGGCCGCGCCAGTTTCTGTCGCAAGGTGCTCATCGAGGGCTCCGCCAGGATTCGGCTTCAGATATCCGCTCCCGGAGACGCCGCAGTTCCATATACCGTTGCGCGATGCTGGCCGGAGGAGGATTCTTCGCAGCAGCCTTTTTCGGCTTCTTGGATTTTTCGCGATTGTTAACTGTGAACCGATAACTGCTCTTCATTGGACCCACCCCTCATGTTGTGCCCTGGACCATATAAAGCAAACAGTGTGCCAATTAATTCTACAGTGATGCCATTGACCACACCGGCTTGGTCATTGGTCGGAATCCGATTTAGCGAGGTTCGATAACGGTTGCGTGACCTTCACGATTTTCGAAAATATCAGATCAAAAATGCCCGGCGGTGCGCGCTGGCAAAAATCGAGGGGACACCCAATAATTAACCGAGGCCGCAGCGACGCGCTTCATTTAAGCTTGGGACGATCGGTACGAACCCATTGGGCTGCGGTTCTTCCCATCAGCAATAGGCCATAGAGACCGAGTTTTTGCACGACCAGCGAGCCGATCGACAGGGATATTCGGGCAGGCAGAACATCGCGGCCGAATTTCAGCCAGGCCATTAGAACGGCAAGCGTAAAGACGAGCAGGTTCGCCGTGGCGATAACCACCGCGATCGAGTGCAAGCCCAGCAGCGCAGCCAGGGACGTTAAGCCAAATATCCCGACGATCAGCAGTCCCAGCAGCGAGAGCGGCGGGACCAACAGGTCCAGCGTGAGCACCAGCAGGTCTAGATTGCGGCTCGTGAGCGCCAGCGAGAACAGCCGGGGGACGGACTTCAGGATCATGCCGATATGCCCGCGTACCCAGCGTTGCCGCTGGCTGTCGGTACCCTTCACAGTCACCGGAAAATCGCTCGTCACCTTTGCGAATGGCAGGAAATAGGGTGCCTTGCCGGCGGCGGCCAGATCCAGACCGAGTTTCAAGTCCTCCACCAGACTTCCGCTCGCCAGCGGCGCGGTGCTGATGAGCTCCCACGGGAAAATCATTCCCGTTCCCATCAACTGGACGGGACGGCCGAAATACCTCAATCCGAGCGGCCGCACCCAGTTTTTCAATAGCCAGGCAAATTCCGCGACGCTGTGGTTGATCGGAGAATTGTCGGCGGACTTCATCAGGAAGAATGCCTGCACGGGCCGGTGGATCCGGCGGCAGACGTCTCTTAATCTTCCGATCATATCGGACTGAAGCCGGCAGTCGGCGTCGATGAAAACAACGAAGTCCGGCGGATCATTGCCGAGATGGGTGATGGCCCAGCCCATCGCATAGCCTTTGCCGATCCGCTCAGGATCGTCACGCACGATGACTTCCGCGCCTGCCGCCGCCGCGACGGCTGCGGTGTCGTCCGTGCAATTATCCGCGACCACGATGAGACGATCCGCGTCCCTCAGCTGCGACCTGATATCCTGGATCGTGGGAAGGATACCTGCGCTTTCATTATGGGCCGGCACGATCACGGCAACGCGGCCCGGAGCCTCCGAATTCGAAAGCTCGACGAGTCGTCGTTTAACCGGATTGAGCGCACCCACGACTTCAATAAACAAAACAGCCACGGGGATGCTGAGCAATCCAGCAATGACAGCCAGGATCAACATGCTATCAACCAATCAAATTCGCGAACGCTACCGGTATCGATTGCGGTCAGATTAATTCTGAATAAATTGCGCAATTGATTTTCCGCAAGCACTGTTACTATGTCTTCATACCATCTTGCGCTTGCATATTTTAAACACAGGAAAAATACAAGCCAAACATAGTTAATCAGGCCTGTTCTAATCTTCGCCGGAACATTACCACGCGCGTGTTACGGTTATTTGGAGGGATGTCAGGAACCAGAATCCCCGGGCGAGTTCCCTCATGCGAATTGCATATCTGATCAATCGGTATCCCACGATCAGCCACAGCTTTATCCGGCGCGAAATCCTTGCCCTGGAGCGACAGGGACATGAGGTCTTGCGGATTTCGATCCGCGGGTGGGACGAGGAGCGCCGCGGCAAGGAAGATCAGGCGGAATGGACACGCACGCGTTACGTCCTGCGCGACGGTGCGGTGCCGTTGCTGTCAGCATTCTTCCGGATGCTGTTTACCAACCCGGTCCTGCTGCTCAGGACGATCGGCCTAGTCTGGAAGGTCAGTCGGCGGGCCGATCGTCCCTTCCCCGTGCATCTGATTTACCTGTTCGAGGCCTGTCGCGTCATGTTGTGGTTGCGCGCCGAACAGATTGAGCATCTGCACGCGCATTTTGGAACAAACTCGGCGGAAGTGGCGATGCTGGCTCGTGAACTGGGAGGGCCGCGCTGGAGCTTCACGGCGCACGGTCCCGAAGAGTTCGACAAGGCAGAATTCATCGCCCTGCCCGAGAAGATCCGCCGGGCCGATTTTGTCGTCGCAGTCAGTTCGTTCGGGCGAAGCCAATTGTTTCGACAGGTTTCCCATGAGCACTGGCAAAAAATCCAGGTGGTGCATTGCGGGATTGAACCGGCTTTTTACGAAGGCGCGCCGAGCCAGCCCGGCGCGGAACGGCGCCTGATTTGCGTCGGCCGGCTGTGTGAGCAGAAAGGACAGTTGCTGCTGATCGAAGCGGCACGGCAACTGTCAGAGCACGGGACAAAGTTCGAATTGGTGCTTGCCGGCGATGGCGAAATGCGGGGCGAACTCGAAGCCCTTATCGCGCGCTACAAGCTGCAGGACGTCGTGCGCATCACAGGCTGGATCAGCAGCGATCAGGTGCGCGAAGAGATCTTGGCGGCGCGTGCGCTGGTGTTGCCGAGCTTCGCGGAAGGTTTGCCCGTCGTCATCATGGAGGCCATGGCGCTGGAGCGACCCGTGATCAGCACGTTCGTGGCTGGTATCCCCGAACTCATCGATCAGGGTCAGCACGGCTGGCTCATACCGGCCGGAGACGCTGTGGCTTTGGCCTGCGCCATGCAGGCCTGCCTCGATGCGCCAGCCGAAATGATCTCCACGATGGGGCGAGCGGCTCGCGCAAAAGTGCTTGAACGTCACGACATCGATAAAGAAGCAGGCAAACTGGCTGAATTGTTTCAGAGGCAGCCAACAGCCACCGGCTTCATCTCCAAGCCTTGATCCCGGGTAAGCCAGACTTCCCGGTAAGTTGCGCCGTGCGACGAAACTGTTGGTGGACCTGATCGTTATAGATCGGTCAGGAAGCGCCGCCAATGCGGCGCCTCGGATGTCCCGGCCGTCGTCCTGCAGTATCGCAACGCGACAGCCATATGACGTCATACAGCCACGAGCTGCCTTGAATCTGCCGGGCGCCGCGAAAATCAGCCTCGCGATGACGACCCCGAGGGCCGGACACTCCGGTGGGCTGGAATTTTCGTTCGAGCAGGCTCTGTCGTGCAGAGGGAGTTGAGATCATGAAGATGTTCAGAAACGCTGCGATTATGTCGTTGACGTTGTTCGCAATATCGGCCGGGCCCGCGCTCGCCCAAGTGAACATGCAGTATGATGGCCAGTACAGCGGCCAATACCGCGGTCAATTCAACGGTCGGTATAGCGGACAGTATTATGGCGCCGGCAGCGCCGACCAGCTGACGCCGCTGAGGGATAATCTGGGCTACCCGGTAAACACGGGATCGTGCGGAGAATTGTATTATCCCGAGCCGGGCACCGATTACGTCCTTCATGACCGGCAAGGCCGCAGATGCTTTTAAGGCCTTCGGCCTGCCAAGGCCCGGGTCTCAGTCGAAACTCAAGTGGAATTCACGGCCGGCCTTCTTCCAATCGGCTGAGTTCGGGTGCTAACCTGTTCGAGCGCCAGCGGCTCGAGGCACGGCTCGCGCTCCCGCGGAATTTCCCTGAAAGCAATACAAATGCACAAACTGACGTGGCCAGAGGCCGGCATGGTGCGCGAGCCCGGGCAATATGAGAGCCGGTTTGGTTTGGTTGAGATAACCGCCGATGACCTCGCGATCTGGACCCGGTTCCCGCAGGCGGCATTCACCGTGACGGGCCTGTCGCCCGACAGCTCTGCCGAAAGAATTCTGCGGCTTGGCGCCTTTGAACTTCGCACCAACTCCAATTATTCGACAACCGAGAGATGATCGCTTCCGGGGTGATTTTTGCGGCCACGGCACGGTAAGACTAATTCGCAATGCGGGCGTGACGATCCTCTGAACCGCTACCGCTGATGTCCTTCAAGCGTTTAAATTCCGTCGGTCGGCCGGCTTGTTGTCAGGAACGGCGGGCTTGGAACCGGTCGTCCTGGCTGCAGTTAGATATGGATCTGCCATTATTGTACCCTTGGATATCGATCTACGATTCTGTGATCATGGAGCGCAATATGCCGTCGGTCGTCCGCAAATCCCTGGCTGAGCTTGTCGAGGAAATTATCGACGTAACCCCCTCGCCGGATGTGGCTGACGGCCAGCAAGTCAACGGTTACGCTACCCAGGTCGAAGCAGCGCTCGCGCGATCGCGGGCCGACACGGTGCGCCAGCTTTCCTGCGATGCCGACGAACGCGGGCGGCTGGGATAATCTCCGCGCTGCCCTCACGCGCCATGTTGCAAGAAGACGATTCGTTCCTGCGCTACGTTCAATTTGGAACAGAGATTAGGGGAGCCTTTCGGGCGCTAGTCGCAGATATTTCCATCAAATCAGGATCGGACGCTTCGAAGCTTCTTCACATTGGGCTGAGCCGTCTGATGCCCATTCGCGATGAGCTTTGCTAGCCGCTCGGCTTCCGCGAGCCAAAACCGCTCGTCTTCGCCATCCATTTTAGCGCGCTGGCGGCAGAACGCTTCCATCGCGCGATAGTGCTGTACCGTTTCCATGCACGCCCCCTTCCAACCAACCCTTTGGCTGTAGCAGAGGGCGCGCCGGCGTTCTGTGCACTACTTCACATAACCGCGAACTTGCGGGTTTGTCGTGCGGTTTGGCTAACGGCGCTCCTGCCGCCTCTGTTGAAGATGGGATGGCGCCCTATCTTCGCTGTCATCGAGCGTTGCTCGGCCGGTTCGACCGCGCAGCCGCGAGGTAGGCAACAGAAAGATCGGGCCGCTGCACAGAAGCGCCAGCCCGAACACGATCAGGGAAGTCCCCAGCGCGGCCATGCGATTCCTCTTGGAGCCTCCGCCATTGGCAAGCTTCTTGCGGTGTTTTCGGTGCGGGGCTTACCAACGCACAAGATGTGCCAAACCTGAGCATTGGAACACGCGAAAATGAAACACCAGCATCATTTTGAAAGCGTCAACGTCTGGCGGGAAGCGGCTCAAACCAAGGCGCTGATTGCCGATCTCGACCGCATCGTGCAGATCCTCAACGTCGACATTGCCACCGAGGAGGAGCGGACGGGAATGTTCGACCGTTCGCGGCCGGAATATCCGGTGCTCGCAATGGCTTTGGCCGCGCGCCGCGACAATCTTCTCGACACCATCGCGGCCCTCGAGCAGCGCCTCGCATCGACCAGGAAGCTTGGTTCCGGCCAGGTTGCCATCTGACCGTTGGGGTGGCGCTTGCCGCTGGCATCGGCCTTCAGAGGCCGGTTCCCGGCTTCGTCGCGCGCGGCGTCGAAAGGGGCGACATTCGGCAATCACACCAGATGAAAATCGCCGGGGTGCGCCTGGATTTGCGCCACCGTTACCCCTGTCAGGGTGATCGTATTGTGGGCGGCATCCATGATGATCGTGTCGTGACCGGAATTGGCCGACTGCGCGCTGGCCAGAAGCTCGGACACGCTGGCGAACAATGTATGATCGATATTGATCGCGTCGTTGTTGACGTCGAAATCGGCGATCGTCGCACTGCCGAAGCCGGCATTGAACACGAACGTGTCCTGGCCGGCGCCGCCGAAAATCGTGACATCGCCGCCGACGTCGTAGAAGGTGTCGTTTTGAGATGTCCCGCTGACGACGTCGAACTGCGACATGTTCGCCGATGGATCGGCGCCGACGATACTGATGGTCAGCGGCTGGTTGCCCACGCTGCCGTGGCCGTCACTGACTTGTGCCGTAAAGGTGAGGGTCAGCGTGTCGCCGGGTCCCAGAAAATCGAGATCGGGGTTGGTGGGATCATAAGCCCAGTGCAGGACCTCGGTCCCGCCATCGCTTTGCACCGTGTCGAACGTCACGGCGTTGGCAGCGATCAGGGCTGCGACGTCCGCGTTCTCCGGCAGGATTGTCGAGCCGTTGTAGTGAATCACGGCATCGCCAACCACCGACGCGGTGAGTGTATCGCCGATGTCGGCGTCGGCCACCGTCATGGTGCCGGAAATCGGAGCGGCAAGCTGGACGTGAGGCGCCGGCACGAATCCGGCAGAGATATTATCGACCTCGAAGGCGTCCTGGCTACTGTTCAGCACGACCCTGTCGAATGCGCCCAGCCCGGAAAACTCGACATATCCGTTTGACGAGAACAAGCCCTGGCTATCGTCCGGGAACAGCGGCAGAATCTCCGCGCCGGTATAGGAAACGACGAGCGTCGTTCCGTGGTAAAATGAAATGGTGTTGTACGGATCGATGGTGCCCCAATACAATCCAAAGACATTCTGCTCGGTGGCGAACGTAATGGTTTCCGTGCCGCCGGCGCCGACGCTGAGATAATTGGTCGGGTCAGCTACTCCCGGCAGAGGCCCGACGATCGGCGCCGTGGTGACGGAGGAGCCGCCGTGAACGACCCCCGCATTTCCCGATCCCGAGAATGTGGCATCGAGAACTTCGCTGGCGAAATTGCCGTATCCCGCGCCATTGTTTGACACAGAGCCGACCGACTGGCCATCGAAGTTCTCGGTGCCAAGGCCGAGCGAATTCGTGTCGATGGTTTGGCCCAGGACGACCGGAGTTGCCAGGCTCAGTGCGACGACCGTCTGCGTCGGTGCGTCGGTCTCGCCCAGAATCACAGGCGCGTCGTTGCTGCCGGTGATGGTGACGTCGATCAGTTGCGACGCCGTGCCGTCCCTCGACGTCACTGTCAGCGTGTCGTGGACCACCTGCCCGGCTCTCAGGCCGTCCGCCTCGCCGTGAACCAGCGCATAGCTCCACACGCCGGTGGCGCTGTCGAAAGCGAAATTGCCGTAGGCGCCGGCCAGCGCCGATCCCGGCACTGCCTGGAACACCGCGTCACCATTATCGGGGTCATGCACCGTCAACGTTCCGCTGATGGTGGTTGAGATGTCCTCGACCACATTGCCGGACGCCTGCCCGGTGATCATCGCTGCATCGTTGACATTAAAGAAATTGACGGCGCCGGATATCGTATTGCTCGTATCATTCAGCGTCGAACCGTCGTCGGCCTGGATCGTGAAGGTTGGCGCGAATTCGCTGCCATCATGGACGAAGCGGACGTGGCTGGCATTGATGTCCGCGGTCGTGAAGGTGCCGGCGTCGACCCAGGTCACGCCGTCGGTCGTGGTCTGGAATGTGCCATGGGTGACGTTCGATAGGATGAGCGTAAAACTGCTGCTGTCGGGATCGTTGATACCGATGCTGATACTACCGCTGGGAGTACCGATGTTCGCGTTGACAACAAGCAAGCCTGCGCTGGAAGAAAACACGGGCAGATCGGGCCGGGTCTCGAAGCCGGAGAAATCCACGAGATTGTCGGTGTGGGTGACGTGAAAGTCGGAAGGCCCGAGCACCACCGTACCACCCTCGCGTATGCCGAGCGAGGCATAGCTGATCACCGGCGCGTCGTTGACATCAGTGAAATTGACGGTGCCGGTCAGCACATTGCTGCGATGATTGAGCGTCTCGCCGTCATCGGCCTGGATCGAGAACGACGGTGGCGCCTCACCGCCGTCATGCATGAAGCGGATCTGGCCCGCTGCCAGTTCGGCCGACGTGAATGTTGCGGTATTCATCCAGGTGCCGTTCACCAGAACCTGGAACCGGCCATGGGTAACGTCCGTCACCTTGAACGTGAAACTGGTGTCGTTGATATCGGTGATGCCGATGGCTGCAGCGCTTAGTATCACCGTCTGGCCTTCCGACACGGTGAGGGTCGCATTGTGGATCGTCGGCGGAGCATTCACCACCGTGACGGGCGGCTGCACCGCGTTGTGGACGGTCACGGTGACCGGGATCGTTGTCGTGGTACCGCCCGTCGTCAGCGTGATAAAGAAGCTCTGGCTTGCGTCCTGCCCATACGGAAGCGATGCAAAATCGGATTTCGGCTCGCTGAAACTCCACTGGATGTCGCCGTTGGCGTCGAATCCCGCAGTGAACCTGGATGGGTCCGAAACGCTCAGCGTCGTTCCGCTGTGATCGCCGGTCAGCCCGATGATGCCGGCGGCAGTGAGAATCGACGGCGAATCCGCGCTTTGCTGGATGATCGCGCTGCGGCCGGAAGTCGGGTCGACAATAAAGATATCGCCGCTGCCGTTGGCGTCCCCGATCGAAAAATTGGAGGCACTGCTGCCGAAGGCGTAGAACAATCCGCCGGCACTGATGGTCGCGCCGAGATTGGATGCCGCATCGCCCTGCGTTCCATCGGCGAGCGCCGAGACAAGCTTGTACACGGGAGCCGCAGGATTGGTGACGTCGACGACATAGATGTCCGCAAACGAATTCGTGTCGCCGCTCGTCAGGTGGGCGTCGCTGGCGAAGATGATGTAGTGCCCATCCGGACTGATCACCGGACTATAGCTTGCCCCTCCAGCATTTGCCGTTTGGAAAACGACATGGCCGGTGGCGAGGTCATAGAGATAAATTTCCGGATGCCCGCCCGGCGACATGCTCTCATAGACGACGTAGCGCCCGTCGGCGCTGAACGAAGCGGCGATCGTACCGGCGCCGCTCGCGGTGGAGGCGATCGCGGCAACCGTGCCGGTCGACAGGTCATAGGTGAAGAGTTGGCCGGCCCCGCCGGGAGCCGATGAATCCGAATGCCAGAATGCGACGACATGGCCGTCGCCACTGACCGCCGGCTTCCATATGGTCCCTGAGACGCCGATCGAAGCAGGCGTGATAACGGCAAGCTCGTGCCCCTGCCGATCGTAGATCCCGATGCCGGTACCGCCATGCTCGACAAGAATCTCGGTGCCGTCGCCACTGATTGCGGGCGACGTTCCCGGACCGAGCTGAATCGTCTCCCGATAGTGAGCGGTGTCGGAAGGGTCGTTGTTGTACAAAAAGATGACGCCGTCCGAACGTTGATAGGCGACGGTACGGCCGTCCGAGCTGACAGTCGGCGCGCCGTAAGTATATTCGCCGTCCGGAGCCGCGATCTTGATCGTGGTGTCTGATTGCCGGTCGAACAGATAAATCACCCCGTCCGGGTCATAGGTCACGAACCGCCCGTCGGCGCTCATCACCGGGCCGAAATGATCGCCATCACCCGACGAAATGCGCAGGACCGTCGACGGATTTACGACAAAGGGAATCGATGTAGTGGGCACGACTACCTGCTGGACCACCACCAAAGGTGCTTCCAGGGATGCAGGCCGGAAAAAGTCGGTAGGTGAATGCGTGTTGAGTACGACGGTCGTTACGGGACCACTTGGACTCTGGCCCGCGGGAACAATCGTCGGCGACTGGAATCTAGTGTAGGGCGAATCGTACGGGGTGCTGCTGCCCAACGCATACTTTGTCGTTGACTGCGGATTGACGTTCTCGGTGTGCTGCGGCAGGTCCGGGAATTGCTGCTTGGCAGCGTCGTAGGTCTGCAGCAGGACCTGGAATGCATTGAACTCCTGCTGGATCTGCGCCAGCGTCTTGTTGCTCTCCTGCGCGATCACCTGGAAGGTGGTCGTCGGCGTCAGCGTCATTCCCGAGCCGCGACTGGTGACGGTCCCGATCAGATCGCCCCTGGTGTTGAAGACCTGAACCGAATGTTCCTGACCGTCACGCTGGTCGACAACCGAGACCGAGACCGCTCCGTCGGTTGAGGAAATATCGAGAATCACCGCAGTGCCGCGAATGCCCATGGTCGCGATCGGCGTCGCGACCTTCATGTCGCCGGTCTTGGCGACCTGGCCGGCGACGAAGCTGGCCGCTCCCTGCACCAGGGTGATCAGCGAGGTATTCGATGTGCTGTTGGCGTCGTAGGTCAGGTCGTTCAGCATCAACCGCGCGCCGGCGGTCATGTTGAACGTGGTGCCGTCGATCAATACAAGACCGAGCGTGGAGCCGCTGCCGGTCTGCACCACGTCGTTCTGGTAGATGTTGTCGCCATTATTGACGTCGATCGTTACGCCGTTGCGGACGATGCTGGCGCTGCCGGTCATCTTGATGACGTGACCGATGACCTTGGCGGCCGATGCAGTCCCCGCCGCCTGGGCGTAGTTGATATGCCCGGTCAACGCTTCGATCACCTTGGCGTCGAGCGGCGCTCCTTCCGGCGAGATCAGCGTCGGGCGCTTGTCGCCCACAAAGTAGTCCGGCACCACGACACGATGGAGTTGGTCCGAAACGACCAGATCCGCACCCGACCTCGTGTAGTCTCCGGAGAATAAAAGATGCGCGTCGGGAATCGTGACGGTATCGCCATGACCGACGTGGGAGAGCGAGTCGATATTAAAATGGTCGCTGGAATGAGAATCGAGCGAACCAAATTTGCCGGCGTAATTCAATGCCGCCCCGCAAAAGGTTAATACTTATAAAATATTCCAAACAACGAGGTTCTAGCATTGGCCGGCCCGGCGTGAAAGCACCTAGGGTCTGTACTCAATAGGACTAGCGGCGCAAGGCAGTTCTGTGATTCCAATGACTCCCGACCGTGATGTTGGGAGGGTTGGATGTCGAAGCGTTT
>LNAP01003288.1_pt1 | contig 15507 bp, 13 predicted proteins | sample 602601 | NCBI WGS metagenome assembly LNAP01 (sample SAMN02440304, study PRJNA202911) | soil metagenome | biome: Subtropical and temperate rainforests or woodlands; isolation source: soil samples (1 kg each in a 20% v/v slurry with milli Q water) were... ...
TGGGGAGCAGGGCAACAACCCGCGCTACGTGGTGACCACCCTCTCGGGCCAGGCCAAAGCGCTGTACGACGATCTGTACTGCCAGCGCGGCGAGGCCGAGAACCGTATCAAGGAAGCGCAGGTGGGCTTGTTCGCCACGCGCACGAGTTGCCGGCACCTGGCGACCAATCAGCTGCGCGTGTTGCTGGCCGCGTTGGGTTATTGCCTGATCGAGCGGCTGCGCGCGCTGGCCTTGCAGGGTACGGCGCTGGCCAGTGCCCAGGTCGATACGCTGCGCATCAAGCTGCTCAAGGTCGCCGCCGTGGTCACGCGCAACACGCGCCGCATTCGCCTGTATCTTGCCTCCAACTGGCCCAGCGCCGATGTCTTCGCGCACGCCATGCGTCAGCTTCGCTCTGGGTAGCGGTCAGCCCAGCGCCTGGCCCGCGCGTTGACACAAAAACGGCTCGCAATCCAAGACGGGGTTGGGGCAGTTGCGCCTTGGCGCCGCGCAAAGTGCCCAACGAATGCTTGTCCGGACTTCTGCAGCCCCCTGCGAGGACCGCATCGCCCCGAAAACACCGATGTCAGGCCATGCAAGGAAAAAGCGTGAAATATGCGGGCTAGAGCTCCAGCACCAGCCGGCTGTCGCTAGCGCGCGAGCAGCAGGTCATCATCCTGGCATTCGTCTCGCGCTCGGCGCGCGTGAGCACGACATCGCGGTGGTCGACCCTGCGGCCAGCAGGCGCACCTCGCACGAGCCGCACAGCCCTTCCTCGCAATCGCTTGGCACGTCGATGTTCGCCGCCCGCAAGGCCGCGAGCAAGGTCTGGCCACCCGCGACGCTGACGCCAGAATCCGCGTCAGTTGCCGCTTATATAGCGTCTTCCTGAGGATGAATAAAGACCCCCGTTTCGAGTAGGTCAGTCCAAGAACGACGGGTCTTTCTCGATCATCCAACGGCGCATGGCGCTGAACAAAAGGTCATCCTCGCCTCCCGCGGTCTGCGCGCGAGCGAACTGCCCGGCTGCACGCCGCGCAATTTCGTCAGACACAACCCGTAGTTCGGCGTTACCGGCCTGACTGGCGATTTGCACTTCACAGGCGCGCTGGAGCTGATAGTGAAGCATGAAAGCGTGTGCAAGCGTCGCACCGCACGTAAGCAGCCCATGGTTCCTGAGGATCAACACGTTAGAGTCCGCAAGGTCGCGCGCTAGGCTGACGCACTCGTCACGATCGAGGGTGATGCCTTCAAAATCGTGATAGTTGACTCGGCCGTGGAAGAACACCGAAGTGAACGACAGTGGCAGTAACCCCTGGCGCTGGCAAGACACCGCTTGCCCTGCCGTCGTGTGAGTGTGAATTACCGCATGGGCATCGGTACGTGCCGCATGCACTGCTGCATGCACGATGAACCCGGCAGGGTTGATTGGCCACTTCGATTCGCTCAGCACGTTCCCATCGACATCGATCTTGACAAGATTCGAAGCTTTCACTTCCCGGTACATGAGGCCAAATGGGTTGATCAGGAAATGCCCTTCCTCGCCCGGCACGCGAACAGTGATGTGGTTGTAGATCAGTTCGTGCCAGCCGAAGTGATCGAATAGGCGGTAGGCGCAGGCGAGATCCTGACGAGCCGACCACTCCGCATCGGAGATATTGGACGCCTGCGGCTTGCTATTCCCGGAATCAGTTCGTTGAGTGGTGAAGTTTGGTGTCATTGAAAATCCTTTCCGTTTTGCCAGGGTCTCAGGCAGGCCCACGCCAGGTCGTGGAACGGCGTGGGCAGGTTGTGGCGCCGGCCGGCACGCACGACGTGTCCGGAAAGGCCATCAAAAGTTCAAGCGGCTTAGCGGCTTCGAGGTCGTGGTGCATAGACGCATACATCTGCGGCGGTAATCCCTTCAGCAGGTGCAACGTGCTCCCGGCAAGCTCGGGCGCAAGAATGGCTCCCTCTGCGCGGCCAACGGCGATCACTTCGTCGATCGAACGAACTGCAAGCTTCAGTAGTTCCTCATCGTGATAGCACACGCCCGCGGGCTTGCGTGTGAGGCAGGTAAGCGCTGAATTGGTCGCCAGCGCGGCAAACTTCGCCCATTGCACGCTCGCGATATCCTCGACGCATTCGGCGTCAAATCCGGCAGTCCGGCAGGCGGCGGTAAATTCACAACACAGCGTATCGCGCGACGCCCCCGTACCGCCGAATTGGATCGAAGACATGGGCGAAACGATACGCACGTGACCTGGACTCATCACCTGCCCGGCGACATAGGCGAGGCCGCCAAACGTCGCCGGTTGGGCAGTGCCTGCCCACGCAGCGCGCACGCGGTCAATGCCGTCAATGCCGTTTTGCAAGCTGATGATGGCTCGCGTTCTCGCAAGCGCCGATTGCCACTGCTTGATGGCCGATGAGGTGTCATACAACTTCACGCAAACGAGCGCGATGTCTGTTGCAGGGATTTGGTCTGGATCGAACTCGGCTCGAACCGGAATCTGCCACTCGCCCATCGAGCCGTCGATACGGAGCCCGCCCTCGCACAGGGCCTGCGCCGTCGCTCGCCGAGACGCGAAGATGACTTCGTGCCCACCTCGGGCCAGGAGGGCGCCGAAGTAGCCGCCGACAGCCCCCGAGCCCAGGCTTTCTGCATCAACGGCTTCCAAGCGGCGAATTTGGCCTTGTGCCCTTCGATCCAAGTGGCGGTTTCGCCAAACTTCATATACTCAGGTGGCAGGATCATGCCCCTCAGGAACGTCGTCTTAAGACCCGGGTCAACTGTCGATACGAGCGGGTAAGAGCCTTCTTCGTACCACACGTCGCCAAGGTTACTGTTCTCTGTGTTTTCGCCCTTTTCTGACTCCGTGCGCAAATGGCCTGACAGCAGGCAGCGAATTCCTGAGCCGGGATGCGAATGCAACCCAGTTGTTCCCTCGAACTCCAGGATGCAATCCAGTCGAAACAGCCACTTTGAGGTGGGCACCATTTCAAACATCTTCACGCGTCGCTCCATCCGCAGGACCGAGGAAACGCCATCGCCGGTCAACAGGCCGGTACGCCGCCCGGCGGCGGGCATGAGCCCCCAACGCCAAAGCGTTGCCCCTTCACTGCCCGCGCGGATCTGTAGACAGTCTTCGACGTGTACGGCAGAGTCGGCCTCTGTCGTGACACCGTTAATGCAAGCGCTGCCCTTGGCGACGTAAATAATCGAATGTTGGGCGTGAATAGCCGGGGTAATTGCTACGCCGGGGGCGAGTTCGTCCGCCCATTTGTTCAATGTGTACATAGTGTTTCCTTCAGGTTTGTTGGTCAAATCACAGAGGCGGTGGCGCCCGCGGCAACAACGCCTCATCAATACCGATCTACAGTTCAAGAATCAATTTGTTGCCTCCATAGCTGCGGGAGCAGCAGGTCATCATTTTGCTATTGGCCTCCCGTTCGGCACGCGTGAGCACCACGTCGCGATGGTCAACCTTGCCAGCCAGAACCCTTACCTCGCAAGAGCCGCACAAGCCTTCTTCGCAATCGCTTTGGACGTCGATGTTCGCCGCCCGCAAGGCCGCGAGCAAAGTCTGGCCAGCCGCGACGCTGACGACGACGCCAGAATCCTTCAGTTCGACCTCGAACGCATGTTCTTTGGCCGGGTCGAGCGCACCGGCCGTCGAAACGAAGTGCTCGGTACGCAGGGCGTCTCCCGGCCAGGCGGCGCAGCAGGCTTCCAGCGCCTTGAGCATGCGGACCGGGCCACAGGCGTAAATCTGCGTGCCGGGCTGCGGCTGGGCCAGCAGCGCCTGCAGGTCGTTGTGAGCGCCCTCGTCGTCCGCGTACACGTGCAGGCGCTCGCCGTGCAACGCGGCAAGATCGTCGAGGAAGGCCATGGTCGTGCGACTGCGACCGCTGTAGTGCAACTCGTAGTCCATGCCCAGCGATTTGGCTCGGCGCGCCATAGCGCTCACAGGAGTGATGCCGATACCGCCGGCAATCAGGATCACCTTGGACAGCGACTCGTCCATGCGGAAGTGATTCCGCGGGCCGCGAATCTTGAGCCGGTCGCCGGCGCGTACATTCATATGGAGCCAGGCAGAACCCCCGCGGCCCGCGTCCTCGCGCAACACCGCAATCTCGAGCGCCGTGGCGTCGGCGGGATCGCCACACAGGGAATATTGGCGCGACAGTTCGGGTCCGCCGCACTCGATGTCGATGTGGGAGCCTGGCGTCCAGCGCGGCAGCGAGCCGCCGCCGGGCGCGGTCAGGCGCAGCTTGACGATTCCATCGGCGACCGGCGTGACGCTTTCCACCACGACGGGCCGCGTGATGGTATGCCGCGACGGCTCCCCAATGCGCACCGGCACTTGCGCTTCGAGAAGAGCCGAATTGCTGCGTTCCGGGTTTTGTGCGGGATCCCACTCGACCCACAAGTGCTCGGGGCCGCGAAACGAGGTGTTCGGCACATAGCCGAAGGTCTGCTGCGACAACTTCATGTGAGGTAGCCGCTTGCTGAACTCCTCCAGGAAAATCTGCATTTCCATCCGCGCAAGATTCTTGCCCATGCACTGGTGCGAGCCGTAACCGAAAGTCAGGTGATCGCTGGCGTTGTCGCGCCGGATGTCGAACAGGTCGGCGTCGGAAAAGTGGCGCTCGTCGTGGTTGGCCGACGAGGTGACGATTAGCAGCTTGGAGCCAGCCGGAATGTCGATATCTTCGATCCGCACGTCCTTCGTCGTCAGGCGCCGCCAGGCCGCGACCGAACCGTTGTGCCGCAGGCATTCGTCGACCGCGTTGGGGATCAGGCTCGGGTCGTCGCAGATCTCGCGCCACACCCGCGGATGCTGCAGCAAAAGCTTCACTGCGTTGGCCGACGCGAGGGACGTGGTCTCATGGGCCGCCACGATGCCGGCCATCATCATCGAGTGCAGGTAGGAATCGGTGACGATCTCCGGGTACTGCGCCTGCTTGCGGATTCCGTACTGCATCCAGCCGGCGCCATCCGGGTTCTGGCGCATCTTGTCGAGCACCTTGCCGGCGAACTGCCAGAAATTCCCGACCGCGTGCGCGACCTCGACCTGCTCTTCGGGCTTTGGTCTTCCCCACGTATTGACGGTGTGGGCAACCGAGTACTTGCGCAGCGTGTCCATGTCTTCCTCGGGAACGCCGAGAAAATGCAGTGCGACCGTCAGCGGAACCTCCCACAGCATCTGGTCGACCAGATCGGCCTTGCCGTCGTCGATAAAGCGGTCGACATACTCGCGCGCCAGCTGCCGCACCATGGGCTCATGGTGCTTGAGTTCTTCCGGAGTGAACGGGTCCATCAGAACACGCCGGCGCGGCATGTGCTCGGGCTCGTCCTCGTTGACCAGCGTGCGGTTCAGCGCGAAGCCGTAGGAGGCCAATACCGCGTTGGCTTCGTCGCCAGTCGGGGTGATCTTCTCCAGTGCGATAGAAGGACTGAAGGTGATGTTGTCGCGGAAGATCGCCTTGATGCTCTCGTAGCGGGTCACTACCCAGTAGCCGAGCGCGGGGTTGTAGAAGACCGGCTCCTGTTCGCGCGCCCAGCGAACGTATTCCGGCGGATCCTGCTGGTAGGCGTCGGCGAAGGGATCGAAATCGGCCGCGCGCCGGCTGACCGGGCATCCGTTCGGTGCGATTTGCGCAGGCTGATGTGCATGCATGACGGGGCAGACGGCGGCAGTAGTTGGGGATTCGGCAATAGACATGGAAAGACTCCTGGGTTGATAAAGGATGGACGGCGCCCGGCCGGGCGCTAGATCGTGGCGGCTGGCGCGACGGTGCCGACGCACTCGCCTAGCCCGATGCGCACGGCGCCCTCGCGCTCGCACCAGCCGCGCAGCGTCAGGGTGTCGCCGTCCGCCAGAAAGCTGCGGGTCTCTCCGTTGGGCAGGGTGATCGGATTCTTGCCGCCCATCGTCAGCTCGAGCATCGAGCCGGCCTGCTCGGGCGCGGGGCCTGAGAGCGTTCCCGAGCCGAGCAGGTCGCCGGGCTGCAGGTTGCAGCCGTTGACCGTGTGGTGGGTGAACAATTGCGCCGGCGTCCAGTAGGCCGCTTGCTGCGCATTGCCTTGGGTCAGGCGCACCGGGCCTTCGCCGGCGGCACGCATTCTGGCGGTCTGCAGCCAGACCTCGAGTGTGATGTCGAGCGCGCCGGATTCGCGGTTGCCCGGCGCATCGAGGTAGGGCAGCGGCTGAGGGTCGCCAGCCGGGCGCTCCAGGGGCGCTGCGCGAAACGGCGCCAGCGCTTCCATCGTCACGATCCAGGGCGAAACCGTGGTCGCGAAATTCTTCGACAGAAACGGTCCGAGCGGCTGGTATTCCCAGGCCTGGATGTCGCGCGCCGACCAGTCGTTGAGCAAGGCGACGCCGAACAGGTGCTGCTCGGCGTCGCCGATCAGGATTCGCTCGCCCAGCGCGTTGCCCGTAGCGGCGAAGAAACCGAGTTCGAGTTCATAGTCGAGCCGCTGCGACGCGCCGAGCACGGGGGCGTCGGCTGCGCCCTTCAACTGGCCAAGCGGCCTGGCAAAGCGCTGGCCGCTGACGCCGATCGACGAGGCGCGGCCGTGGTAGCCGATCGGCACCCACTTGTAGTTCGGCAGCAGCGGATTGTCGGGGCGAAACAGCGTGCCGACACGGGTGGCGTGGTGAATGCCGACATAGAAATCGGTGTAGTCGCCGATGCGGCAGGGAACGGCCATCTGGACCGCTGCCTGCGCGAACAGCAAGCCCTGCCACGCGGCCTGCCGGTCGCTGCCTTCGGCCAGGCCGGCGGAGATGGCCGCGCGCAACGCCCGCCGGTCGGCCGGGCCTGTAGCCATCAGCGCGTTCATGTCGTCCGTGTCGATCAGGCCGGCGGCGCGCAGATCGAGCACCTGGTCGCCGATCGCGACACCGATGCGCAAGCCGCTTTCGCCCGCTGTGCGAAAACGCCCGAACGGCAGGTTCTGGATCGGGAAGTCGCAGCCCGCTTCGTTGGCCGAGGCGAGCCAGCTGCGCAGCTTAGCGTCGTGGGTTTCGTTGAGTTGCGTCATGGCTTGAATTGGTCCTTGAGGCCGGCCCAGCAGTCGGCATAGTCAGTGTCGAGCGCCGGGCTATGCAGCGCCCAGGCGGTGGGAATGAAGCGCAAACGGCTCTCGAACATGAAAGCCAGCGTGTTGTCGAGTTTTTGCGGCCTCAGCTCGGCGTGGCTGGCCTTGTCGAAAGCCTCCTCGTCCGGGCCGTGCGGCACCATGCAGTTGTGCAGTGAGGCGCCGCCGGGCTTGAAGCCGCCGGGGCTTGGCGTCGTACTCGCCGTAGACCAGTCCCATGAATTCGCTCATGAAATTGCGGTGAAACCAGGGCGGGCGGAAGGTGGCTTCCATCACCAGCCAGCGCGGCGGGAAGATCACGAAGTCGCAGTTCGCGGTGCCGGGCGTGTCGCTGGGCGAGGTCAGCACGGTGAAAATCGACGGGTCGGGGTGGTCGAAGCTGATCGAGCCGATGGTCATGAAGTTGGCGGTGTCGTACTTCACCGGCGCCAGGTTGCCGTGCCAGGCAACGACGTTAAAAGGCGACTGCGCCATCGTCGCGCGCCAGAAATGGCCGCCCGATTTCTTGACGATTTCGTAGCCGCCATCGCCGTCTTCGAAGGCAGCCACCGGCGCCTGAAAATCGCGCGAATTCGCCAGGCCGTTCGAGCCGATCGGCCCCAGCTCGGGCAGCCGGAACTGCGCGCCGTAATTCTCGCAGACATAGCCGCGCGACGGCCCGCCGCCAGCGTCCGAGTCCGGCAGCGCGACCTTGAAGACGACGCCGCGCGGCAGCAGCGCGATTTCGCCGGGCTTGACGTCGAGCACGCCCATCTCGGTGGTGATGACGAGGCGGCCTTGCTGCGGCACCAGCAGCAGCTCGCCATCGGCGTTCACGAAGGCGCGCCGCGCCATTGAGCGAGTCGCCAGGTAGACCAGCGATCCGACGCCGGTTTGCGCCTCGGCGTCGCCATTGGCCGCCAGCGTGTGCATGCCGTCGACAAAATCGACATCGGCGCCCTCAAGCGCAATCGGATGCCAGCGCATCGGCTCCGGCGGCAGGCGGACGGCGCGGTCGCCGCCGGTCGTCCAGCGGTCCTGCGTGTAAGGTTGGTAGCGCCCCGAGACCACCGAAGGCTGTCGCCGGTACAGCCAGGAGCGCCGGTTTTCGTGGCGTGGCGCGGTGAACGCCGTGCCCGAGAGCAGCTCGGTATACAAGTCGAGCGGCGCACGCTGCGGGCTGTTGCGGCCCTGCGGCAGCGCGCCGGCCACCGCTTCAGTGGCGTATTCGTTGCCGAAGCCGCTCTGGTAAGTCAGTTCTTGCGAATCCATCACATTATTCCAGCGTGATTTTCAGATCGCGGATCAGTTTGTGCCAGCGCGTCGTCTCGCTGCGAAGAAGTTCGGCGAACTGGGCCGGCGTATTGCCGACAGGCTCGACGCCGAAATCGACCATGCGTTTGTTGACCACCGGGTCCTTGATGGCGGCAACGACTTGCTTGTTCAGCGTGTCGATCACGGCGGGCGGCGTTGCCGCGGGAACGACCATGCCGACCAGCGCGGCGGCCTCGACGTTCTTGAAGCCGAGTTCGGCGAAAGTCGGCACGTCGGGCAGCTGCGGCTAGCGGGTCGCGTTGGCCACCGCCAGCGCCTTGACCTTGCCGCCCTTGATGAAGCCCGAGCCCGCCGCCAAGTCGACCATCATGGCCGGCACCTGGCCGCCGACGACATCGGCCAGCGCAGGCGCCGCGCCGCGGTAGGGCACATGGACCATGAACAGGCCGGCCTCGACCTTGAGCAGTTCCATCGCCAGATGGTGCGGGCTGCCGGCGCCGGCCGAGGCATAGTTGAAGCCGCCCGGCTTGGCCTTGGCGATGAAATCCTTCGCCGACGTTGCGTCGCTGCCGGAGCCAACGACCAGGATCATCGGAAAACGTCCCATCAGCGTGACCGGCGCCAGATCTTTGGTCGGGCTGTAGGTGAGCGTCGTATAGAGCGCGGGATTGAACACCAGGGTGCCGTTGTCGGCCGAGAGAACCGTGTAGCCGTCAGCCGGCGCACGGGCGGTTTCGGCTGCCGCCAGCGCGGTATTGCCTCCGGGCTTGTTGTCGACCAGCACCGGCTGGCCGACCTGGGCGGAAAGCTTTTGGCCGATGGTGCGCGCCAGAAAGTCCGATCCGCCACCGGCGGCATAAGGAACCAGCCAGCGGATCGGCTTGGCCGGGAAGGCTTGCTGCGCGTTGGCGGGGTTTGCTACAACAGTCAACGTCAGCAACAGTGCTGCCAGCGGCGTCTTGATCGTCATAAATTTATCTCCGTGGTTGTTTAGCATAACTATAATACGCAATGCGTAACTAGCGTCTAGGGTTTTTACTGGTACAAGCCGTTCGCCAACTGAAAATAAAAATGACCCGAATCAACAATGCTCCAGCCCGACTTGTGGAAACCGACTTGCCGCGGGTGCTTGAACGGCGCCAGCGCGTGCAGTCGGCTGAGACCGGAATGGCCGTGCTCAAAGCTCTGGCGGCCATCGGCGGCAACGCCAGCCTGACCGCGCTGTCCGCGCACGTCGGCGAAAATCCGGCGAAAGTGCATCGCTATCTGGTCAGCCTGATGCAGGAAGGCCTGGTCGATCAGGACACCCTGTCGCAGCGCTATGTGCTCGGTTCCGAACTGATCCTGATCGGATTGGCCGCGATGCGTCAGGCCGAGCCGATCCGGCGCGTCGAGCCCGCGCTGATCCGCCTGCGCGAACAGTTCGACGTCACCTGTTTTGTCGCCGTCATGGGCAACAAGGGGCCGACCATCATGCGTATCGAAGAGCCGGGTTTGCCGGTGACGGTGAATGTGCGGGCGGGCTCGGTGATGTCTCTGCTGTGGTCGGCCACCGGCCGGGTATTCTTGGGTTTGCTGAACGAGTCGCGCGTACGGCTGATGGCCGAAGAAGAACTCGCGTCGGCAACTCCCTACTGGCGGGGGCTGCTGCCACCGGTCGACCCGATTGCATCGGTGCAAAAAGAGATTCAGGCCTTGCACTGCGCCGTGGTGCGCGACACCTATCAGCCCGGCATCAGCGCGGTGGCGGCGCCGGTTTACGACTTCAACGGGCGCGTCTGCGCGGTGATCACGGCGCTCGGCGCCAGTGGTGGTTTCGATCCGTCGATCGACGGCGCGATCGGTCTTGCCGTTCAGCGCGAAGCGGACTCGACCAGCCGGCTCCTGGGTTATTCGGCAGCGGCGCGGATACCGCGCATTTAGGCATCGCGTGAAAATAACTTGACCAATTATTCTGACTGTGGTCTAAAGCGGGCATGCATGTCGCATCCGCAATTCGGCAGATCAAATCGCGATACCGCTCTCTTGCACCGTTGATGGATGAACGGATGCGTCGGCAATGGGCGGCGACGGAAGCACAGACCTATGGCTGGGGCGGTTTGAGCGCAGTGAGCGATGCGACCGGCATGTCACGCAACACGATCCGCAGGGGCGTGGCCGAATTGGAGGTGCGCAAGAAAAAGCCCAATACTGTCGTGGAGACTCGCCTGCGCGGACCAGGAGGCGGACGCAAGCGCCTGACCGAGTCAGACCCGGGATTGCTGGAGGCGCTGGAAGTTTTGGTGGAGCCGATGAGTCGCGGTGATCCCCAGTCGGCATTGCGGTGGACCTGCAAGAGCACCGCCCGCTTGGCGCAGGAATTGACGCGCCAGGCGCACCCCATCGGAGCGTGGACGGTGGGCGCGTTGCTGAGGGAGGCGGGCTATAGCTTGCAGAGCAACCGCAAGACCAAGGAAGGCGCAACGCATCCGGATCGCAACGCTCAGTTCGAGCACATCAACACGATGGTCAAGCGGCTTCAGCAACGCGGTCAGCCGGTGGTATCGGTGGACACGAAGAAGAAAGAACTCGTAGGCCAGTTCAAGAACGGTGGACGCGAGTGGCAGCCCAAGGGCGAGCCCGAAGAGGTGGATGTGCACGACTTCCCGGACCCGCACCTGGGCAAGGTCATTCCCTACGGGGTGTTCGATCTGAGCAAGAACGAGGGCTGGGTGAGCGTGGGCATCGATCACGACACGGCGCAGTTCGCGGTGCAAGCCATCGGCCGGTGGTGGAAGAAGATGGGTTCCAGGCGATAAGCGCCGTCGCTGTCCCCATCTTCAACGCGGATGAGAGGCTGGCCGCTGTGATGACTGCCCTTGGGACGTCAGGGAGTTTCGATCCAACGCCGGGGGGGAGTACGGCGCTTATGGTGCGACAAGCTGCTGATTCGGTCACCGCCCGCCTCGGCTGTCGGCCGCAATCTTGAGGAAGCTCTCCTCGGACACATAGGGCCGCCCGTCGAAGTACGCCCTGGTGGTCTGTGGTCAATAGGATCGACGCGAAAGTCCGCGTACTAAAAGATCGATAGACCGCAATGGGTCGCGAGCTGCCCGTCACCCGCTGCAAACGAAGGACCGCTGTCAGTCTTGGAGCGGGCATTGAAGGCCGTGGCATGAATTTCCGTTCTTGACCGAAATCGATAGGAGGATCGGCAGGTCGGATCCTTCTTGCGCTGAATCGTAGGTGGGCTGTTCCGGCTTGGCATCCTATGACTTAAGGTGGGCTATGCATCCAGCATGCTTGGATTGGGGCTTGAACAGTTTCTATGACCTTTTGCGTGCAAACTTGAGCCGTGTACCGCGTAGACAATCTTTTCGGAAAGCCAGCATTTCTGTCATGGCTACCAGGCGAAACCCTGTTCAGCCTGGTTAGTCGGCACCACTATTTCTGGGGGCATGCACTTTCGGCCCGCACTTGCGCGCAGTTTTTTGGACATCCGCGGGATGAATGAATTTCATTTTGTGAGGTGTCATCATTCACTTCAATTCTTGGATTTTTGACATCCAGGAGGATTTTTTTCGGATCGAGATCACGAGTCGTCCAACTCACTGCTTTAGTCACCATCTCATTTCCCCCTGTGAATAGTCGTACTTTTTTTAATGGCCGTTTTACGAGAATGAACCGCCTTAGCGCGGCCTACTTGATGTTTCCCTGAATCGGGATCTCTATTCTTTGTCGAACCAGGCGTTGAAGCGGTTCGCCACCCTCGAACCACATTTATCACATCGTCATCATCAAGTTGCGATAGCAGCTCAAAGACTGCACTCATACCAGAAGGTGCGCTAACGCCGCGCATCCAATCCCCAACGCTCCGTTTGCCGACTCCCGCCAAATCCGCCAAATCATCATGCGTCAATGTGCGCCCAACTTGCACCTGCGCACGAAGGTGAATTTGCTTAAGCGCCCATTTCAATTTGCCGCTTTTTTCCTCGTCGGAGTCCGTTTTCATAGTTACGTTTAATAGTAACTTGATGACTTTAATAAGTCAATAAATTACGTAAAAACGTAATAATATTGATGATTTTTGATGACAGTCATCACTTCTAGATAGGGCATCGTCAGTCGGACAGCCTATGCAACGTAGAATCCACAGCAGGGGGTAGCAACGCGGTGGCAAAGCGAAGATACAGTTTCGACGAAAACAAGCTTGCGCGTTTCCTGAAAGAAGGCCGTGGACAAGGTTGCGGAAAGGACTACCGACCTTGGCTCACGATCCAAGATGTGTCGTCATTGGGTCGATCCTCTCGAATCCACAGTCGCAAGACTGGCCGTGAACATCACTTGTTGTCTGACATTGAGACGGCGCTGTTCTTGCTGCTTGACTGGTCAGACTCTGTGACCGACATTCGCGAACAGTTCCCTCTGGATCGGGACGAGACGCGACGCATTGCTACTGACATGGGTGTTCGACACCCTGCCGATGCACAGAGCCGAACCGATATCGTGATGACCACCGACTTCGTGGTGAACGTGCGGAGCGGCGACACCATCACGGTGGCCGCGCGATCCGTAAAGCCAGCAAGTGAACTCGACAAGGTCCGCACGCTTGAGAAACAAGAAATCGAACGCCGTTATTGGCACGTCAAGGGTGTTGATTGGGGTCTGGTGACCGATCTGGACCTTCCAGCCCAACGAATCAAGAATCTACGCTGGTTGCACGAAATGCAGTCGTTGCAACATATGACTGCACCACACCCAGACTATTGGAATGACCGGTGTGGCAAATTCCTGGCCTGCTTGCCGCAGGCGACCGGAATGTCTACCAAGCAGTTCGTCCGACTTCTGGAAAGTACGCAAGGCTTTGCCATCGGCGAAGCCCTGACCGTCATACGGCATCTTGCGGCCAACAAACGGATCGGTATCGATCTCGATGCCAAGTTCGATATGCAAGTGCGGGTGGATTCGTTCAGTATTGCGGCCTCGAAAGTCATGGCTCAGCCGTCCCGGAAGATCGCCTGATGCTGTTGCGAAATGATCTACTTGAGTACAGCGAGCCTCACCACCGCACGATTCGGTTGTTATGGCTGCATCCAACACAGCCAGTCGGGTTCGCCATCGACACCACCGCACACGATGCCGCACCGGAGTTGGTGCAGTTGCCGGACCTGCAAAGCGATTTGGACTCTGGACGTTCTAGGCTGCTGACTGCCGACCCCTATCTGACTATCGTGGAAGAAACATCCCTGCCTGAGCAGCGCAAAGGCAGGAGAGACCATGCATGGAAGATAGTTGTCGACTTGGTTCGTAATCAGCCCGAAATCTACTATCCCAGGCACCGAGCACAAAAAGTTGCCGAGTGTGTTGTGGCTGGATTGGCAACGCGAGCCACGATCTACCTCTATCTGCGCCGCTACTGGCAACGTGGCCAGACGCCCAACGCTTTGCTTCCTGACTTTGCCAAATCAGGTGGCAAGGGCAAGGTGCGACCCGTTAGCGCGGGCATTAAGCGCGGCCGTCCGCGAAAGCTGGGCGAGTTGCCCGGCCTCAACGTCGACGATGACATACGCAAGATATTTCGCGTCGCCGTGGCACGGTATTACACCACCCAGGTTAAGTTCACGCTGCGGGGCGCCTACGATCAGATGATCAAGGACTTCTTCTGCGAGCGCAAGATTGACCCGGACACTGGCCGCGTCACCCATGCTCCGAACGGAGACGTTTTGGCTAGCGGTTTCCCCAGTTTCGGCCAGTTCAGCTACTGGCTGGAACAAGATCACGACCGACTGGACATCAAGCGCGAGCGCTTGAAGCCACGCATCTATGACAAGGATCTGCGGGGTCTGCTTGGCACATCGACAGCAGAGGTTTGGGGGCCGGGTGCCCGCTACCAAATCGATGCGACGATAGCCGACGTGTACTTGGTCTCGCGCACCGACCGAAACAAGATCATCGGTCGCCCGGTGCTCTACGTCGTGATCGACGTATTCAGTCGAATGATTGTCGGCATCTACGTTGGCCTCGAAGGACCGTCGTGGGTTGGAGCCATGATGGCTTTGGCCAACACGGCTTCAGACAAGCAGATATTCTGCATGCAGAGCGGCCGCGAGATTGATTCTGAGGCCTGGCCCTGCCATCACCTGCCCGCCACGCTCTTGGGTGACCGGGGTGAAATCGAAGGCCGCATGATCGAGACGTTGATCAATAACTTCAATGTCACAGTCGAAAGCGCGGCGGCGTACCGCGCCGACTGGAAGGGCATCGTTGAGCAGCGCTTTCGCCTGATCCCTGCTAAGTTCAAGCCCTACGTGCCGGGCTACATCGATGTGGATTACCGCGCCCGTGGTGGCAAAGACTATCGGCTTGATGCCGTGCTCGATCTTGACCAGTTCACCCGCATTGTCATCGAGTGCGTGCTGTACTACAACAATCACCATGAACTAAAGAGATATGACAAGGATCGTGACCTGGTAGCTGATAACATTTCAACGGTGCCTATTGATCTTTGGAATTGGGGCATAGCCAACCGTAGCGGCAGCCTGCGCCAATACCCGGAAGAACTGGTTCGTTTCAGTCTGTTGCCCGTGGACGATGCCACGGTTACGCTAAATGGCATCCGCCTGCGGGGTCTTTTCTACACTTGCCAAAAAGCCTTGGAGGAACGGTGGTTCGACAAGGCACGCCAACGTGGCACCTGGAAGGTGAAGGTTTCCTACGACCCGCGCAACCTGGATGAACTTTACCTGCACGATCCCGTGGCGCCGATGCAGTTCCAGGTCTGCCAACTGACCGAACGCAGCCGGGCACATCGCCAAATATCGGTATGGGAACTCGGGCAACTGCAAGAGACAGAGAAGCAGATTTCAGCGAAGCGACAACCGCGTCAGCAGCTGGCTGCAGCCGACTTGTCGGCCAGCATCGAAGGGATCGTGTCAGGTGCCGCGAAGCAGAAGGGTGAACCCAGTACCGAGAGTGCGGCCAAACGCACCAGGAACATCCGCGTCAACCGTGCCGACGAGAAGCAGCTCAATCGAGGCGCCGAGACTTTCCGCTTCAAGGCAGACCCGTCGAGCCCGGCTTCCGGCAAGAGTGCTGACATCCTTCAATTCCCAAGTGCAGCACCCGACGACTACAGCGAGCCCGATATCACTGAAATCTTAGGCAGCACTCAACGCCATGACGACAAGCCCTGAAACGCCTGCAT
>LNAP01003289.1_pt1 | contig 15505 bp, 15 predicted proteins | sample 602601 | NCBI WGS metagenome assembly LNAP01 (sample SAMN02440304, study PRJNA202911) | soil metagenome | biome: Subtropical and temperate rainforests or woodlands; isolation source: soil samples (1 kg each in a 20% v/v slurry with milli Q water) were... ...
CGCGCCATGCTGTCGAAGGTGGTGCCACGCACCCGCCTGCACGACATGTGGCGGTTGCCGGCGGAGCATCTGGAGGAGGCACAGGACGATGCGACCATCATCGCGATCCGCGACATGGAGCGCGCCGGAATCGACATCGTGACCGATGGCGAAATCCGCCGTGAAAGCTACTCCAATCGTTTCGCCACCGCGCTCGATGGCATCGACGGGGACAATCCTGCGTTGATCGTTGCACGTACCGGCAACACCCAAACCCCGGTGCCACGCGTCGTCGGTCCCGTGAAGCGCAAGGGACCGGTGGAGCTGCAAGACATGCAGTTCCTGCGCAAAAACACCGATCGCGCCGCAAAGATCACCCTGCCGGGCCCGTTCACCATGAGCCAGCAGGCCAAGAACGAGTTTTATAAAGACGAGGAGGAACTCGCGATGGCCCTGGCCGAGGCCGTAAACGCTGAGGCGCTCGATCTGCAAAAGGCCGGCGCTGACGTGATCCAGCTCGACGTGGCCTGGGTGCGCAACAATCCGGATCTTGCCAAGTGCTACGCCGTCAAGGCAATCAACCGCGCGCTGAAGGGCATCACCGTGCCGACCGTGGTGCATCTCTGCTTCGGTTATGCCGCCGTCGTGCCTGGTTCGAACAAGCCCGCTGGCTATTCCTTCCTTGCCGAACTCGACGACACCACGGCTGACCAAATCTCTATCGAGGCCGCGCAGCCGAAGCTCGATCTCGGCGTCCTCAAGGACCTCTCGTCGAAGAAGATCATGCTCGGTGTGCTCGACCTTGCGGATCCCGCGATTGAGAGCGTCGACACCGTGGCCGGTCGCATTCGCAACGGCCTTAAATATGTCTCACCGGACCGCCTTGTCCCTGCGGCGCCGGATTGCGGCATGAAATACATGCCCCGAGCCGTCGCCTTCGGGAAGCTGAAGGCGACGTGCGATGCGGCCGCCCAAGTCCGGCGTGAAATTGGTTGACGACTTTTCGAGGGGATTTGCGAAGTTCGATGTCTGCTTCGAGGTATACTAGTACTTCGCGGGGAGGGCGGCTTTTGACACAATGCAGCCCTCTCTTGATCAGCTCCGACGTATTTGGCGTGAGCCAGCTCAAACTGGCCCATGATGGATTGGAGCGAGAGCTCAAGTTTTTCAATCCCTTAGAAGGCTGCGTGTGCACGACGTGTGCACCGGCAGATCAAGAAAAATCTATCGTCAGCAAGCATGGTTGGTCGCTCTTTGGAGTGATGCGAGTGTTTAGGTGGGGCAGGGTGCTCGCGTGCGACCTAAGGGATAACACTGCTCGTCACGAGCCGGGACTTCTGCTCGGCTTACCGTCGATGTCGCCGCAAGTTGCAGTGAGGACAAAAAATTGCGTCGGGGGTTCGAGTCCCTCTCCCGCTACCAATCGTACGCTTTTGTACGCCAGCCTACGATTTGCCGCGACCCAGTGCGCGAGATGGTCATGCGACGTCGCGACTGGCGATCGCTTCCTGTCAGAGATCTGCAGTCAACAAAAGGGGGACGGTAGGCCCCAGGTAGAGCGGCCTTCGTTGCGAACCCGAACAGATGGGTCGCATTACCCTGCGCCACTGACGTTCGCGAGAATTGCCCTTCGCGAGTTCCAGCATTGTTCTGCAATACGTCGTGCTCGCCACGGTCTGGAACATCCCGGGCGTTTGCGTCGGCTACGTGGGAGGATTTGCCGCGCGCCTTTGATCCACCGGCCGGCTTTCTGGTCACTGCGAACAATCGCGTCGTTGCCGACGATCATCCGGACTATTTGTGCACCGATTGTCATCCTCCATATCGGGCCAAGCGGATCGCCGAGCGGCTAGCCGAACTCAAAGCTTCACGGCGCGCGAATTCGTCGCCCACGCTGCCGTCATGGCTGCGCAACGATGATACCGCCTTCCTCCGCGGGCGTCAGCTGCCACATAGAGATTCAAATCCGCCCGTGGATCGACCAGGGTCCGCGTCCGCCCGACGCCAGCCGCGCAACATGGCAACGGGGCACTCAGACAACCACAAAATTATCTTAGTCGGCCACATGTAGAAGTACGGCAGTTGGCGTATTTCGCATCAAGATCATCTGCCAAATGGCTTTATGGATCCAAATCCTTGATTGGAGTTGATTGATATCCTAATACCGTTGTCGGCCGGGGCGATACATGTGTGGACTCGTGCGAACGATCATTGCCGACGATCACGCCATCATTCGGGAAGGCTTGAAACAGCTTCTGTCGACCGTAGACGCGCTTACGGTCAGTGGAGAAGCGGCGGACGGTGAAGCCGTTCACCGGCTACTGAACGAAAGCTCCGCCGATCTTCTCATACTCGATCTCGGTATGCCGGGTGTCAGCGGGTTTCAGTTCATCGCTAACCTGAGAACCCAATGGCCGGAGCTGCGCGTTCTTGTTCTCACCGCTAACGTTGAGCCACGTTCGGTCCGGGCAGCTTTTTCCGCGGGCGCCAACGGCTATTTGACTAAGGGCGGCGATCCATCTGAACTCATCGCCGCAATCGATGCCATCAGAAAAGGCGCCCCCTATATCGCGGAGGAGGTTCGCTTTGCGGTGGACCAGCATGACAGCCCGAACGAGACTCCGGAGCCCACGGCGGCGATAATGTCTCCGGTCACGCTCACAAGGCGTGAGCGGCAAATCCTGGGGATGATCCCCCACGGAGCCACCAGCCGCGACATCGCCAGCCGTCTCGGCATCAGCCCGCTTACCGCTCGGAAGCATCGTGAGAACCTGATGCGGAAGCTTGATCTGCACAGCAGTGCTGAATTGACAGCCTACGCCATTCGGCTCGGCCTTCCGGCGGGCTAGCGCAACGGCAACTCGCGAACGAAGCCGCCGCACCGACCGGCGCGCGGAGAGGTTTCGATGCAGGAAGACAAGATACGCGAAGCGCTCGTCGAACTCTTGTATCGCAATTCCTATGGGGTGGTGGCCTCCAACGTCTTGATCTCCCTGGCGGCGGCGTACGTTCTGAGGAACACCGTACCGGCGAGCTGGTTGGTCGGATGGCTCGGTGCGCTGTATCTGCTCACCGCCATACGCGTCCTGGCCGCGCGCCGGTTCTTCAGCCGGAATCGAGAACCAACGTCTGTGTTGCGATGGGCGTGGCTCGCGGCTGCGTTTTCCTGCGTGTCGGGCTCGCTGTGGGGAATGCTCGGCTGGGTTGGCTTCGTTCCTGAGCAGCCCGTTCCTTTTTTATTCACCTCTGTTGCCTTGACCGGTCTGGTCTGCGGCACGGTTCCGTCGCTCTCGGCCTTTCCGCCGGCTCTCGTCGGCTCGATCATCGCAACGGTGCTGCCGGTCATGGCGCGCTCCTTTATCAATGGAGGTGACGCCTCCGGCGCATACCTCGCTTTGCTTACGGGGCTTGTGGCCATCAATTTCTACTACTGCCGCACGACGCACCGCATGCTGCGCGAGACCATCAGGTTGCGCCTGGAAAATGTAGAGCTGGTCGGCCACCTGCAGGAAGAACGCGACCGCGCGCAAGCCGCAGATCGTGCGAAAACGCGTTTCCTTGCGGCCGCCAGTCATGACCTGCGCCAGCCGATCCATGCCTTGAGTCTTCTGATCGCCACGCTCGCGATGCTGGGTCAGCGCGGCGCTGTCCAATCCGGCGATGCACGCGATCTTGCCGGCAAGGCAAAATACATTGTCGGCAACCTCAGCGCCCTTCTGAATGGACTGCTCGACATTTCCCGGCTGGATGCCGGCGTCGTTACCGTTGCGAGGGAGACGGTGAGTCTGTCCCAGCTTTTGTACCATCTCAGCAACGAATTCGCCCTAGCAGCGAACGAGCGCGGTCTTGATTGGCGCGTCGTTGAATGCGGTCTGCAGGTGGACAGCGATCCGATGATGCTGAAACGGATCCTGGACAATCTGCTGTCGAACGCCTTTCGTTACACGCGATCCGGCGGTGTTCTGCTCGGCTGCCGCAGGCGCGGCGCTTCGGTGGAAATCCAGATCTGGGATACCGGCCCCGGCATCCCCGAGGATCAGCGAACAATGGTGTTCGAGGAATTCGTGCAATTGCAGAACCCGGCGAGGGATCGCGCGCTTGGCCTTGGCCTCGGCCTCGCCATCGTTCGCCGCACCGCCGCATTGCTGCAACATCCGCTGAAGCTGGTCTCCGTCACCGGGCGCGGCTCGATGTTTTCCATTACGGTTCCGATCGCCGGTGTGGTGGAAACGCCCGTGCTCGATAACAAGGCATCACCGGCAGGCATCGCCGTCAGCATCATGGTCGTGGAAGACGAGGGGGATGTTCTCGATATCATGGTGCAATTGCTCACGCTGCAGGGCCATCGCGTCTATGCCGGCCGGTCTGCCGCCGAGGTGCAACAGGTCCGTGCAGAGGCGCTCGCTGCCGGCGATGCACCGGTCGATCTGATCATCGCCGACTACCGCCTCGGGGATGGTGCGACGGGCGTGGACGCAATCGAGGCGCTTTGCACCCATATCGGCCACTCGGTCCCTGCCGTCATCGTGACCGGCGATACTTCGCCATCGCGCATCAAGGAAGCCACCGCCAGCGGCCATCGTATTCTGCACAAGCCGATTACCGGCGAGGAATTGTACGAAGTGATCGTTGCGGCCTGTGTTGGCGGCAAGGAATCCGTCAATAGCGGTGGCTAAGGGATGTGCAACTGCTACGGGATTGGCGATCACCCGGGCCACGGTTGAGATGGTGTCTCGGCCCTGATCTCACGCCGCGCTGCCACCTGCGGCAGCGCAAGGGCCTTTCGTCACTAGCCTCCTGACCGACGACGAAATGCGGCATCTGCCGTATCGCTCGCGCATGAACCCGGCGATATCGTTCACCGGACTGGAAGCGCTTGAACGGCAGCCGACCTTGAATCCGGCAGTCGAGAGCAGGCGTGCGCTCCCAACGGGTCGAACGCGAACCGGAAGGCAATTTGGATATGGCAATTACCAATCGCTCCCGCGCTTTGCGACCGTCGCGACCTCTCAAGGTGTGGACAGTCGCTGTCCTGGCCGGCTTCGGCATTTTGCACGTCGTCGGAGGAGTCATGCTGCATCAGGCGCCGGGTACCCGACCGATCGAACCGGCAGCAATGGCGATCGGCAGCGACTAGTCGGATTGGCTGTTTTCACTTGAGTGAGGTCGGACGATCCCATGCCGCCCGGCTATTGACGATGGTCATTTTTTTCAGGAAGCGAAATCATGTCAGACATAGCGATTTATCTGGTACTGAGCGGAGCGGTTTTTGCCGGCGCATTCGTTTCCGGCCTTTCCGGGTTTGCGTTCTCGGCGGTCGCAGGGGCCATTTTGCTGCACGTTTTTCCACCTATCGAAGCTGTGCCATTGATGATGGCTTGCAGCATCACAGTGCAAGCGGCGAATCTGTTTGCGCTGCGCAAGAGCATGCAATGGAAGACCAGCTTGGTTTTCATCGCTGGTGGACTTTTGGGCATTCCGATCGCGATCTATCTCCTGCAGAGTGTGGATACAGCGATCTTCAGACTGGGGTTTGGCATTCTCGTATCGCTTTACGCGGCATATGCCTTGTTCCGGCCAACGGTTGCCTACTTGCGTCATATGGAGAGCCCGAGCAGGAACGCACTGGTAGGGTTTGGTGGCGGGCTGGTGGGCGGCTTGACCGCGATGCCCGGCGCACTTCCTGCGATCTGGTGCGACATCCATGGTTTCCCGAAAACCCAGCAGCGCGGCCTGGTCCAACCCTACATCGGGGTCATGCAACTTTTCGCCCTCGCTCTCATGCTTTCGCACCACAGCCTCTCGTTAAAGGTGTTGATCGATTTTGGCCTTGCTCTGCCCGCTTTGGCGGCAGGAACGGCTGCAGGTATCGTGCTGTTCGGACGGATCAACGAAGCAGCCTTCAAGCGAATTGTCCTGGGCCTGTTGCTGTTTTCGGGAGTTTGCCTTGTGATCTAGAAGGGGGCTTCGAGGAGGGTGTGAGTGGCCTCGGGCTGAACGGCGCCGCTCGATGTTTTCCGTTACGGTTCCGAAAGGCAGGGGAAGCTCTCTTGCCCGATAAAACGGCCTCACCAGGAGGCGTCGCCGTCCGCATCATGGTGGTGGAAGATGAGTGGGATGTTCTCGATATCATGGTGCAGTTGCTGACGCTGATCTTCCACGGCGCCACCGTCTGCGGCGGCGCAGGGCGTTTCGACATTAGTCACCCTGCCGACGACGAAATACGGCATCTGCCGTATCGCTCCCGAATGACCCCGGCGATATCTTTCATCTCGACTGGTCGCGCTTGAATAGCAGCCGATCTTGAATTCGGCAGTTGGGGGCAGGAGTGCGGTTTTGCGCTGGAAGGGTATACCTTCCTGAGTGCAGGCTCTCGCTGCCCTGCCTTGGGCGTTAAAGATCAGAATGCTTACTGTCGAGTGGATGTCACAAAGGAGATATCTAACATGTTCATGAAGCAAATTGCCGTAATTGGTGCTGGCTTGGTGCTGGGCGGCTACTTGGCCGCCTCGGGCGATGCGCTCGCCCAAGGTCAGGGTGGGCTTGGCCAGCGCCCCTCGTACACGATCAAAAACGGCGCGCTAAATCTCGCCGGCCCGCAAACCAAACCGCCTTCAAACTACCCTTCCGGCTCGCCTTCCTCTGGTTCGCCGATCCACAATGGTTATAAGCCCAACACCGACTTCGGCCTTAGCGGCCCCTATGTCGGTATGAAGTATATCGGAAATCAATAGCTGACCAGGCCGCGGCTACTCCTGACTGGTGCTTCATTCCCCGGCCAGCCTCGTTTGGGGCCAGCATTGCTGGATTTGACATTCGCCCGTGATGCTCTGAAAGGCGTTCTGAAGGTTGGGCGGCGGGGTTATATGATGCGACGAATAATTGCCGGTGCAGCAGCGGTGGCGATTGCGTGCGGAGGTGAGGCAGGTCAGGCGCTTGCAGCCGATGTGCCGGTCAAGTCCATTGTGCAGTCGATCGATCAATTGTGGAACATCAGCTACAACACCGAAGTCCGCTATTTCAGCTGGCAGAACACCCGAGGCTTTCCCACCAATGCGGTCCCCCTGAGCGGCACGGGTCACGGTACGCAGATTTACACACCGATGTCGCTGTCGTTGATAGGCAATCCCAACCCGAACTGGAAACTGGAATTCGTGCTGCTGGGTGGCTTTGTCTCGTCGTCGCAATCGACATCCGGCGAGCGAGGCTCGGTTGATACGCCGGTCGATTCGCAATTCTCGGGCACCGTCACTTACAATGGCTTCACCGGCTTCCAGCCGTTTGCTGCGATATTGATCAACGCCCCGACTGGGAAGTCCGCGCTTTACGGCAACTCGCGCTTCGCGCGCATGGACGGCGATCTCGTCGACCAGGGCACCTACGGCGAAGGCTGGAATTTCGGCCCGACCGCGGGCGTCAATATTCCGCTGTCGCAGACACTGATCTTCACCTTGTCGGGTGGTTATACCCGGCGCAACGCGTTCGACAAAGAAGCTCTCAACCTGATTACCGGCCTGACCACCGATACCATTAGTGTCAAGAACGGCGACGAGGCAACGGTGACCGCCGCCCTTGGATATTCCAAAGGGCCGCTCTCGCTGCAGGGCTCCGGGTCCTATTCCTGGGACGGCATCTCGCAATCCGGCCAGTTCGGTATGCTAGACTACGGCAAGTACAGGGTCGGGCCGCGCACGACGATTTCCGGCAGCGCGTCTTATGCCTTTGATCAAGTATGGTCGATCTACAGCAATGGTTCCTGGTCCCATACCGAGAAGAATGAGATTCCTGATCCTAGCGGGTTGGCCTTGATTCAGGAGGGATTCAATTCCAACAGCAACCTTTATCAGGTCCATGCCGGATTGAACTACAGGTTTGCAAACGGCTTCACCCTTGGCCCAACCGCGGGCTATCTCTACCGTGACCACGATGGCTATGATGCTGCGACGTTCAGCTTTGTCCCGGCGAAGACCCGCTGGGCGGCGGGCGGAAGCGCCAACTACAATGTCGCCAACAAGATCAACATCAATGGCAGGGTCGAGCGGGTCTGGATTCGGGAGAGCGAGAATCCGGGACCGCCGGCCTTCGCACCGTTAGTGCCATTCATGTCCGGCGACGCCTGGGTCGTCGCCGGCGGCGCAACCGTGAACTTTTGAGGGGCCAACATGTCAAAACGTTTCAACACCGGCCTTCTCGTCACCGTCGCTTTTGGAGCAAGCGTCCTTACCGGTTCGATTGCCGCGGCCCGGTTCGCATGCGCCCCCGGACTCGAAAATGTGGCAGGCACCTGCGTGACTGCCGGCCTTGCCGGATCGATGCGACTACGCAGTGTCCTGATGAACCAATTGAAGATCGGCTATAACCTTCCGATACCACCAAGTTTGAATAACACCTATCCGAGGAATTTTGACGTCAACCGGTTTGAATTCAGCCAGCGCGGCAACTTCAGAACCCGCGCGTCTCCGCCTTCGCCATAGGTCCGGAACCGCGGATCGCCGCCCGTGGGTTTCTTTGCTCTATCGTCGCCAAAACTACGATGGCACTTATTCGATCCTAGGCGTGGCCAGAGCGGCACGGTACTTTGCAATGGTAACGAGGGTCGGAACTAGCGCGGTCTGCATGAGCTCATTCGGTACTGCATTGCTGTACCGGAGAAGGTGCGGCGTCATCGAGGGACGAACAGCCGATCGACTTAAGAACTTGAAGTGAAAGGAAGATGCTTCGATAGTCAGCCTTGAATTTGTGGCGGCCCAAAAATCAGCCATTCCGGATCAGACGATAAAGCGAAGTAATAGTAATATGTTAACCCATCGATTTTCCGTTGCGCCCATGATGGACTGGACTGACCGGCATTGCCGGGTGTTCCACCGTCACCTCAGCCGGCGGGCGCTGCTCTATACGGAGATGCTGACCACTGGCGCCATCATTCATGGTGACCGGGCGCGGCTGCTTGGGTTCGACGCGGTGGAGCATCCGGTGGCGCTGCAGCTTGGCGGATCGGATCCGCACGAGCTCGCGACGGCTGCGAGGATCGGTGCGGAGTTTGGCTACGACGAGATCAACCTCAATGTCGGCTGTCCGTCCGACCGCGTGAAAGACGGCCGCTTTGGCGCTTGTCTCATGGCGGAGCCGGAGTTGGTGGCGAGGTGCGTCGAAGCGATGAAGCGTGCGGTTGCCGTTCCAGTCACCGTCAAATGCCGCATCGGCATCGACGACCAGGATCCGGAAGTCGCGCTGGATGAACTGGCGCAGGCGGTGGTCGCGTCCGGCTGCGACGCGCTGATCGTGCATGCCCGGAAAGCCTGGCTCAACGGTTTGTCGCCGAAGGAGAACCGGGACATCCCGCCGCTCGACTACGATCGCGTCTATCGGCTCAAGCGCGCGATGCCGAACGTACCTGTCATCATCAATGGGGGCATCCAGAGCATCGACGAGGCCAAAGCACATCTCGAACACGTCGACGGCGTGATGCTCGGCCGCGCCGCTTATCAGGAGCCGTGGCGGCTGCTCGCCGTCGATTCTGACATCTTTGGCGAGGCTGCGCCGCATGCAACCATGCAGGACGCGCTCGAAGCGATGATGCCCTATATCGAGCAGCAGCTTGCATGCGGCACGCGGCTGCATGCGATCACGCGGCATTTTGTCGGCGCATTCCACGCCGTGCCCGGCGCGCGCGCGTTCCGTCGCCATCTTGCCGAGCAGGGGGTGAAGCCGGGCGCCGGCCTCGAGGTGTTGCGCGATGCAATCGCGCGTGTCGGTGCGCGCGTGCCGGCGGAGGCGGCGGCCGCCTAATCCACTGCCATGCGTGAGCGGCGATGGTTGCTCTGGAGTTCCGGATAGCCGGTAAGCATCAGCTTGTCGGCGCGCACACCCCAGCTCTCCAGGCGATCGAGGAAGCTCATGCCGAGCAGATTGGTCTTCATCTGTCCGCGTTGCACGACGAGCGCCGGCACCGACTTCTCGACGAGGTGGCCGACGGAGAGACGGTCGAGCGTGAGGCGAGCCGCCTTGGTGTGACCGCCCGCGGTTTCGAGATCGACGTCGTATTCGAGCATCTCGAGCGGCAGTCCGATCGCCTTCGCTGTCTCCCAGGTCAGCACCACGGAGGTGGCGCCGGTGTCGATCACCATGGGTGCGGCGACGCCGTTGATCTTGGCGCGCAGCGCGAATTCGCCGCCCTGGCCGCGCGGGATCTGCACCGCCGGGGCGGGCGACGCGGTTTGTCCGCGAAAGATGTGCGAGACCCTGTTGCTCGCGCGCACGATCTGATCGGGATCGCCATAGGCGACGACCGCACCTGCCGTGCCGGCGAGCATGATGAGAACGAGCAGGAAGCGGATCATCGCGCGCCTCCGAAGGCGCGCAGGCCGGTCAGGCGCGTTTCGGTGATCCCGCGATCGGCACCAGTCCGGCGTCCGCCATGCGTGTCGGCAACAGCGCCATGACGGACAGGCGTTCTGGACTCTCCATGGCGTGCCAGCGCGCGATCTCCGGCAAGGTCCGGCCGCAGCCGAAGCACAGCTTGGTCTTCGGATCGATCATGCAGACGGCGACGCACGGCGTTTCTTTGCTCATTTAGATATAGTGCGGGATCGTCGGGCATTTCTGCAAGCATCTCGTTAAGAGCCCGTGCCTGCGCTCATGATCGGCCTGTTGCGCGGCCGGCGCTTCTCGTCGGGAACGAGGGAGCTCTCCGGCTGCAGCGGCGGTGCATCCTCCGACAGTGGCGCCAGCGCGCTCATCACGCGTTCCGGCGGGAAGGTGACGATCACCTCGGTGCCGATTCGCAGCTTCGATTTCAGCGTGAACGTGCCGCCATGCAGGTCGATCAGGTTCTTGGCGATCGGCAGGCCAAGGCCTGCGCCCTGTTCGGCCGATTTGATCGAATTCGAGCCCTGGCCGAACGAGGCGAGCACGACCGGGATTTCCTCCTCGGGGATACCCGAGCCGGTGTCCTTCACCGAGAGATATTGTCCGCCCGAGGCGGTCCAGCCGGCCTTGAGCCAGATCTCGCCGCCTTGCGGAGTGAACTTGATCGAGTTGGAGAGCAGATTGAGCACGACCTGGCGGATCGCGCGCTCGTCGGCCCAGAGCCGCGGCATGGCCTGCTCGAACACCTCGTGGATGGTGATGCCGCGGCTGGAGGCGCGCAGCTTCATCAGATGATGACAATCGGCGACGATGCCGACCAGCGACACCGCTTCCTCGTTCAATTCGTAGCGGCCGGCCTCGATCCGCGAGAGGTCGAGGATTTCGTTGATGAGGTTGAGCAGGTGCACGCCGGAATTATGAATATCGGCGGAATATTCCTTGTACACCGGCACCGCGTGCGCGCCAAAGATCTCGCTCTTCATCACCTCGGAGAAGCCGAGGATCGCGTTCAGCGGCGTGCGCAGCTCGTGGCTCATCTGCGCGAGGAAGCGCGACTTGGCGACGTTGGCGGCTTCGGCGCGGTGCCGCGCTTCGTCCGAGATCGCCTTGGCCTGTTCGAGCTCGCCGATCAGCGCGTCCTTCTCGGCGCGCGCCTCCAGCGTGGCAAAGGTCGAAGAATGCAGGCGGTGCGCCAGCAGCACGAAATAGCCTTCGGCCGCAAGCGCCAGCGCCGCAAGAATGTAGTTGTCCAGCGAGCCGGTCATCGCAAAGCTCAGCGCCATCGCAACCGCAACCGGCGCGGTGGCGGCAAGGGCTGCGATCGGCAGATTGGCGGCGAGCATGCTCGATACTGCGATCACCAGCAGCATCAGGAACATCATCAGCGTTTCCGTGACCATGTCGAGCACGGGATGGATCAGGATCGCCATCCAGCACAGGCCGTAGAGCAGGTCGAGCACGACGAAACGCGTCCGCCACGCCCGCGTCGCTGTCGGTGAGGCGGGCTCTGCCAGGAAGCGGTGGCAGCTGCGGATCATCGCGGCGTGGATGCAGAGCATGCCCGCCGTCCAGGCCGCAGCCGGGATCGGCTGCATCCACAGTCCGAACAGCACGCCGGTGGCGACCACCAGCAGCATCACGACATAGGAGGCCGACAGCCGCGTCTGGGCATATTGGCGCAGCATCTCGGCGTCGAAGGCCGGCCGGGTTCCACTGGTCGACGTTAACCTGTCGCGCGCTTCGCGCACCCGTTGCGCCGCAGCCCGTCGGCTGCTCGCCGACGGAGCGCTGATTGGCTCGGCCGGAAGCTGCACGACTTCAGGCTTTTCAGCGGGGTTACTCATCAAGCAACACGATTCCTGCCCGCGTCGGACGCGGGCCTTCTGCATTGTCTATCTCTGGCAAGAAATCCTTAAGAGGTGACTTAAGGAGCTAAAGAATTACGTTAACGCGGCGTTAATTCTTGGCGCGCTGATGCCGCTCAGTGCAGCCACGCATGCTGCGCGACGTAGACGACTGCCCCCGCCAGATAGCCCGCGAGCGCGGGGACGGCGATGCGGCGGGCGTACCAGAGGAACTCGATCCGCTCGAGCCCCATGGCGGCGACGCCGGCGGCCGAGCCGATGATCAGGATCGACCCGCCGGTGCCGGCGCAATAGGCGATGAATTCCCAGAGAAAGCTGTCGGTCGGGTAATGGGCGAGGTCGTACATGCCCATGGTCGCGGCGACCAGCGGCACGTTGTCGATGACGGCGCTGAGCAGGCCAAGGACGACGACGATGATATCCTGGCGGCCGATCGCGGCATCCAGCCATTTGGCCAGCATCGACAGCAGACCGGCATGTTCGAGGCTGGCGACCGCGAGCAGAATACCAACGAAGAACACGATCGAGCCCATGTCGATCCGGGTCAGGGCATGAGCGAGCGACAGCGGTCGGCGCACATGCTCGTCCTTTTCGCGATGCACGATCTCGCCGGCGAGCCAGACGATCCCGAGCCCGAGCAGGACGCCCATGAACGGCGGCAGATGGGTGACCGTCTTGAAGGCGGGCACCGCGATCAGCACGCCAAGCCCGAGATAGAACATCAGGTTGCGCTCGAACCGCTCGACGGCGAGCAGTCCGTTGTCCTTCGACGGTGCCGCGATGGTCTTGCCCTTGAGCGCAAAGCTGATGAAGGCGAGCGGTACCAGCAGATTGACCAGCGATGGCACGAACACCGAGCCCATGATCTTGAGCGGCGAGATTTGCCCGCCGATCCACAGCATGGTCGTGGTGACATCGCCGATCACGGTCCACGCGCCGCCGGCGTTGGCCGCGATGACGATGAGGGAGGCGAACAGCAGGCGGTCCTCGCGTCTTGCGATCAGCCGCTGGATCAGCGAGATCATCACGATCGTGGTCGTGAGATTGTCGAGGATCGCGCTGAGGAAGAACGTCACGAAGCCGACCAGCCACATCAGCTTGACCTGGCTCGTCGTGCCGATGCGCGAGGTGATGACCTCAAAACCGTCGTGGGCATCGATCACCTCGACGATGGTCATCGCACCGATCAGGAAAAACACGATCTGCGCGGTCGAGGCGACGGATTCGTCGAGCTGACGGCCGACCAGCGCATGGTCGCCCGTCGCCATGGCGTAGATGGTCCAAAGCAGGCCCGCGCCGAGCAGCGCGGACGCGCTCTTGTTGACCCCGATCGGATGCTCGAGGGCAATCGCCGCATAGGCCAGAACGAAGATTGCGGCGAGTGCGATCAGCAAGGCGGGGGCAGTCCGTCAGGTGTCAGCGATTGAGGCGCGCGAGCAGGCTCGACGTATCCCAGCGCTTGCCGCCCATCTTCTCGACCTCGGAGTAGAACTGGTCGACGAGTGCGGTGACCGGCAGATTGGCGCCGTTGCGACGGGCTTCGGCGAGCGCGATCGAGAGGTCCTTGCGCATCCATTCGACCGCGAAGCCGAAATCGTACTTGTCCTCGTTCATGGTCTTGTAGCGGTTCTCCATCTGCCAGGACTGCGCCGCGCCCTTGGAGATGGTTTCGATCACGGCCGCGACGTCGAGGCCGCTCTTCTTGGCGAAATGGACACCCTCGGAGAGGCCCTGCACGAGGCCTGCGATGCAGATCTGGTTGACCATCTTGGTCAGCTGACCGGAGCCGGCGGGCCCGAGCAGTTTGCACATCCGCGCATAGGCGCCCGTGATGACCGGCTCGGCGCTGGCGTAAACATCCTGCGCGCCGCCGCACATCACCGTCAGCACGCCGTTCTCGGCGCCGGCCTGGCCGCCGGAGACCGGGGCGTCGATGAACTTGAAGCCGGCCTTGGTCGCGGCCGCGTCCAGCTCGCGCGCGACTTCGGCGGAGGCGGTGGTGTGGTCGACGAACGTCGCACCCTTCTTCATGCCGGCGAACGCGCCGTCGGCGCCGATCGTGACCGAGCGCAGGTCATTGTCGTTGCCGACGCAGCACATCACGAAATCCTGGCCTTCGGCGGCGGCCTTCGGGGTCGCCGCGGTCTTGCCGCCGAACTTGTCCGCCCATTCCTTCGCCTTGGCCGCGGTGCGGTTGTAGACGGTGACCTCATGGCCCCCTTTTTTCACGAGGTGTCCGGCCATGGGGAAACCCATCACGCCGAGACCGAGGAAAGCGACTTTAGCCATGTGTGGTACCTTGTCCGTAGCTTGAGTTTTACGGTTGCAGCCGGGCGAGGGGCGCCAGCCGGCGTTCTCGAGGTTCCGCCGAAAGACGGATCGGGCGCACCATAAACCCTTGAGGCCGGAGGGCAACGGCTTCGTTTGGCGGCCTCCTGTGCTAGGATGGCGGAGCCAAGGACTTCAAGAAAAGGGAGCGAAAGCATGGGTGGCACAAGTGTCGGCGTCCTCGATCATTTCAACATCCGCACCCGGCATCTGGCCGAGACGGTGCGCTTCTACGAGGACGTGCTGGGCCTCGAAAAAGGCGCCCGGCCCAATTTCGCCTTCCCGGGCGCGTGGATGTACAGCGAGGGCAAGCCGGTGGTGCACCTCGTCGATATTTCTCCAACCTCGGAACTGCAAAAGCCGGATTCCGGCGTGGTCCACCACGTCGCCTTCGTCAGCCGCGGGTTCGACGGCATGAAGCAGCGGCTGGCCTCCAGGGGCATGAAATTCGACGCCCGCCAGGTGCCCGGCGGCGAGCTCTGGCAGATCTTCGTCTACGACCCCAACGGGGTCATGATCGAGCTGAATTACGAGGCGGCCCTGGAGCAGGGGGCGGCACCCGTCGAGATGGCTGGTGATATCGGCAGGCAGTAGCCTTTTGGCCGTTTCCGCTCTAATGGGGCATCCTCAAGCTTTGAGCATGATCTGATCGGAAAACCGCCCACACTTTTCCGGATCATGCTCCACTCCAGGAGATGCGCTTTGAGCGTGACGCAGCAACAGGTTCTCGACAGCCTCGCCCGGATCAAGTCGCCCCGCGGGGTCGCGCTCACCAATGCCAATGTGCTGAGCCCGATCAGCGCGGCCGACGGCAAGGTGTTCTTCTCGATCAACGTCGATGCCGCCGAGGCGCGGGCCTGGGAATCCGTCCGGGCCGAAGCGGAGGCTGCCGTGCGCGCCATTCCCGGCGTCACCACCGTGATGGTGGCGCTGACCGCCGAGCGGAAGGCCGGCGCCGCGCCGCC
>LNAP01003293.1_pt1 | contig 15495 bp, 14 predicted proteins | sample 602601 | NCBI WGS metagenome assembly LNAP01 (sample SAMN02440304, study PRJNA202911) | soil metagenome | biome: Subtropical and temperate rainforests or woodlands; isolation source: soil samples (1 kg each in a 20% v/v slurry with milli Q water) were... ...
CGCGGCAAACGCACCGGCCTGATTGCTAAACCCGTACACTCCGCCGAAGCTGATCCCAGCAAAAGAGGGGCTCAGATACTTCACCGAATTGCCAATTCGGAACGTGTCGTCAGTGTTATCGTTATCGAGCGGGTGAGAGAACAAATACCCGCCCCAATTCCCGTTCGCGGTCAACGGAGCGACGAAATCGACCACTGAATCGTACTGACGACCCATCGTCACTGTGCCGAAGGTTGAACTGGTAACACCGACAAACGCCTGTCTTCCAAACATTCGATCGGGTTGGATCAAAGCGCCGCTACTAGCATCGAAGCCGTTGTCGAGGTTAAAGATCGCTTGCAGTCCGCCGCCCAGGTCTTCCGTTCCCTTCACGCCCCAGCGGCTGCTCAATGCGTCTCCACTTTGCATCTTCCATGCCGATCCGGTTCCGGCATTGTTGGTGTAGTCGATACCTTCATCAACAATGCCGTATAGCGTCACGCTACTTTGAGCCATCGCAAGCGTTGTGATCAATGATCCCGCAACACCGAAGGCGATTTTCATTTTCATTTTCATTGGATTACCGTATTGACAATAGGTCGACGCGAATTGGATCGCGTCGAATGTTTTCGATAAGGATTCGGCCGCTAACAAATTTCAGGGGAAGCTTAATTTTTATATCGACGAACGGGTAGCAGCAGGGCGGTGCTTCAAACAGCCATCTTCGACTACATTGAATGCTTCTACAATCGTCATCAACCCACTCGAAAATGGATATCTGAGCCCATGTGACTTCGGGGGACGGGGTTTTCCATAAAGGGGCTGTGTCCGACTAAACGGGGGAACCCCAAGTATCCTCATAGGCTTCTGTCGCGGGTTCAAAGGTGAGTTTGCCGAGCGCTTACGATGATCTGGATCATGTGCAGCGTGTCGCCACGCAGTGGATGCGGTCCTACGATATCGGCAGCGTAAAGCCGATATATGGCTCGCTGGGTTCGCACCGCAAGACCACCTATCTCCAGGTCGTTTTCATGTGCTGAACGAGTTTTCTGCAGAACACGCTGCTACTTTCCGAGAAGGCACTTATAGCCGACGAATGGTTGCATCCAGACTGAACATGTAAAAGCACTTCATTTCCGTGCGCGGCCCAAGTGCTTCCAAAGTCTTTTGATTGTCGCCAAAACTCTTCGCTCTCGTTCTCCCCCCAGCTAATCAACATAGGAGGAAGATTTTCGCGTACTAAAAACATAGGGCTGTTGCGGCGTACTTGCTGGCCGGTCAGCTGAATTTTCGGCTGCAGCCATGTCCATCTGAACGGCTCTAGATCGAATAGGCCACTGATCGGATAACCACTCTTGATAATATTTGATGGCAGTCCGTAATCATTAACCCAATCCGTGATCGCTACCATCGCCGTCAGATGGCCGCCCGCAGAATTTCCGGTAACGTGAAGCCTTTCTCCATCGACACCGAAGCGCGTAGCATTGCGATACACATAAGCAATAGCTGCGCGGCATTGTCGAGTGATTTCATCAATCGTGACAATAGGGCAAACCTGATAGTCAATGATGAAGACATTGATTCCAGCTTGGTTGAGCCCTTTGGCGATCCAGATATAGTTCTCCTTCTTCAGGCGAGCATCGAACCAATAACCACCGTGAATGAAAACCATGACCGGACCACCGTCTTTCGCGGGGTAAAAGTCCATACTCTCAATCAACGTAGGGCCATAGGCGATATCACCCTGTCTTTGCGTCAACTCCTTTCTAGCCGCCTCGGCCCACAAGCTGCGTTGTTCGATGATCTTGTCAAATGCCCTCGGGTCACCGAGCCTAGCTTCTGGGCAGTACTCGAGGTCCAGCTCTTCCTGGCTGTTGAAATTACGATAGAGGGCCATCTGTATATCCTTTTCAGCGGTTTGAGATTCAGATGAGCAGTTTCTGATCAAATGAGCGCCTATTCAACGGATAGCGCAATGCTCAGCCCGATGCTGGAGAATTTAAAAGCTAGGGCAGGATTCTATGCTGCGGCACGGTACGTTAATCAAACTTGCCGACGATGCACGGGCCCTGCAGATCATTATGGCCGCTCGCGCGGCTTCACGCCCCTTTTCTACAAAGTGGTTCCGAAAGATCTGACTATGGTGGTCGGTCTCCTGATAATGATGCGGTGTCAGTGAAACAGACAGAACCGGAACGCTTGTTTCCATTCCAGCGCGCATAAGCCCATCAACGACAGCTTGCGCAACAAAGTCATGACGATAAATGCCGCCATCAACAACCAGTGCCGCCCCGATCACAGCTGCATAGCGCCCTGAAGCAGCAAGGTCACGACAGAAGAGCGGCAATTCGAATGCGCCCGGAACATCAAATACATCGACCTGTGCGCTAGGAATGATCTCGCAAAAACCATCAAGTGCTCGACTGACGATATCGTCGTGCCAATTAGCCTTTACAAAAGCATAACAACTGGATGTCATTGTGTCCTCCTTTCTGGCGAAGCGTTGCGACTCATTTGGATATCTGAATATAGCGATAAAGGGATGGGGATAGCTCGAAGATTTTAGTGCTGGCCCGCTATGAGTTTCCCGATATCTTTATTTCTTCAAGCGATGCCCCATCAAAGAATTTACCGGCCTTGTAGACCATAGGCGCGATGTCCGAGACTTCAAGGTGGAGGACGCGCGCGATGATGACAACGTGGGTTTTGGCGCGGAACCGTTCTTTGATCTCGGCTTCTACGGAGGCCGATGCTCCATGAATAAGCGGGGAGCCGGCAGGACCGGTATGCCAATCGATTCCGGCAAACTTATCATTCGACTTCGAGGCGAATTTTTCCACGACATTCTTTTGTGAATGAGAAAGAATGTTAATTCCGAGGTGACGTGCTTCGAACAGTGCAGGATAGGTTGACGATGTGTTTTGCACACAGACAACGACAAGTGGCGGGTCGAGTGAAAGCGACATATAGGCGCTGACCGCCAGCCCGCGTGGGCGACCCGCAGTGTCCCTGACCGTCACCGCAGTAACACCCGACACGAACTTGCGGTTAAACTCCTTGAGATCCTCGAGACTCGGAGAGTCATCAGGCCTGCCCTCGCTGATCGATGTGCCGGCATCCTCAAAAGCCGACCCCAAGCCTGGCGATCCCAGGTCCGCAAGCATCTCGATGCTGGGATCCCATGCAACGCGCTCGCGCATTATCAGCCCATTTCTAAGGGTCCCCTGGACTGCTCCGCGGGCCTTGAGAGTCCGTCCATTTGGGGGAACATCACCGAATGGATTGAGAAAAGTGCCCGTGGCTGACCAGAAGATCGCGAAATCTTCGCCGTCGACGATGATAATTTCCACAATCGTCTGTAGGTCCGGCATCGCTGCCCGCATTTCACGGATCTGAGCTTTCAACTCGGCCAAGCCTGAAGTACGCCCGAGCTCGGTATTCTCCAATGCATATTCAGGATCGACGATGTCATCTAGCGCATCAACCTGTCCATGGTTCCAAGCGGCATCCCAAGCCACGTGGACCATCTCTTTGAAAGTGGTCATTTCTTTTCCTCCTATGCCCAGTCAACGCTGTAGACGCGCGTTTCCTGGTATTCACGGATGCCCTCATGGGCGCCTTCGCGACCGATGCCACTTTGCTTTACACCGCCAAAGGGCGCCGCAGGTTCCGAAACGATGCCTCGGTTGATGCCAACCATGCCGACGGCGATCTGTTCACCGATGCGCAACGCGTCCTGCAAACGGCCAGCATAGACATATCCCGCCAAACCGAATTCGGTATTGTTGGCAGAAGCCAGCATGGCGCTCTCATCGGTCCATGTGACGATCGGTGCGACAGGACCGAAAATCTCCTCGGACAGGATTTGAGCGCCGAAAGGCACGTTCACAAGCAGTGTCGGAGGATAAAACAGGCCCGAATTAGGGATCTTTCCTTGGAATGCGATCCGGGCGCCATCTGCAATGGCAGCCTCGACCAGGGCGGCGATTCGGGCAAGGGCCCTGCTGCTGATGACCGGGCCGACCTGGCTTTCCGGATCCGAGGACGGCCCGACCCGAAGCGCCATCACCGCATTGCCGAATTTCTCCAGAAACTCGTCAACGACATCGGCATGAACATAGAATCTGTTGGCAGCCGTACAAGCCTGCCCACTCCCGCGAAACTTGGCGATCATCGCGCCAGCCACGGCGGCATCGACATCGGCATCGGCGGTAATGACGAAGGGCGCATTGCCGCCCAATTCCATGCTGGCATTGATGACCCGGTCCGCCGCCTGCCGCAACAAAGCGCGCCCCACACCGGTAGAGCCTGTGAAGCTGATCTTGCGCACGCGATCATGGGCAAGCCATGCCGATACCACAGCGGGCGCGCTGGTGGTCGGCACGATATTCACCGCCCCCGGCGGAACGCCCGCTTCAAGCATGATGCGCCCCAAGGCAAGGGCGGTCAGCGGCGTTTCCTCAGCTGGTTTCAGCACGACGGTGCAGCCTGCAGCCAAGGCCGGGGCGACCTTGCGAGCGGCCATGGCCGCTGGAAAATTCCATGGTGTAATAAGCGCTGCGACGCCGACGGGCACATGCGTCACAAGGGTTTTCACGCCGCCTGCAGGGGCTTCGCTGTAGCTGCCTTCGCCCCGCACGGCCTCTTCTGAAAACCAGCGATAGAATTCGGCGGCATATACCACCTCGGCACGGGCATCCACAATAGACTTGCCGTTTTCTGTCGAGATCAACGCAGCGAGCACATCCGCGTCGCGCAGCATGAGTTCATGACAACGGCGCAGGATATCAGAACGCGCTCGGGCAGGTGTTGCGGCCCAGCCCGGAAACGCGGCGGCTGCCGCGTCTACAGCCCGGACGGCGTCCTCGACTGTGCCGTCGATGACTCGTTCGATAACCTGACCTGTAGCTGGGTTGCAAACGTCAAAGCTTGATTTCACTTCCGGCCTCCGGTGGGTTCAGGCATTTCGTTTGGATAGCTGATTGCCTCCATGCCCCCAACGGGCGGGGTCAATGCCGTGCAGGATGATAGTGGTGTCCTTGCCTGCATCCTCGCCCAGCACCGAGGAAATGGCTTGGGTCAGGGCGGTGATCATCTTTTCGTTGAACGTGTCGTCTTCAAACCGACGAATGAAAAACGATGCTTCGATATGGGCCATGGTGTTCTCTCCTTTTATTTCAGAACGTGTGGTTTTTACCGTCAAAGACCTCGCTGACGGATTCGTCTATAAAGATGCGGCGCATTGATTCCGCTAGCAGTGGCGCGCAGGACAACACCTTGATCTTGTCGGGGGCACCAGCGCGAAGAGGGATGGTGTCGGTGACGACGATCTGCTCAAAGGGGGATGCCGCAAGACGCTCATATGCCGTGCCGCTGAACACGCCATGGGTGGCTGCAGCCAGCACCCGGCGCGCACCGGCCTTCATTAGCGTCTCACCTGCTGCGCAAAGCGTGCCTGCCGTGTCGATGATATCGTCGATAACGATGGCAGTCTTGCCTTTCACATCACCGATGACGGTGTTGATAGTGGCCACCTGCTGCTGCGGGCGTTCCTTGTCCAGAATGGCAAGAGATGCACTGATCTGGGTGGCGAATTGCTTATTCAGCTTTACCCGACCGGCATCGGGGGCGACGATCACCGTGTCCTTGTCAAAGTCGGTGAAATAGCGACTGAGAATACCCGAGGCGGTCATGTGATCGACCGGAATGCCGAAAAAGCCTTGAATCTGACCGGCGTGCAGATCCATGGTCAGTACGCGATGCACCCCCGTCGCCTCTAGGGCGCGGGCGACAACGCGGGCCGAAATGGGCTCACGCGGGGCGGATTTCTTGTCCTGCCGAGAATAGCCAAACCACGGGGTTACAGCGATCACGCGATGTGCACTGGCACCGATGGCGGCGTCGACCATCAGCAATAGTTCCATGAATGCGTCATTGGCGTTCACGCCGCTTTCGGGATTGCCGCACATCGGTTGGATGATGAACACATCCGCCCCCCGGATCGACTCGTCGAACCTGCTGTAGACCTCTCCGCTGGAAAAGGTCTTGAGCGTCACCTTGCCAAGCTCAAGCGAAAGCTGATCCGCAATGGCCTGCGCCAAAGGCGCGTTCGAGCGGCCAGAAAAGATCATGAGCTGTTTTGAATAGGATTGCCGCAAGGCGTTTGCGACCTGATGTTCGCTCAACGCAAAGTTGCTGTGCATGTTTGGGTTCATGATAAGGCGGTCTTTCATGTCTGTTATGGAATGAAATGATCCTTTCGGGTCATCGGCTCGTGTGTTCGGCAGTTATCAGCGCGGCGTCGATGTCTGATGCGTGCGGCATGCTTGTGCGCGCCCCCGCCGCCTCGACCGAAAGGGCCGCCGCTGCCACACCGCGCCGGGCTGCGCAGAATACATCCTGCCCGGCGGCAAGGCTGGCGGCGAATACGCCGTTGAACGTGTCACCGGCGCCAGTGGTATCGACGACCTTGCTGACAGGCCGGGCAGGGATCCGCGTGCTGACCCCGGTTGCGTCACAGACCAGCACGCCCTCGGCACCTAGTGTCACGACCACCGGCGCCCCGGTATGGGCAGCTACCGTGGCCGCCACGCTTTCGACAGACGGGTCGTCCGTGCCGCCCAGCAGGCGGTAAACATCCAGCAATTCACCCCGGTTTGGGGTCAGGATCGGTGACAACTCGAGCACATCGCGAATGGCGGGAATAACGGGGGCTGGGTTCAGCACGCAAAGCCAGCCCTTCGCAAGCGCCCCCCGGACCGCGCCGACCACCGCCTCGGCAGAGATTTCGGTGCTGATCAACACGCAGCCCGGCCAGCCATTTGCGCGGGCCAGCGCGGTCCGGACATCGTGTGTCGTGACGGCCGCATTAGTCCCCGCGGCGACGGCGATCTGGTTTTCACCAGCCGCGTCGACGACGATTAGCGCGGCCCCGGTTGCGATGCCGGCCTTGACCGACACATCGGTAACGTCGACCCCGTCGTTGCGCAGTTCGGCCAAGGAGATCCGGCCGAACTCATCATTTCCGACCGCGCCAACATAGCGGACCTCGGCCCCCGAACGGGCGGCGGCAACGGCAGAGTTGCCGCCTTTGCCGCCACCGTGACGTTGCAGATCGGCGCCCACTACTGTTTCACCCGGCCCCGGCAAGGTTGGCGCCGAGACAACCAAATCGACGTTCACGGCACCGATCACCAGCAATCGTGCATTCATGGTTGACCTGCCGAGTGGCATAGGGATGCATTCTGGTTTGCCATTTTGTTGCGGTTCCTTGCTCTGGGGCTGCGGAGTGGGGTCACGGGCTTTGACCGGGGCTTATCGGGTCTTTGCCGTCCACGAAAGGATGGAGGTCCAAAGGCCGGTATAGTGCGGCCAATCTAGGAACTCCTGCGGCGCCCAATGCGGCGCAAGATCCGAGGCGAAGGCAGCCGTCCGGCCCTGACCATATTCACCGACGACAAGCATCGGATCGCCACCCACCCGCGCGACCACGGTGGCCTCGGGCTTTTCGATCAGCTTGTTGTAGCCTAGCAGTTGCGGCCAATCCGACGGCGTATCGCCAAGGACGGGGTGGCCCTGCCCGATAACATCGACGCTCACACCTTCGGGCCGCTCGATCCGGTCATCATGGGTCAGTAGCGTGACCGGCAGCGGATCGGCTAGCGGGCTCATGCCATAGCGGCCCTTGGCGTCGATCCCGGTAAAGGACAGATAGCCGCCGATCATGACCAGACCGCCACCGCGTTTCACGAAATCCGCGATCAGCCCGAGCCGGTTGGGGGATTTTTCCGACCGCAGGAAAGTCTCATCGGGCAAAAGGAACGAATTGGAGCCGATGTCCGAGATGACGACAACATCGTATTGATCCATTTCCTCAGCCGTGCGAGGGAAGCGCAAGGTGATTTCATGGGCGCGAATGTAGGTGATATCCACACCCGCATCCGCCATGCAGTTCATGAAATATGTTGCGCCTTCCTGATATTCGGTCGAGTGGAACTGGTCGAAACCCTTCATGTGGATCGTGTGCTTGACCCAAGATTCACCCACGAACATGACCTTGATCGACGATGCATTGACGCTCATCTGCGATTCTCCTTTTGTATTGCTTGATTTCTGTCTGCGGAACCGAAGAGCAGACGCCCCATTAAATAGGCCTCACGGATATTGGTTCCCTGATAGCGCGTGGCCGCCAGCGCCCTCAAAGACGGACTTGGGTTGATGCCGACGGTGCGCGAAAAGGACTTGAACAGCTCTACATCACTGCTGGAATCGCCATAGACCACGCAGTCATCCTCGCCCAGGTTGCGGGCGGCCAGCGCGGCACGCGTGATCGTCACCTTTGCCTCGGGCATGAGCGTGGCGGTGTCGCTCAGCGGCACACCCGGCTCTACCGCTGAGCCATAGGTCTCGTGTGCTCCCCAAAGTTGCAACCGGCGCACAAAGAAAGCTGGCGATTGAGAGATCACGATCACCGTTTCGCCACGCGAGCGGATGTCGGCGAAGGTTTCGGCGATCTCCTCCATCCAGGTGGCATTGTGAAAAGCGGCGTCGAAATCAGATTCGCTGGCGTTCTGACAGATCTCCAGCAGGGTTCTCCAGAACTCCGTGTCGGTGATACGGCCTTCGCTCCACAGCGTCTCGATCCGGTGGCCGGTGTCGAGCTGGCCCAGCTGACGGGCAAGCTCAATGGTGGCGGTGCCGCGCAAAAGCGTACCGTCCATGTCAAAGACGTGAAGGCAACCGCTTCCAGTGCTGCCGACATGAATGGTCATGCCCCCACCTCGCGTTGATCTGCGGTCGGGCGGCTATCCAGAACCACGGTCTTGTTTTCCAGGTAGGGCAGCAGGCCCGCGACGCCGCCTTCGCGTCCAATGCCGGATTGCTTGTACCCGCCAAAGCCGATGCCGAAATCCGCCCGGTTGCCGTTCTGACCTACGGTTCCAGCCCGCAGACGACGGCTGAGCGCGCGGGCGCGGTCGGCGTCGTGCGTAAAGACCGAGGCGTTCAGGCCAAAGATCGAGTCATTGGCGATGCGCACGGCGTCCTCTTCATTGACAGCGGCGATAACAGAGGTGACGGGGCCAAAGATTTCCTCTTGGGCAAGGCGCGAAGAGTTGTCGACATTCCCGAACACGGTCGGTTCGATGAACCAGCCGCGGTTCAGCCCATATGGTCGGTTGCCGCCAAAGCCAAGAGTCGCGCCCTCGACTTTGCCAAGCTGGACATAGCTTGCGACCCGCTCGAGTTGGCGGCTGGAGGCAAGCGGTCCCATCTGGACACTGCTGTCAAAGGGGTTGCCGACCTTAACACGCGAGTAGCGGTCGGACAGCGCCTCCAGCATTGCGTCATGGCGGTGCCGGGGCACGATGACCCGGGTCAGCGAGGCGCAGATCTGCCCTGAGACGAAACAGGCGCCCGAGGTTAAGCTGTCAGCCGCCTCATCGATATCCATGTCGTCAAGAATGATCGCCGCCGACTTACCGCCCAGTTCCAGCGTATAGCGACCGACCCGTTCGGCCATGATACCGGCGATCCGTTTGCCGACACCGGTCGAGCCGGTAAAGGTGATCTTGTCGACCCGGTGGTCGGTCACTAGCGCCTCGGATGCCTCGCGGTCAGCAGTGACCATGTTCACCACCCCTGGCGGCAATCCGATCTGATCGACAATTTCTGCAATGACATAGGCCGCGCCCGGAGCCTCGGGCGAGGCTTTGATGATCACCGTGCAACCAGCCAGCAGCGCGGGCGCCAGCTTCCATGCAGCAAGATGCATCGGGGTGTTCCAAGGAATAATCGCGCCGACCACGCCCACAGGCTCGGCGACAAGCATGCCGAAACCGCGCCCCGAACTAGTCCGGGCCTCCTGCTCGAACGGATATGTATCGGCCAGATCGGCGTAATAGTTGAAGGCGGCGGGCACCTCTTCCATGACTGTGGGCACGATGCTGGCGATGATGCCAGTTTCGCGCGGCCAGATTTGGGTTAGATCGTCAAACCGTTTGCTCATGGCCTGTGCAAAGGCGCGCAGATATTCCGCCCGCTGTTTCGGTGACATCCTCGGCCAGGGACCGTTGTCAAAGGCCCGGCGCGCAGCCTCGACGGCGCGGGCAACATCCGCCGTTTTTGCCTCGGCGACGGTGAAATACAACTCTTCGGTTGCCGCGTCGATCACGTCGATCGTGTGGCTTGTCGACGGATCTACCCATTTACCGTCGATATAGAATTTTTGCGGGTGGGAGATGGGAAGATCCGCGGCGCTGGTGATCATGAAAATCGTTTCCCTAAAGGTGGTTGCATCAGATGCCGATCGTTGTATCGGGCTTTGTTCGATGTTATCCGCTGGCCTTTTTCCCGCTCAAAAGCGCGTCGAAGGGGCCGGAATTGACCGTCCGGCGACGAATGGCCTGATACAGCGGGCCATTTTTTTCGCGTTCGGCAAAGGCTGCAAGCCAATCAGGATCGCTGATGAAGACTGTCCATTTGCGCTCCAACTCGGCCAGATCGGCAAAGCGCATCGTATAGACCAGCTCATTAAACGAGTTGTAGCCGATGGTGGTGAAGCCGACCTGGATCAGCTCCATTTCGTGGCGGCGAAACAGTGGGACCACGACTGTGGTGAACAACTCGATGACATCGTTCAACCGTCCCGGCATGGGAATATATTCGCGTATTTCGTTGATCACCTGACAACCCTTTTTTCATCTGAACGCCGCGTCTGACCGGCGAATGAGAGCGGTCGCGCCGCAATCATTCGTGACCTTGGTAGTGAATCGGTCTTTTCGTTTGGTTCCCCCTTAGTCGGCGAATGCGGGGAAAACCTCTTCGGACATCATCTTCATATTCTTGATGATGGCCTCGGTCGGCATACCGACGGCGATTAGGCAGGCCATATGATCAACGCCAAGTTTCTCGTAATGCTTAAACCGTTCGATCATGCGATCAGGCGTGGTCAGGATTGGGTCAGCATATTTCTCCAAAAGATCTTCCTTGGAGAAAGAGTGATTTTCAGGCGTCATCTTGCCGCCATGCACATAGTCGCGGCTTTCGCCGACATCGCGGGTCGCCAAGCGACCATCTTTGGTATCGACCGTGCCCGGGCCTTTGACCAATGCCATGTAGTAGTTGTATTCGTTCACGACATCGTCGAAGTATTCCAATGCTTCTTCTTCTGTCCGGCCAAGCCAAGTGTGGCGCAGAACCATGACCTGTCCTCGCGGCTTGCCGCTTTTTTGGACCTCGTCTTCATAGCTCGCTAGAAGCTCTTCAAGATCGCCATAGGGCTCGAAGTTGCCGTAATTAGGCGCGGTGACTAAATTCAGACCCTGTAGGGCGACCCGGCGCACACCGGCTGTGCTTTGCGAAGCAACCCAGATCTCGGGATGCGGCAAAGTGACGGGTTTGGGCAAAAGAGTTGTCGGCGGGAAGGAATAAAATTCACCATCGAAAGCCATGTCGTCTTCGACAAAGATCCGACGCACGATTTCCAAGCCTTCTTCATACATCGCCCGCTGGTTCTCGGGTTTCACTCCCAACCGGTCAAGCTGAAGCCGGCTGCCGCCGCGCGCCACGCCAATACCGATCCGGCCCGGCGCCAGATGATCTAGCATACTCATTTCCGAAGCAAGCAGCAGAGGATTATAAGCAGGCAGAACCACCACCCCCGGCACAATCCGCAGCCTCTTGGTCCGCTGTGCGACAATCGCAGAAAACATCATCGCTGACGGATTGCACACATAGTTCTGAAACTGGTTTTCGTTGACGGTGATCCCTTCGAAACCATATTCTTCGGCTGCGTCAGCGATTCTGAGCATGCTGTCGAGGGTTTCTGACCACGACTTACTCATATCGTTGTAGAAAAATGGCGCAGTCACCCAAAACTTCATTCCCATGATGCACTCCTAGTAGTTACTTTGTCGCTAAGCAAAAAGATGTTTTTAGGTTGCCCCGAACTTAATTAGGCACGGAAACCCAGCGGCAGGTGCCGCATTGCATAGCGTTTATTGCTGTGTGCCCGCAGGCATCGGTTCGCGGCACGTCGATGCGTCGTCTGTTGGGGCTGCTAATCGAAATGTGTAGGCAGAGGCTATGCCCGAAAGCTCACCGATCCATGTTTGGACTCGGCCTGCTCAAGCCTTGCTTCCCGCTTCGGTCGAATTTATCCAGCTTTGATACCAATGTTGCGGCACAGGAGTTTCGCTTGCAGCAATTACCTCCGAGAAATCCCATTTTCTAACGAGATTCCCATTTCGGAAGACTGTCTTAAGCAGATTCTGCTCGGCACTTACTGAATCGCGTGGCACCGTCTTGTATTCGCCATTCTCACAGATCAGGGCAAGCCGACCTGCCTTGGAAGCCTTGTATGCTTCGCCAGTTGGGCTTTTAGAGATGTTACGCCAATGACCATTTACGCAGATCGCATTGGCCTTTTGTGCAAATCTGTTCGTATCGCGATTTACGTTTTGCAGCAGGCCCCCACCCATGCCAAAGATTGCGTTATCGGCGGCCAGACCACGGCGCTCCATTTCGGCATAGACACGGCGCAGGCTTTCGCCGGTTACGCCGTCGCCTTGTGCCACGCGAATGAATTTCGGTAGTATTCTGAAGCCTTTGCTGTTGGTTTCATAGCCAAAGGACTCCATCAGCCATTCAATGGTATCTGCTGTTACCCGCACAATATCACCGGAGTCCGGGCGCGCGCAAACCAATCCCGGGAAGTTTTGGATCATCTCTTTCAACTCACCGCCAAGAATATTCTTGATGCAATTCTCGTGATCGTAGGAATCTGTCAAAACCAGCGCAATACCGTGGTCGCGGTAGACCTCAAGCATATTGCGGATCGCGTCGATTTCCTGATCGCGCCCCCAAGCAGTAAAGCAACTGTGCTCCGAGTTCGGGCCAGACTTCGACGGCGCGACGGCGTTGTACCAACGTTTTGCCGCGAGAATGCCTGGCGTTGTGTCGCTTCCACTGAAATTAACCAAGTGAGCCATGCCACCTAGGGCTGCCGACTGCTGCGAACTGACACCACGCGCGCCATAGTCGTGCAGCATGAAGCGTAGAGCGCCCACATTGTCTGACGTACGTTCCAGCGCGTTGCGGATAACCTGCTTGCACAGCCAGCTCAACGTACCGACGGTGGTCGGATACCAGACTGCGCGCAGCAGGGCGGTTTCGAAAAAGCTGGTTACCCAGTAATACTTAGGATCTGTATTAATAATCTGGATCAGCACATTATTGGTAGGCAGCACGGTGCCTTCGGCTACGGCTTCGATTTCGACCGGCAGATAGCCGGCGTGGTCGTTGATGATTCCCATCCAGCCATCGCGATTGAAAGGCATACCGTGCTCACGCATTAGGTATTCCGCTGCATCCACGTCATCCACAGTCACCGGACGCATGAGGTAGTCGCGCAGGAAGGCTTGCAGCCCGACAAACATGACAACCGGGAACTCACCACCACGAGACTCGACATAAGAGGAAATGTATTCCGTTCCCGCTGGGTAAAGCTGGTAGTGGCAATGCTTATAGTTATCCGTATTGATGATGATGTTATCGAACTGCTCGCCTAGAGACATTTTTACTCCTCGCTGTTGTGGGTGGCCGTCGATTGTCGACCGACAGCCTCGCGAACTACTACCCTAATCCATTGTAACGATTCCATCAAAGTGCGATAAACGCAGAGAAAAATTCGCTTAAGCACTGAAGTATAAGGCTTATTTTTTTGTAGAAAGCTTTCTACTTTTGAGTAGTTTAGCCACGCAATATTTGCACGTCAACAAATCTTTGGCCGACAGATCCCGGGGGTTTTCCCCTACAAAGATGTCCGTGTGGCAGTGTGGCAATGTCCCAGGCGTAGTTGAAGGTTGAAGGCGGCGGTTCGCCAGTGGAATCCGAGAGAATCGGGTTTCCAGGACCAACCTCCCGAACAGGGAACCAAGGAGAACCGCCACATGAAGCCTGGCAAGAAGAAGGCCCCGAAGGCCAGCGCGCCGTTGAACATCGTCGCCAAGCAGAACGAAGACCGGCTGCGGGCCTGTTTCGCCGAGAACAGTCAGCTCCTGCTGCCAATACTCGATCTGATCCAGAACACCCGCGCGAGCATTGACGAGCTGATGTACGACGCTGGCCGCGGCCTGGTCGAGCAGTTGCTGGTGATCTCGGCGACGGAAGTCGCCGGCGAGAAGCACCCTGGCCGCAAAGGCGGCGAAGTCCGTTGGCACGGCTCGCAACGCGGCCAGATCGTGATGGACGAGCGCAAATTGAACGTCGAGCGGCCACGCCTGCGGCGGCGAGGCGGCGGCGAAGTGCCGATCCCCGCCTACGAGCAGTTGAACCAGAATCCGCGGCTCGCCGAGCGCGTGCACGACATCATGGTCACGGGCGTGTCCACGCGCAAATATGCCAAGGTGCTGCCCGAGATGGCCGGCACGGTGGGCATCTCCAAGAGCAGCGTCTCGCGCGAGTTCATCCAGGCCAGCCAGAGGGCGCTCACCGAGCTGATGGGCCGGCGCTTCGACGATCACGACTTCCTGGCGATCTACCTGGACGGCATCATCGTCGGCACGCGGCACGTTATCGCGGCCATCGGCGTGGACAGCGCCGGCAAGAAACATCTGATGGGGCTCGTGAGCGGTTCGAGCGAGAACGCCGAGGTCGTCAAGGATCTGTTGCGCGGGTTGATCGATCGCGGCTTGTCCACGGAGCTGGAATATCTGTTCGTGATCGACGGTTCCAAGGCGCTGCGTTCGGCGATCGACGAACTCTTCGGCGAGCCTGCCCACGTGCAGCGCTGTCGAACGCACAAGCTGCGCAATGTCCTCGATCGCCTGCCCAAAGAATGCATCTCGCAAACCGCAGCGATCATGAAAGCGGCCTACAAGCTGCCGGCCAAGGACGGCATGGCCAAGCTCGAGACGCACGCAGCGTGGCTCAAGGCCGAGCACCCGGATGCCTCGGCGGCGCTGCTCGAAGGGCTGGAGGAAACGTTCACGGTCAACGAGCTGGGCCTGACGCCGGCGCTCATGCGCGGGCTGTCGACGACCAACCTCATCGAGAACCCCAACGGCGCGGTACGTCGCGTCGCGGGGCGTGTGAAGCGCTATCGCGATGCCGACATGGCGGTGCGCTGGGCAGCAGCGGGGTTCCTGGAAGCCGAGAAGCACTTCCGGAAAATCCTCGGCGTGAGCGAGCTCTGGGTGCTCGCCGCCGCCCTGAAGCGTTCGCCCTCGAAATCCAACATTGACCATGATCGCAAGGTCGCATAATCTATGCCGCACCCGCCGTCCCAACCTTCAACTGTCTGTGGGACATTGCCTCAGCTTGCCTGAGGTATTCCGCCTACATTGCTCTTCTCTCTAGAGGCAGTGAATGCTAGAAACGATTATACTGGCGCCGGAGATGACGGCGCGGAATGTTGACAAAAACTTTCATGGCCCATGATTCGACCATCATCGGAGTAAGATATGCGGAAGTCAAAGCTCGCGGCTGTTGCGCAGCACTCGGAGAAGATGCCATCCC
>LNAP01003294.1_pt1 | contig 15494 bp, 24 predicted proteins | sample 602601 | NCBI WGS metagenome assembly LNAP01 (sample SAMN02440304, study PRJNA202911) | soil metagenome | biome: Subtropical and temperate rainforests or woodlands; isolation source: soil samples (1 kg each in a 20% v/v slurry with milli Q water) were... ...
TCGGGCACCACCATGGGTCGGGCAACCGAATTGCTCGGCCACAGGACAACAGAGCAGCCCAGATCGGTCCGCGGGGCAATGGGGCTCACGGATTCAGGAATCAGTCAGGCAGAGAACCGCACAACTGCAGCCGCTCCCACGCTGAGCGAGCGCTTCCGCCTCACGCGTCTTGGCCACCACGAAAGGGAGCGACAACGGCGCCTTCAAACCCAGGCTGATAGCTTTGCATGGAAGCCACTCGCCGACCGTGCGGTCATTCGATGCGGCGACCAGGACCAGTGCAGACGCTGGCATCCGGCCGGTAGGCACATTGCATGGACGCTCGCACGGGCGCTTGGTGACAAAAATCACGGCTTGCTGTGGGAGGCTTTGCTGCCAGCCTTCGACGCCTTTGAGGCGTCATGTGCCGCGATCTGCTGATCCAGAAGGGCCACGGTCTTCTTGCAGCGATCGCGGGCCCACGAAGGTGCCGTGGGGTACTGCTCCGTAAACTCGCCGTCGAGCCCAGCTGCAGCGTCCTGGCAGATCTGCCGCATGCGACCCTTTGTCGACCGAGTCGCCGAGAAGGGCAAACTTTCTGCTGTCGCCGCGTGGCAGCTTGCCAGATACGCGGAGAGCGCGACCTGTAGTTGAAATGCCTTCACGAGTTCGGCGATCTCGTCGGGCGTGACCACCTCGTTACGGGCGAGCTTTGCGTAATACGGCGCGACATCTAACAAGGTCATATGCCGCCCTAGCCGATCACGCGAGCTTCAGGGTGTGCGGCAGCAATGGACGCACGAAGATCAGCAATGTCGACCGCACCCTTTTTGACCTCCAACACAATGACCACTGTCTCGGTGGTCTGGGCCAGCAACCACGTATTCAATGCAGATTCAACGTCGGTGTCGCCTATGACACTCAACGGATGTCCCGAGGGGAGCTTCGAAAGGCTGGTGATTTCGACATACCCTGACTCGAATTGAACCGACGCGCCGTCTGATAGCTCTTCGATATCCGCGTCAGGCACGTCGATCCCGTCGATCTTCATCAACACATCATCGACTGAAACAGCGTCGACCCAGAACAGTTCATCCGCCCAGAACTTCTTAACGTCGTAGCCCGAAAAGGTTTTCATGGTGGTGTTTATGTGGTGAGAGGGTATGGTTGAATAATGGTAAGTGACGACAGCAGTAACGCAAAACGCTCCTCGTTTGCTGTCGATTAGCGAGAGACCCTAGTTGCGATAAAACCTGCCGGTTCATCGTCTTCCGATGAAAGCGCCAGAAAGCGCTCCTCAGCTATTGCCCTGTCGTCGAAACAAAAACGACGCGCCCAGCCATCCCCCGTACACCCTGTGCAGATGGCCGTGGTGTACAAAAGCTGAACAATGCCGGCAACAGATCCGTCAGCCAGTACTCGACCAGCTAGGTAACCGAGCGAAGGCAATCGTGCACACAGCTGATCAGCGGCCGCACGTTCAATTGCGCTACGCCCTCCCGAGGCTCCCAGCTGGTCTACTGGAGGTGTTTCACTCAGCTTCGCGCGGTGTAAATTCGAACGCCTCGGAGAGCGAACGCCCTGGTGAGTCAATTGGACCTCCGTCTCAGCCAGCCGCGTCTGCTTGCCCCACGTGCTTGGCGTGTCTTTCCAGCGCGGCGGCAGCATGCACGAAAAGCGCTTCCGACAATGGCCGATAGCGAACGGATTCAGGCGCCGAGAGCCATGACTTGAATGCGGAGGCGGAAATTGGTCGGACCTGCCCCTCGTTCAACAATGCGAGGACCTCCAACTGCGTAAGTCCACATCGGTCCACGAGCGCACGAAGGCGTTCATTCGGTGTGGTCTCTTTCGACTTGCGGACTGGGGACATTGATCTGGCCTAGGTGTTGCAGTGCACTTATAGTGTACCGGCCCCATCCTCACTGCAAGCAGTCCTTATGCGCGTTCACTGTAAATTCCACTCTTGCCCACCTGAAAGCTAGTCCGCTGCGTTCGCAGGCCTTATGGGAAGTCGGCCACGCGCTAAACTGGGTTTATGTCGCGACGCACCCTAAGCACTGCTCCCATCCTGACCAAAATGGGCGTGGGCCTAACGATCTTGCTGATGCTCTGCGCATGCGTTGACCGCGCGAGCCAGCCCGCTGCCGGTACGCCATCTCTGACCGCAGGCGCGCCGATCCAGCCCGGGCCGACATTGATGACCACTCGCCGCCTGAATACTGCCGAGCACGCGATGCTCGCTGGCGCCGATGCAAACGGCAACGGGATTCGTGATGACGTCGACCTGGTTCTCAACCAATCCGATCGAATCACCAGTGATCAGCGTAGCGCTCTGGCGCAGAGCTTCAGGGCCACACGCGCAGCCATTTTGGTGGACCTCGACGATAGCGCTGCAGTCGAGCAAGCTCGCTCCGCGTTGTTTCTGAGCTGGCAATGCGTCGCGTCAAAGTTTGGCTTCGACGAGAAGCACCCGGGCATCATTCAGTTCATCGCGACCGTCGAAGCGCGCGCGCTCGACACACCAGAGCGTAGAAATCGATACGACAACCTCGGATGCGAAAGCGTCAAGGTGCTCCTGATCGACCCAGCAGCACGGTCGCGTCTCTCATCTTCTCCTTGCGGATCCTGAGCGAGAGTCAGTACTCCTATGCTCGCCGCGGCTTGCTCTAGGTAGAGTGACTTGAACGGCGGGACTTTCCCGCAACTGGGATAGATGCAGCTTGCTTTGCCACCTGCGCCCTTGCGGCAACCTCGGCGCCACTCTCGTAGATCCTGGCACGCGTCTTGTGATGTTCGACCCACACGCGCCAACCGTTTGCGGCAATATGCGCCGCACCTTCGAGAGCTTCCTTCCTGGAGATCGGATTTCCCGCGTTCGACGTGACGTTCGTGAAAATCTCCGGGTTCCCAGCGACGTACAAAAGGTTCCAGACTTTGGTGCTCATTGGGCTATTTTCGCTGTTAGATGCATACCATCCAAGTCGGATCGTTCTGAGCTCAAATTACTCTGATCCGCGCGCTTAAAAGGCGATGAACCTTTGCCCTGGCGCGCTCCTGCATGGCAGCCTGCAGAGGCTCCTCAGACCTGCGCGTCCCTGCTGAGGCCGTCAAGGGGCACCGGTTCCCCTTCCTCTAGTTCAGCGGGCCGTCGGCGCCTTCGGCAACGGGCTCGGCATCCGGGTTGGATAGCGGCGCTGGACCTGCTGAAGAAAGCCGTACTTCGCTAGTGCCATGGCCTCCTCTGCACGCTCTCTGTCGATCAAGAGAAGCGGCCGGACAGCTGCTCCCGTGTCCAGTGCACGCACCACCTCCGCACGCGCGCGGACCATGAAGTGATCGATCGCCTTTGCATTGTCTTTGTACCTGGCCTCGATGTCCGCGGCCTGTCGATCCAGAACCTCGTAAGCACCGATCAGCCCAGGGTGCTGCGCGAGCGCTTCGTCCTTCGGAAGGATCTCGAAGGCGACTGAGGCCGCCGGCCGCACTGCTTCAGTAAGCATGGCGCGAAGGTCCTGCAGTTCGCCGCGCTCCGCGCCCGCATTGGCCGTAGCCCATCGAACCTTTTCCTCGTCCAAGCGTCGCAGGTCAAGCATATAGCCTGCCTGGGTTGCGAGTTGGCTGCAGAACGCGCGGGCCGTGCGCTCATTGCCTTCCTGAAATGGTCGAATGGCAAGCAGTTCGGAGTAAACGACGGCGAACTTCTCGACGAAGTCGCTCTTGCTCAGGTCTCGCAGGCGATTGGCGTCCCGAATGGTCTGGTGAACCTTCCCGGCGCTGGCAACAATCTGATCCACGCCCGCAGCCGCACTTGATCTGCTCCATGGGGTATCACGCAAACGACCAGCCCAGTCGAAGGTATCCTGATGCAGCTGCTCATGAATCTGCTGCAGATGCCTCAGATCGAACTGCCCAGTGATGGGCGCACGAGCGAGCTGGACCCCGCGCAAGTATGCCGCGCCCTCCTCGAATGAACGCAGCTCTCGTGCGTCTCGAATGCCCGGCTTGTTGATGAGCACATCCGTCCCGTCGTAACGGTAGGACTTCCATTGGGCTACTGCATCGGTCATGGATCTAATCGCTCGTCGGTGAACTTGCGGCCGAGGCCGCGCGGTTTTTCAGCCGCTCCAAGAATTCATCTTCACTCAGCACGCCGTCAGCCAGTGCCTTGCGGTCCGCCTCGAGCGCAGCGTCAGGAACGAAACCATCCAGACTCGCACTGGCCAAGGCCTGCTGGTGAGCCCACACGGTTGCACCTGATGGTTTGAGCGGAGAATTCATTGGAGTGGTCCTTCGGCGAGTTTCAGGCAAAAGTCAAAATGGCGCAAAAATGCGGCTCCGCAGCTGTGCTCAGTGCCAGCCTACGTAATGTTAAGTCTCAAGCAGAGTCGGCAGTACAGGTTGACGATTTTATGGTCGCTATGACTGATGTTCGTGAGCGGGGTGTGGCCGATCGGCTTTCCTAGCGCCTCGCCCACGAACTGGATACGGGCCGAGGCGCGCGGCGGGAGGGGGTGAACACTTTCGGGTACACTTGGCAACAAGGCGCCCTTCGTGCCAGCCTGGGGTACGGTGTCGCAATCGGGAACATCTGCCGCCGGGCGCTAGTCGGCGACTTACGGTCTAATTTGACCTAACAAGCCTGGTTCATCGACCAGCACATCGTTCGCGGGAACAGGACACATGGCCAAGCACGCAATGCCACTGACACGACTCGACCTTTGCCTTTTTGGCATCGTGAAGGGCAAGCTATCCGCCCTTCTTGCATTGCAAGATGAAGAATTCGACGACAACGGTTGGGGCTTGCCGAGCGGCACACTCCGCACCGACCTAGATAACGATCTTGACTCCACTGCGAAGCGCGTCGCATTCGAACATCTGAACCTGCGAGTTGAGTCGGTTCGCCAGGAGGGCGCTGTTGGCGGTCGCACCCGCGATCCAAGACACCCCTGGACGCTAAACGTTGTCTACCGTGCGCAGATCCGTGCTGAGGATCTGGCCGATGGCGGCGCGAAGAAGGCGCAAGACCTCAAGTGGTTCTCGGTCATCGAAGCTGGAAACCTCCAAGGGGCGACCGCACCTCTGTTCGCTACAGCCGTACGAAACCTTCGTACCGACGTCGAGCGCCTGACGTTGCCCTTCGAGATGCTGGCGCCTGAGTTCACTTTTACCGAGCTGCACACCATGGTTTCAATCATCCTGGGCCGCCACGTGGAGCAATCCCGCCTGCGGCAGCAACTCAACAGTGGTGAATTGATCGTGCCAGTGGGCGACAGCAAGAAGCTCGGCGCCGGGCGCCCCGCTCAGCTTTACCGCGCAGCGTGAACCTTCGGCGGGATCGGCCTCGAGATCAGGCCGTCCGACCGCACGAAGTTTGAAACCGGCAGGCTTGGATCGCCGTCCCAGCGGTAAGCAACCAGCGGCCCGGTTGTACCGGCCGAGTAATCAACGCAAACCACCCGTGCTCCAGCCAGCACCGGTTCACCAGACATCCAGTAGTGCCCGATGAAGCAAGGAGCGTCTGCTTCGTAGCCAATCGGCAGTTTCCCCGGCATCTCCTGAAGCATCGCTTCATCATGGAGTTGGACCGGCAGGATCAGCGCATCAGCAAACGTCGCTGCCGACGTATCCCACCACCGAACCCGCGTCCGCGTGCGAAGTCTCCCGCTCGCGTCGGGGTAGCTCAGGCCAATGGGGAGATCCGCCTCGAGGCCTTTGAGCAGTGCCTCCATCACCTCGTACGCCCGATGACCCTTCCTGAATGCTTGCTGGACAAGGTCGTCTGACGCGAGCGTGCCGGCCGGCGACACCTCGCGGAGGAAGTCCACATGAGGTGGGTGCCACCATGCGTGCACTGCACGCACGTCACCCAGGTCCAGAAAGACCGGAAGCGTGCGGAACCAGCGTACCCACGCCTGATGTTCCGCTGTCCCCTCCCCGACCTGAGCGAGAAACGCAGCGTGCTGACGAACATTGGCAGGGGTGTGCCTGCGCAGGAACTCGTTAGGGCGACGCGCGTGCCTTGTCGTGTAGCCGATCGCGTTGAACTCGTGGTTGCCCAGGAGGCAAACCGCATCGCCGGACTCAACCATGCGCCTCACGATATCCAGTACCTGGCTCTGGTGTGGTCCCCGATCGATGAGATCTCCGACGAATACCGCGCGCCGGGCCGCCGGATGGCGGTGCGTGCCGCTCACAGCGCGATAACCGAGCCGATCCAGCAATGCTCGCAGCTTTTCGGCATGGCCATGCACGTCGCCGATGAAGTCAAGGTCCTTCGTCATAGAACGATTATCGCGGCCCTTGAGGAACTAGCGAAACCGATTGCTGGATACGGAGGCAAAACCAAGAAAGACGTGAGGCTCCCGTTACGCATCTCACCCTGTTCACGACTCTCTGGTGAGCAGCCGGAAAGAGGCTCGTTTAGCGCAAGTTCCTGATCTAACGTACGATTATCCGAGGTAATCGGATTCCATTCCGTAAATCGCCAGGTGCCAAGTGTTCGCTTACCTTCCTCTGAACGACCGATTTGTACGCCGTTTTTATGTTGCCCGACCTGGCGTAGCGGTCGGGCACCGCGACCAGCCGAACGACGCGGCCGCACTTAGTTCCTTCGTGCGTTCGTGCGAAGAATGGCTAGGACGGGCGACCCTACGGTCTCTTCCCGTGCTGACGAAGCGAACCGCCTCCGTACAAGTACCGTTGATTGCAGAGCAGCTGAAGCGCGAGGCAGCTCTGCTGAAGGCTGCGACGTCCGACAAGCTGTCCAAACGGGCAGATGCTGCAGTAGATGAGCTCGTGTCGCGTTGGTCTTACCTGGTGTACGAAACGGTCACTGCGACAAAGGATGTGCCAGCAAACAGCAGTGCGATTGGAACGGCGGGTCTCTTCGAGCCGCTCAATCCTAAAGTCGACGCGCACTACGTCTGGCGCGTCCAGGACGTCTGCAAGCGTTTCGGGTTCCGTACACTCCGAATCGCAGGTGAGGTGGACATGAGCCCGGCATCTCGCGACGAGGCGCTCGACCGGATCGAGGTAAGTCTCGGGCGCGCGTGTGGCGTGCTAGGTTTGCCCGACGAGGCCTTCGGGGGCGGGCAGATGGACTTTTGCCTCGACCGGCAACTGCCGAGCCTTGCCGGCACCACCGCGCGATATGTGCTTGAGCACGGACCGACTGCCACGATGCACTGGGCTGATCACAGTCCAAACTGCTTGTCTGGCCTGGTTCATCTATTTGCCCACCGTGTAGACCAGACGTTAGGAATGAAGGCGACGCAGGCCCACTTCGATCGGCATGGCTTCGCGGGGCCTGTGCATCATCCAGAAGGACTGTTTTTCTCGGAACTACCGATCGATCGACGCGAGTTACTGCCCGGCGCAGAGGCGGCGCTGAAAAGGCTCGTCGGCGCCGTTTTGCCGGATTCAACAGACGTCGACGACCCGATGCGAATGTCGAAGGTGCTGTTCCCCACACTATCGCGCGCGTTCACCGCATCCGTGATGGGGCTCGACCGCTATCAGCGCGCGCCAAATGCGCTTGTTCAACGGTGGGACAAGGCCGTGAGACAGAACGACGACGCATTCCTCAAAAGCCTGATTCGCGATTACGGCAAAGGAACTTGGCAGGATGCCGCGGCGAGCTTCTTCGCAGACTTTCGAAAGAGAACCGGATCCACGCACCCCGTCGCTGAGAATATCAAGGCCCTGCACCCCGCAAGAGCCGTGATTCCGACCCCGGGCGTATTTCGAGCCATGGAGCTTTTGTGGCCGACGATTCAAGCCCTTACCCGCAGCAATGTCCTCGCTCATACCGAAGAAATCCAGGCCGGAGGCGCCCCATCGCTACTGGGGTACTGCCGACCGACCACGCACTTCGCCACCGCAGTGAGTGATCCTCAGCGGCTTCGCGATATCGCGATGGGCTTTGGAGAAAAGAGCGAGTCGGCTGAGTTAAATGCGCGAGCCCTTGGCAAAGCCTCGCGCGCATGGGGCGATCTCCTGCAATCTAGCGGCATTGCCGCCACTCGGGCAACCGCAGAGCTTGGACAGAGCTCTAGTCGCGGGCGGCCAAATCCACCTGGCGCTCACCTGACTGAGCTGCTGAGGACGCTGTCAGCTGTAGACACACGACGGACACCTTCGTCGAACGTCGGACGCCCTGGATGAGCACATGTCGACGGGTTTGTCGCATCACGCCCTGATTTAGCGGTCAGGCAGCTCACGACATCGGATAATCGGGCATGCCTCACGTTCAGCAGCCCTCCTTAATCTTGCCAAGTCTGGACCACCTATGCGCAGACCATCACAGTGGCGACGGGGTGGCAGTTGCCTACTGGCGAGAAGGCGCTGTCTCCGCTGCCTGGTGCTGGATTGAGCGTGTAGGCAACGGCTACTGGCTTGCAGTGCGCGACAAGTCAGGCGTGGTTCTCGAGTGCACCATTAGTTGCGAAATGGGCCGTCCCGAACGAAAGGGGGTCTGCATAGGCTCGCCTGACCTGCATTTCGATAACGTCTACGAGCTCGCACAGAGCACGACAGCGGTGCTCCCACTCGCCTTCGCATACAACCCCAGCGCGTTGGCTCATGCGACCCGCTTCCCCGCAGAGCCCGCAGCGCGCGCGTTGATCGAGGGAGTTGATGCTGCGCGGGCAGGCCTCGAGGCCGTGGAAACTAGGCGGCCTCGAAACTGACACCGCAAGCCAGTGGGCTTAGCCTTGGCCTCGCGCCTGGTCGCGGACCTGGAGTAGTGCATTGACAGCACTGTGACGGTCAAAAAAGCCGTCCCCTTTGCGTGAAGTCGCGCGCGCCTCACCCTTCCCAACAATGTCGTCTGAACCATCCAATCTCGCGAACCAGCGCTTGTTAAAGCGAGGAGTCGGACGTCCCGCCCGATCGTAGACGCGCGATGAGTCGAGCCATGCTGTTCCAACGATCGTTCCGTTAATCACGACGCTGACCATAGTTTCGTTGTCTTGGTCAGGCACTGCTTCGAATTTGAATGACATGCACTTCCTTCTACGCCATGCACAGACGCCGGCGCTATCCGAGATCGCCCGTTGCTAGATAATCGCAGCGACGGCTCGACCTATAGTCTTGCCGACTTTTCGGTAGCTAAGCGATGAAAATCTCGGAGCACAGTCGTTTTTCTTGCCTGTGATCAGATTAATGCGGCGTTTGTGCTCATCGTTGCGGCGGCGAAAGCGAGCCCTTCGAGATCGTCATCCAAGACAACATACCCCCGCGCCAGGCGACCGTGCCTCCACAAGAAAAGCGTAGCGGGCATGTCGTAGAGCGAGCAGGGCCAACGGCCGGCTGGCTGGGCTGCGAGGTTCCCACCAACCATGCCAATCAGATCTGAGGCTGCGCTGGCGGCGACCGCATTCTGGTCCAGCCGGCTGGCGCATAGGCTTTCGGCCAGCCCATGCGCATAGATTCCGATTGCCGGTGCGATCCCATCAACGAATGCGAGCTGAAATCTCATTGAAGCCGGGGATCGAGTTGAACCTTGCCAGTGGCGCTCGCCCGGGCTTGCAATCCTGTCTGGAGTTGAGAGGCCAGCAGCTGGCATGGGTGCGTCATTCGGAGTGACCCTTCGGAAGCGCGGCCGACAGTGCGTAGCGGCCGGGCCCGGTCCTCTTGAATCGATCAGGATGGCACTGCAGCACCTGGCGTACCTTGGCATGCCAGTGCGGGTTACCGGTGGGGCGCTTCGATTGCACGCCCTGATAGATTTGGGGCAGAGCGCCCTCCCCACCGAGCGCTGCCAGGATTGATTGGACGATTGGTAGCCACAGGCCTCTTGGCTCTCGAGTGTCGTTCACCGCTGCTTTCCAGATCGGATCGATCGCGCGCATCTCCTGTGCTTCTTTGTAGAGCAAGAAGCCGAACAGTCGGCCAACCGTTCGCTCCTTCGTGAAGGTAACGAAGCTTAGAGGAAGGCGGATCCGCGGGAAGAGATTGCGCGGCAACATTGACTGTCGAATGTTGTACCGAGTCGCCATGGCCTCAACTACGCCGCTGGACTGAAGGCAGTAAGCCGGCAAGATTAGGCCAGCTTGCCCGCCGAAATCTAGGTGCAAATGCGCGCGCTTTAGGAACGCCTCGACGATTGCTGCTTTGAAAGGCGGATTTCCGATGATCGCTTGAACCTTACCGATCTCGTCGTAATCAAGCTTGAAGAAGTCACCCGTAATCACACGTTTGCCAGATACTCGCCGTGCGGTTTCGGCGTGCACTGGGTCGATCTCGACGCCAATCGCGTCAACGCCAGGTGGCAGAGCACATAGGAACGCGCCGGACCCGGCAAAGGGCTCGAGAACTCTATCGCCTGGGCGTAAATGGCTAAATTCCGTATCGACGATCGCTTCAGCGGCCCAACTAGGAGTGAAGTACTGCCCCAGCGTCTGCTGCGTGGTGCGTGCGGGATCGTTTTTGCGAGTGGAATACGCGGCTTCAAACATAATGTGGCGGAGATGAAGATAATGCGCCACAGTTTATGCGCCCACTTGTGGATCCGGAAATCGTGCCGATTTTCTTGAACCATCACCTGTAGGAAGCGCCGAAGCCTGGTCGCGGGATCCTCAAGGCCGCGTGGATTGAACGGGCGCCGCATGCTCTGCTATTGCCAGCGCCCGCGCCGCCCGAACTTCAGCTTGAATTCGCTCCCACACTCGTAACTGGAGCGACTGTGCCTGCCGAGTGCGGACGTCCGCGTTCGGCGCAAGCGGAAAGAGCACGCGCCACCGGTACAGCATCTCTGTACCGATCCCCTGCCTGCGATGCGCACGGTCAACCACGAGCGTTGAGCCAGCCGATCCGAAGTTACAGTAGCTCCCGACCAGTCTCGTTGGATCGTGCACCTCAAAGACTCCAACCCCATGCTCGTCAAGACTCGCGACGTATCTATCGCGATGCCCCTCAACTCGCAGTGGCACAAGAGGAAGCCCAGCATGGCTCGGAAGCCTCGCGGGCTTCAACCCACTTGCATTTGCTGCACGAGTGATCCTCGGAGCTCCAATAAACCTCTCCTTGTCGATAGACAGGAAAGGAGCAAGGTGGGGTGGGAAGTCGTGCGGCACTGGACCTGGCTCGACGGCGTGTAGAGTTTTATCGAAGGAACGCATTGAAGGTCACCTACCCCCGGATCTGAGTACCCTCACGGGGCATTGCTGCTAGCGAGCATCTCCCGCGTCAACCACCCCGGCACTCTGCCACGTGTTCCGCCAGTCCACGCCTGGCCATTGGGACCCGTGTACAGGCGTCCAATCTCGGGACGCGGCGCGTTGCGTGCTTTCCATCCAGCGCGGATTTGCTTGCCCGCTCCAAAGAGTTCCGCGGCAGTGATTCTGTATTCTTTGATCCTGGGAAGCAGCTCGGCGACGACGGACTGCACCTCGATAAGTCGCTGCGCGCCAGCTTCTTGCCGAAGGGCGCGGTTAATCGCTTCCAGCTCGTGGATTCTTGCCTCAAGGTCGGAAATAGGTTGCGCGGTCATTGAGATAGATTCTGAAAAGGGAGATATAGCCGATAGTTTAAGGCGCGGATTCAGCGAATGCCGCGACCGGCCGGAGAGGTCACGCTTCCAGAACGTTACCATCGGTCATCTCTCGTCCGAGGCGACGACCTTCGCTGCGCTTCCACCGCCACACTGCGACGCTTGCAATTACGACGGCAGTTGCCTCCCATGTGCCATTTATCCAGGACGGCAAACCGGGCACGAACATTTGTATCGCCCCGAACATTGCATCACTGACTATCGAGATAGCGGTCACTACCAAAGTCGCCGGGTAGGAAAACAGCATGGCAGCGACAGCAATGAGCCCCATCGCCCCCAGAAGGAGCAAATCACTCTCCACACCTGCTCCACCATTCCGCGTGTATCCGACCCCGAAGTACAGCAAGAGCGACGTCAGGATCACCCTTAGACGGTCGCTTGGCCGTTCTAGGCTACGGTAATCGTCAAAGACACGCGGCGCGCGCCAGGGCAACAGCCCACACAGCAGCACGTCTCTAAACCGCAATCCAGGTCGTTGAGAATACGAACGGTGTGACATTGCGTTAATGCATCTGAGCAGGTGGCTGATGCAGGTCGTGGGAGTCCCGTGTTGCAAGAACCGCCGCAACAGCACGATCGGGCGTTGGCCCGAAGGCGCCGCCATTCGTGGGAACTGGATCCATAGCGGCAAAATTTGCGACATTCTTCGGCAGCCGGGTCACCGGACAGACGCCTCGGTACAGACCGGCGACCGTATGCACGCCAACCAATATCGCGTCCGAACTTGGTGTAGGACGCGTAATGTCCGAGACAAGAATCTCGCAAACGAACACAACCGCATCGAATGGACTGACGCGTTCCGCGAGCATGTTTTGGCGAAGTTGCTCATCACGCAACAAGCTCGCCGCGAAGCGACCGAGCTCCATCTCCCCGCCTGGCTTACAGAGCGTCTTCGCGACATACGCAGAGCCAAGCGCGGTGCACTCCAGTCGGCCATCAGGCAAGAACTTGATCCCCGCCATGAACGGCGCGACGGCTCCGCGCTCGTTGAACTCGTCGACGGCAACCTGCGCCCAATGTGAGTACGCTGTCCTCACACGTTCAAGGTCAAGATCTGCCGGCTCATGTGCTGCGGTCGCTGGCAATTTTTTGGTGTCCTGACTCATCCTGAAATTGTATTTGCAGAAGTCGAGGTTGAAGGCCGATTTGAGCCGCCGCCACCGGAATATCAGCATTGCGCTGCGCTGCGCCCCTCCGCGTCGGTAGCAGTATCTCGTTGGCCCTCATAAAAGCAGCGTGCACAGACCTGGCGGTAGCGTGCGTTCCCACCGATTTCAACCTGTACGCCATGCCTAACTCGCAAGCCGTTTTCATCTATGCGCACGTTCATCGAGGCCTTCGATCGGCACGCACAGGTTGCCCTGAGCTCCTCGACGTGATCTGCGAGGCTAAGAAGGTGGGCCGCCCCTTCAAACGGGTCGCCTCTAAAATCAGTGCGGATGCCGTAGCAACGGATCTGGATACCCATAAGATGAGCAGCGCGGTGGAGCTGCCTGACCTGGGTCTGTGTGGTGAACTGCGCCTCGTCGACATAGACGCAGGCCAGAGGCGCTCCATCACGAACCAGTTCACGAACCACCTCGTAAAAATCTGTCTCAGCATTGAATGTGCGCGCCGGGGACGAGATCCCAACGCGTGAAGCAATTCGTCCCACGCCAGCTCGATCGTCAACTGCTGCCGTGAAAAGTTCCACGCGATGGCCTTGCTCCTTCAGCCCGTACGCGTTCTGCAATAAGTGCGTGCTTTTGCCTGCGTTCATCGACGACCAAATGAAGGTCAATCCACTATCACCCATCCAGCTTTCCTCCCAAGGCTCTATGTGCAGCGAAGCCACCTCCGGCTACCGCATCGCTCGCGGCCTGGTCCGGCAGAGCACGATCATCGTCCACCTGCACAGGCGTGAAGCGTTCGGGCTCACCGTGCGGTGAACCCTTGTGCACTCTCGACGTGAGACGCGCATTTGTTCAGCGGTAACGAGGGTCATGCGACGACTTTACGTAACCTTCGCCCCAGTTCAAAATCGGCCCGGCTTTTGAGTCACCGATTGACGGCCCCTAAGCGAGTCGGTTGGGGTTCGACTGGTCGACGGCGAGCTCTGAACGTCGAGCAAGTGGCGCGGCGGCGAGTTCCCGACTGTCTCGTAAGACAGGACCCGTCCCCCCGGGCTGATTTGCTCAGCTCGGATTGCCCGCTCACAAGGACGATCCCTGAACACGACGCCTGTCTCGTCGGTGCATCGGTAGTAAGCCCGAGCGGGCAGTGAAGCAAGCAACAGAGCTGACACAAGAGTGGCGAGCGCATGTGGCCCCATAAACTCGGACCTCAGTTTGGCTTCTGGGAAGGCATGAGGGATGCGTCGACCGTGTCGACTACCACCTGCCCTCCAAACTTCCTGATCATCTCCTGGACCATGTCGTCGCGCATCACAGTCTCGAGTGCCGTAACGTGCCCTTGGATGCGCTTCGCACCCGACAGTGACGCAGGAGATTTCGCCGCCGGGCCGAAGGTGATTTCCACCTCGAGGCCCTCCCCGAAGAACTCTTTCAGTGTCTCGATCAGACGCCCCATTGCTGGGCTTCGCTGGAGGATCCTCATTTCCTCCTTCAGCTCGAGCCGAAGAGCCGGCTTAGTAGAGTCATAGGTGATCGGCTCACAGTGGCAGGCGATCATTGCAGGGACGCCGCGCAGGCGTGACTCCTGGATAACACGTCCCCACGAGAATGATTTGGGAGCGTGATGCGCAGTCGGTTCGTATTCGGGCATGTTGTTTCAGGTATCAGGTGACATTTGTCGGGACTGCAGCTGCCACCCTGCGAAGAGGCTTCTGCACTCGAGAAGAGACGCGCCTACGCGTTGAGCAACGCCTGGGCAGCCAGCTCCTCGCGCATCGTGTTTTCTCCACGCTGTCGGTACGCGTCAACCACCTCAGCCGCCATGATTCGGAACAGGTCATCGTCCTGGTCGCCAAGTGTTTTGCCACGCAAGGTCATCTCGGTCTTCCGGAGCTCGCACTCTTTTTGCGCGCTACCACCTGGATAGGCGACCGCCAGAGCCATCCGACCGTTACCGGGGCCTAGTCGTTCGTACACGAGCTCACGTATTACCTTGTCCTCTTGGGTGGTTGAGCCGGCCCACAATTCGAGGGGCCCAGCAGGATTACGCAGTAGCTGATTGAAGTAGCCATCCTTCATCTTCATGCGTACGAAAAAGGTGGAGCCCCCTGCGCGCGGACCGCGAACGCCATTTCGAAGCGCATTCGTCTCTGTGTCGGACAGCCCAAACCGTTGAACGTACTCCTGAAGCAAGCTCTCGTCTGGCCGTTCCATCATGTAGATCGCGGTAGCCAACGAAACCATCTCCTCGTCATAGTCGGCGAGGCGTTGTGAGCCCAGCATGACCTGGATTCCCCACTTCCGCCCCTCGCGCCCGAAAACCTTGATGCGCTCTCGGAGCAGGGTTGAGAACTTCTGACTGGTGCGATGAAACTCATCGCAGCAGATTGTCTTCAGCTCCTTGCTGAGCGCTTGTACTCGAGCGAAATGATAGGGGCGATACTCGGCCGGGAAGTCCGCGACGCTTTCCTTCGTCAGCGTGAAATTGCGTGTGAGCATATAGATGGAAAGCCCATACATCACGGCTATTTGCTTCTGCCCGGATGGCCCGCCTCCCTTGGCCACCTCATCCAGATCAAGGATGTTCACGCGCGACTCGCCGATGTCGAAGCGTGTGGGGCCGCCCAGCACTTTGTACTCGCGACACGCCGACTGGATCAGACGGCCAAATGCCTCAGCGAGAGTCTCAGAGCCCTGACCTCCGGTGAGCTTCTTCGCATACGTGTCGCTGATCGTGGAACTACGCACCGCTGATCTTGCCCCCGTATTTCAGGACACGGGCTATTCGCAATGTAGCGCCTGCTCGATCTGAGCAAGACGCTGTTGGGCAGCGCGATGCTGCCTGAACT
>LNAP01003295.1_pt1 | contig 15494 bp, 14 predicted proteins | sample 602601 | NCBI WGS metagenome assembly LNAP01 (sample SAMN02440304, study PRJNA202911) | soil metagenome | biome: Subtropical and temperate rainforests or woodlands; isolation source: soil samples (1 kg each in a 20% v/v slurry with milli Q water) were... ...
CGAAGACGCGCTGCTGCGCATCGTGCCGCGCGACCGTCGCCGCCCGTACGACATGCGGGCGCTGCTTGCCCTGGTGCTGGACCAGGACTCAATCTTCGAAATCCAGCCCACCTACGGCACGTCGCTGATCTGCGCGCTGGCGCGGCTGGACGGCTATGTCGTGGGCGCTGTCGCCAACAACCCCCGCCGGCTGGGCGGCGCGCTGGATGCGGAGGCCGCCCGCAAGCAGGTGCGCTTCATCGACCTGTGCAACACTTTTCATATCCCGCTGGTCTTTTTTGTCGATCTGCCGGGATTCATGGTGGGTCCGCACGCCGAACGGCAAGGCACCATGCGCGAAGGCATGCGCGCGGTGCAGACCGCCATCCAGGCCAGCGTGCCCAAGATCACCCTGGTCATCCGCAAGTGCTACGGCATGGGCGGCATGGCCACCACCGACAAAGACGGGCTGGGGCTGAAGCTGGCATGGCCGTCGGCGGAATGGGGGTCGCTGCCCATAGAGGGCGGCGTCGAAGTGGCCTTCAAGCGCGAGATCGCCGCCGCCCCCGATCCGGCCCGGCGGCGCCAGGAACTGGAAGATCAATTGCGCGCGTTCGCCTCACCCTTTGCCACGGCACAGGCCTTCGGCGTCGAGGACATCATCGATCCACGCGACACCCGGCAGATTCTGTGCCGGTTCGTGCAGGCCATGCAGCACCGGCTGGCGCTCGATGCCGGTCCGCGCCTGCGCAGCGGGGTGCGCGTATGAATGCCGCGCTGCGCAGGCTTTACGCCAAGCTGTGGCTGCCCGCCCTGATTCTGGTGCTGTGGCAGCTGGGCTCGCAATGGGGCTTCATCCGGCCAGCCCTGCTGCCCTCGCCCCTGTATGTCGCCGACACACTGGTCTACCTGCTGCACAACGGCGACCTATGGCGCCACGTCAGCGCAAGCGGGCTGCGCGTGCTGCAAGGCTTCAGCATTGCCGCCGCCCTGGGCCTGGCGCTGGGCATCGGCATGGGCATCTGGCGGCGCCTGGACACGGTGGCCGACCTGCTGCTGCAGATCCTGAAGCCGGTTCCCCCGATTGCATGGATACCGCTGTCCATCCTGTGGTTCGGCATCGACGAAGGCGCCAAGATATTCATCATCATCCTGGGCGCGTTCTTTCCCATCCTGACCAGCACGGTCGACGCCATCCGGCATACCGACGGACGCTACGTCGAACTGGCGCGCGCCCTGGAACTGCCGCGCGCGCTGTTCATCCGCCGCATCCTGATTCCCGGCGCGCTGCCCCAGGTCATGACCGGACTGCGAATGGGCATGGCCATGGCCTGGATGTGCGTGGTGGCCGCGGAGCTGATCGCCGCGCCCAGCGGCATCGGTTTTCTGATCATGGACGGACGCGCCATGTCGCAGGCGGATCTGGTGCTGGCGGGCATGCTGACCCTGGGGGTGCTGGGCAAGGCCACGGACGATGTGCTGCGGCGGCTGGAACGGCATCTGGTGCGCTGGCGCAACCAGTTCAAGGGGTGGTAGGCATGAAAGACGTCCAATTCATCGGTCTGAGCAAGACCTTCACGGACGCGCGCGGCAAGCCGGTGGAAGCGTTGAAAGACATCCACCTGACGTTCCCCGACGGCGGCGTCACCTGCATCGTCGGCGCCAGCGGATGCGGCAAAAGCACGCTGCTGCGCATCGTCGCCGGGCTGGATCCGGTCTACGAGGGCACCGTCCAGCTTGGCGGACAGCCTATCCTTCGGCCCGGACTGGACCGGGGTATTGTATTCCAGGACCATCGGCTGGTTCCCTGGATGACAGTGCGCGAGAATGTGGCGCTGGCCCTGCACCGCCTGGCGCCCCGCGCGCGCGAAGCCATCGTCCGCGAGAAGCTGGCCCTGGTCGGGCTGGAGGGCTTCGCCCACACCTATCCCGCGCAGTTGTCCGGCGGCATGGCGCAGCGCGTGGCCATTGCGCGCGCGCTGGCGCATCAGCCCGGCGTGCTGCTGATGGACGAACCGTTCGGCGCGCTCGATCCGCTGACCCGCGACGCGCTGGGCGACGACTATCGCGCGCTGCACGACAAGCTCGGCCTCACCACCGTCATGATCACCCATGACATGACGGAGGCCATCCTGCTCGCCGACCGCGTCGCGGTGATGCGCTTCGGCAAACTGCTGGCGCAAGGCACGCCCGCGTATCTCTCCGCGAGCAGCGACCCGTATGTCGGTGAGCTGATGCGCACGCCGCGCCGCCAGGCCGAGCGGCTGGCGCTGCTGCTCGGAACGGGCGCCACATGAGCCTGTTCAGCGATCCGCGCTGGGGCGAGGCGCTCGGCCATCTCGCAGACTATCTCGGCAACCATGTCCGCGTCAGCGTCACCGCGCTGGCGCTCGGCCTGGTCGTCAGCCTGCCGCTGGCTATTGTCGCGCGCCACCGCCCGTTTTTGCGCGGCACCCTGCTCGGCGTTGCCAGCATCGTCCAGACCGTGCCCGGCCTGGCGCTGCTGGCGCTGTTCTATCCGCTGCTGCTGGCGCTCGCGGCCTTGTCGCTGCAATGGTTCGGTGCCGGCTTCTCGGCGTTCGGCTTCCTGCCGTCGGTGCTGGCGCTGGCGCTGTATTCCATGCTGCCGGTGCTGCGCAACACCATCACCGGGCTTAACGGCGTCGATCCCGCGCTGACCGAAGCGGCGCAGGGCGTCGGCATGACGGAGCGGCAGTCATTGTTCATGGTCGAACTGCCGCTGGCGCTGCCGGTGATCATGGCCGGCATCCGCACCTCCTCCGTGTGGGTGATCGGTACCGCCACCCTGTCGACGCCGATCGGCCAGGCCAGCCTCGGCAACTACATCTTTGCGGGCCTGCAGACCCAGAACTGGGTGTTCGTGCTGTTTGGCTGTTTTGCCGCGGCGATCCTCGCGCTCGCCGTGGACCAGTTGCTGGCGTTGATCGAGACCGGCATCCGGCTGCGCAGCCGGGCCCGCACCGCGCTCGGCACCATCGGTATCGCTGCCCTCGTGGTTGCCACCCTGGTGCCCGCGCTGAGCCGCGCACAGTCCACTTACACGGTGGGCGCAAAAACCTTCACCGAACAATATGTGCTGGGCGCGCTGATGGCGCAGCGGCTGCAGGCCGCCGGACTCTCGTCCGGCACGCGGCAGGGCCTCGGCTCCAACGTGATCTACGATGCGCTGGCTTCAAACGACATCGATGTCTACGTCGACTATTCCGGCACCCTGTGGGCCAACCAGTTTCACCGCACCGATATACTGCCGCGCCAAAAACTGCTCACCGAGCTGAAGGCCACACTGGAAAAGAGCAACATTACTTTGCTCGGCGAACTCGGCTTCGCCAATGCCTATGCGCTGGTGATGCCGCGCCAGAAGGCGGAAGCGTTGGGCATCAGGACCGTCGCCGACCTCGCGGCGCGCGCATCGTCCATGACCATCGCCGGCGACTACGAGTTCTTCTCGCGACCGGAATGGGCCGGGCTGCAAAAAGCCTACGGCCTCGGCTTCCGCACGCAGCGAACGATGCAGCCGGATTTCATGTATGCCGCGGTGGCCTCCGGCGAGGTCGACGTCATCGCCGGCTACACCAGCGACGGGCTGATCGCCAAATACGATCTGGTGGTGCTGGACGATCCCAAGGCTGCGATCCCGCCTTATGACGCGATCCTGCTGCTGTCGCCGAAGCGTGCGAACGATGAAAAGTTAAAGGCCGCGCTGCAACCGCTGCTCGGCCGCATCGACATCGCCACCATGCGCGAAGCCAATCTTCGCGCGGCAGGTGGTGACGGCAACAGCTCACCTGAGGCAGTGGCGCGCTGGCTGTGGGAGAAGGTGGGGACGAAGTAGCCGAAGCGCGCTTCTTCCTTCTCCCCCGCGCGAAGCGAAGCTTCGCTAGGTGGGAGAAGGTGGCGCGGACGAAGTCCGCGACGGATGAGGGGGGTTCTGGGCGCGGAGCTCGTGGCTACCCCTCACCCGGCCGCGCTGTCGCGCGTCCACCCTCTCCCACCCTGCAAAGCTTCGCTTTGCTTGGGGGAGAGGGAAGAAAGCAAGCCCGCGCGCTTTCGTTATTGCCCTACAAATTCTTGATCATCCCCGCGTCGATCAGCAGGCGGTTGAAACGCCGCGCTTCGGCGCCGTCCTTGCAGGCATAGAACATGCCGCCACAGCGCAGCATGATCTTCTTCTGCTCCTCGAACGAGGGATCGAGCGGGATGCCGGCGGCTTCCTGGATCACCAGCGGCAGATAGGGACCGTCGATGGTGTCCATCGCAGTCGGGCTCTTCACCGGCTCGAAATTGACCGCGTCGATGGCGTAGTAGGTCGCGTAATAGCGTGGATCGTAGGACATCAGCTTCTTGCCGACGCCCGCCTCGTCGAGCTTGGGGTCCAGCACGTGCGGCGAGAATTCCGGCTGGTGGTCGCCGTAGCGCACGATCAGGAATGGCTGCGCCGGAAACTGCTTCTTGAGCCGCGCGATGAACGCCGCGAAGTTGTCGGCGCTCATGGTCTGGCGGCGCAGATACTCGTCGACCACCGGCTCGTTGCCCGGCGCGCGCCAGCCCGGCATCAGGTCGGGCCGGAACTTGGTCTCCCACGGAAAATGATTGGCGGCGAGATAGACGAACATGAATTGCGGCGTCGCCGGATCCTGCTGCGCCAGCTTCTGCACCGCCTTGTCGTAGAAGAAGCTGTCGGGCTCCACCGCCTTGGCGCCGAGATCGTGGGCATCGAAGAAATGCTGCATGCCGGTGGTGAGCTGGAAATTGCGCGCGCTCATGAAGCCGCCGTTGGCCGGATACAGTGCCGTGGTGTTGTAGCCGCAGCGGCGCAGCGCCAGCGGCAGGCCGCGCGTGACGCGGCCCGACGCGATCCGCGTGACGAAATAGGCAAACGGCCCGAACGAGCGCGACGACAGGCCGGCCAGCACGTTGTACTCGGTGTACCAGCTCGGCCCGCCATTGCTCTCGGCGAGAAATTTCCGCGCCCGGCCGTCATACGAGTTGAAGTGACTGCCGTAGCCCGCCGGCGTCTTCACGTCGGCGGCATTGCGGATGTCGAACGACGACTCGTCATGGATCATGATGATGTGCGGCCGCCGCCCGGCGGGATGGCAGGAATCCACCAGCGGCATCTTCAGCCGCTCGGCGGCCACCGCGTCGGATTGCATGAAACCGTAATTGGCGAAGTCGGACACCGCGGTGACGCCGGAACGCGCGAACTTCGACAGGTAGCCGTCGTCGTAATAGCCGCGCCAGGCCTCGTCCGGCCAGACGAAGGCATAGCCGACCATGCCGGCGAGGCATGTCAGCGTCGCCGCCACCGCCGGCAGCCGGCGGATGCGGAACGGATCGAGCCACCACAGCGCATACATCAGCGGCAGCGTCAGCGCCGCCGCCCCGATCGCCGACCAGCGCAGGTTCGGGAAGATGGTGAACAGGAAGGCAGCGGTATCGCGGTCGATCACCATCAGGTCGACGAAATTGGCGGTCATCTGCACCACGTCGTGCTTCAGCCGCGACAGCAGCACCAGGATGACCACCAGGGTCAGCGACAATGCAGCCGACAGCGCCGGGCGGCGCAGCAGTGCGATCCAGAAGAAGTTGAGGATGCCCCAGGCCAGCACGAAGCCGATCCGCGAGCTGAAGTCGGTCTCGGTCTGGAACATCACCAGCATCGCGCCCAGATGCGGCGTCGCCACCGCAAGCGGGCGCCACACCCCCATCGAGGCGGCGGCAGCGGTCGTGGTGGTGGGCACTGGATTGAGCGGAGCCGCCATGGCGGGACGCGAACACCACCGGAGAGGCCCTGGCCTTGGCTGGCGGCGGCCAGAAGGCAAACGACGCAGCCGGACACTGCAACGTGTCATAAAAATGTAACGGAATAGACATGAACAGGCAATGAACTTGGCGCAGCCGGGAATCGGACCTGGCCGGATCCGCTGCCCCCGCCGGTCTTCCGCGGTAACCTTGTCGCGCTCGTGCCGTCCCGGCCACTCGCCCCGGCGAGATCGGGCCGGCGCGCCCTCGCTTGATCCAGATCATGGCCCGCCGACGCCTCAACCGTATTGAAGCGACATGGCCGAGCTTCTCTCCTTGCACAGTCCTGACAGGTGGCTTCCGGTTTCCGTCGTACCGAAGGGACTGCCGGTGGAAGTATCGGTGATCGACGACAGCGGCTTTCATGCCCTGGTCGTGGCCTGCCGCTGGAACGGCAAGGCATGGGCCGGCGTGTCGACCCGAAAGCATCTGGATATCGCGCCCACCCACTGGCGGCCATGGTCGGACGACAGGTCACGCCGGAATCTGGCCATATCGCGGGTCTGGATCAGATACGGCTTCCGGTCCGTCCGGTCCTGATCCCGCGAAAGCGGCAACGCAACGTGCCGAATGCACGACGCGCCCGCGACCGAAGCCAGGACCATCGCTGCAGCGACATTCGAAGTGTTCGGCCGGACCCTACGCGTCCGTCTCCGGCGCCGCCGTCGACAGCCACCAGCCGTCCCCGGCGAACCAGCAGGTGTCGTCCTGCGGCTCATCGATCCGGAATGATCGCACTCCGGCCCACTGCCCCGCAAAGGCTTCGATCAAAGAAGGGCTGGATCCTGCATCCTGCCGGCCCTCGCAGGGAATGAAGCGGGCGCGCGAGACGAATCTTGCGGGCCAGCGCAAGCCCCGCTCGGGTCGGGTGATCATCAGCATGCCGCCCAGTCCGCGTTCGGGCTGCAATGGGAACAGCAAGCGGCCGCCCGGGCGCAGCGCATCGATCCACGCCCAACTCGGTTGCGTGATGCCGGCGCAGACATAGACCACATCGACCTTCGGCAGATCGTCTGCGATCCCTGACGTGGCGCGGACATCGACCTGAGGCCAGTTCTTCAGATTGTCCGCGGCGCGCGCGGCAAGATCCTCATCGATTTCGTAGGCGTGGACTCGCCCCTCATCGCCGACCAGTTCGGCCAGGATGGCGCTGTAATATCCGGTCCCGGTGCCAACCTGAACGACAGTTTCTCCGGCCTTGACGTCCACGGCTGCAAGCCACACGGCATGCGCACTTGGCGAGCCGATGTTGAGGCCACGGCTGACATCCAGCGCGACAAGGACGTCCTGATAGATGAACACGGGATCGTCGTTCGGCGTTTCCGCATAACGGACGGCATTGCCCATGACGAACCACGGACCCGGCCCAACGAACGGCTCTCGCGGTACCGCGGCGAACGCCTCCTGCACGCGCGGACTTCGCTCGCCGGCGACCAGGCAGGCGTAGAACGATCTCAGTCTTTGCGATTGATCGCTCATCAGGCATCACGAGATTGAGGTTATCAGATACCTAACCATAAACCGGAAACGGGACCGCGTCACCGCGATCCCGTTCCAATCGACATATCGTATCCCGGCTTCACCCGAACCAACGGTCCGGCCTAAGCCTCTCCCCGCCTGCGGGGAGAGGTAAGAAGGCGACGCTTAGTTCTTGGTCTTGTCGACCAGCGCGCCCTTCTTGATCCAGGGCATCATGTCGCGCAGCTTGGCGCCGACTTCCTCGATCTGGTGGCTGGCCATCTTGGCGCGGGTGGCCTTGAACGAGGTCTGGTTGACCTTGTTCTCGAGCATCCAGTCGCGCGCGAACTTGCCGGCCTGGATGTCCTCGAGCACGCGCTTCATCTCGGCCTTGGTCTCGGCGGTGACGATGCGCGGGCCGGTGACGTATTCGCCGTATTCCGCGGTGTTGGAGATCGAGTAGTTCATGTTGGCGATGCCGCCTTCATAGATCAGGTCGACGATCAGCTTCACTTCGTGCAGGCACTCGAAGTAGGCCATCTCCGGCGCGTAGCCGGCTTCCACCAGTGTCTCGAAGCCGCCCTTGATCAGCTCGACCAGGCCGCCGCAGAGCACGACCTGCTCGCCGAACAGGTCGGTCTCGCACTCTTCCTTGAACGAGGTCTCGATGATGCCGGCGCGACCGCCGCCGATGGCGGAGGCGTAGGACAGGCCGAGGTCATGGGCGTTGCCCGAGACATCCTTGTGGATCGCGATCAGGCAGGGCACGCCGCCGCCGCGCTGGTATTCGGAACGTACGGTGTGGCCGGGGCCCTTCGGCGCGATCATCAGCACGTCGAGGTCGGCGCGCGGGTCGAGCAGGTTGAAGTGCACGTTGAGGCCGTGGGCGAACACCAGCGCCGCGCCGTTCTTCATGTTGTCGTGCATGTGCTCGCGGTAGATGTCGCCCTGCAATTCGTCAGGAGTCAGCATCATCATGATGTCGGCCCACTTGGCGGCCTCGGCGACTTCCATCACCTTGAAGCCGGCGGCTTCGGCCTTCTGTGCCGAGGTCGAGCCCTTGCGCAGCGCGATCGCCACGTCCTTGACGCCGGAATCCTTCAGGTTCAGCGCGTGGGCATGGCCCTGGCTGCCGTAGCCGACGATGCAGACCTTCTTGCCCTTGATCAGGTTCAGGTCGGCGTCGCGATCGTAATAAACTCGCATGGGTCGTTCCTTTATTCGGCAACTATCTGTCGCGTTGCCTGCTCGAAGCGGTCAGAGGCCGAACGGCCGCTGACCATGAATTGCCGCCGGTTTCTAGGGCGACGAAAGCCGCGAGACAAGCCCGCGACGGTGATTTGTGTGATGTATCGGGCTCATGGCTCGTGCAGCACCGGATACAGCGAGGCCAGCAGCAGTACCGCCATGGCGACGTTGAAGACGCGCACGGCGGCGGGCGATTTTACCAGCGATTGCAGCGCGGTGCCGGCCAGCGCCCAGGTCACCGTGGAGCCCAGGCCGAGCAGCAGCGACAGCGCCACCTGCACCATGACGTTCCACGGATAGCTGGCGATGGCCGCATAGGCGGTGATGGTGCCGATCGCCATCACCCAGCCCTTGATGTTGATCCACTGGAACAGCGCCGCGCCGAAGAAGGTCATCGGCCTCCTCTGCTCGACCGCGCCGGGATCGGGCGGGCCTGCCATTCCTATCGCAACTGCGAGATAGACCAGATAGGCCGCGCCGGCATATTTCAGCGCGGTCTGCAGCCATGGATAGGTGGTGAACACCGCGCCCAGGCCGAGACCGGTCACCGCGATCATGAAGGCGAAGCCGAAGGTCACGCCGGCCATGTGCGGCAGCGTGCGGCGGAAGCCGAAGTTCAGGCCCGACGCCAGCAGCATGATGTTGTTCGGCCCCGGCGTGAAGAACATCACGGCGGCGAACACCACGAAGGCGATGAGGATGGGCTGCGACATGGCGACTAGCCCACTTCCACGAGCACGGGCGGCCGCGGCGACAGCAGCATCACCGCGATGCCGCAGATCACCACGATCATGCCGGCCAGCCGCAACGGGCCGAACTGCTCGTCATAGACGATGGCCGACGCGCCGGCGCCGATGAACGGCACCAGCAATGCAAACGGCACCACCTGCGCGGCGGAGTAGTCGTGCAGCAGGCGGCCCCAGATCCAGTAACCGAGCGTCGTACCGGCAACGGCCATGGCCAGCACGCACAGCGCCGCCGCCAGCGAGACATGGGTCAGCGACTGCCAGGTCAGCGCCGGGCCATCGACGAGAAACAGCACCGTGAGCAGTGGCGCCATGGCGATCAGGCTGATCCAGGCGAACAGATCGAGCATCGACGCGCCCTTCGCCCGACGCAGCAGCAGATTGAAGATCGCAAAGCTGACCGGCGCCGTCATCAGCACGGCAAAGGCCCACACGCTGAAATCGTAGCCGACCGTGAAGCAGATCAACAGTAGGCCGCCGGTGGAAATCGCGATCCCGAGCACCTGCAACCGGGTCGGCAATTCGCGCAGGAACAGCGCGGCAAAGGCCACCGTGAACAGCGCCTGGCTCTGCACGATCACCGCGGTCAGCCCGGCCGGCACGCCATGGGCGATGCCGTAGGTCTGCGCCAGGAATTGACACACCAGCAGCCAGCTGATGCCGACGATCAGCGCCCACGACAGTTTCGGCCGCGGAATGAACAGGCAGGGCAACGCCGTGATGGCAAAGCGCAGCGCCGTCAGCAGCGTCGACGACATTTCGCCAAGCGCAAACCGGGTCAGCACGAAGCCAAGCCCCCAGATCACGGCCACCGCGACCGCCAGTGCGATATCGAACGGTTTCATGATTGCAATGCGCGCGAGGCTACATCCCCTCAGGGCCGCGACCGATGGCGGCGACGCCGGTACGTGCAACTTCGACCAGCCCGAGCGGCCGCATCAGGTCGATGAACTGGTTGATCTTGCCGGTGTTGCCAGTGATCTCGAACACGAAACTCTCGATGGTGGCGTCGATGACCCGGGCGCGGAACGCCTCCGCCAGCCGCAGCGCCTCGACGCGGTGATCGCCGGTGCCGCGCAGCTTGACCATCGCCAGCTCGCGCTCGATGGAGCGGCCCGAGGTGGTCATGTCGACCACCCGGTACACCGGGATCATGCGGTCGAGCTGATGCTTGATCTGCTGGATCACCATCGGCGTGCCGGTGGTGACGATGGTGATGCGCGAGACGTGCTTCTGGCTCTCGGTCTCCGAGACGGTGAGGCTCTCGATGTTGTAGCCGCGGCCGGAGAACAGGCCGATGACCCGCGCCAGCACGCCGGGCTCGTTCTGCACCAGCACGGACAGCGTGTGGGTCTCGTTGGCATCATGGCGATCTTCCATGAAGTAGGCGGAGGCGGGCTGTTCCATTGTCGTCCTCGTCGGTCTCAATCAGTTCAACTCATCTCAGTCTGTCATCCCCGCGAAAGCGGGGATCCAGTAACCGACGTTGCCGATGATAGACACCACCGTCGGAGATTACTGGGTCGCCCAGTCCTGGCGCGCAATTGCGCGCAGGCCGGGCGATGACAGCAGAGTGTGGGGCACTACTTATTTGCATCACACCAGCGCGCCGCCGCCGGCGAAGGCGAGTGCGGTGGCTTCGTCGTTGGCTTCCGCCGGCAGCAGCATCTCGTTGTGCGCCTTGCCGGACGGGATCATCGGGAAGCAGTTTTCCAGATTGGCGACCCGGCAGTCGAACAGCACCGGCTTCTTCACCTTGATCATCTCGTGGATCGCGCCGTCGAGATCGCCGGGCTTGCTGCACTGAAAACCGACGCCGCCATAGGCGTCCGCCAGCTTGACGAAGTCCGGCAGCGCTTCGGAGTAGGAATGCGACAGCCGGTTGCCGTGCAGCAGCTGCTGCCACTGCCGCACCATGCCCATGTACTGGTTGTTGAGAATGAAGATCTTGATCGGCAGTTCGTGCTGCACCGCCGCCGACATTTCCTGCATGGTCATCTGCACCGAGGCGTCGCCGGCGATATCGATCACCAGCGAATCCGGATGCGCCACCTGCACGCCGAGCGCCGCCGGCAGGCCGTAGCCCATGGTGCCCAGGCCGCCCGACGTCATCCATCGATGCGGCTCCTCGAAGCCGTAGAACTGCGCCGCCCACATCTGGTGCTGACCGACCTCGGTGGTGATGTAGGTGTCGAGATTCTTCGTCGCCTCGAACAGCCGCTGGATCGCGAACTGCGGCAGGATCACGTCGTTGTTCTTCTTGTAGGCCAGCGAGTTGCGCGCCCGCCAGCCGGCGATGTCCTTCCACCACGCCTTGGTATCCGGCTTCTTCGCCTCCGCCTTGAACACCTGCAGGATGTCGCCCAGCACATTGCCGCAGTCACCGATGATCGGCACGTCGACGCGGATGTTCTTGTTGATCGACGACGGATCGATGTCGATGTGGATCTTCTTGGAGTTCGGCGAGAACGCATCGGTGCGGCCGGTGATGCGGTCGTCGAAGCGCGCGCCGACGCACAGCATGACGTCGCAGTCATGCATCGCCATGTTGGCCTCGTAGGTGCCGTGCATGCCCAGCATGCCCAGCCAGTTCGGTCCCGACGCCGGATAGGCGCCGAGTCCCATCAGCGTCGAGGTGATCGGAAAGCCGGTGACTTCGACCAGCTCGCGCAGCAGTGTTGAGGCCGCGAGGCCGGAGTTGATGACGCCGCCGCCGGAATAGATCACCGGCCGCTTGGCATTGGCCAGCAGCGCCACTGCCTTGCGGATCTGTGCCGCGTCGCCCTTGACCCGCGGCGTATAGGAGATGTGCACGTCGGACTTGCGCGGCGGATGATAGGTGCCGGTGGCGAACTGCACGTCCTTCGGCACATCGACCACAACCGGGCCGGGCCGGCCCGAGGTGGCGACGTAGAACGCCTCGTGCAGAACCTTGGCGAGATCCTTGACGTCGCGCACCAGCCAGTTGTGCTTGGTGCAGGGGCGCGTGATGCCGACAGTGTCGCATTCCTGGAACGCGTCGTTGCCGATCAGGTGCGTCGGCACCTGTCCGGTGATGCACACCATCGGGATCGAATCCATCAGCGCGTCGGCCAAAGGCGTCACCATGTTGGTGGCGCCCGGCCCCGACGTCACCAGCACCACGCCCGGCAGACCGGTGGAGCGCGCATAGCCTTCCGCCGCGTGGCCGGCGCCCTGCTCGTGGCGCACCAGGATGTGCTCGACCTCGCTCTGCTGGAAGATCTCGTCATAGATCGGCAGCACCGCGCCGCCGGGATAGCCGAAGATGTGCTTGACGCCATGGTCGGCGAGCGCGCGGACGATCATCGCCGCGCCGGTCATCTGGTTGGGATCGTGCGGCTTGCTGTCACTCATGGCTGGCTCCGGATGCGCCCTTTGGCGCGGCTTGGTCGGTCGAAGAGGAAGGATCGGTTCGGACAATAAAAAAGGGCCCCGTCAAGGACCCCAGCACACCGCCTGCGAGTGGATGGCCTTAGCCACCCCCGGCGGTGTGCCTGGGTACGACGACAATAAGGAGCTGGGTAATTTTGTTGCGCATGTGGTCGCTCGGACGTTCCAAAGGTTGCGCAATACATACCGGGCCAAAGCTGGAAGTCAAGCGAAGTTGCCGGTATCGCGCCGAATTGCAGCCTAGCCGGGTCTTTTGCGTTCGGCGAGCGCAAAATGGGGCGGGCAGCCCTGCGCTCGTGGTGCCGACAAGGCAGCCCGACCACCACCCTCATGGTGGGGAGGCGCGAAGCGCCGTCTCGAACCATGAGCCTGCCCAGGTCGCGCAGCAACGCACGCATAACGCTACGCCGCGTTCACCAACGGCGTTGCGCGTTCGATCCGCGCGAGGTCTTGCGGCGAGTGCATCGCTTCCCAGAGGTCGTTGCGGCGCTGCACGTTCAGCCAGAAGTCCGGGCCATTGCCGAACACGCGCGCCAGAATGAGCGCCGTCGCCGCGGTCACATTACGACGGTTGTTGCACAGCTCGTTCACATGCTTGCGCTGGACGCCCATCGCCTTGGCCAACGCCGCCTGCGTCAGTCCAAAGGGTTGCATGAATTCCTCTACCAGTATCTCGCCGACCGTCGCCGGCTTGCGCTTGGTCATTACCATGTGTCGCCTCACCGGTTTACGTGTCACCGTGCAATGATTCCGACAGCTTCCCCGCCGCCTCCTCCGGCGTCACCCATTCAAACTCCGGCAGCTGGTGCCGGAACCAGGTGAACTGCCGCTTGGCATAGTGCCTTGTATCGGCGCGGCCGATCACGGCAGCCTCTTCCATCGACAGCTCGCCGGCGAGATACCTCATCAGCGCCGGCACACCGTGGGCCTTCATTGCCGGCAGCAGCGGATCGAGCTTTCGCGCCGCCAGCGCCGCAACCTCGTCGAGCGCGCCTGCCCCCAGCATCACATCGAAGCGCGCGTCGATCCGCGCATAGAGCTCCTCGCGCTCCGGCGTCAGGAACAGCGCCGTAAAACTGTCCGGCGGCAACAGCGGGGGCAGCGCGTCGGCGTGCCAGTCGGTGAGCGAACGACCGGTGGCCTCCACCACTTCCAGCGCCCGCGCCACGCGGCTGCGGTCGCGCGGATTGAGCCGCTGCGCCGATGCGGGATCGCGCAGGCTGAGCGCCGCATGCAGCGCTTCCGGCCCGTCGCGCTCGAGCCGCATGCGAACGTCATCGCGGACCTCCGCCGCGATCGGCGGCACGTCGGACAGCCCCGATGTCAGCGCCTTGAAATACAATCCTGAGCCGCCGGTGAAGATCGGCAGACGATCTTGCGCGCGCACCTCGGCCAAAACCTGCGCGGCCTCGGCGACCCATGCGCCGGCGGAAAAGTTCACCGCGGCGTCGACGGTGCCGTAAAGCCGGTGCGGCGCCAGCGCCTCCTCCTCAGCGCTCGGCCGCGCGGTGAGCACGCGCAGGTCGCGATAGACCTGCATGGAATCGGTGTTGATGATCACCCCGCCATGCGCCTGCGCAAGGCGCAGCGCCAGCGCCGACTTGCCGCTGGCGGTCGGCCCTGCGATAAGCAGCGCTCCGCGCTCTCTCCCGGAATTCATCATGTCTCTCGTTGCGACGCTCATCTGCCATCCCGCCAATCCCGCCCTCGATAGCACGGTGCTGGACGGCGCGCGCGCGGCGCTGCCGGGTCCGAACCATGCCGAGTGGCTGTTCGACGGCGTCGCCGCCGACATCTTCTTTTCCAGCGACGACGACATGCTGGCGATCGCCGAGCGGCTGCGCGCGTCGCGCGGCGACCAGCCCATCGACATCGTCGTGCAGCCTGCCGCCTCCCGGCGCAAGAAGCTTTTTCTCGCCGACATGGACTCCACCATGATCGGCCAGGAATGCATCGACGAGCTCGCCGACTTCGCCGGGCTCAAGGCCCATGTCGCGGCCATCACCGAACGCGCGATGCGCGGCGAGATCGAATTCGAGCCGGCGCTGCGCGAACGCGTGGCGCTGCTCAAGGGCATGCCGGTCGGCGTCGTCGACGAGGTGCTGGCCAGTCGCATCACCCTGACCCCGGGGGGCCGCGAACTGGTCGCTACCATGCGCGCCTTTGGCGCCTACACCTGCCTGGTCTCCGGCGGCTTCACGCTGTTCTCGCGCCGGATCGCCGAATTGCTGGGTTTTCAGGAGAACCGCGCCAACGAACTACTGGTCGACGACGGCAAGCTGCGCGGCGAAGTCGTCGAGCCGATCCTCGGACGCGCGGCAAAACTCGCCACGCTCGTCGACCTCAGGGAGTCCTTCGACATCGACGACATCGACACGCTGGTGGTCGGCGACGGCGCCAACGACCTCGCGATGATCCAGTCGGCCGGCCTCGGCATCGCCTATCATGCCAAGCCGGCCGTCGCCGCTGCCGCCCATGGCCGCATCGACTTCGGCGACCTCACCGCGCTGCTTTACGCGCAGGGCTACAAGCGCAGCGAGTTCGTCGGCGGGTAACGCCGGCGCTCAGGGCGCACAGACATCATCCATCTCGCTATTGACTATTGTCCTAATTTGGACTAATAGTCCCCTCGTCCTGCTCAACGAGGGGCGCTGTCATGAGGCGTCTTGAGAGTGGAGCCGGATGCGGTGTCCCGCGCGTGTGCCTCGCAAGCACGCCCCGGGAGGCTGGGGTCACCGTCCGGGCCCACTACGGGGCTCTGCCGCTTTGTGCCGGCTGGACGGGGACAGGCAACGGCGGGAAACCGCCGGGAGGGCGGGCCGAGGCCCG
>LNAP01003296.1_pt1 | contig 15491 bp, 8 predicted proteins | sample 602601 | NCBI WGS metagenome assembly LNAP01 (sample SAMN02440304, study PRJNA202911) | soil metagenome | biome: Subtropical and temperate rainforests or woodlands; isolation source: soil samples (1 kg each in a 20% v/v slurry with milli Q water) were... ...
ACCGGCGGCGTCATACGCTGCCTTGGAGGGGGTATTGAAGTGCTTTGGCGTGGCGGGTGGAGTGCAGCAAATTCGGCGTAAGACCGGGCCACGACGAGGACCCGGAACTTAGGGTGTAAGACCGTTAGACGCCGGCTCTGAACAGCATGTAGGCCGCGACCACGACACAGACGCTGGCGAAGCCGACCTGCAGGACCCTGGCCGGGACTCGGGCGCACAGCTGTCGGCCAATGATCATGGCGGCGATGCTTGCGACGATGAACGCAATGCCCCGAGCAATCCTTAATAGTGCTCAAACGTCGTACAAAGAAAAGAAAAACCTTACAAAAAAAACAGATCTGCCTGAAAGAATTTTCCGAAAGATCAAACAAAAAACAAGAGTTCTTGAAATTTCAAACCTCAAAAAATATACATACACCTACACAACACCACTGTCAGAATCACACACTGTCTTTTCAAAGCCGGGGCAATATGAAAAACGCAATATCACCTACAAGAAGTGAGAACTTTTCCGAATGGTTTCAACAAGTCATCAGCCAGTCTGAACTGGCTGAAAATTCTCCCGTGAGAGGTTGCATGGTGATCCGCCCTTGGGGCTATGGTATATGGGAGCAAATTCAACGAGAGCTTGATAAAAAGTTCAAGGATACAGGCCATGTGAACGCATATTTCCCACTTTTGATTCCATTATCCTTTCTTCAAAAAGAAGCAGAACATGTTGATGGTTTTGCCAAGGAGTGCGCAGTCGTAACCCATCACCGTCTGGAGCAGACAGCAGATGGAAAACTCACTCCCGCAGGCGAACTGGAAGAGCCTTTGATCATCAGACCTACCAGCGAAACGGTGATCGGTGCCTCCTTTTCACGATGGGTGCAAAGTTATCGGGATTTGCCGCTACTCATCAACCAGTGGGCCAACGTCCTGCGCTGGGAAATGCGTCCAAGGATCTTCCTGCGCACCTCAGAGTTTCTGTGGCAGGAAGGCCACACCGTTCACGGCTCCAGTGAAGAAGCCTTGGACGAGGCGCTGAAGATGCTAGATATCTATGAGCGATTTACTGTCGAGCACCTGGCCATACCAATAATCAAGGGGGAAAAGTGCTCATGGGAACGTTTTCCGGGCGCCGTCAGTACCTACACAATCGAGGCGATGATGCAGGACGGCAAGGCGCTGCAGGCAGGAACTTCACATTTTCTAGGCCAGAACTTCGCCCAGGCATCAGACATCCGCTTTGTTAACAAGGAAGGGGTAAAAGAGCTAGCCTGGACCACTTCATGGGGCGTTTCCACACGCTTGATTGGTGCCATGATCATGGCCCATGGCGATGACGACGGACTGGTGATTCCACCGCTGGTGGCACCGACGCAAGTCATCATTGTTCCGATCGTACGCAGTGAACAGGATGCCGAAGCCATCCATGCCTACTGCGATAAGTTACAAAAGCAGATCACCCGGAAAAGACTGAAGGGGCAAAACCTGCGTGCCGGCGTTGATAAGCGGCACATGAATAGCGGCGAAAAAAAGTGGTATCACATCAAGCGCGGTGTACCAGTTCGGGTCGAAGTCGGGATAAAGGAGCTGGAGCAGAACATGGTTTCTTATTCCTGCAGAGACAACAGCAAGAATATGTTAAAAGTTGGGATGAATAGCTTCGTTAAAAACTTGCCAAAAACCCTGCAGTCTATTCAGACAGGCATGCTTGAAAGTGCCAGAAAAAAGCTGTCGGGCAATACCGAAACAATTACTACGCTTGACAAATTTAAACAAGCCTTTCAACGCAAAGACAAACTCAATACATTCGTTATAGCCCCCTTCATTGATGACGAGAACGTTGAGAAAACCATCAGCGAACTGGGTGTAACCGTTCGATGCATTCCACTCGTTCAACCCAAGGTTGCTGCCACCTGTTTATTTACAGGCCAACCCACCAAATCCTGGGCTCTGTATGCAAAGTCATATTGATCCTTGATCATCAACAGCCCCGTTTGCCAGGGGCTTTTTTGTTTCCGGCTGGATTAACTTTCCCCCTTCTACATAGAAAATCACACCCCCCACCATCAGCAACACCAGCAAGTACAACAAAAAATACAGCGGATTGAAGCCTGCGAGAATGAAACCACACACCACCGGCGTCGACGCCGCGCCCAGATAAGTGAGGTTTTGCGAACTGTAGTAAGCCCCTGCCATGTGCGCCGGTGCTATCCGGGTGATGTAGAAAAACTCAAGTGGCTGAATGATAATTTCCCCCACAGTAAAAATAGCAGTGAAGAAGACCCAAGCGTAGAGGGTGCTGGAGAACGCAAACCCTATCAACCCGATCACGAACGCCACAATGCAGCCACAGATCCAATATCTGAATAGTTCAACTGCCACCCTTCGACCGATCAGGTATTGCAACAGGATCGAGGTCAGCGCATTGGTGACAAACACCACGTTGATGATCTCGTACATTTGCGCGGTGGTATGGGTCGTGATCAGGTATTGGCCCACGTACATGTGAAACTGCCCGAACACACCGGCCAACAATACGCTGGCCACCGAGAACTTCAGCAAGTTGCGATCCTTGGCCATGATTACCAGCGAACCGAACCAACCTTTACCTTCGACGTTTTGCCGATCGAGCACCCTCGGCAATGCAAACGGACTGACGATAACCACAATAAAGATCAGTGCCGAAGCGCTGCAGAATAGTAATGGTGAAACACCTTGGCGATTTAGCCAAAGTCCGATAAGCGGACCCAATGCATACGCGGTATTAGTGAAGGTGTACTTGAGCGATAGAACTGACGCGGTTTCCTGGGGGGTAAACAATCGAGCGATGCACATGCGCACGGCCGTCTCCAGCGACAGGTAGGCCAGATTGAGCAACAGGCACAGGATGAAGACCAGGGCCAATGAGTTGAACATGAACAGACTCAGGTACACCGCCGACTGGATGACGGATGAGATCAGCATCAATGCCTTGATACTCAACCTGTCAAGCACCGCGCCGAATACCAGGCTGGACACTGAGCTCAGGAGAATAAACCCGCCGACAAACAGACCGATCTGATCCACCGAAAGATCGAAGCGCTCCTTCAGAAAAATCAGGAAGTAAGACAGAAAAGCCGCCCGTGCCAACGTCGGAAAAAAAGATAAAGGCACCACCAATGCCGAGCCGCTGAACAGCCAACTCATGCCCATCCGGTTAAATGTGTCCATAGACCACGCGCGTTTGATAGTTGAGTGAGACAAGGCCGTTTTGCTGGTACTCCTGGTACAAAGCGTTCAGGGCGTTGCTGGCCGTACGATATTCGAGTGTTCCTGGCTGCGCCGCATAGGAACAGGACAGGGTTCTTTCAAGCAGACCCGACTCGCTCAAATGCTGACTGTTGTGGAACGTACGCTCCTCATAGGGACCGGAAAAAAACTGCTGAACCCGGCTTTCCAGGGCTTCGTCGATTTGCAACGTCTCGGCATAACGTTCAAAGGCATCGTTCAGCAATTGTTCGTAAGCACGGTGAAACTCATCGCAGTCGGGGTTGCGAATGTTCCAGATGAGGAACACCGGATTGTCGGTCGCCAGCACTCGTCTGAATTCAGCCTGGGCGCTGGCTGGTTCGAACCAGTGAAAGGACTGGCCGCATACCAGCGCCGCCACCGAGTGCGGCGCCACCCCCAGTTGCTCGGCCGTTCCGAAACGATAACTGGCGTTTGGCTGTTCGGTGTGTGCTTTGGCCTTGGCCAGCATGTGTGCGTCAGGTTCGATTCCGATCATCGGCATGCCGGTAACCGCCAATTGTCGAGTAAGTATTCCGGTTCCCGAACCGACATCTAGGACCGGTAGGCCCTGCGACAAATCGAGTTGACTTTGTATGAACAGGACGGCTTCTTGTGGGTAGGACGGTCTGGCGCTGTCATATATCTCGGATTTATTGGCGTAGGCGGTAGAAAGAGGATGGGCCATATCAAAGTTCCTTGGAGGGATATTCAAGCCTGGTGTAGTTATCCAGCAAGCGGGAAAACAGGGCGATGAAATCCCTGGCGTGAGCGAAGGCTGGCATGGGACTTTCAATGCAATGCAGGTCGTCAACGATGATCGAAAAGATGATCCTTACTGCGCCGCCATGGGCCAGGTAACCGACGTTGTTGTAATTGCGGTATCCGATGCCATGTTTGTCGCCAACCTGGTCCATATCCGTCAGCCAACTCCTGATGGCCGTGGTGTCCTGCTGCGCGCGCATGCAGTTCAAGCCGAACTCGCATAACTCCCGGCAGATAAAAGCCCCTCCGGCAGGTAAGCGGCTGTTTGCACCCTCGACCAGTATCGACAGGGCCGTCACCAGATCCGATGCCGTGGTGGTATTGACGGCGCTCAGCGGATGATCGGCAGTCAACGCCTGACTCGGTATCGCCGACAAATGCCAGGTCCCGGACAGCCCCAATACGGTCGACCACGCGTTCAGACGCTCAAGACCGAGCAGGTCCACAAGATAGAAAGTAGCGACGTTGTCGCTTAACCCCATCATCAACTTGAGCAGCTCCGCCACGGTGAATACTCGCGGGCTGTCCAGCAGCCAAAGACCGCCACAGGTTTGAACGCCTGCTTTCTGGTTATCCACCACGATGCTGTCGCTCAGCGCCAGCTCTCCATGTTCAATCAGCAGCAACACTGCCACCAGGATGTAAAGCTTGCGGGTACTTGAAGCGGGAACACGGGCGTGCTCATTGAACGCATGACGGGTGCCGCGAACCACATCGTGTATGCACCAGCGGTAGGAACAAGCCGGCTCATGCTGTGCCCGTTCGATCATCCGCTGCCCGATAACATGCAATGGCCAACCACCGCTGTCCAACCAATCCTGCACCTCAGGTTCAACTCTCATTCAATGAAAACTCCTGCAGTTTCCCCCCCACCAGTCTGCCGACCGATATTGCTTGGGAACGAATAAAAAAATGATCCCCCTCAATGACTGACACCTGGCATCCACGGGAGGTATGACGTGCCCAGCCTGGATAGTCTTCGAATAGGCTTGTGACCTTGTCCCGGCTGCCCAGCAACAGATCGATAGGCACGGAAACAGGAGTGACGGCGCTTTTCGAAAGGTCGATAGCCAGCTGAAAATCAGCCCTGATCATAGGCAGTGCCGCGTCCATCAGTGCCGGATGGGCAATCAATTCCGGTGGTGTTCCCCCCAGACCTGCCAGCACCCGCAATAAGGTTGAATCGCTCAGATCCAACTCGCGGATACGCATGGCCTCGACAAACCGTTCAGGTGCCTGGCATCCGCTGACGAACAACCGCACGGCTTTGAGCCCCCGCGTTTTTTCCAGCACCCACTGGAATTCAAATGCAATACGCCCGCCCAGACTGTGGCCGAAGAGTGCGAAGGGGGGGACGCACCATCGAGCGTAGTGGGTCAGCAAGTAGTCGATCAGTCCGTCACGGGTGACCAATGCAGGTGTATCCTTCGCGCCTCCCCGCCCCGGAATGTCGACCGGAATCACATTTACGTGCGGCAGCACACGGCGCCAGCGTGCATAGAACCCGGCGCTGCCACCCGCGTATGAGAAGCACAGCAGCGTCAGCGGCTCAGTGCTCATCGGTTGCCCTCGCCACGCTCAGCAGTTGCTTCAGGTGCTGCACCATGCGATGCCCCCAGCCTTCAACTTCGGCAGTCGAGAAGCGCTGAGTGTGGAACCAGAAGTTAAAGCGCAAATCATCGCCGTTGATTTCGACCACCAGATGCAGACCCGGTACTCGCCGCATGTCTTCGACGTTGGCCCCCGACAGCAACCCCTCCGATACCGGACCAAGGATCTCCACTCCTTCGATCCGAACCTTGCCCGGGGCCTCAGCGGTTTGGCGATAGTTGAGGAAGTTGATGCCTACGTCCGAAAAGTAGGTGTCGTGTGCCATTCCGGAAAACGCCGACACTTCACCAATCAACATGGACGGGTGCATGAGTGGATAACCCTGAATGGCCTCCAGCGTGCGTGCAACCATTGAGATGCCGCTCAACCAGTCGTGATGCACAGTGATCGGTACCGGCAGCGGAGATGTGAACGGACCGATCACATTGTTGAATTCACTCAAACCACGCCCGCTATTGATCGCACTGATAATCAACTGATCGCAACCGACGACGTCGGCCATAGTCTTGGCATAAACATACAAGACTGCATTGAACACGCTGAACCCGTGGCGCTCGGCCAGCTCGCTCAAAATACGGTTCGCATCGGCGACTTCGACGCTGTACCGGGACGACGAACAAGCGGCAATAGATGTGAAACCCGGATGCGCGGACAAAACAGTAGGGCCTTCAAAGGCGTTGTACAGCCCCTTAAAGAAGCCGGCATCGATGGCCCACTGCTGGTTCAGATACTGCTGTTGGCGTCGCGCATAGTCGGCATAGCCAATGTCGTGATCTATACGATTCAGCGGCTGATGCTCGGCGAGGTGATGCAGACACTCGCCAAACCGGTCAAACAACAGGGTCAGGGATTTGCCATCGAACTCAAGATGTTGAACCCCTATCAACGCGATGAAGAATGGCTCCCCAACATCGATAAAGTGAATCGCCCAAGTCACATTATCCTCTGGTTTGGGCAACGCCTGCGCCATGGCCTGCACACGGGCCGCGATCTGCTGCGTTTTGTCCGCAGCCGTTTGTGAAGACAAATCCGTAAACAGCGCCCCAAAGTCCTGGAGGACCTCAGCGGTGGTTCTGACTGTTGGCTGTCCTTGCGGGAAAAACGTTCGCAACAACCGATGCTCATCCACCACCTGGAACAACGCATTCCGGCAGTGCTCGGCGTCGAAGCGACAGTAAATCAAATAGGGAATGACGCGCAGACCATAGTCCTTGCCAATAAGCGAAATCCACCGCATCTGTTGTAATGAAACCGCTGTGTCCTGCACATCCATATAAACAGAGCCGTTGCGCTCACTGTAGGCTGCACGCCAAGCCGGCTGACTGACGTGGGAGACCAGGGCAGCATGCAGCTCACTTAACGCCTGTATGGAGCTAAGGTGTTTGACGGTCCACAGCAGGTCAAACTGCGTGACGAGTGCATTCTTCAGTTGCACCAGCGCCAATGAGTCAAAGCCCAGGGCCTTGAAGCTAAACTCTTTGATTTTGTCGTAGCGTCCACGGCTCGACGCCTCCAGACCGACCAGCGAATCAATCGTTGCTACGAGCCAAGTCTCGAGCACGCTACCCACCGGAGTTTCATCGGCACACTCGAGAAGGCGAGCCGCAACACTGGCCGGCCGGGTCCGGTCTTTATTGCTGTCATCAGTCACCAGTTGCTCAAGGAATCGTGCACACACCCGAGATCTGTCGCCCAAGACCTTGGCGTCAATATTCATGAACCCGGCGATACGAGATGGACCGGCCAGTAACTGGCGGATAACAAGCAAGCCCTGTTCACTGCTGTGGCTGTTCAAGCCACTGGCTTTAAGCACCTGCATTCGCTGGTGGTTATCGCGTAGTTTTCCGGCATCGCCCCACACCCCCCAATTGACCGTCAGTACCCTGGACACCCGGGGAAACAATGCCTCATGGGCGGCGTCGAGAAAGGCGCTGGCTGCACCATAGGTCGACTGTCCGCCATTACCCAGAATAGAAGTGGCCGAAGAGAAATTGAAAATACATTCGATCGCCCGTCCCTGGTCACATAGCAGTTCGTAAAGAGTCAGGACACTCGTGCATTTGGCCTCGAACGAACGTTGCAGATCCGCAACATGAACCTCACTGGATAACTGGTCATGGAGATCGACGGCCAAATTGAAAATGGTCACCTTGCCAATCGCTGCACTTTGCAGCCACTTCGCACACTCGTCACGCCCCTGATCGGACGAAAGGTCGAACCCCAGATACCGGACGCTCGGGTAACGCATCATCAGGGCTTGCATCGCTTCACCAGGCAATGCCGAGCGCCCGATAACATGAATACATCGGACCTGATCAGCGCAAAGGCTTTCAATCAACTGCCTGCCGATGCCGCCTGCGCCACCGATCAGAAGGTAACTGTGATCAACAGAGAAGCTGCAGCGGGCGTCATTGCTATCCATTGCCCTCTCCAGCCGGGGCACGAAGGCTTGCGCCTGTCTGACCGTGACGACGAGCTCGTCGGTTAACGGCAACAACACGATCGGGCTGGCATCCTCGATACCTGTGGGCGACTGTTCTCTGATGAAGTTGAGGACAGTTACCGTCCAGTCAGGCTCTTCGATCAACACTGAGCGAAGCATGCCCACGACGCTGTTTGCCACCGGGTTGAGGCTCATGCTCTCATCGCGGATGGCCACCGTGGAAAACAACAGACAAAATTGTGGTCGTCGGTCATAACCGTCAGGCACTGAGCGCAACAGGTTCAAGACTCGCTCACAGGTACTGACTGCTGTGGATACGTCATTGTTCGGCAACTGCCGCAGGTCGAGATACACCCTGTCTACGCCATCGACATACTCGCTCCATATCCCGTCAAAATCCTGCGCTGCAATGACTTCCAAGGCTTCGCGCGATGACGAGCCAATGCCCATGAAGCGATTCAGCGCAACGCAGTGAAACTGGCCGAAGGTGTTTTCCAGGTAGTGGGTTTCAGCCTCGTTGATTGCCTCGTTCGGCGCGAGAAACAAAACCTTTTGTCCGGCAGTCGAGTGGCTGTTCATCCGTTCTACCGTCAACGACTGCCAGACCGTTTGATAGGTGTGTGCGGCCAGGGCGTGAGCCGGCTCAGACGTTTCAATCCAACAGCGAACGCGCTGGAAAGGATAATTCGGCAAACCCGCCAGTATCGGCGCCCGCTCTTGCGTGGCCGGCAGGTGAACATCGGCACCGGCCTGGAACAACTCACCCAGCACCGTCAGATACTGTCGATGATCCCTCTGCCCTCCCCTCGCCATGGGCAGCACGCTCGAGCGATCTCCGGCCTCGCTGAGCACCAGACCTGACAGCATGGCTTTCGGCCCAATCTCGACCAAGTGAGTGCAACCCAGGTCAAGTGCAGCGGAAACGCTCGCTCGGAAACTCACGGTTTCACGCAACTGACGACGCCAATAATGCGAGGTCGCCACCTCATCGCCGGCCAGTGTTCCCGTTACAGTGGAAATGAAAGGACGAACAGGTGGGCTCAGTTCGACGCTGTCCAGATAGGCTTCAAAGCGGTCCAGTAACGGGTCTAACAAAGAGGAGTGCCCGGGACGTGAAATCTTCAATCGCGTTGCGCTCACCCCGGCGGCGTCCGCATTTTTCAGGAGAAGCTCAACCGCTTCCAGCGTTCCGGATACCGCCGTGTTATTTACCGCGTTCAAAGCGGCAATCGACAGTACGCCTGGCGTTCTTTCGATCAATCTCGACGCGCACTCGTGATCTCCCCCAAGGACTACCATGGCCCCGATGTCTCCCAGCGAATCCAGCAATCGACTGCGCTGCACAAGCATCCGGAAACCCTGCTCAGCAGTGAACACACCCGCGATGCAGGCTGCCGCGTACTCACCCACGCTGTGCCCGAATAGTGCCACGGGGCCGATGCCACTACTCAGGAACAGGCGCGCCATCGCCACTTGCAGAGCAAATGTCACGGGCTGCGAGCGAGTAATATCCTGCTCGATTTTCCCGTTGATCAGGGGATCGAATAACAGTTTTGCGGCCGAGGCACCGAAGACGGCCTGGCAAACCGGGTCGAACACATCCAGCTCGGCTTTGAACAGCGCTTCATGGGTGTAGAGTTCTCGCCCCATGTCCCGATGTTCGCCACCTTGACCGGAAAACATCAGGCCAATCCGTGGCGCGGTCGTCGCCGCTGGCCGAGCGTCGAAGGTCAACTTGGCCAGTGCATCGATGGTTCCCCTGCGATGGTTGGCGATGACGTACGTGCGCTGCTCGAACAATGATCTGGAATGCAGAAGATTGGCTACAAATAGCGGAAAACTGTCGTCCGTTTGTGCTTCGAGAAACTCCCGATACCCGGCGCACAGCTGCTGCAGGCCGTCGCGCGTTCTGGCCGAGACGGGAATCAGGCATAACCGCTCGTGGTCGAGTGATGAATTGGCAACCTTCGGTGCCGGTGCCGTCTCCACAATCAAGTGCGAGTTATTGCCACCCAGGCCGAAACTGCTGACCCCGACAATGACATGAGGCGTCGTGATGACTACTTGTTGCCGGTTGACGGTAAAGGGGGTTTCCTCAATGTACAACTGCGGGTTGTACTGTTCGAAGTTGAGGGTCGGAGGAATCACCTTGTACCGAGCTATCAGGATTGCCTTGATCAGACCGGCCATCCCTGCCGCCCATCCCAGGTGCCCGATATTGCCTTTGACACTCCCCAAGTAACAGGTGTGTTCGCGGGCACGATCGGCAAAGGCATTGGCCAAGGCCTTGATTTCGATGGGGTCGCCAATGGGAGTCGCGGTGCCATGGGCCTCGACGTAGCTGATCTGATCAGGACTGACACCGGCGATATCGAGTGCCTCGCGAATGACCCGAGTCTGCCCGGCCACAGAAGGCGCCGACATGCCCGCTCGATGAGCACCATCGTTGTTGGTGGCGACCGAGCGAATCACCGCATGGATCTGATCTCCGTCGGCCAGAGCGTCACCGAGCCTCTTCAGTCCAACTACCGCTGCACCCGAACCGAAAATTGTTCCGCTGGCCTCAACGTCGAACGGACGACAATGCCCATCGGCGCTAAATGGCATGCCGGGCGCGAAATAGTAGGGGATTGATTGTGGAACAGAGACCGCGGCAGCACCAACCAGCGCCGCATCGCACTCCCTCAGCAATAGCGCCTGAATGGCGGCCTGAATACCGTACATCGACGTCGCGCAGGCGGCCTGAACGTTTACCGCAGGACCGCAACAGTTGAGCTTGTAAGCGATGCGACTGGCGAGGAACTCCTTGTCCGTAGCCATGAACTGCGCCAGAGCCTCGGAAGATTGATACAAGCCGCAGGCGCTATCGCGGGCACGCAGACCGTGAACATTGTTGATGAAGTAGGAACTGGGGCCGGCACCGCAGAACACGCCAACAGAACCGGTCTGCGCGTGCAACGATGCATCCTCAAGTACCTCCCACGCGCACTCGAGCAAGACCCTGTGCTGGGGATCCAGCAGCTGGGCCTCCTTGTAGCTGAACCCGAAAAAACCGTAATCGAAATCTTCTATATCCGGAAGCTCCGCGCGAGCCCGAATCTGCCCGCCCGCGTCGGTCTCGACATGAATGCTTTCAATACCGTTCAAAAGGTTTTGCCAGTATTGGTGGATCGATGTTGCCCCCGGAAAACGGCAAGACATACCGACAATCGCAATGCCACTTTCATCCGATGGTCCTTGATACTCCTCATGATCGTGCATGTCAGCCTCCCTTTTTTTCCTGAAAACGTTGGATGGTGGCCAATCTCTGTTTTCTGCAGCTGGCGGGCGCAACCGCCGGGGTAGCCTGTTGCGTCGTATTCAGCAAGCACTGGTAATAGGCACACAACAGCCTGGGCGTCGGGTACTCGAACAGATCCGTCTGGCGAAAGTCATGAGCCAGCACGTAACGCAGTTCGGCCAATAGGGAGATCAGAGTGATGGAGTTCGCACCGACGTCCATGAAGTTATCGGTGACACCGAGCCGGTCCAGACCAAAACAGGACGCCGCCAGCTCGCATACCGTCGTTTCAAGCTCACCATGCGGCTCAACATAGTTCGTTGAAATGTGCGATCGCAGCCCACCGATTTGAGGCAGTTTTTGCATATCGACCTTGCCGTTTTGCGTCAAAGGAATGGCCGAAATCTTTTTGTAGAAGGACGGCAGCATGTAATCAGGCAGTCTTGCCGCCAGATGCGTATGCAGTCTCATACTGAGATCTTGATCACGCTCCAGCGTCGTGAAGTACAGGACCAGCGTCGTAGTCCGGTCGGACTGTCGGGCCACGACGAGACAATCGTCGACCAGCTCGGAATTAGCGACGACGGTCTCGATTTCTTTCAACTCGACCCGGTAGCCGCGAACCTTGTACTGCCGGTCACGCCGCCCCTTGTACTCGAACAACGCCTGTTCATTCAGGACACAGATGTCGCCAGTGTTGTACATCCGCTCGTGTGTCTGGGGATGCGTCACAAACTTCTCCGCCGTTTGCGTGGACATACCGTAGTAACCCAGCGCCAGCGAGCGGCCGGCGATATAGAGCTGTCCGGTGTTGCCCGGTAGGACTGGCAGCAACTGGTCATCGAGCAGGTAAGCGATGCTGGCCTGGGTGACCTGGCCGATGGGAGGTAAATCCGGCCAGTCTTCTGGATCGCCACCGAGCCGATGCTCCATCACCACATGCGTTTCGGCCGGACCATAGTGATTGATCAGTTGGCATTGAGGATGAGCCTTGAACCATTGCCTGACGACAGGGCTGATTTTCAACTGCTCACCGGCGCAGATCACTTCCTGCAGATCCGCCAACACTTTCGAGTCGTGAAGATTGAACGTGACGAAAGGGATCAGCATTGAGGTCGGCAGAAACAGGCGCGTGACGGCCGCAGAAACCATCTCTCGAGTCAGCTCATGAAGATCTTTCTTTTTCTCGTCGGTGATGACCAACAGACGACCCCCTTGGCACAACGAGCTGTAGATCTCCTGAAATGAGACATCAAACCCTTGGGCCGCGTACAACAATGTGGTGCCAGCCTGACCTGGCGCTGCCACCATCCAGTCAATCAGGATGCTCAGCGATCGATACGGCACCATGACCGGTTTGGGCTGCCCGGTAGTCCCGGAAGTAAAAACCACGTAAGCCGGCACTTCATCCAGTATCTCGGGCGTAATCTCGACACTGCCAGTACCTACCGACGGCGCGGTGAGTTCATCAATTCGCAGCGAGCGCGTCCGCTTGTCTAGCATCACCGTCAACTCGACGTTTTCCTGCTCATTCAGCAGACATAACGACAAGTCGATTGAAGTGATCATTTGCTTTAATCGCTCAACCGGGTAACTCCTGTCCAGTGGTACGACCGTTCGCCCTAATAAGTGAATGGCCAGTATCGAGACGATGTAATCGATACTTTTCTCCATCAACACACCGATAACCGGGCCCGAACTTTTCAAAGCGATAACCTCTGCCAAGCGCTGCGCCTGATCATATAACTCGCCGTATGATAGCTTCGACGACACATCAACAACGGCTGGAGTTTCGGGGAGCGCAACAGCGAGATCGACAAATTTTTGAATAAACAACATTCGCTCACCCCTCCCGATTACTACCGACTCGAATGGCAAAGTTACCCAAAAGCTCCTTATTCTCGAACATGATCTGATGGGCTTCCGGCAAATCTTCAAAATCAAAAATTCTAGTTAAACAAGGTTTTACCAACCCCTCACAAACTAACTTATTGAATGCTCTGCATTGAGCCAGATTGGCAAAATGAGATCCCTGAAATCTTTTTTGTCGCATCCACTGGTAGCGAATATCGAAGGTGCCCTTGTACCCACTGGTGCCAGCACAAATAACAACCATTCCACCAGGTGCGCACACAAATGAGGATGTCGGAAATGTATCTTCGCCAGGATGCTCAATGACAATACTGGGGCTTTTCTTATCTCCTACCAAACGCCAGATTTCATGCTGAAAGCGCCTGGCCTCACTCAGCCAAAGGGCATATCCAACCGGATTCTCTATATCTTCGAGTACGCCCCAATGTTCATACTCCTGACGATTAATCGTGCCTTTGGCACCAATCTGTCGACAGTAATCCGCTTTTTCGGCGCTGCTCACTACGGCAATTGGGATGGCTCCCGCGGCGTTGACCAACTGAATAGCCATCGACCCCATTCCCCCGCTGCCCCCCCATATAAGGACCACATCACCCGGTTTAACCGTATGAGGGGCAAAACCATGCAGCATGCGATAGGCCGTCGCCCCGCAGAGCATGTAGGACGCCGCCTGCTCCCAGCTTAAGTGCAAGGGCTTGGGCAGAATCGCCTGCCGCTTGACCCGGGTGTACTCCGCGAAGGCTCCAAAGTTGATTTCGTAACCCCATATTTTTGCCGACTTATCCATGATCTCATCGGACACTGCGTCGCAATCCCACCAACCGCAGTGCAGAACCACTTCATCACCGATAGCAATGTCGCCCACGTCCTTGCCTACCGCAACAACGATTCCGGAAGCATCGGATCCGGCAATATGAAAGTCATGTTTCTCACCACGAGACCTTTGAAGATCAATGACATCGAGTGGATATCCTCGTGCAGCCCAAACACCATTGTGATTGACACCAGCAGCCATGACCTTGACTAAGCACTCATCGGATTGAAAGCAAGGCACGGGTACCGACTCAAGAGCAAATGCGCTCAAAGGTTGGCCATACCTTTTCGATCTAATAGTTTGCGCCAACATAATCTCAGGAACATTGAGATTTGTCGGATCAAGCATCACGCCTACTTTGTTCATATCTTGAGCACCCTTGAATTTTTGGTTATTTAATTAGAAATCCTTCCTCTACATACTTCACTACCAGCCACAGCGAACAGCAGGTCATTCACTCAGAAAAAAACGACGAAGTAGACCTACAGATCAACTAATTACAGATCGCCAGCAAACCAAAACTAGTACAATTAAAAATTCACGCAAAGAAAGCACCTGAATTTCAGAGGTTACTTACAACAGATGAACTACCATTCCCAATTTAACCTCAGAAATTTCCCAAAACAGCGTAGCCTTTTTCCTACGGTCAAAAAAAAAAAAATCAACTTATTTGCGATTTGCAAGACTCGGCATTAACCGAAACACTACGAGCAAAACATTTCTTCTTGTTATGAAAAGTACGCAATTCGGAGGAAAGCTCTCCAAGTCGCATCACCTGCGACTCAAAATTTTTGGTAAAAAACCCGCAACCTTCGCGGCGGGGCTTTGGGTGTTAGCGCTTGGAGCTTGCCCACTCGCCACAAATATTTTCAGATCTTCCGCCTCAAGCAGAATCTGGATTTGAGCCTGCGCTACCAGCCGCTGAAACCGCCTGTCGATCTTATGCCTTGAGCAAGATATAACCCGCCACTACCACGCAAATGCTGGCGAATCCCAGTTGCAACCCTCGGGCCGGCACGTGGGAAGACATCCGTCGGCCAATCAGCATCCCGACAATGCTCGCGACGATGAACTCGGCGCCGGTGGCGTTGATGGACACTCCCATATGGAGCGCGCCGATGACACCTGTCAACGAGATCAGGCTGATCACCATCAGGGACGTCGCCACAATCCCGCGCATCTGCACATCGGTCAGTTGCTTGAACGCCGGGACGATCAGGAACCCGCCGCCGACCCCGAGCAACCCGGAAACCACACCGGTCACCGCGCCGAGTGCGGCCAGGGTCGCGGTGCATTTGGCGGTCCAGGAAAAGCGTCCGGTCTGTTGATCGAGCATGCAGTTTTTCTGGCCCCAGTTGGCGTGCCCGTGGTCGCTCGGGCCTTCGTCCTGGCGCTCGCGGCGCAGCATCCGCCAGGCCACCATGACCATCAGCAGGCTGAACAGAATC
>LNAP01019637.1_pt1 | contig 15491 bp, 14 predicted proteins | sample 602601 | NCBI WGS metagenome assembly LNAP01 (sample SAMN02440304, study PRJNA202911) | soil metagenome | biome: Subtropical and temperate rainforests or woodlands; isolation source: soil samples (1 kg each in a 20% v/v slurry with milli Q water) were... ...
GAACAATGGCACCGGCCGTCGCAAGTCCAGCGTCGCCCGCGTGTTTCTGAAAAAAGGCTCCGGCAAGATCACGGTGAACGGCAAGGACATCCAGTCCTATTTCGGCCGCGAAACCTCGATCATGATTGCCAAGCAACCCCTCATGTTGACCAACCACGCCGAAACCTTCGACGTGATGATCAACGTGCACGGTGGTGGTGAATCCGGCCAGGCCGGCGCCGCCCGCCACGGCATCACCCGCGCCCTGATCGACTACGACGCGACGCTCAAGCCCGTCCTGAGCCAGGCCGGCTTCGTGACGCGTGACGCCCGCGAAGTGGAGCGTAAGAAGGTCGGTCTGCACTCTGCACGCCGCGCCAAGCAGTTCTCGAAGCGTTAATCCGCTTTTCCTGCTGCCAGCAAAGCCGCACTGGGTTCGCCTGGAGCGGCTTTGTTGTTTTGGGCGGGCGGAGACGGCCCTTGGTGATGCCGTGCGTCATGCTGTGTGAAGTGGGCAATGCCCCTATCGCCCTTGCGTCCAATGCGCCGGGTGGCGCAATGGCCGAGCGTTTTACCTTACTATTGCATCCAAATATTGAACCTCGGAGTCTCCCCATGAGCGCAGTTGCCGAAAACATCCAGACCGAAATGCCCACCCCCATCGTGTTCACCGACAGCGCGGCGGCCAAGGTGGCGGATCTGATCGCTGAAGAGGGCAATCCCGACTTGAAGCTGCGCGTTTTCGTGCAGGGTGGCGGTTGCTCGGGCTTCCAGTACGGCTTCACCTTTGACGAAATCACCAACGAAGACGACACCACCATGACCAAGAATGGTGTTTCGCTGCTGATTGACGCCATGAGCTACCAGTACCTGCTGGGCGCCGAGATCGACTACAAGGAAGACCTGCAAGGCGCCCAGTTCGTGATCAAGAACCCGAACGCCACCAGCACCTGCGGCTGCGGTTCCAGCTTCTCGGCCTGATCTGCCAGTCGGTTTCCTCTCTTCTTCTCTTCTTTCTCAGGCCGGGTAGACGGCCCCCAGAACACGGGCGCCTTGGGCGCCCGTGACGCTTTGGCGGCTGCCAGTTTGCCCCCGTACCGTCTGGCGAGCCAGCCAGGCAAAGGCGGCGGCCTCCACTTGCAGCGCGGGCAGGCCCAGGGCATCGGTCGGCAGCACCGATGCGCCCGGGAGCAAGGCCTGCAGGCGCTGCATCAGGTGCGTATTCAAGGCGCCGCCACCGCACACGGCGAGTAGCTTGCTATTTTCTCCATAGCTTGATGCGCTTGTTGCACAAGCGCTGGCGGTCAATTCGGTCAATGTGGCTTGCACATCCACGGGCCGGGCTCCGGCGTGTGCCGCGAGCGCGCCCGCCAGCCAGGCCGGGTTGAACAGATCGCGCCCGGTGCTTTTGGGTGGTGGCTGGCGCAGAAAGGGTTCTTGCAGCAGTTTGGCCAGCAGGTCGGGCAGCACCCGGCCCTGGGTGGCCCAGGTACCATGGTTGTCAAACGCCTGGCCGGTGTGCAACTGGCACCAGTAATCCATGAGTGCATTGCCGGGGCCGCAATCAAACCCCTGCACGTTGCCATCGGCGCCCAGCACGCTGAGGTTGGAGATGCCGCCGATATTGAGCACCAGCACCGTCTCGTCCGTACGGCCAAACACCCCTTGGTGGAAGGCTGGCACCAGCGGGGCGCCCTGGCCGCCCGCAGCCACATCGCGGCTGCGGAAATCGGCCACCACGGCGATGCCTGTGCGCTCGGCCAGCAGGGAGGGGTTGTTCAGCTGCAGGGTGTAGCCCGTGCCGTCGAACTCCTGGGGGCGGTGGCGCACGGTTTGCCCATGGGCGCCAATGGCGCGCACGGCGCTGGCGCAGGTGCCCGTGCGCTCCAGCAGGCGGTGCACAACGTCGGCATAGGCCCGCGCCAGCGCATTGCCCGCAAGGGCCGCGCGGTGCAGTTCGTTGGGGCCAGGGGTGTTGAGGGCGAGCAGTTCTGCTCTTAAATCAGGAGCTAGCGGCGCTGACACATGGCCCACAACGGCCATTTTTTCTTGCGAAAAATCGGCCAGAACGCCATCGATGCCGTCGAGCGAGGTGCCCGACATGAGGCCGATGTACAAGCCGGGTATCTCCTGCAACTGCACCAGAACGGCGTGCCGGCTGCGGCTTATTCCGCGCTGGCCTGCTGCACCAGGGCGGCGGCAGACAATTGCACGCGCATGAGGCCGGCCAGTCGGTCGAAGGCGGGCCGCGCTGCCTTGGACACCGGGGCGGCGGATTCGCTTTGCTGGGCGATGGTCTGGGGGTCTTGCTGCTGTCCGTTCACGCGGAATTCGAAATGCAGGTGTGGCCCTGTGGCCCAGCCCGTGGCGCCCACGGCGCCGATGGTCTGGCCCTGCTCGACGGTCTGGCCCTTTTCCACATCCATGCGGCTCAGGTGTGCGTACACGGTTTCATGCTGGTTGCGGTGCCTCACGAAGACCACGTTGCCAAAGCCGTTCTGCACACCGGCAAACTCGACCACTCCGTCGCCCACTGCGCGCACGGTCGTACCCGTGGGGGCGGCATAGTCGGTGCCCAGATGGGCGCGCCACTTTTGCAAAATGGGGTGAAAACGCATCTTGAAGCCGCTGGAAACGCGCGAGAACTCCACCGGCGAGGTCAGGTAGGCGCGGCGCAGGCTTTCGCCGTCGAGGGTGTAGTAGGCCCCCTTGGCGGCGCCAGGGTCCTGGAACCATATCGCCTGATGGGTCTTGCCGTTGTTCTGGAACTCGGCGCTCAGCACGCGGCCGCTGCGCAGGGGCTCGCCGTCGGCTTCCAGGGTTTCGTAAACCACCGAAAAGCGGTCGCCCTTGCGCAGGGAGCGGTGAAAGTCGATGTTGCCCGAGAACACCTCGGCCAGCTGCACGGCCACAGAGTCGGGGATGTTGGCAGCATCGGCGGCGTCAAAGAGCGAGCTGCGGATCACACCGCCCGCCAGGCGGCTGCCGGTGGTGAGGGGGGCGGACTCGATGCGCGAGGTGAACATTTCGCCCGTGCGTTCCACCACAAGGCGGCTGAAATTGCTGCTGTCGTCCTGGGCCCAGCGGGCCGTCAAGCGCAGCAGGCGGTGGTCGTCGGTGGTCTCGGCTGAGACCGAGCGTCCGGCGCGGCCCAGCAGGTTTTGGCGAATCTGTGCGTCTTGGCGCAGGAAGGCGGCGGCTGCCGGATCGGCCACGCCCATGCGCTGCAGCAAGGATTCGGCAGTGTCGCTGCTACGGGTCTGCTCCGAGCGGTACAGCGAGAAGCCGGGCGATTCCAGAGCCTCCAGCACCGGGTTGGCCGCCAGCGACTCGACGGCGTAAGTGATCTCGCTGACCGGAAGATCCGATGGATCGGGGGCCAGCGAGGCCACGGCAAAAGCGCCACCGCCGCCGGTCAGCAGCAGGGCCGCCACGGCGGCGGTGATACGTTTCGGGTGTGTCTGGACACTGTGAGTCAGCCGGGCAATCAATGCCATGCTGGCGGTGGTGAAGCCGTTAATCAAAGGTCTGTCCCCATGGTTGATGGTGCGACCGGCAGTTCTTCCCATGGCAAAGCGAGGGGGGCCGGGGGCACAAGCTGTCAGTTTGCAGGCTTTCGACAGGGCTACCAGGGTGTCGAAACGGCGAGACCACTAGAATCCGCCCACTGCAATGTGGGCTGAAGTATAGCGGGACATCCCAGAAAACCCTTATGAATCAATCTCTTGTTACAAAAAACCCGGTATCCGATGGTGTAAGGCAGGCCCTCGAAACCTCGTTGCGCGGCGTGGAAGAACTGCTGCCGCAGGATGAGTGGATCAAGAAACTGGCCCGATCCGAAGCCACAGGCCAACCCCTGCGCATCAAGCTGGGGCTGGATCCCACGGCGCCAGACATTCACATCGGCCACACGGTGGTGCTCAACAAGATGCGCCAGTTGCAAGATCTGGGCCACCAGGTCATCTTTTTGATCGGCGACTTCACCAGCCTGATCGGCGACCCTTCGGGCCGCAACAGCACGCGACCGCCGCTCACGCCCGAGCAGATCAAGCTGAACGCCGAAACCTACTACCGCCAGGCCAGCCTGGTGCTGGACCCGGCGCGCACCGAGATTCGCTACAACAGCGAGTGGTGCGAGCCGCTGGGCGCCACCGGCATGATCCAGCTGGCCGCAAAGTTCACCGTGGCGCGCATGATGGAGCGCAACGATTTTCACGACCGTTTCAAGGCGGGCAACCCCATTGCGGTGCACGAGTTTCTCTACCCGCTGATGCAGGGCTACGACTCGGTGGCGCTCAAGAGCGATCTGGAGCTCGGCGGCACCGACCAGAAGTTCAACCTGCTCATGGGCCGCCACCTGCAGCAGGAATACGGTCAGGAGCCGCAGTGCATTTTGACCATGCCGCTGCTCGAAGGCCTGGACGGCGTCGAGAAGATGTCCAAGTCCAAGAACAACTACATCGGCATCAGCGAAGACGCCAACACCATGTTCGCCAAGGTGCTGAGCATTTCCGACACGCTGATGTGGCGCTGGTACACGCTGCTGTCGTTCCAGTCGCTCGCGCAGATCGAGGCCCTGAAGGCCGAGGTGGCGGGCGGGCGCAACCCCAAGGACGCCAAGGTGGCGCTGGCCAAGGAAATCACCGCGCGCTTTCACAGCGCGGCGGCGGCCGACGCGGCCGAGCAGGATTTCATTAACCGCAGCAAGGGTGGCGTGCCCGACGAGATTCCCGAGGTGGCCTTGTCGGGCGCGCCGCTGGGCATTGGCGCTGTTCTGAAGCAGGCCAACCTGGCGCCTTCGACCAGCGAGGCCCATCGCCTGATCGACGGCGGCGGCGTGCGGGTGGATGGCGGCGTGGTCAGCGATCGTGGTCTCAAGCTTGATGCCGGCACCTACGTGGTGCAGGTGGGCAAGCGCAAGTTTGCCCGTGTGACTTTGGCCTGATTTTTTGATCAAAATGGCCGCTAGTGCTTGATAAATAAGCGCTGGCAGCTATCAAAATAAAAGCGCTGAACCCCGCTGGATCAGCGCTTTTTTGTTGTCAGAGGCTGAGAGTTTTTCGGCCGTGCCCGAAAGGCGCGTCAAAACGCGCCGGGTCTAGGCGCAAAACACAGCCATAGCTCGGGCTATGGCGAGTATTTGCAACGACGAACCGGTGTGTTTTGGCGTGCAAGGCGGGCATGGATAAAAGACTCTCAGCCTCTCAGTCCAGGTTGTCGTTCAAGTCCGGGTCCGGCACATCGCCAATCGCCTCGCGCGTGGCCTGCGCCTGGAGCTCCAGCCAGGCGCAGAACGCCTTGATCTCGGGCCCCATGAGCCAGTAGGCCAGCGGCGAATCGATGCGGTGGCCGGGCAGCACCTCCACCAGGTCGCCAGAGGCCAGCGCATCGGCAATCAGCGGCATGCGCGCCAGCGCCAGGCCCTGGCCTGCCAGCGCGGCCTGCACGATCTGCTGCGCATAGTTGAAGTAAAGCCAGCGCTCGGGCTGCAGCTTGGCCAGGTCGCGCCCCTCCAGCCAGCGGCGCCAGCTGAGCCATTCCAGGTGCTGGCTGCGGTGCGCGTCGCCCGCCTCGATCAGGGTGAACTGGGCCACGTCGGCGGGCGTGCGCAGGGGTTTGCCGCTTTTGAGCAGCCAGGGGCTGGCCACCACCGCCAGCTGCTCGCCAAACAGGCGCTGCCCGCCCTGCGTTCCGGGGCCGGGCAGGCTGTAGCGCAGGGCCAGGTCCACGTCTGAGGTTTCCAGATCGACCTGCACGTCGCTCGCATCGATGCGGATGTCGATGCCCGGGTTGTCGCGCTGAAACTCTTCCATGCGCGGAATCAGCCACATCGACGCAAAGCTGGCCCAGGTGGTGACGGCCACGCTGCGGCGTCCGGCCGTCTGGCGCACCAGGCGCACGGCGGCGTCCATGCGTTCGAGCGCCGGGCCCACGGCGCGCTGCAGCTGCGCGCCCGCGCCGGTCAGTTCCACCGCCCGCGTGTGGCGCAGGAACAGCGCCACGCCCACTTCGTCTTCCAGCGCCTGGATCTGGCGGCTGACAGCGGATTGCGTCAGCGCCAGCTCATCGGCTGCCGCGCGAAAGTTCAGGTGCCGCGCCACGGCCAGAAAGGCGCGCCAGTGGCCGGTGGCCACGGGGCGGGTGCGCAGCACGGCGGGGGCGTATTCGGCAGCAGGCATGGGGTGGGTTATTAATGCGTGGATGGAATGAATAGCGTAGCGCGTTTTCATTGGACTGTGTGCATGGGGCGGCGCACCATTCGGTCTCTTCAATACACATTGCTCGTGCCAAGGAGGCTGCCATGTCATCCCATCATGTTCTGAAATTGCAACAATCCGTTCAGGCCAGCCTGGCGGGCTGCGCGGCGGCCGGTGGCTGGAAACTGGCCGCTGGCCAGGCCGTTTCGCTGCGCACAAACACACCCGGCGTGCTGGAGATTGCCCGGGGCCGCGTGTGGCTCACCCTGGGCGGGTCGTTCAACCATCTGCCTGGTGCCGCGGTCGATCATGTGCTGCACGCGGGCGAGCGCCTCGCCATCGCGCCGGGCCAGCAGGTGGTGATGGAGGCGTGGAACCCATCCGGCGGCGGCGATGCTGTGGCATTTCGCTGGGAGGCCGGGACGGCACCGGCCAAGGCACCGGCTGCCAGCGCGGTCGCCCGCGACTGGGAAAATGGCGTGGTGCAACCACTGCGCGACCTGGTGCACGCCCTGGCCCAGGGCAGGCGGGCCATGGGCGCAGCAGTGGTGAATGTGGCGGGCGCGGGCGGGCGGTGTGCCGCTGGCCTGGCGCGGTTTGTGGGGCGTTGGATCACCCACCAGCGCCAGCGGACAACCTGCTCTGTGCTGCCGTGAACCATCCTTTGAACTTAGCGCACCAGCTCGCCGCGCACGGTATCAAACGCGGCCAGCGCTGCGTCTCCGTCCAGGGTCTCCATGCGGGCCAAGGCGTCCACGTCTTCCACCGTGCTGAAGGCCAGGCTGAGCCCCGCCAGCGGGCCGTGGTGCAGCACCTCGACGTTGATGTGGCGCGGGTCGTTGCGAATGCGTTCAATGAGTTTGAGTACGGTCTTTTGCGGGCCTTCCAGCTGCTGGCAAAAGCGCTGGCCGTCAAAGATCAGCAGCCCGGTGATGTTGTGTTGTGCATTGGCCAGGCGCGCGCGCCCGGCGATCTGTGCCACCACGCTCAGCGGTTGCGTGGGGGCGAGGGTGCTCACATAGAGAACCTCGTAGAGGGCGGAGCAGGGTTTCATAAGTGCGGCCCAATGTAGGGGGGGCCGACCCACCGCGCAATGTCAAAAGACATAGATGTAACCATCGATTGATCGACCGATCGCACCTCGGTGCCGCGCCTGCGGGTGGGCGCTGTTGCACGATCGGCGTGGGGGCTGCTCATCCCTAGAATCGGCACACCATGAATGCATCTCTGCCGTCCCACGCATGCCCTCCCTCGTGCCAGCAATGCCGCTTGCGCAAAACGGGCGCGTTCACGGCGGTCAAGCCCGAGGTGCTGGATTTCATTGAGGGGTTTCGCACCGATAGTGTGGCGGTGGCTGCCGGCGGTGCACTGGTGCGCGAGAACCAGACCAATGCCAAGCTGTTCACGCTGTATTCGGGCTGGGCGTTTCGTTACAAGACGCTGAGCGACGGGCGCCGCCAGATTCTCAATTTCTTGCTGCCCGGTGACCTGGTGGGGCTGCAGCAGGAGTTTGGCGATGTGTCCGCCCATGGCATCGAGGCGCTGACCGACTGCTCGCTGTGCGTGTTCCAGAACGACAGCCTGTGGGCGCTGTTTCGTGAGCACCCGCGCCTGGGTTACGACATCACCTGGCTGTCGGCCCATGAAGAAGGCCATGTGGACGACAACCTGCTGACCGCTGGGCGCCGCAACGCCACCGAGCGCGTGGCCATGCTGCTCATGCACCTGTACCGGCGGCTCGACCGCATCGGGCTGGTGGAAGATGGCTCGGTGGCGTTTCCGCTCAACCAGCAGCACATTGCCGACGCGCTGGGGCTGTCGCTGGTGCACACCAACAAGACGCTGCGGCGCCTGTCGCTGCTGGGCCTGCACGAGCTGAAGAACGGGCGGCTGCGCCTGCTCAACACCCGCGCGCTGGCGCGCATTGCCGAGTATTACGACACGCCGCCGCGGCTGATGCCGCTGCTGTAGGGGTTGCCTGTTGCGGCAAAAATGTGATCAAAATCGCCTCCGGCGCTTGCCAGATAAGCGCTGGCAGCTATTTTTTAAGTAGCGTTTGATGCCCGGTATGCCGCAACCGATAATCCACGCCATGCCCGCGCACCGGGCTTGCGTTGCGCACACCAACATTTCTTTTCCATGACCTCACTCGACATCCTCATCATGGCGGCCGGCAAGGGCACGCGCATGAAAAGCCGTATCCCCAAAGTGCTGCAGCGCCTGGCCGGGCGATGTGCTCGATCAGGCGGCCCACCTGCAGGCGCGCAGCGCCATCGTCATCACGGGCCACGGTGCTACAGAAGTGGAAGCGGCTACCGCAGGCGCAGCAAGCGCTACAGGCCAATTTGATCTGAAGTTTGTGCGCCAGGAGCCCCAGCTGGGCACCGGCCACGCAGTGCAGCAGGCCGTGCCCCACCTGCGTGATGACGGCACGGTGGTGGTGCTGTCGGGCGATGTGCCGCTGACCCAGGCCGACACCCTGCGCGCCCTGGTGGCCGCCAGCGAAGGTGGCAAGCTGGCCCTGCTGACGGTGACCCTGCCCGACCCCACCGGCTACGGCCGCATCGTGCGCAATGCCGATGGCGCCGTGCAAGGCATCGTCGAGCATAAAGATGCAACGGACGCCCAGCGCGCCATCACCGAGGTCTATAGCGGCATCATGGCCGTGCCCGCGCGGTTACTCACGCCCTGGCTGGCGCGGCTGAAGAACGACAACGCCCAGGGCGAGTACTACCTCACCGACATCGTCGCCATGGCCGTGGCCGACGGCGTTCCCGTGGCGGCCCACCGCATCACCGATGCGCTGCAGGTGGCCGGCGTGAACAGCCCGCTGCAACTGGCCGAGCTGGAGCGTGCCCACCAACTGCGCACCGCGCGCAGCCTGATGGAGCAGGGCGTGCGCCTGGCCGACCCGGCGCGCTTCGATCTGCGCGACGATGCCCGCACCGGCGTGCGCGGCGAGCTGGTGTGCGGGCAGGACGTGGAGATCGACGTGAACTGTGTCTTCACCGGCCGTGTGGAGCTGGGCGAGGGCGTGGCCATCGGCGCGAACTGCTGCATTGCCAATGCGCGCATCGCGGCAGGCGCCGTGATCCACCCCTTCACCCACATCGACGGCGAAAAGCTGGGCGCCACCGTGGGCGAGGGCGCGCTGGTCGGCCCCTTTGCCCGCCTGCGCCCGGGCGCGCAACTGGGCCGCGAGGTGCACATCGGCAACTTCGTGGAAGTGAAGAACTCCACGCTGGCCGATGGCGCCAAAGCCAACCATCTGGCCTACCTGGGCGACGCCACCGTGGGCGAGCGCGTGAACTACGGCGCCGGCAGCATCACCGCCAATTACGACGGTGCCAACAAGCACCGCACCGTGATCGAGGCCGACGTGCACATCGGCAGCAACTGTGTGCTGGTGGCGCCGGTGACCATTGGCGCGGGCGCCACGGTGGGCGGTGGCAGCACCATCACCAAGGATGTGCCTGCGGGGGCGCTGGGCGTGGCGCGGGGCAAGCAGATCACCAAGGAATGCTGGCAGCGCCCCGCCAAGTTGCCCAAGGCATGAAGCAGGCATGACGCAGCCCGCCAGCCCCGCCGAGGTCGCGCAACTGCGCGCCGAGCTGGCCCGCAGCCAGCAGCAGGTGGCCGACATGGCCGCTGCACAAGAGGAGTTCTTGCGCGCCGTCTCGCACGACCTGCGCGCGCCGCTGCGGCATGTCACCTCGTACGGCACGCTGGTGCGCGAGGTGCTGGGCGACCTGCCGCCCGAGGTGGCGCAGGGCGCCGAGGTGCAGGAGGCGCTGGGTTTTCTGGCCACCATGGACCAGTCCGCCCGGCGCATGGGGCTCATGATCGACGGCCTGCTGGCCCTGGTGCGCGCCAGCCGTGCGCCGCTGCACCCGCAACCCGTGCCGCTGGCAGATGCCATCGCCCGTGCGCGCGCGGCGCTGCCCCCCGATGGCGCGGGCCGCGCCGTGGAATGGCGCGTGGCCGCACAGTTGCCCACGCTGCAGGCCGACCCGGCGCTGCTGCAGGTGCTGCTGGTGCAGTTGCTGGGCAATGCCCTCAAGTTCACGCGCCCTGTGTCTCAGCCCTGCATCTGCGTGCAGGCCGATGCCGCGCCCGCAGGCCAGGTGGCCTTCACGGTGCAGGACAACGGCGTGGGGTTTGACCCCGCGCGTGCGGGCTCACTCTTCGGTGTGTTCCAGCGCCTGCACCGGGAAACCGAATTTGACGGCGTGGGCACCGGGCTGGCCCTGTGCCGCGCCATTGCGCAACGCCACGGCGCGCACATCAGCGCCACGGCGGTGCCGGGCGGCGGCTGCACGGTGCGGGTGGAGTGGCCGCAGGTGCCGGCTGCCTGATTTCTCCAGCCGCTGGTGCGTGCACCGGTAGCCGCCGGGAGTGTTTGCCGAATTCCTGGGCGGAGTGCCGGCGCCGGATTCGCGGGGTTGACCGGCGGCTGAACCGCAGGTGCCTACATCAGCGGCGCCTGCACCCCAGGCACCAGTGTCGGCATGGCACCGGCCGACACCCGGTTGCGCCCCGCTGCCTTGGCCTGGTAAAGCGCGGCGTCGGCGGCATTGGTCCAGGCGCGCAGGCCGTCGTGGCGGTGGTCGGCCGCTGCCACGCCCAGGCTGCTGCTGAAGCGCAGGGTGGGCAGGTCGTGCAGCTGCAGGGCCTGCACCTGTTCGCGGATGCGCTGGGCCACCACCATGGCATCGTCCAGGCGCATGCCGCGCAGCACGATGGCAAATTCGTCGCCGCCGTAGCGGCCTGCGCAGTCGGTGGCGCGCACGTTGCTCAGCACGATGCGCGCCAGCGCGCGCAGCACTTCGTCGCCCACGGTGTGGCCATGTTGGTCGTTGATCTGCTTGAAATGGTCAATGTCCAGCATCACCAGGCAGGCGGGCTCGCCGGTGGCGTGGTGGCGGCGCAGCGTGGCTTCGGCCTGCTCCTGCCAGTGGCCGCGGCCACACAGGCCGGTGAGGGCGTCGATGCGCCCTAGCGCGTCGAGCTGCTGGTTTTGCTGCGACACCTTGCGGATCAGGCGGTAGCTCACCACGCTGACCGACAGCGTGTGCAGCGCCATCACGGGCAGGCACGCAATGATCACCGGCATGGATGTCTCTGGCGCCCAGTGCAAGCCGGTCAAGGCCGCACTGGCCGCCGCCGCGCCCGCCATACCGGGCAGCGAGCGCGCCCACAGGCCGCGGATGCCGGTGGTGATCTTGTCCACCATGGTCAGGGTGAGCAGCAACACGCTGGGCAGCAAATTGAAGTGCATCAGCGGCACCAGAGACGCCACCAGTGCTGAATCGGCCAGCAGGTTGCGAATTTCTGCGCGGTAGGGGTCGGCACTGCGGCGGCTTAACTGGTAGGCCACATGGGGCCAGACCAAGGCGATCAGCGCCAGGTAAAGCCAGCCCGGCAGGCTGGCCTGGCGTTCCCACAGCACCACGCCCACCACCACGCTGCCGAGCCCCATGCCCAGCACGCGCAGGGGGTAGACCCGGCGATGGAGTTGGCGTTTGGCATCGGACATGGTGGAGCGGTCAGGGGTTGCCGCCACTTTGGCGCGGCGTGTTGGGCGCAACAGGGGCGGGAATTCGTTACGAAAGCCTACATGAACGGCACCGCCAGCGCCAGCCATCAATGTCCATGGCATGTCATCCCGGCATGGGGCCGTGGCCCGTTGCGGCTTCCAGGTGTTGCAGGCGCTGGCGCAGTTGTGCCACTTCTTCGATCAGGTCAGCCGTGAGGGCGGCGAGCTCGGGGTCGGCGTCGAAGGTGGTTTCCAGCTGGGCCAGCCGGCGCGCGCGCACCACGGTGGCGCTGGCAAAGCGCCAGTGGCCGCCCAGGCTGTCGGCCTGCAGCAGGCCGGCCTCCAGCCGCGCGCTGACCCAGTTCGGCGCCACATGGCAGATGCGGGCCAGGTCCTCCAGCGAAAACAGCGCGGTGTCGTCCAGCAGTTCGCCCGGCTGCACGGTGGGGGTGTGGTGGGCAGTTGTCATGGTCAGGCTCCCGGGGTGGCGCGCGGGTCGAAGCGGGGAAAGGCCTTGGCCAGCGCGGTGTAGGCGGCGCGTTCGGCATCGCTGTGGGCCGGGGGCAGGGCGACGGTCAGTTCCAGGTACAGATCCCCGGGCGTGACGGCCGGAATGCCCCGGCCCTTCAGGCGCAGCTTGCGCGCGGATTTCCAGTGCGCGGGCACGGTTACCTCCAGGGCGCCGGCGGGGGTTTGCACTTCGATGGCGGCGCCCAGTTCGGCCTCCCAGGGGGCCACGGCCACGGGCTGGTAAACATCGCGGTCGATGGCGCGCCAGCGGGGGTCGGGTTTGAATTGCACCTCCAGAAACAGGTCGCCCGCAGGCGCCCCGCCCATGCCGGGGCTGCCCTGGCCCGTCAGGCGGATAAGCTGGCCTTCGCGCACGCCCTTGGGTATCTTGACCTGCAGGTCGTGCACCATGCGGCCCGCCTCGTCGAGCCGCGCGCCGCGCAGCGTCAGGCTGCGTTCGGCGCCCTGGTAGGCGTCCAGCAAGTCGAGCTCGATCTTGGCGTGGTGGTCGCTGCCGCGCGATGGCGGCGGTGCGCCTGCCCATTCGGCATCCCGTGGTGCTTCATGGTGTTGTGGGCCCCGGCCACGCTGCGCACGCGCGTGGCGGCCAAAGAGTTGCTCGAAAAAATCGCTGAATTCCCCGTCGGGCCCGCCGGCTGCACCGGCGCCGTCGGAGAACTCGAAGCCCGCGTCCCAGTTGGGTGGCGGGCGGAAATCCTGCCCCGGGCGGTGTGGCGCCTGGCGGCCCAGGGCGTCGTAGGCTTCGCGCTTTTCGGGATCGGAGAGCACGGCGTTGGCCTCGTTCACCTCGGCCATGCGGGCTGCGGCGTCGGCTTCTTTGCTGACGTCGGGATGGTATTTGCGCGCCAGCTTGCGGTAGGCCTTCTTGATGCCATCGGCGGTGGCCGTTTTGCTGACACCCAGCACCTGGTAGTAGTCCTTGAATTCCATGCGGCGTTTCCTTCGCGGTGGTGCTGCGCGGGGCAGCCTCCTATGGCTACTGTATGCCCCGGGCCGGCGCTGTGGCAATCCGGGGCGCTTGCCGCAGGCGCCATGCACTCGGAATACTTCAAAAAAGATAGCTGCTAGCGCTTGTCAGGTAAGCGCCAGGGGCACTTTTGTCCCAAATTTTGCGCGGCGCGTGGCAAAAAAGGCTTTGACGTTGCGCACATTGGCATCGCCCGTGAACAGGCGCTGCGACAGCGCCAGGTAGCCCGGCATGTCGCGCGTGTGCACCACCAGCATGAAATCCGGCCCCGGCGACACGCGCCAGCACTGCTGCACGCAGTCTTCGGCCACGGCGCGGGCCTCAAAGGCGTCCAGCCATTCGGCGCCCTGGCGGTCGAGCGTCACTTCCACGATGGCCGACAGCCCGTGGCCCTGCAGCGCCGCCAGCCGGTCGGGTTGCAGCAGGGCCACCTGGCGCTCGATCAGCCCGGCATCGTGCAGGCGCTTGACCCGCCGCAGGCAGGTGGGTGGCGACACATGCACCTGCTGCGCCAACGACTGGTTGCTCTGCGCGGCGTCGGTTTGCAGAAGGTTGAGCAGCTGCAGGTCTGTGGCATCTAGCGATATTTGTTCCATGCATTGATTAGAAATGAATTTAAATTTCATTCATAACGACTGGTGAAATTTAAGTTCAAATCTTTGCAAATATCAATCGAATATTTTTCGGTAGGCTGCCTACCATCGCCCCATCTTTTTCCAATTGAGGCAACCACCATGTGCGGCATCGTCGGCGCGGTCTCCACGCGCAACATCGTTCCCATCCTCGTCCAGGGCCTGCAGCGGCTCGAATACCGGGGCTATGACTCGTGCGGCGTGGCCGTGCATGCCGCCAGTCTGGATGCCACGCGCCATGGCACGGCAGACGGTGGGCTGCAGCGCGCCCGCAGCACCGCCCGTGTGGCCGAGCTGCTGGAACAGGTGCAGGCCGACCACCTGGAAGGCGCCACCGGCATTGCCCATACCCGCTGGGCCACGCACGGCGCGCCAGCGGTGCACAACGCCCATCCCCATTTCAGCCACGGCACGGGCAGCGACGCCGCTGCCGGTCCGGCGCTGCCGGGCCAGCCAGCTGAAAGCGACCCGGCGCGGCCGGGCCGCGTGGCCCTGGTGCACAACGGCATCATCGAAAACCACGAAGAGCTGCGTGCCGCCCTGCAGGCGCGCGGCTATGTGTTTGTGAGCCAGACCGACACCGAAGTCATTGCGCACCTGGTGGACAGCCATTACAGCGGCGACCTGTTCGACGCCGTGCGGGCCGCCATCGCCGAACTGCATGGTGCCTACGCCATTGCCGTGATCCACAAGGACGAGCCCCACCGCGTGGTGGGCGCGCGTGCGGGCTCGCCGCTGATCCTGGGTGTGGGCAAGGATGCTGCCGAAGGGGCTTCTGCGCCGCGCGAGCATTTCCTGGCCAGCGACGCCATGGCCCTGGCCGGCGTCACCGACCAGATCGTGTACCTCGAAGAAGGCGATCTGGTGGATTTGCAACTGGGCCGCTACTGGATCGTTGGCAAAGACGGCACGGCATTGACGCCGGCACAGCGCCCCGTGCGCACCGTGCAGGCGCACAGCGGCGCCGCCGAGCTGGGGCCCTATCGCCACTACATGCAAAAGGAAATCTTCGAGCAGCCGCGCGCCATCGCCGACACGCTCGAAGGCGTCGCCGGCATCGTGCCCGAGCTGTTTGACGGTGCGGGCCTGCATGGCGAGCCGGGCGCCGCCGCCTGGCGCGTGTTCAAGGAGATCGACAGCGTGCTCATCCTGGCCTGCGGCACCAGCTATTACAGCGGCTGCGCGGCCAAATACTGGCTGGAGGAAATCACCCAGGTGGAGGTGGCCAGCGAATACCGCTACCGCACCAGCGTGCCCAACCCGCGCACCCTGGTCGTCACCATCAGCCAAAGTGGCGAAACCGCCGACACCCTGGCCGCGCTGCGCCACGCGCAAAGCCTGGGCATGCAGCACACGCTGACCATTTGCAACGTGGCCACCAGCGCCATGGTGCGCGAGTGCAAGCTGGCCTACATCACCCGCGCGGGGGTCGAGATCGGCGTGGCCAGCACCAAGGCCTTCACCACGCAGCTGGCAGGCCTGTTCTTGCTGACGCTGGCGCTGGCCCAATCCAAAGGTCGCCTGAGCGAAGAACAGGAAGCCGCTCATCTCAGGGCCATGCGCCACCTGCCCGTGGCCCTGCAGGCCGTGCTGGCGCTCGAACCCCAGGTCATCAGCTGGGCCGAGGATTTTGCGCGCATGGAAAACGC
>LNAP01003262.1_pt1 | contig 15490 bp, 16 predicted proteins | sample 602601 | NCBI WGS metagenome assembly LNAP01 (sample SAMN02440304, study PRJNA202911) | soil metagenome | biome: Subtropical and temperate rainforests or woodlands; isolation source: soil samples (1 kg each in a 20% v/v slurry with milli Q water) were... ...
CCAAAGCGCGCTTGCAGCAACGCCAGAAACTCGGCATCGGGCAGCGCGGCGTGCAGTTCGGCGGGGCTCATGCCCAGTTGCACGCCTGACGGCAAGGATTGGGCGGAGGCGGCGCCGGCCATGGCAAGCGCCGCGGCGCCGAGAGCGAAGGAAAGTCGGAACGGGAACATGGGCCGCAAGCGTAACGCGAAGCCGGCTGTGACCGCTGCGACGGCCCGAAGTTCAACCGCCGCTGGCAGGCCTCACAGTTCGAGCACGATCCGCTGGCCGCAGGCGCGGGAACAGCAGGTCATCATCTTCTGGTTCGCATCGCGCTCTGCGCGCGTGAGCACGACGTCGCGATGGTCGACCTCGCCGGCCAGCACCCGCACCTCGCACGAGCCGCACAGGCCTTCCTCGCAATCGCTCTGCACGTCGATGTTGGCGGCACGCAGGGCGGTCAGCAGCGTCTGGTCGGCAGGCACCGTGAGGACGATGCCCGAATCCTTCAGCTCGACCTCGAAGGCGTGCTCCTTGGACGGGTCGAGCGCACCGAGGGTGGACTCGAAATGCTCGACGCGCAGCGCGTCCTCGGGCCAGTGGGCACAGCAGGCTTCGAGCGCCTCCAGCATGCGCACCGGGCCGCAGGCATAGACCTGCGTGCCGGCTTGCGGCGTGGCGAGCAGCGCCGCGAGATCGTTGCGGCCGCCCTCCTCGCCGATGTGCAGGTGCAGCCGATCGCCATGCAGCGCAGCGAGCTCGTCGATGAAAGGCATCGTGCTGCGCCGGCGGCCGCTGTAGTGCAGTTCGTAGTCCATGCCCAGCGCCTGCGCGCGTCGCGCCATCGCGCTGATGGGCGTGATGCCGATGCCACCCGCGACGAAGATCACCTTGCGGCGCGCTTCGTCGAGGCGGAAGTGGTTGCGCGGGCCACGGATCTTGAGCCGGTCGCCGACGCGCACGTCGGCGTGGATCCAGGCCGAGCCGCCGCGGCCGTCGGGCTCGCGCAGCACGGCGATCTCGAAGGCATGGGCATCGGCCGGGTCGCCGCACAGCGAGTACTGGCGCGAGCGCTCGGGTGAGCCGCATTCGATGTCGATGTGCGAGCCCGGCGTCCAGCGCGGCAACGCGTGGCCGTCGGGCGCGACCAGCCGCAATTGGACGATGCCGTCGGCCACCGGCGTGATGCGCTCGACCACCATCGGCCGCGTGATCGCGTGGCGCGACGGTTCACCGATGCGCACGGGCATCGGCACGTCCACGTCGCGCAGTCCGGGGCGTGCGCGCTCGGGGTTGTGCTGCGGGTCCCACTCGACCCAGAGATGCTCGGGCCCGCGGAACGAGGTGTTCGGCAAATAGTGGAACTGCTGCTCGGCCAGCCGCATGTGCGGCAGGCGCCGCGTGAACTCCTCCAGGAAGATCTGCATCTCCATGCGCGCCAGGTTCTTGCCCATGCACTGGTGCGCGCCGTAGCCGAAGGTCAGGTGGTCGCTCGCGTTGTCGCGGCGGATGTCGAACAGGTCGGCATCCGCGAAATGGCGGTCATCGTGGTTGGCCGACGAGGTGACGATCAGCAGCTTCGAGCCGGCCGGGATCTCGATGCCGTCGATCTGCACGTCCTTCGTGGCCAGGCGCCGCCAGGCGGCGACCGAGCCGTTGTGGCGCAGGCACTCTTCCACCGCGTTGGGAATGAGGCTCGGGTCGTCGCAGATCTCGCGCCACACGTTCGGGTGCTGCAGCAGCAGCCTCATCGCATTGGCCGTGGCATTGGCGGTGGTCTCGTGAGCGGCCACGATGCCGGCCATCATCATCGAATGCAGGTACGAGTCGGTCACGACCTCGGGCTGCTCGCGCTGCTTGCGGATGCCGTACTGCATCCAGCCGGGCGCCTCGGGGTTCTGCCGCATCTTGTCGAGCACCTTCCCGGCGAACTGCCAGAAGTTGCCGACGGCATGGGCCACCGCGACCTGCTCTTCCGGCTTGGGGCGGCCCCAGGTGTTGACGGTGTGCGCGATCGAGTACTCGCGCAGCGTGTCCATGTCCTCTTCGGGCACCCCCAGGAAATGCAGCGCGACCGTGAGCGGCACTTCCCACAGCATCTGGTCGACCAGATCGGCGCGGCCGTCGTCGATGAAGCGGTCGACGTACTCGCGCGCCAGCGCCCGCACCATCGGTTCGTGGTGCTTGAGTTCTTCGGGCGTGAACGGGTCCATCAGCGCGCGGCGGCGCGGCATGTGGGCCGGCTCGTCTTCGTTGACCAGCGTGCGGTTCAGTGCAAAGCCGTAGGACGCGAGCACCGCATTCGCTTCGTCACCGGTCGGCGTGATCTTCTCCAGCGCGATCGAGGGGCTGAAGGTGTGGTGGTCGCGGAAGATCGCCTTGATGCTCTCGTAGCGCGTGACGACCCAGTAGCCGAGCTTCGGGGCGTAGAAGGTCGGCTCCTGCTCGCGCGCCCAGCGCACGTAGTCGGGCGGGTCCTGCTGGTAGCCGTCCTCGAAGGGGTCGAAGGCGGCGGCGCGATGGCTGACGGGGCAACCGTTGGGCGCTGTTTGCGCGGACAGCGCGCGGTGGTCCACGGGGCAGCCCGTGGCCGCCGCGGCGCGAGGATCGGTGGCCGTCGTCATGCCGCTTGCTCCGTCAATCCAGGGTGATCTTGAGGTCGGTGATCAGCTTGTGCCAGCGGGTCGTCTCGTTGCGCAGCAGTTCGGCGAACTGGGCCGGCGTGTTGCCCACGGGCTCGACGCCGAAATCGATCAGGCGCTTGCGCACGCCCGGCTCGTTGATGGCGGCGACCACCGACTTGTTCAGCGCGTTGATCACGTCCGGCGGCGTCGCGGCCGGCACGACCATGCCGACCAGGGCGGCCGCTTCGACATTCTTGATGCCGAGTTCGGCGAAGGTCGGCACGTCGGGCAGCTGCGGCAGGCGCGTCGCGTTGGCCACGGCGAGGGCCTTGACCTTGCCGCCCTTGATGAAACCGGCGCCCGCAGCCATGTCGACCATCATGGCCGGCACCTGCCCGCCGGCCACGTCGGCCAGCGCGGGTGCGGCGCCGCGGTACGGCACGTGGACCATGAACACCTTCGACTGGACCTTGAGCAGTTCCATCGCCAGGTGGTGCGGGCTGCCCGCGCCGGCCGATGCGTAGTTCATGCTGCCGGGCTTGGCGCGCGCCTGCGCGATGAAGTCCTGCGCGCTGGCGATGCCGCTGTTGGCGCCGACCACCAGGATCATCGGGAAGCGGCCCATCAGCGTGACCGGCGCCAGGTCCTTCGTCGGGCTGTAGCTGAGCGACTTGTAGAGCGCGGGGTTGAACACCATCGTGCCGTTGTCGGCCGACAGCACCGTGTAGCCATCGGCCGGCGCGCGCGCCGTCTCGGCCGCGGCCAGCGCGGTGTTTCCGCCCGGCTTGTTGTCCACCAGCACCGGCTGGCCGACCTGCGTCGACAGCGTCTGGCCGATGGTGCGCGCGAGGAAGTCGGAACCGCCGCCGGCCGCGTACGGCACGATCCAGCGGATCGGCTTGGCTGGGTAGGCAGCGGATTGGGCGACGGCATTCGTCGCGGCCCACAGTGGCAGGGCGAGCAGGGCGCAGGCGAGGTATTTCTTCATCGTGTCTTTCGATGGGTGGGATCGGGGGGAAGAACTCTTGCGTAATCGTAATACGCAGTGCGTAATTCACTACTCCGTGCCAACCCTGATGCCGCTTCACCGCCCCATGCCGACCTCGAAGAAACCCGCGCCCCTCCCAGCAGCACGCGACCGCGAAAGACGCCAGCGCGTGCAGTCCGCCCAGATGGGCATGACGGTGCTCAAGGGCCTGGCGCGCCTCGGCGGCCGTGCCAGCCTCACGGCACTGTCGGCCCATGTGGGCGAGAGCCCCGCCAAGGTCCACCGCTACCTGGCGAGCCTGGTGGAAGAGGCGCTGGTCGTGCAGGACAGCGGCTCGCAGCACTACCACCTGGGCACCGAGGCGATCCAGATCGGCCTGGCGGCGATGCGGCAGGCCGACCCGATCCGCGTGGCCGAGCCGGCGCTGATCCGCCTGCGCGAGGCGCTGGAGGTGACCTGCTTCGTGGCGGTGATGGGCAACAAGGGGCCGACCATCGTGCGCTTCGAGGAGCCCGGCCTGCCGGTGACGGTCAACGTGCGGGTGGGGTCGGTGCTGTCGATGCTGTGGTCGGCGACGGGCCGGGCGTTCCTGGGCTTCCTGGACGAATCGCGCGTGCGCGCGATGGCAGAAGAGGAACTGATGGCGGCCCCCGCCGAGCTGCGCCGCCAACTCGACCGGAAGGACCCGCTGGGCGTGCTGCGGCACGACATCCTGGCCGCACGGTGCGCCCCCGTGCAGGACACCTACCTGCGCGGCATCAGCGCGGTGGCCGCGCCGGTCTACGACCACACGGGCCGTGTCTGCGCGGTGCTGACCGCGCTGGGGGCCAGCGGCGGTTTCGACCCGTCCGTCGACGGGCCTATCGCCCTGGCGGTGCGGCGCGAAGCCGCGGCCGCCAGCGCCCTGCTCGGGCATGGCGCCCTGGCGCCAGACGAAGGCGCCTAGCCGGCGATACCGAAACGCGCCAGTTCGAACACCGAATTGGGCGCGTTGGGGCGTGACGGCTTGACGGCCGCACGCAGCGGCTCGGGGCGCTTGGCCGCGGGCTCTTCCTGCGAATGCAGCTGCACGCCGAGCGCGATCTGGTCCTCGACCAGCTTCTGCAGGTTCACCGAATCGAGGAACTCGACGACCTTGCGGCTGAGCGAATCCCACAGTTCGGGCGTGGCGCAACGCTGGGCGTCGTCCGCCGCCTTCGGGCGGCTCTTGGCGCCGGCCTCGTCGGCCGGACCGTCGACCGCGAACAGGATGTCGGCCACCGTGATCGAGGCCGCGTCACGGCCCAGGCCGTAGCCACCGCCCGGACCGCGGGTCGACGCGACCAGGCCATGGCGCCGCAGGTCGGCGAACATCTGCTCGAGGTACGACAGCGAGATGCGCTGACGACGGCTCAAGACAGCCAGGGAGATCGGCCCCATCTTGCGATGCAGGGCGACGTCGATCATGGCAACGACCGCAAGGCGGCCCTTGGTACTCAGGCGCATGGTGTTGTTCCTTTCTGGCTCCGGGTCGGTGAATGGAAGCGCGGCTTACTCGTCGCGGCTGCCGCCGATGCCCAGCAGCATCAGCAGCGACTGGAACACGTTGTAGAGGCTCAGGTACACGCCCAGCGTGGCACTGATGTAGTTGGTTTCGTAGCCATCCTTCACACGCTTGAGGTCATGCAGGATGAAGGCCGAGAAGATGCCGATGGCGAGCACCGACAGCGTGATCATCAGCGCGCTCGACTGGATGAAGAAGTTCGCGATGCCCGCGACCAGCAGCAGGATGACGCCGATGAAGAGCCACTTGCCCATGGACGAGAGATCACGCTTGATCACCGACGACAGCGTGGCCATGCCGAGGAACACCGCACCGGTGCCGGCGAAGGCCGTCATCACCAGTCCGGCGCCATTGGTCAACCCGAGCACCGTGCCGACCAGACGCGAGAGCATCAGGCCCATGAAGAAGGTGAAGGCCAGCAGCACCGGCACGCCGGCGGCCGAGTTCTTGGTCTTCTCGATCGCGAACATGAAGCCGAAGGCGCCGACCAGGAAGACGATCATGCCGATGCCCGGCGACATGGCGCGGGTGATGCCGGTGGCGACGCCGACCCAGGCGCCCAACACCGTGGGCACCATGGACAGCGCGAGCAGCCAGTAGGTGTTGCGCAGCACCTGGTTGCGCTGCGCCGGGGCGGCCAGGGCGCCCTGGGCGCCGTAGCTGGAGAGGGTCTCGTTCATGTGATGTCCTTGATGAAAAAGGGAAAGCGTCGAAGTGGACTGTAGGCCCATCAAGGCTTCGATAAAAGTAGAATTTTCGGCATCATTACTTCGCTTAAAGCTTAGTATTGGGTCGAAACCATGAATTTCAAGCACCTCTACTACTTCTGGGCGGCTGCCAAGGCGGGCGGCATCGTGCGCGCCGGCGAGCAGCTGCACATCACGCCCCAGACGCTGTCGACGCAGATCAAGCTGCTGGAAGAGTCGATGGGCTGCCACCTGTTCCAGAAGCACGGGCGCGGCGTCGAACTGACCGCCGAAGGCCGCACCGCGCTGAGCTATGCCGAACAGATCTTCACGCTGGGCGCGGAGCTCGAAGCCGCTGTCGGCAACAAGCGCGGCGGCGGACGCACCCTGCACTTCCGCGTCGGCATCGCGGACGCCGTGCCCAAGGCGATGGCGTACCGCCTGCTGGAACCGGCGCTCTCCGTCTCGGAACCCGTGCGGCTCATCTGCCACGAAGGCCATTTCCGCGACTTGCTCGGGCAGTTGTCGGTGCAGCGGCTCGACCTGGTGATCGCCAACGAGCCCATGGGCAAGCAGACCAGCGTGAAGGCCTTCAACCACACGCTGGGCACCACCGCCATGAGCTTCTTCGCCGCACCGGCCCTGCGCCGCACACTGACGCAGCCCTTCCCGCAGTGCCTCGACGGCGCGCCGATGCTCATCCAGGGCTCGGGCTCCGCCATGCGGCAGCGGCTCGACCTCTGGCTGGCCGAGCATGCCCTGCGCCCCCGGTTGATCGGCGAATTCGACGATGCCGCGTTGCTCAAGGCCTTCGGCGGCGAGGGCCGCGGCGTGTTCATGTCACCCACCGCGCTCGAGGGCGAGACCTGCGCGCAGTACGGCGTGGAAGTGATGGGGCGTGCCTCGGAGCTCGTCGAGGAGTTCTTCGGCATCTCGGCGGAACGGCGCATCACGCATCCCTGCGTGGCGGCCATCACGCGCGCGGCGCGCGTGCAGTTCCCGCGCAAGTGAACCGACGAATGCGTGGGCTCGCGCCTTACCATCCGGGCATGATCGTCAAGCACGCCCTGACCGACGCCTTTCTGCGTGCCGCCCTCGTCAGCGCCGGCCTCGTCCTGGCGGGCTGTGCGAGCGGCCCCGCACCGAAGGGCCGCACACCCGTCGTCTATAGCGCCCTCACGCCGACGCAGGCACAGGACATCGCCATCCACGCGCTCGGCCTGGTCGGCACGCCCTATCGCTATGGCGGCAACACGATCGACGGCGGCTTCGACTGCAGCGGCCTCATCAGCTACGTCTACCGCAGCAGGGCCGGCGTGGCCCCGCCGCGAACCGTGGCGCAACTCGCCGACTTCGGCCAGCCTGTCGGCCCCCAGGACCTGCAGACCGGCGACCTGGTGCTCTTCGGCGGCGGCCGCCCCACGCATGCGGGCATCTACGTCGGCAACGGACAGTTCGTGCATGCGCCGTCGAGCGGCGGCGACGTGCGGCTGGACAGGTTGAACGGGCCCTACTGGTCGCGGCAGGCGCTCGCGGTGCGGCGGCCCTGAGGCTCAGCGCTCGCCGCGCCCTGCGTTCGGCGAAGGCCAACCGATCAGGTCGACATGGCCCACGCGCAGGCGCGTCGCGCCCAGCGTGGCGAGACGACGTGCGCGCCAGGTGTCGATGTGCGCCGTGTGCGCCGGGCTTTGCTCACGCGCGGCTTGCGCCATGCCATTGACCAGGGCGCGCAGCATCGCGCAGTCGGCGCCGCCGCGCGTGCCATCGACAACCCAGTCGCTCTGCGCAGCCTGGAGGCAATAGCCTGCGGTGGCCAGGGCTTGCAGGGCCGCGCCCACGGCGGCTTCGCCAAGCGCTGCGCCGAAGCCCTTGTCGCGGCGCTGGTGCGCCCGGAAGGGGTCGTGCACCAGCGCGTCGTCGGCATCCGCATCGGCCCACGCGAGACGGCCGTCGACACTGAGCGCCCAGCACACGGCGGCACCGACGCCCGCGCAGCGCGCCACCAGCGCCTCGAGCCAGGGCTGCGACACGAGATCGAGCAAGGCGGAGCAGGTGACGAGCTGCGTGCCATCGAAGGGCAAGGCGCCGAGGCCCGCGGAGATATCCGCATGGAGCCATTCGACGTCGAGGCGAAGACCGCCGCCGTCGATGCGCAGTACGTCTGCCTCCCCCTGCGGCCGAACCTGCCAGCCTCGCGCATGCGCCCAGCGCGTCAACGTCCCGGGCACCGCAGCCAGCAGGGCCGCATCGTGGTCGACGAGCCGCCAGCGCTGCGCGCCACCAAGACGCGGCGCCACCTCGCGCAGACTGGCGCCGGTGCCGCAACCCAGGTCGAGCACGGTGATGGCGGCATCGCCGGTAACGCCGCCACGCAACTGCGTCCCCGGCGTCGAACAGCGCGTCGCGGGGGTGGGTCACCTCAAAGCAGGTGCTTGACGCCGTCCTGCTCGCCCTGCAGTTCGGCGAGCGTGACGTTGATGCGCTCCTGGCTGAACGCGTCGATCGGCAGGCCTTCGACGATCTTGTAGCTGCCGTTCTCGGTGGTGACCGGGAAGCCGAACATCACGTCCTTCGGGATGCCGTACTGGCCGTCCGACGGCACGCCCATCGTGACCCACTTGCCCTGCGTGCCGAGCGCCCAGTCGCGCATGTGGTCGATCGCGGCGTTCGCGGCCGAGGCGGCCGACGAGACGCCGCGCGCCGCGATGATCGCCGCGCCGCGCTTGCCGACGGTGGGCAGGAAGGTGTCGGCGTTCCAGACCTGGTCGTTGATCATGTCCTTGACGCTGGCGCCGCCGATCGTCGCGAATCGGTAGTCGGCGTACATGGTGGGCGAATGGTTGCCCCAGACGGCGAGCTTCTCGATGTCGGCCACGGCCTTGCCGGTCTTGGCGGCGACCTGGCTCAGCGCGCGGTTGTGGTCGAGCCGCAGCATCGCGGTGAAGTTCTCGCGCGGCAGGCTCGGCGCGCTCTTCATCGCGATGTAGGCGTTGGTGTTGGCCGGGTTGCCGACCACCAGCACCTTGACGTTGCGGCTCGCCACCTTGTCGAGCGCCTTGCCCTGGGCGGTGAAGATCTCGGCGTTGACGGCGAGCAGCTCGGCGCGTTCCATGCCGGGGCCGCGCGGGCGCGAGCCGATCAGCAGCGTGTAGTCGGCGTCCTTGAAGGCCGTCATCGGGTCGCCGTGCGCCTCGATGCCCACGAGCAGCGGGAACGCGCAGTCCTCGAGTTCCATGATCACGCCCTTCAGCGCGGCCTGCGGCTTCTCCATTGGCACCTCGAGCAGGCTCAGGATCACCGGCTGGTCCTTGCCGAGCATCTCGCCCGAGGCGATGCGGAACAGGATGGCGTAGCCGATCTGGCCGGCGGCACCGGTGACGGCGACGCGAACGGGTTTCTTGCTCATGCGGAATCTCCGAAGGATGGAATGGAAGTCGTCTGCGAGTTTAGGCCAGTCGGGGCCCGGAACTGCGGGTTGACCCGCGCTTGCCAGCCCGAAACGGCGAAGTCTTCTGTCTTCTATAAGACAGCGGAGACCGGTTTGTGCTGCAATCGGGCATGTCCGCCACTTCCCCGCCCGCGCTGGCCGACGCGCCCGCCGGCCCCGCCTTCAGCCCGCTGTACCAGCAGATCAAGGCGCTGATGACGAAGAGCCTGCAGCACGCCGAGTGGCGGCCGGGCGAGGCGATCCCGAGCGAGATGGAGCTCGCGGCGCGCTTCAAGGTGAGCCAGGGCACCGTGCGCAAGGCGATCGACGAGCTCGCCGCCGAGAACCTGCTGGTGCGCCGCCAGGGCAAGGGCACGTTCGTGGCCACCCATGCCGAGGAGCGCGTCCAGTTCCGCTTCCTGCGGCTGATCCCGGACAGCGGCGAGCCCGGCGGCATGACCCGCCACCTGATCGACTGCAAGCGCCAGCGCGCGCCGGTCGAAGTGGCGAAGGCGCTGCATCTGCGTGCCAGCGATCCGGTGATCCGGGTGCGGCGGGTGCTGTCGTTCCGCGACGCGCCGGTCGTGTTCGACGACATCTGGCTGCCCTCGGCGCTGTTCAAGGGCCTGACCGTCGAGCGCCTGGCGGCGCACCGCGGGCCGATGTACGGCCTGTTCGAGACCGAGTTCGGCGTGCGCATGATCCGCGCCGAGGAGCAGATCCGCGCGGTCGCGGCCGATGCCGCGAGCGCCGCGCTGCTGGCGCTGCCAACGGGCACGCCGCTGCTGAGCGTGGAGCGCCTGGCGATGACCTACGACGACCAGCCCGTCGAACTGCGCCGCGGTCTGTACAACACGGCCGCGCACTACTATCGCAACGACCTGAGCTGAGGCGAATTCGGCCGGCCCCCCGGCGCGGGGTGCTGCATTGCAATAAAATCTTCAGGTTACGCAGCGGTTTCGACAGTCCAGAACAAGGTTTCTTCATGGCACAAACGGCAGAAGCAGTCAGAAAACCAAGACCCGGCGAGAACATGCGACTGATCGACGCGCTCGGCTACCGGCTCCCGCTGGCCGGCGTCGTCTCGATCCTGCACCGGGCCAGCGGCCTCGTGCTGTTCGTGCTGCTGCCGTTCATCATCTGGATGTTCGACACGAGCCTGACCTCCGAGATCAGCTACAGCCAGTTCGCGTCGGTGTTCCGCTCGGGCACCGGGCTGCTGCCGGGCTGGTTCTACAAGCTGGTCGCGCTGGCACTGATCTGGTCCTACCTGCACCACCTGATCGCCGGGCTGCGCCACCTGTGGATGGACGTGTCGCACGACGCGGTCAGCAAGGAGTTCGGCCGGGTCTCGGCGATCGTCACGCTCGCGGTCAGCATCGTGCTGACGCTCGCGCTCGGCGCCAAGCTGTTCTTCTTCTGACAAGGCGCCCCATGGCACAGAGTTTCGGTTCGAAGCGCACCGTCGTCGGCGCGCATTACGGCATGCGCGACTGGCTGTCGCAGCGCGTCACCGCGGCGCTGATGGCGCTGTTCACGCTGGCGGTCATCGTCCAGGTGCTGCTGCCCGGCGAGATGGGCTACGACAAGTGGGCCGGCATCTTCTCGAAGCAGTGGATGAAGGTGCTGACCTTTGTCGTGATCGTCTCGCTGCTGGTCCACGCGTGGGTCGGCGTTCGCGACGTGCTGATGGACTACGTGAAATCGGTGGGTGCGCGCCTCGCGCTGCAGGTGGTGACGATCGTCTGGCTGGTGGCCTGCGCCGGCTGGGCTGTCCAGGTTCTTTGGAGACTCTGATGCAAGCGGGCATTCCTCAAATGACGGCCGGCACGGCCTCGCTCAGCAAGCGCAAGTTCGACGTCGTGATCGTCGGCGCGGGCGGCTCCGGCATGCGCGCGTCGCTGCAGCTGTCGCTCGCGGGGCTGAACGTCGCGGTGCTCTCCAAGGTCTTCCCGACCCGCTCGCACACCGTCGCGGCCCAGGGCGGCATCGGCGCCTCGCTCGGCAACATGAGCGAGGACAACTGGCACTACCACTTCTACGACACCGTCAAGGGCTCCGACTGGCTCGGCGACCAGGACGCGATCGAGTTCATGTGCCGCGAGGCGCCGAAGGTCGTGTACGAGCTCGAGCACTTCGGCATGCCGTTCGACCGCAATCCCGACGGCACGATCTACCAGCGCCCGTTCGGCGGCCACACCGCGAACTACGGCGAGAAGCCGGTGCAGCGCGCCTGCGCCGCGGCCGACCGCACCGGCCACGCGATGCTGCACACGCTCTACCAGCAGAACGTGAAGGCCCGCACCAACTTCTTCGTCGAGTGGATGGCGCTCGACCTGATCCGCGACGCCGACGGCGACGTGGTCGGCGTCACCGCGCTCGAGATGGAGACCGGCGAGGTCCACATCCTCGAGGCCAAGACCGTGCTGCTGGCCACCGGCGGGGCGGGGCGCATCTTCGCGGCCTCGACCAACGCGTTCATCAACACCGGCGACGGCCTGGGCATGGCCGCTCGCGCCGGCCTGCCGCTCGAGGACATGGAGTTCTGGCAGTTCCACCCGACCGGCGTGGCCGGCGCCGGCGTGCTGCTGACCGAAGGCTGCCGCGGCGAGGGCGCGATCCTGCGCAACAGCGACGGCGAGCGCTTCATGGAGCGCTACGCGCCGACGCTGAAGGACCTTGCGCCGCGCGACTTCGTCTCGCGCTGCATGGACCAGGAGATCAAGGAAGGGCGCGGCTGCGGGCCGAACAAGGACTACATCGTCCTCGACATGACCCACCTCGGCGCCGAGACCATCGCCAAGCGCCTGCCCAGCGTGCTCGAGATCGGCCACAACTTCGCGAACGTCGACATCACGAAGGAGCCGATCCCGGTCGTGCCGACCATCCACTACCAGATGGGCGGCGTGCCGACCAACATCCACGGCCAGGTCGTCGCACCGAAGGACGGCAACCCGAACGCGGTGGTGAACGGCCTGTACGCGGTGGGCGAGTGCTCCTGCGTGAGCGTGCACGGCGCGAACCGCCTGGGCACGAACTCGCTGCTCGACCTGCTGGTGTTCGGCAAGGCGGCGGGCAACCACATCGTCGACAGCGGGCTCAAGGCGAAGGGCCACAAGCCGCTGCCGCCCGACGCGGCCGACTTCACGCTGGCGCGACTGGCGCGGCTCGACGGCTCCACCGGCGGCGAGTACGCGCAGGACGTCGCCAACGACATCCGCAACTCGATGCAGCAGCACGCCAGCGTGTTCCGCACCCAGAAGCTGATGGACGCCGGCGTCGTCGAGATCAAGGCGCTGGCCGAGCGCGTCAAGGGCATCCACCTGGCCGACAAGAGCAAGGTGTTCAACACCGCGCGGATCGAGGCGCTCGAGGTCGACAACCTGATCGAGGCGGCGATGGCCACGATGATCTCGGCGGCCGCGCGCCACGAGAGCCGCGGCGCCCACACCGTCGACGACTACGCCGACACGCCCGAGTTCCCGAACGGGCGCAACGACGCGGTCTGGATGAAGCACACGCTGTGGTACTCGGAAGGCAATCGCCTGGACTACAAGCCGGTGAACCTGAAGCCGCTGACGGTCGAGTCGGTGCCGCCGAAGGTCCGCACGTTCTGAGTTTCCAAGAAAGAATTTCATGAAGCGCACGTTCCAGATCTACCGCTACGACCCCGACACCGATGCCAAGCCGCGCATGCAGACGATCGAGGTCGAGCTCGACGGCCACGAGCGCATGCTGCTCGACGCGCTGAACAAGCTGAAGGCCGTCGATCCGTCGCTGAGCTTCCGCCGTTCCTGCCGCGAAGGCGTGTGCGGGTCGGACGCGATGAACATCAACGGCAAGAACGGCCTGGCGTGCCTGACCAACATGCGCACGCTGCCCGGCGTGATCGTGCTCAAGCCGCTGCCCGGCCTGCCGGTGATCCGCGACCTGATCGTCGACATGACGCAGTTCTTCAAGCAGTACAACTCGATCAAGCCGTACCTCGTCAACGACGACACGCCGCCCGAGAAGGAGCGCCTGCAGTCGCCCGAGGAGCGCGACGAGCTGAACGGCCTGTACGAGTGCATCCTGTGCGCCAGCTGTTCCACGAGCTGCCCGAGCTTCTGGTGGAACCCGGACAAGTTCGTCGGCCCGGCCGGCTTGCTGCAGGCCTACCGCTTCATCGCCGACAGCCGCGACCAGGACACCGCGGGCCGCCTCGACAACCTCGAGGACCCGTACCGCCTGTTCCGCTGCCACACGATCATGAACTGCATCGACGTCTGCCCGAAGGGCCTGAACCCGACCCGCGCGATCGGCAAGATCAAGGAACTGATGGTGCGCCGCGCCGTCTGACCCGAGATGGAGGCGCTCATCGATGAAAGGGCGTTGAGCAAGCTGCGTTGGCGCTGTCGCCGGGGCCTGCTCGAGAACGACCTGTTCATCGAGCGCTTCTTCAAGCGCCACGCGGCGCAGTTGACCGAAGACCAGGCCCAGGGCTTGCTGACCCTGATGGACCTGTCCGACAACGACCTGCTCGACCTGCTGCTGGCCCGCCGGGAGCCCGCCGGGGAGTTGGAGAGAGACGATGTGGTGCAGGTGCTGCGCATGATGCGCGTGCCCGCGTGACGCAAGCGAGTTCACACCCCCTTAGGCACTCTAGGCACTTGAAGGAAAGATCATGACCCCGTCCGATGTGAAAGCCACGCTGTCGTTCTCCGACGGCAGCCCCACCATGGAAATGCCGATCTACAAGGGCACCATCGGCCCCGACGTGATCGACATCCGCAAGCTGTACGCCCAGACCGGCAAGTTCACCTACGACCCGGGCTTCCTGTCGACCGCGGCGTGCAACTCGACCATCACCTACATCGATGGCGACAAGGGCGAACTGCTGTACCGCGGCTACCCGATCGAGCAGCTCGCGGAGAACTGCGACTACCTCGAGACCTGCTACCTGCTGCTGAAGGGCGAACTGCCCGACGCGACGCAGAAGACCGACTTCACCAAGCTCGTCACGAACCACACGATGGTCAACGAGCAGATGCAGTTCTTCCTGCGCGGCTTCCGCCGCGACGCGCATCCGATGGCCATCATGACCGGCCTGGTCGGCGCGATGTCGGCCTTCTATCACGACAGCACCGACATCCACAACGCCGAGCACCGCGACATCGCCGCGATCCGGCTGATCGCGAAGATGCCCACGCTGGTGTCGATGGCCTACAAGTACACGATCGGCCAGCCCTACATCTATCCGAAGAACGACCTCTCGTACGCCGGCAACTTCATGCGCATGATGTTCGCCACGCCGTGCGAGGAGTACGAGCCGAACGAGGTGCTGGTGCGGGCGATGGACCGCATCTTCATCCTGCACGCCGACCACGAGCAGAACGCCTCCACCTCGACGGTGCGGCTGTGCGGCTCGTCGGGCACCAATCCGTTCGCGGCGATCGCGGCCGGCGTGGCCTGCCTGTGGGGCCCGGCGCACGGCGGCGCCAACGAGGCGGCGCTGAACATGCTGGAAGACGTGCAGAAGATGGGCGGCGTCGAGAAGATCGGCGACTTCATCAAGCAGGTGAAGGACAAGAACTCGAACGTCAAGCTGATGGGCTTCGGGCACCGCGTCTACAAGAACTACGACCCGCGCGCCAAGCTGATGCGCGAGACCTGCCACGAGGTGCTCGACGCGCTCGGCCTGCACAACGACCCGATCTTCAAGCTGGCGATGGCGCTCGAGAAGATCGCGCTGGAAGACGACTACTTCGTCTCGCGCAAGCTGTACCCGAACGTCGACTTCTACTCGGGCATCGTGCAGCGCGCGATCGGCATCCCGGTCACGCTGTTCACCGCGATCTTCGCGCTCGCGCGCACGGTCGGCTGGATCGCGCAGCTCAACGAGATGATCGGCGACCCCGAGTACAAGATCGGCCGGCCGCGCCAGCTGTTCAGCGGCTCCACGCCGCGCAACGTCGCGCCGATCGCGCAGCGCTGAGCACCTCCTTTCACCGCGCTGGCGCCGACACAGCGCCGCCCTCGAAGCCCCGGCATGCCGGGGCTTTTTTCTGCGTGTTCGCGCCCACCCCCGATTCAGGGGGGTGCGCCCAGGGTTTTCCGGGAACGGGATTTGCAGCCCGCCCCCGTATCGTGTCCGTTCGCCGGCACGGCTGACATCCCATCGCCACGGCGTTCATCCTTCACTCTCGACAGGAATCCCACATGAATTTCGCAAGACATTCGCTGGCGCTCGCCAGCGAATGTCTT
>LNAP01003297.1_pt1 | contig 15490 bp, 17 predicted proteins | sample 602601 | NCBI WGS metagenome assembly LNAP01 (sample SAMN02440304, study PRJNA202911) | soil metagenome | biome: Subtropical and temperate rainforests or woodlands; isolation source: soil samples (1 kg each in a 20% v/v slurry with milli Q water) were... ...
ATGGCATATCTAGTGGGTTCCGCTATTGTTCTAAAATCTTCTCTTTCCATAGAACAAATATACAAAATATTTCCGTTATATTAACGCTGGGTTAATATACCGATTGAAAATTTATCTGAAACTTGATATGCCCATGTAAAACCAACTTGCAATAACATATAATCTGAGTATAAATTACCGAAACCTCCTGCATATTGCGGAAAATTAATAGGATTTGTGGGATTATTCGGGTTAAAATTCGGATTTGGATTCCCTTGTAAATCTTGGGGATAATTCAGGTCTTCGGCAAAATCTACACCAAAGCCGCTGATGCCAAACGCAGAAACACCAAAAGTATGTTTACTGTCTTCTTTTCCCCAAACATAAGCTATTGCGGGCATTGGAGAAAGACCTTTATCATCTTCTGTAGCACCTTTTAAAGGCCCATATGTAGAGTAAACTTTTGGTGATCCTGAAAATGCACCAATGTCAAATTTCAATATTTTTCCATCAAATACTGAAATTGAAGCTGGATTCCATTGTAATGCTCCACTAATATCTAAAGGTTGTGCGGTTGCAGCACCACCCATAGACATATTGAAAGCCCCAACTCCCTGCATGATATGGCCTGTTTGCGCAAAGGATGCAGTTGCTAAAAGTACGAATGCCAATCTTAATAATTTTTTCATAATTTTGATTTTAATTTAATGTTCTTTTTTATGTAACAGTTGTTACTTTTTTATGTAACATTTGTTACGTATTGATTTATAGGTATTTATATTATAATATTAAACAAAATTAGAAACTCTACTATTTAATTATACTGACAATTATCAGTTAAAGTTATGAAATTAAAAATACAACCAATAAATTTGGGATCTATTAATAAAAAATTATGGAATACACCAAAATTATGGAATTGTTAAGTTATACAATTCCTTCTGTTGTCACAGGCGCTGTCGCCTATTATTTTTTTCTGAACCATACCAATAATGAAGAAAGAAAAATGAGATTGTCGCTAATCAGGGAAAATCAAAAACAATCTTTGCCCATTAGGCTGCAGGCCTATGAAAGAATGGCTTTGTTTTTAGAGCGCATAAATCCTTCAAAATTGGTTTTGAGAATTACCTCAGTCAACAACGACATCAATGCATATTCACAAAGTTTAATCAACACCATTGAACAGGAGTTTGAGCACAATCTTGCACAACAAATCTATATTTCCGATCAGTGTTGGAGCGTAATTACCGCCTCAAAAAATGCCACCATCCACATCATAAAAAAAACTGCTGAAGAAAATACGGTTACCAAAGCGCAGGAACTGCGGGAAGCCCTCATAAAAAGTGTTTTAAATAATGCTGCACCGTCAACTACTGCTTTGGCTTTTTTAAAGGATGAAGTCCGCAATTTCATTTAAATAAATTTATCACTGCAAAAAGAGCATAAAAAACCCTCGTTTAAAATAAACGAGGGTTTTTAATTTAAAGCATTATTCTTATTTTGCTTTCTTATCTCTTTTTGCTTCTTTCTTTTCTTTAGCCGTTTTCAACGGTTCTTTTTTGACGTTTTTTTTCGCGTCCTGACTTTTTGCCATAATGATCTATTTTAAATGTTTATGCTAATTTTTTTAATCAAGTAAATGTAAAAAATATTTTTGATTTGTGGTGGTAAAAATTTTAAGAAAATGAATTTGTTTTCATCGGATATCTTCTCAATAATTACTTTTTTAATTCCAAAAATTACTTATAATTATATTTTAAGTTAAAATAGAAAACATAAAAAAAACCGCTTTCGCGATTTTTTCCATAATTTGTAAATCAATATCCTTATTTAGCGATGTTCACAGATCTTGTTTCACGTATAACCGTAACACGAACCTGCCCAGGATAAGTCATATCATTTTGAATTTTTTGTGAAATATTGAAAGAAAGTTCCGCAGCTTTTGCATCAGTTACTTTTTCACTTTCAACAATTACGCGCAATTCCCTTCCTGCCTGAATAGCATAAGCTTTTTGAACACCCGTAAATCCGAAAGCAATGTCTTCCAAATCTTTTAAACGTTGAATGTAGGAATCCAGGATTTGACGACGAGCGCCTGGTCTTGCTCCTGAAATGGCATCACAAACCTGCACAATTGGCGCAATTAATGTTTTCATTTCAATTTCATCGTGGTGAGCGCCAATCGCATTGCAAATTTCAGCGCTTTCATTATATTTTTCAGCCCATTGCATTCCCAATAAGGCGTGAGGCAATTCACTTTCTGATTCAGGAACCTTACCAATATCGTGCAACAAACCGGCTCTTTTCGCCAATTTGGCGTTTAAGCCCAATTCCGCAGCCATCAATCCACACAAGTTGGCAACTTCACGCGAGTGTTGCAGTAAATTTTGACCGTAAGATGAACGATATTTCATCCGTCCGATGGTTTTTATCAATTCAGGATGCAATCCGTGAATACCCAAATCGATTACGGTACGTTTTCCAATTTCAATAATTTCCTGTTGGATTTGTTTTTCGGTCTTTTTAACGACTTCTTCAATTCGTGCCGGATGTATTCTTCCGTCGGTAACTAAATTGTGCAATGACAATCGTGCGATTTCTCTTCTAACCGGATCAAAGCAAGATAAAATAATGGCTTCCGGCGTATCATCAACAATAATTTCAACACCAGTAGCAGCTTCCAAAGCGCGAATATTCCGACCTTCACGACCAATAATTCTGCCCTTCACATCGTCGGATTCTATATTAAATACAGAAACGCAATTTTCAACCGTTTGCTCAACGCCAACACGCTGAATGGTATTTAATATCACTTTACGCGCTTCTTGTTGCGCGGTTAATTTTGCTTCTTCAATGGTTTCCTGAATGCTGGCCATCGCATCAGATTTTGCTTGCTCTTTTAGGGAAGCAACCAGTTCTTTTTTGGCATCGGCAGCTGATAATCCTGAGATAACTTCCAGTTGATCAACCTGTTTGCGGTGAAGTTTGTCAACTTCTTCAGTTTTTCGGTCGTAATATTCCACTTTTTTATCATACTCGCTGATTTTTGTGGCGATATCCTGATTCAATTTTTTGTTTTTATCGAGTTCCTGGGATATTTGGGACTCTTTGTCACGGACGCGTTTTTCAGCTTCAGCTATTTTACGGTCTCTGGCAATAATCACTTTTTCGTGTTCCGATTTTAGCTCAATAAACTTTTCTTTTGCCTGTAAAATTTTGTCTTTTCTGGTTGCCTCAGCTTCAATTTGCGCTTCTTTAATAATTGTTGCGGCTTCTTTTCTTGTATTTCTTAAAATTTTAGTGGCTTTCGTTTTTTCAAGCGTTTTGGCTATTACATAACCTATTGCTAACCCTATTGCTATACCAACAATAATTGGCATTATATATTCTGTCATATTTCAGTTTTAGGTATAAAAAAACCTACATTAGAGAGGTTCTGTAAACTCCTTTAAACAAGTTTAGGATTAACTAATTGGTCAAGGATCCGTTTAAAACGGCTTGCTTTCGCAATTGAGACTCATCCTTTATAAAGGTATAATGTTGAGTTTAACAAACAATAACTAATGTAGGCAGTATTATTATTATTAATTTATTTTAAAGAACTTATTTTTCTAAATGCGTATCAATTAACGCACCCAATTTATTAATTTTTTCCGTCACTTCCATCATATCCTGATCTTTATTTATGGAATTTATTTCAATAAGTGAAGCAAATTGCAGGGCGCACATCGCCAAAACATCTTGTTTATCGCTTACCGCATAATTCTTTTCAAATTTAGTAACTAGGTCGTTGATATGTTTTGCCGCTTTTCGCATACCCTCTTCTTCATTCTCGTTTTTCACGTTAATTGGATATACCCTTCCGGCGATGGTTACTTTTATTTTTAAAGGTTCTGCCATTTTAAAGATCTTACTCGCTTAATTGAACAATGCACGTGTCAATTTCACGAATTAATGCATTTATTTTAAGTTTCGTTTCCCTTCTGTCTTCTTTACTGCCTTCAATAGTTTTAGCAATTTTTAATGTTTGATACTTTTTTTCAATATCATTTAACAATTGCTTCCCCTCTGCCAACTCATTCTCCAATAACGCTATTTTACTGAATAAAAACTCATTTTCTTCCTTCAAAAAATGATAATTTTCTAAAAGTATTTTGAGTTTATCTTCGACTAAATTAACTACTTGTATTATAGAACTCATATTTGCTTCAGGAATATAAACTATAAATACAAAGTTAGTGTTAGTAACGCAATATTACAACTGTTTTTTTTGCATTTTATAAAAAACTTTGAAACTTTAGCACTAAATGATTAATAATTTAAACTTTATAAAAAATATAATTTAGTATTTTAGCACAAATTAAAAAAATAATGTTTGTGAAAAAATTGATCCTTCTATTTATCCTGTGTTCCAATATTCTTGCTTTTGGACAAGCCAGCATTACGATGCAAAACACCTATCCAACCGACTACTTTGGAAGTCCGTTAGATATTCCGCTTGTTTTAGCCGGAACTTTTGCGGAATTGCGTCCTAATCATTTTCATGCCGGACTGGACATTAAAACGCAACAAAGAGAGGGATTCAATGTTTGTGCTTCGGCTGGAGGTTATGTTTCCCGAATAAAAATTTCGCATTGGGGTTATGGAAAAGTGATCTATATAACGCATCCCAACGGTTACACTACAGTTTATGGTCATTTACAGAAATTTAGCGACCATATAGAAGCATATATTAAAAAACAACAATACAAAAATGAAAGTTTTGAGGTTCAGGTTTATCCTTCTGCTTCAGAATTGCCTGTCAAAAAGGGCGATATTATAGCCTTAAGCGGAAGCACCGGCGGATTTATAGGTCCTCATTTGCATTTTGAAATTAGAGATACATCTACCGAAAAAACGATTAACCCTTTCCATTTTGGAATTGTGATAAAAGATTCTAAACGTCCGACAATTACTGGCTTGGTTGGATATTCATTAGATTCCGATTCTCAAATTAATCAGGCGAATATTCCTTTACAGCTTTCATTCAAAAAATTAGCCAATGGTGATTTGCTTGCTGATAAAATTAATGCTTCCGGAAAAATTGGTTTTGGCGTAAATGCCTACGACCAATTGGACAACGCCAGCAATCAAAATGGATTGTACAGTTTGGAACTTTTGGTAAATGGAGAAAAATTTCATGAATTTAAAGCGAGTGTGCTTCCATTTACAGAAGATAAATACATTAATTTACTCGTTGATTATGAGCGCTTTGAAAAAACTGGGCAACGAATTCAAAAATGTTTTATTGAGCCTTCTAATAAATTAAGCATGTATTCTCCTTCCGTTAATAAGGGTTATTTAACCATTGAAGACAAAAAATCATACAATGTTGAAATTATTGCAAAAGATTTTAGCGGCAATACCCAAAAAATTACCATTCCCGTCACCGGAAAAAATGATCCTGTTTTAGTTCGAAAAGTTCTGGTTGAAACACCTTATAAAATTAATTTCACACAATTTAATCAGTTTAGCAAAGATGGAATTACCGTGGCCTTTCCTAAAAACACCTTTTATGAGGATTTATGGCTGGATTTTGAGGTTAAAGATTCCCTTGTAAAAGTTCACTACCCAAATGTGCCAATCCATCATAATTATACGCTTACTTTCGATGTGGCCAAATATACTGATGCAGAAAAAAAACAAATGTATATTGCCGCCATAAACAAAAATGGAAGAGCAAGCTACGAATCCACCGTAAAAAAAGATTCTATTTTTTATGCTTCAACAAAAAAATTAGGGAAATTCACCTTGCTGGCAGACAAAGATGCGCCAAATATTCAATTGCATAATTTCAAAAATAACCAATGGATCACCAACCACGAAACACTGAAAGTTAAAATTTTCGATTATAAATCGGGCATTAATACATATAGAGCTGAAATTAATGGACAATGGATTTTAATGGAATATGATGTTGAAACAAACCTGTTAACTTATGATTTTAAAGATAAAATTTTTACTGACACAAAACATGAGCTAAAAATCACAGTAACCGACAATGTTGGAAACACAAATACCTTAAACGCAACTTTTTTCAGAAAAATATAAAAGTCCATGCTAAAAACGGCAACGCTAACCTTGTGTTTTTTATTGGCATCAACATATATATCAGCCCAAACGGCTACTGTTAAAGGTGTTTTAAAAACAAGTGACAAAACACCTGTTGAAGGCGTAGCAATTACCTATTTAAATACCGGAACAACTTCTGATGAGAAAGGCGAATATGTATTGAAAATACCTGCAAATACCGAAATTACGATTACATTCAGCCATATTTCCTATAACACTTTTGATAAAATTGTGAAGCTGCAAAAAAATAAAGCATTGCTGTTTTCGCCCGTTTTAGAGCCTAAAACAGAAGTCATTGATGAAATTATTGTAAAAGACACTAAAAAAGATGCGCAAGGTCTAATTACCGTAAATCCAAGCAATATAGCCAAAATTCCCGGCGCAAACCAAGGCATTGAAAATATTTTAATGACCTTGCCCGGCGTTAATAACAACAACGAATTAAGCACCCAATACAATGTGCGCGGCGGAAATTTTGATGAGAATTTGGTTTACGTAAACGGCATTGAGGTTTACCGTCCGTTTTTGGTGCGATCGGGGCAACAGGAAGGTTTGAGTTTTGTGAATAGTGCCATGGTGCAAAATGTCAATTTTTCGGCAGGCGGTTTTCAGGCAAAATATGGCGACAAACTTTCTTCGGTATTAGACATCACTTACAGATCGCCGACAGAATTTGCAACCACCGTGAATGCAAGTTTGTTGGGCGGAAGCGCAACGGTGGAAGGTGTGATGCTTCAAAATAAATTAAGTGCCTTACTGGGCGTCAGATATCGGGATAACAGTTTGTTTATCAACAGCAAAGAAGTTGTCACAACAGCGAATCCAAATTTTACGGATGCGCAAACATTTTTGTCTTATTCAGTAAATCCGAAGTTAAAAATCGATTTTCTGGGAAATTTTTCGCTCAACAATTACAATTTTACGCCACAATCACGAAGAACAAAATTTGGAACCATCAGCAATCCGCAGGAATTGATTGTTTATTATGAAGGCCAAGAAAAAGATAAATTCAAAACGGTTTTTGGCGCTTTAAAAGGAAGCTATGCGGTAAATGAAAATTTAAATGTCAATGTGACAACCTCAAGCTATCACACTGTTGAAGAAGAATATTATGATGTTTTGGCCAGTTATAATTTAGGCGAAGTGAACAGCGATTTCGGCTCCGATAATTTTGGGGAAGTCGATTTTTATAAAGGAATTGGCTCGCAATTAAGTCACGCCCGAAATGATTTGGATGCCTTCATCAACAATATTGAAATAAATGGCGCCTTCAAAAAAAACAGCCATCAAATAGATTTCGGCATTAAATACCAAAATGAAGACACCAAAGACCGGGTAAATGAATGGGAAGTGATCGATTCTTTGGGTTTTAGTGTTCGACCTCCCAATTTCGTATCAAATAATCAGCCGTACGAACCTTTTACGGGCGAATTGCTCCCTTTTCAAAGCATCCGCGCCAACAATCACGTTGCCATAAATCGGTTGGTTTGGTTTGCCCAATACAGCAAAAACGCATTTTGGAACAATCATAAAATTTGGTACAATGTTGGTTTGCGTTCACATAATTGGAGCGTAAATGACCAAATTTCTGACAAAGTAAGCAAAATCAGCTACAGTTTGCGTGGCCAATTCTCCATAAAACCCGACTGGGAAAAGGATATGCTTTTCAGAATTTCTGGCGGAATGTACAACCAACCGCCATTTTACAAAGAACTTAGAGACTATACAGGAAAGGTGATTCCTACTGTTGAAGCACAAAAATCGATGCAAATAATTTTGGGCAACGATTACAGTTTTAAGCTTTGGGAAAGACCTTTTAAACTGGTTTCTGAATTATATTACAAGCATTTAACGGATGTAAATACCTATACGGTTGACAATGTAAAAGTGCGTTACGGCGCAGATAACAATGCAATTGCTTACGCCACCGGCATTGATTTAAGATTGAACGGCGAATTTGTTCCCGGAACGGAAAGCTGGGTAAGCATCGGATTTTTAAAAACCGAAGAAAATAAAAACAATCAGGGTTATATTCCGCGCCCCACCGACCAACGTTTTAAATTCGGAATGTTGTTTCAGGATTATGTTCCCAACATCCCAAACATTAAAATGTACTTAAATTTGGTTTTTAATACCGGCGTTCCGGGCGGTTCTCCCTCCTATTCAAATCCTTATGAATATCAAAATCGTTTAAATGCCTACAAAAGAGCCGATATTGGAATTTCTTATGTTTTTACTGATGCCAAAAATCAATACCAAAGCGGATGGAAAAGTAACTTAAAAGAATTTTCCGTTGGATTTGAAATTTTCAATATGTTCGATGTGCAAAATGCCATCACAAATACTTGGGTTCGCGATGTGTATTCCAAACAATTTTATGGCATCCCAAATTATATGACCCAACGTGTGCTGAATATTAAAATGGATGTGAAGTTTTGATTGTTGTTTAACTGTTGAATTAATTTATTAACATTTAATTATCTCACAATCTAAAAGGCAACACCAAAGCCAATATTAAAAAGTAATCCTCGTGTTAATTCACTTGGAATTTCTATCCCTTCTTGATTCTCTGAACTTCCATCTGGAAATTCAACTCTAACATCCACCATGTCATCAATGGAGCTAAATGAATAACCTATTTCTGGTCTAAAATAGAATGTACCTCCAAGTTTAGCTCCAAGTTTTATATTGAATGAATTATTTGAAAGATTCACAAATGCAGTTCCAATTTTTTCAGAATCAAAATCAGACTCTATCTCATTCAAAGTTAAATCAGCATCTAACATACCATAACTCACATTGCCATATAAACCTTTACCTTCTTTAAAAAAATAGTAATTAAATCCAATTTGCAAGTAGGACAATTTGGCTTCATCTGGTTCAATAAATTTATCGGCATTTATAGAAGAGTATTCAATTGACGCAGCTAATTTTTTCCCCAATAAGGGCGTTACATATTCTATGTTTCCACCAACAACATTTGGAAACCCTATTTTGACACCTATTCTAATTGGTTTTTCTTGCGCAATTAGTACACTTGAAATTAGAAACATAATTATAGTAGTTGAAATTTTTATAGACTTTTTCATAAATTTTTGATCTTTGGTTAGTTAAAAATAAAATTCTTTAGTTTTTGTATTTTACTCTTTTAATTAAATTAAAAGGCCAAATGTTGGTAAGTTTTCATTTCCACAATAGCATTTAATCTTGGAAGTCAATTAAATTTACTTATTTCCCAAACGTGTTGAAAAATCACCTATAATATTTTGGTATTTTCTTAATACCCTGTCCCATTCACGAAATTGTTCATCTGCCTTAACACTGGTACCAGATGCACCGGAAAATTCACTTACCAATTTTACTTTATAAGTAAGCGGATTTGAATTGGCCAATTTTATGATTAGTCTCGTTCGTATTGTGTTTTGTTGAAATGATTGAATACTCCATGCTGTTCTTAAATAGGAAGTTTCTTTATCAGCAACTTCAATTGCATCAAAATAGTCAGTTACAATTTGGTTTGTTAATTTCCAAGCTTCCGTCAAATCAAACTTTCTGTTCACTTCAACAGAAAAATCAACATTTGCTTGGTCTGTTTTTATGGAAGCTTCTTCCGCATCGTCTTTTATCATTTCAAAATATTGTTTTTTGGGAGGATCCGTCTGTCCTTTTTTATTGCAGTACGTTTGCTCATACTTTAAATAGCCAATTTTTTGAATTTTGACATTTACGCAAGAATTTTTGGGCACTTTTACTTTTAAAGTTCCGGTGCCTAAATTTTGGCCATCAACAATAATTTTTGCATCTGGTTCTGATGCACTAATGGCAATGCTCTGTGCATTGATTAAGTTGGATATTAAAATAATGATGCTAATAATTAGTAATTTTTTCATTGTAGTTATTTTTGTTTATCTTAATAATTAATTTATATTCAATACTACTGAACTCTTGAATATTCTGAAGTGCAATATCTCAATTTCATTAGGCAATTTATTAGACCCATAAAAGTCTATGACACAAATATTTTCCATTTGAGACAAAAGAAGATGCGATTAGGATAATTTAAAACCGAAATCACATCTGCTTTTGTTTTTAAAATTTGTTATGGACTGTGAATCTATTTTCCGCCAAACTTATATCCTAATGAAATTCCTAAAACACGATTATTTACTTTATTGCCATAGCTTGTATCAGGTGAAATATTGGCCAAACCTAATCCATAGTTTAAACCAATTTGAATAGCATTAAATTCCATGCCTGCCCCAATAGTTAAACCAAAATCTAATCTTTTCAAATCATCTTCATCTTCATTTGAACCAAAATTGATGTCTTCTTCAAAAGATTCGCCATCGTCTTCATATTTGGCTTTTCCACTTATACCTATTCCAATATAAGGCCCAAAAATTCCATAAATTTTTGAACCGCCAACATCAAAGGTTGCCTTAGCAGTTAATGGAATGTCAAGATAAAGCAGGTTAAACTTATTCGTTCCACCATCAAATGTTTCTTTGTATCCTTTGGTAGAAAGCAACAATCCCGTTTCAAATGAAATCATTTCATTTATAGGTAATTCCAATGTAGGTCCAATATGAAACCCTGGATTCATTTTGAAATCATCACTATAAGTGCCATCGTCATCTTTCATAAGCATATTGGATAAATTTAATCCAGCTTTTACACCAAATGTTTGAGCGAACGATTCTGTAACAGTTGTAATTAATAATAATGCAATACTAAGTCTGATTAATTTTTTCATAAATTTAATTATTATTTAATTGTCCTACTCATAAGGCTTTTCAGTAACGCCCCGTTTTTTATAGTGAGTTCTGGCATTCACTTTATATTTTTATTAATGTTATTTTATAAGCCCCTTTTGTATATAAAATGTTGACTATTATATTTTTTAAATTTTTAATTTAATTTTTAGTAAGGTTTACAATAAAATCTATAAACAATACTACTGAACTCTTGAAAATTCCGAATAATCACTATCGCTATCATTTATTCTCATCGTATTTGAATTAGGAAATGAAATGCTAATAGTCTCGGTATCCGTTTCATTCTTATTTGTAAATTCATCAAAATATGTAGTTGTAACTTTATAGTTACCCGCTGAAATTTTCACCCATGAACCGCTTACAAAACCAAAGTCATCTTCAATGCAATTTCCATTATCCTCATCTTCATAGAAGTCCAATGTTTTAATTTTTCCGTTTGATTCAAAAGTTAACCTGCTTTTTTGTTCACAGGTGTTCACAATTTCCATCTCCTCAACTCCATTATAAGTCCAAACATATTTAACAGGTTTCCAAACGCCGATTATTAAATCATCTCCTGTTACGTCATTGGTATCATCACTCTCTTTTGAGCATGAAACAATAAATAATGTGAGCAGTACGTATATAAATAAATTTAGCTTTTTCATGATTTTTTGGTTTTAACAGTTCGAGATACTTCAATAATATTATTTTTATTAATAGTTTTACTTTCCAAATTAAATTGTAATGGGTCAAAATTTAAGATGTGTACCGTTTCATATTGTAAAATTGACCCAGTAAATTTCTTGGTGATACCGAATGCACTAATTAATACTGTATAATTAGATGAATTTGAAATTCCATCATAATAATTAACATACACAGAATAAGTTCCTGATGGCGCATTTTGCACACTCCAATATATGTTTTCAGGGCCAATCCCATCAATATCATCAACATCCAGTGTCATGCCATAAGAAGTAAATGGATTTTCGTAGAAAACTTCATTTCCAATTGGGTCAAAAATATGCAAATCCAAATCTGTTTCATTATCCCAAGTTAAATTAACCTGTATATCACCATAACCAGTTTGCATCATTGCATTAACAGCATTTATAGTTGCCGCATTATTCTCAATTTCTTCCAAGTCACTAGCAATATTAGACAACGCAGTTCCCGCCAACCCAACTAAACATTCAGTAGGGTTAATTACAACTTGACAAGAATAAGAAGTTGTAGATATATCATAAAAACTCACTAATTCAGTAAATCCATTTTGAATTTTAAATTCATTAGCTGCAATATCGGCAGATAGCGTTAAAAGATAGCTGCTGCAAGTACCTATAAAAAGAGGAGTAAATAGCCCCCCTGAACTTGAAGCAGCAACAGCGGAAAGGACACATGGAACTCCTTGTACAATTCTACCTGTCCATCTAACCACATCACTCCAAGCACTCACTTTCGTAAAATCACTTGACTTTCCAAGAACTAAATTATCCCAATTAACGTCAGTTTCCATTTCTCTTAAGATTTCAATATCTCCATTAGGATAAATAATTCCAACATCAAACTTAAAACCATTAAAATTTCTGAATAGTAGGGTATAATTTTCAACAACAACTTTATCAATTAGACCATTTTCAGTAAAAAAAACAGTATAATCTTTTTTAGCTTCTTCTGAATGGTAAAGTAAACTTTCTGGCAAACCTTCTGAGGCATTAACATAATAATAATCCTCTTTACCTCCAACCCAATAGTCCCACCCAGTTTCTTGGCTAATGTCAACAACTGCAATATCTGGAAATTCTTGTAGTATGTCTTCTTGTTCAGGTTCTTCACTTTTACCACAATTAGTAAAAATTAAAAAAATAGTAGCATAAATTAAAATAGATTTTTTCATAATTTTGATTGTTTTTATGGTTAATAAATTTTCTTACATATTACATTGGCGGCTTTCGAATTCACTTTATAAGTCCTGCCCTTACCGCCCAACCCACCAATTGTTGTGTGTTTTTAAAACCTGTTTTACGTAACATATTGCGGCGGTGCGTTTGTACAGTGCTCTTTGTTATATCCAGTTTTAGTCCAATAGTTTCGCTGTTGTTACCGTTGCAGATTAATACCAGGACTTTCATTTCGGACTTACTCAATAAATTGATTTCATTCTCCATCATATTAAAATCTTGAGGAATTTAATAAACTGTTATATACCAAATTTAATTAGAACCAGTCTAAATAAAAATACCTACTATTAGGTATTTTTCACATTGGCTTTCAGGCCAATAAAACTTGTTGTTGTGGTAATTAAAATAAAGAAGGGCAATAAACTTATGATGGAATCAAACCAAATGCATTGGCGAACTTATATAACTCAGAAAAAGTTTTAATTTCTAATTTTGCTTTAATATTCCTTCTATGTGTATTTATTGTCAATTGGGAAGCACCTAAAATATCTGAAATTTCATTACTGTTTTTTCCGACAGCCAATAACCTGATAATTTCTTTTTCCTTAGGAGTAAGCCTACAGAATTTTGTAAAATTCTTTTTCATCCAGTCGCTCTCTTCCAATACACTGTTAATCTTTTTTGCAATATTTCCCAGGGAATTTACCTCATTGACAATAAGAATTATTTTATCAGAAAACTCTTGATTGGGTGTATACAACAATTTAGCAGAAGCAAAATACCATTTATAAGATGACTCTCCTCGTGCTTTTACCCGATGGACAAAATTGTAAATTCCTGCCTTCTCTTGATTTTTTTGCATTCCTAAATAAGTGGGAATAATTGTATTGATCTCTTCAGGCACGAAAAATTGTTGAAAATATTCCGGTCCTTGTTCAGCAAGCTCTTCCACACTATGTTTAAGGATATTGCAACCCCTTTTATTCATATAAACAGTGGCAAGCTTGGTAAGATCAGTCACTAAAACATTTCCGGGTAAATAGTCCCCAATGGTTTCTATTGAAAACTCTCCATTGCGTATTTTGCTTTCTAAGGTAAAAACCTGCTGACTATTTGTGCAAATTATTTCACGTGTAGTTAAGTTGGACTGCATATAACTTGGTTCTTATTAGTGGTCAAATCAAAAATAGTTGCAAATTTCATGAGGTCTGCCAAAGTTTTTATTTCAAGTTTTTTATTAATGTTTTTTCGATGTGTATTTACAGTATGATCAGAAATAAAAAGTTTGAAACCTATTTCAACACTTGTTTTCCCCATTGCCAGTAATCCCATTATTTCAGTTTCTCTTTTTGTGAGTAAACTGACTTTATTGTAGTTGTTTTTTAGAAAATCCATATCTTTTATAACCTGATATAATTTCTCTTTATACTCACCTAATAATTCCAAATCATAAGTAAAAAAAACAATTTTTTGCAAAGTTCCATTTTCATTTTTTTTAAGGCTTGCAGACGATACATACCATTTAGCTTCAAAATCAGCGGCTTTACTATCACCCCAAAAAAAACTATATACTGCTTCCTCATCTTGTTTATTTAAAAACCCGGCTATTTGTCTAACTAACTCTTCTTGATTTTCTTCAGATAGCGGCTCTAAGAAGTGTTGATGAAGCATAGAATTACTATTCATTTTTTTATCTAAAGAACTTATATCATAAACTTTTACTTGGTCTGGAAAAAGCCTGTCAATAATCACGGTAAGTTCTTCTTGCCAATTATTCATATAGCGTAATTATAAACAGTTTGGTAAAATTATATTATAAAACCAATGACATTTACTGGGACATTATACTAATAAATGCCAATGGTTTTAACATTAATTAATCAACAAATAATAAATGAAATTATTGTAACCTTCTTCTTACCAAACTTATACACATTTTTTTTAACCTGAAATACCCTAAATTGGGTATTTTTATATATATTTGATTAATTGCTAACCAAAAAAAATATGAATGAAAAAGATAGTGCCAAGGTTTTGAACATTTGGGAATCTGAAAACAAAATTCTTCAGCCCAATAAAAAGGAACTCCTTTTAGAAATTGTTGATCAGGTAGCTTCCTTATTTACTGCTGGCAGCTTTTACTATTTTATATTAAATTTCGAAAATATAGAAATGGATTTTGTCAGCGAGAGCATTAAGGATGTTTTGGGCATTGAAAAGGAAGAATTTTCAATGAATAAGGCTTTTGAACTCATGCATCCCGAGGATCTTGCAAAAATGAATGAGAAAGAGACAATTGTTGCTGATTTTCTTTTAAAAAAAATTCCTATTGAAGATTTGTTTTTGTATAAAACTGCATATATGGTGAGGCTGAAAAATAAGAACGGAACTTACAAAACAATTTTACATCAGTTTCAGGTTTTGAGTGTTTCGGATGACGGTAAAATTCAGAAGACATTGTGCATACATACAGATATTACCTATTTAAACATTCCAATTAACCATAAATTATCATTTATAAGCACAAAAAGACCGTCTTGTTTTTTCACTTATGAATCAGGTCGCTATTCTCTTGAAAATGAAAGCATTCTTAATTTGGAAAAGGATTGTTTTAAAGATATTTTTTCCAAACGCGAAAAGGAGATTATTAACTCACCTTACGCAATACCCACCTCAAAAAACATTGTTTTAACATTTGCATTGTTAACAACTTATATTTCATAAAACTCAGCACTAAAAAAA
>LNAP01003299.1_pt1 | contig 15484 bp, 14 predicted proteins | sample 602601 | NCBI WGS metagenome assembly LNAP01 (sample SAMN02440304, study PRJNA202911) | soil metagenome | biome: Subtropical and temperate rainforests or woodlands; isolation source: soil samples (1 kg each in a 20% v/v slurry with milli Q water) were... ...
CCGAAAGCGCTGCTGACTGCACCATGTGAAAAGTGAGTCTTCGACGAAGAGGAAGACTCGCTTTGGAGGGGAGTATTTCCGCATCCTGCTAGAGCTTGGAGGCGACCCCACACTTGGCTCACTGATTCCATAGCCCCTATTTTCGTCGTTCATTCTTCATAGGGCGAGACCGGACCTGGTCGAACGAAGGCGGGATGTGAGCTACGCTGTTAAAACGTCCCCGCCCGGGTTGCGACGCGACGTGAGGGCAGCCATAAGCCGCCATATGGAGCGCGGCTTCTCGTCCCGCGTGCTTGCTAGCGGACAATCTGTACTACCAAAGTGATCAGCTTCCGCGAGGGCAGCGTTTCAACGCGATCGTGCGCACCTGCTGGACCAGATGCGTACCTGCCGAGATGCCGACTGCTTTTCGCGCCTGGACATTTCCTACGCCGCAGTCCCCGCGTTCGCACCTGAGCTACACACGGACCGCAAACATCTCACTGCATTCGCAATCAGCATCAAACGACACGCCAGCAGCGGAACAATCTCAGGGCGTTATCCGGAGACCCCTGCCATGAACGTTTCGTCCGCCTTTCAGGCCCTGCTAGCCCTCGCACCGGTGGTGCTTGCAGTCAACCCGGCGCGTGCCCAGTCCGTGTCGGAGCCCCTGCCCTGTCGCACGGTGAGCATCGTCGCGCCGTTCCCGGCGGGCTCCACCACCGATACCATCGCGCGCGCCCTGAGCACCAAACTGTCCACCGACCTGGGACAGGCCGTCGTGATCGAAAACAAGCCGGGTGCGGAGGGGCAGGTTGCCGCCATGGACGTGATGCGCAGTCCCCCCAGCGGTTGTCGCCTGCTGTTTGCCACTTCCGGCAACCTGTCGGTGGCGCCGCAACTCCGAACCCCGCCGCCGTACGATCCCCGCAAAGACTTCACTGCCATCGCCGACGTGGGCCGCTACACCTACATCCTGTACGTGCGGCAGCAGTTCCCGGCCAACACCTTCTCCGAGTTCATCGCCGCCGCCAAGGCCGCGCCGGGGCGCTATACCTATGGCACCGGTTCCAATACCAACTTCCTCGCCTTTGGCTACATCGGCCAGCTTACCGGCACCGATCTGCGGCGCGTTCCTTACCGTGGCGAGCCGCCCGCGTTCACCGACCTGATCGGCGGGCAGATCGACGCCATCGTCGCTACCACCATGGGCGTGCCCTTCGTGCGCGACCACAAGCTGAAGGCGTTGGCCGTGATGTCGCGCGAGCGCAGTCCGCTGCTGCCCGAGGTTCCCACCTTCGCCGAGGCGGGCCTGAAGAACTTCGACATCGTGCCGTGGGCCGGACTCGTGGGCCCCGCGAAAATGGAACCGGCAACGGTGACGTTCCTCACGGCCGCCGTGAACCGGGCACTCTCGGACCCTGCGGTTCACGCCGCCGCGGCCAAGGCCGGCTTTCTCCTCACACCTTCGACGCAAGAGCAGTTCAAGGCCCTCGTCGCCGACCAACACACCGTTTACGGCGACAAGGTCAGGCAACTCGGTCTCACAGCGGAGTGAACGGCCTCCTCACCGAAACCGCAGGGCGTCGCCCGATCTCCTCGCCCGCGGCGCTGGACGCCCTCGTCGGCCAGGAAATCGGCATCTCCCCGTGGCTGCAGATCGACCAGGGGCGCATCGACCGTTTCGCCGACGCTACCGGCGATCGCCAGTGGCTTCACGTCGAGCCGGAGCGGGCGGCGCGAGGCCCCTTTGGGACGACCATCGCGCACGGCTTTCTGACGCTGTCCTTGCTGCCGCTGCTGCTGGACGCCGCCGTCGAATTCCAGCACATGAAGATGGGCGTCAACTACGGCCTGAACAAGGTGCGCTTCACGGCCCCCGTGCCCGTGGGCTCGCGCATTCGCGTGCGCGCCAGGCTGCTGGCGAGCGAGCCTCTGCCCGAGCTCGAAGGCACGCCCGGCCGGCAGATCGTCTGGCAGCTGACGGCGGAGCGCGAGGGCTCGACCAAGGCGGTCTGTGTCGCCGAGACGGTCAGTCGACGCCACTGGGGAAATGAGCATGTACAGCACGCTTGAACTCAGCGTCGCCGAGGGCGCCGCCACGCTGGTCCTGAACCGGCCCCGGCAGCGCAACGCCATCGACATGGCGATGCGCCAGGAGCTGCTGGAGGCAGTCCAGCAGATAACCCGCGACCCGCAGGTGCAGGCCGTGGTCCTGACCGGTGCCGGGGGCCACTTCTGCGCCGGCGGCGACGTGAAGACCATGGGCCAGATCGCCAGCGCCGAGAGAGGGAGGCAGCGCATGCTGGACCTGCAGCCGCTGGTGCTGGCCTTGCTGCAGCTGGACAAGCCGCTGGTGGCGGCAGTCGAGGGCGTCGCCCTGGGCGCGGGCTTCGGTCTCGCACTGGCCGCCGATTTCATCGTCGCGGCCAGCGACGCGCGCTTCTGCTGTTCGTTCGCCCGGGTGGGCCTGGTGCCCGACTTCGCCACTGCCTTCACCCTGCCGCGCATCCTGGGCCTGCAACGTGCGAAGGCGCTGGTCTTCTCGGCGCGCGAACTCCCGGCGGCAGAGGCGCTGCAGCAAGGACTGGTCACCGAAGTATGCGACCCGGGCGCGGCGTTGCCGCGGGCGCGCGAGCTCGCGCTGCTGTTGGCCGCCGGCTCGCCCACGGCGTTCAGCCTGGCCAAGCGCATGTTGCTGGCATCGTTCCAGTCCGACGTCGGCACGATGCTGGGAATGGAAGCGGCCGCCCAGGGCATTGCCTACACGAGCGACTACCACACCGACGCCGTGCAGCGCTTCCTCGCCAAGGAAGCGCCCCGGTTGCGCTGGCCCGCGCCCGGATCCGAACCTAAGACCGCCTGAGTCTGAGAGCTCCCCAACAAGGTGTTGGACGCGACACGCGGCCCATCCGATACTGGCTGCGACATCACCACTGAAGGAACGAAGTCATGTTCTGCCCCAACGTATTGAAGGGCCAACACATCCTGGTCACCGGCGGAGGCACGGGACTTGGCCGAGCGATGAGCGAGCGCCTCCTGGAGCTGGGCGCTCGGGTGCACATCTGCGGACGCCGCGGCTCGGTGCTGGAAGAGGCCGCTGACGCCATGGAAAAGCTCACCGGCACCCGCCCCACCTGGTCCGCGTGCGACCTGCGCGATCCCGCCTCCGTCAGCGCGATGGTCGACGAGGCGTGGGCGCATGCCCCGCTCACCGGCCTGCTGAATAACGCCGCCGGCAACTTCATCAGCCGCACCGAGGACCTGTCCCCGCGCGGCTTCGACGCCATCGCCAACACGGTCTTCCACGGCACCTTCTACGTGACGCACGCCGTGGGCAAGCGCTGGATCGCCGAGAAGCTCCCGGGCAGCGTGGTCTCGATCGTCGTCACCTGGACGCGCACCGGCGCGCCCTTCGTCGTGCCTTCGGCCATGTCCAAGGCTGGCGTCGAGACGATGACGCGCTCGCTGGCCATCGAATGGGGCCGCTACGGCATCCGCCTCAACGCCATCGCCCCCGGCATCTTCCCCACGGAGGGCGCCACCGCGCGTCTCCGCCCCGGCGCAGACCCGCACTCGCGCGAGCGCAAGGGCAACCCCACGGGCCGCCTGGGCGAGCTTCCGGAACTGGCCAACCTGGCCACCTTCCTGTTCGCCGACGGCTGCCGCTGGCTAACCGGCGAGACCATTGCCATCGACGGCGGCCAGCACCTGGCCCAGGGCGCCTACTTCACCGACTACCTCGAGTGGTCCGACACGCAGTGGGCCGATGCCCGCGAGCGCATCAAGGAACAGAACGAGAAGGACAAGGCCATGCGCACCGTCAAGGCGCCTTCGGACAAGGTGTCCACATGACGCGCGCGCACGACCCCCTCGAGGCCTCGCCTTACGCAACCTACGTCGGCTACCTGCGCCAGGGCCAGCTGGCCTACCAGGTCGCTCCCGACGGACAGGCCATCTTCTTTCCCCGTGTCGCGGCGCCGGGCAGCGGCAGCACGCAACTCGAATGGCGCGTGTCGCGTGGCCACGGAACGGTCTACGCCACGACCGCCATGCACGCCCGCGGCGAGGCGCCCCTGAACCTGGCGCTGATCGACATGGACGAGGGCTTTCGCCTCATGAGCCGCGTCGAGGGGCTGGATGCCACGCAGGTGCGGATCGGCCAGCGCGTGCGGTTCCACGCGGGGACGCCGGCAACGGACGGGGCCGATCCTTTCCCCCTGTTCACGCTGCTCGAGGAGGTGGCGCATGGCTAAGCGGCATGTGAGCGGCAGCGTGGTCGGGGTTGCGGAATCCGACCTGGGCGTTGCTCCTCCCGGCACCACCCCGATCGACCTGATGGCCCAGGCCAGCATCCGGGCGCTGGACGACGCGGGGTTCACACTGGCCGAGGTCGACGGCCTGTTCGTCGCCACCGCACAGGCGCGCTTCGGTCCTATGGTCCTCGCGGAATACCTGGGTATCGCACCCCGGGTGTTCGATGGCACCCAGGTGGGCGGCTCGTCGTTCATGTCGCACCTGGCGCACGCCCTGCTGGCCATCGAGGCTGGCCAGTGCGAGGTCGCGCTGATCGCCTACGGCAGCACCCAGCGCTCCGTTTCCCGCAGCCAGGCTTCGCCGCCGGACTTCAATCCGTACGAGGCGCCGTTCAAGCCGATGCTGCCCGTGGCCGCGTATGCGATGGCCGCGGGCCGCCACATGCACGAATTCGGCACGACCCGCGAGCACCTCGCGGAAGTGGCGGTGGCCGCGCGCAACTGGGCCCTGCTGAACCCGAAGGCGTGGGAGAAGGAACCTCTCGGCATCCAGGACGTGCTGTCGGCGCGCATGGTGGCGGACCCGCTGTCGGTTCGCGACTGCTGCCTCGTGCTCGATGGCGGCGGCGCCATGGTCGTCACCTCCAGGGCCCGTGCGGCCCGCGGCCGCAAGATGCCGGTGCACGTGCTGGGCGTCGGCCAGGCGCTTGGCCACGCAACCATCGCCAACATGCCCGACCTGACGACCACCGTGGCACGCGAGTCGGGCGCACGCGCCTTCGCGATGGCAGGCATGCGCCCCGCCGACGTGCAGGTGCTGTCGCTGTACGACGCCTTCACGATCACGCCCATCCTGTTCCTCGAGGACCTCGGCTTCTGCCCCAAGGGTGAAGGTGGGCGCTTCGTCTCGGGCGGCGCGATCGGTCCCGGCGGCAGGCTGCCGGTCAACACCAACGGGGGCGGGCTGTCCTATTGCCACCCCGGCATGTACGGGTTGCTGGGAATGATCGAGACGGTGCGGCAGGTCCGCAACGAATGCGGTGCGCGCCAGGTGCGGGGCTGCAACGTGGCGCTGGCACATGGCAATGGTGCCGTGCTGTCCAGCCAGTGCACGGCCATCTTCGGCAGTGAGGACGCGCTGTGAGCGCGCACGACGGAAAGGAAGCAGGAATGCTGCAGGGAAAAGTGGTGGTCGTCACCGGCGCGGGACGCGGTATCGGCCGCGACATGGCGCTGGCAATGGCGAAGAACGGTGCGCAAGTCGTGGTGAACGACCTCGGCACCTCGCTCGATGGGAATGGCCAGGACGCCGGCCCGGCCGCCCAGGTGGTGGCGGAGATCCGCGCTGCGGGTGGTAGCGCGGTGGCCAGCACGCACAGCGTGGCGGACTGGGACAGCGCGCAGCAGATCGTTGCCACTGCGATCGAGAGCTTCGGGCGCGTCGACGTCATCGTGAACAACGCGGGCATCGCGCGGGACCGGATCTTCCACCACATGACGCTGGACGACTGGAAGGCCGTCATCGACGTGCACCTGAACGGCGCCTTTTACCTGAGTCGCGCGGCCGCCACGCACTTTCGCACCCAGAACACGGGGCGCTTCATTTTCATGACTTCAGCCTCCGGCCTGGTGGGCAACCTTGGCCAGGCGAACTACGCGGCGGCCAAGATGGCAGTGGTGGGACTCTCAAAGTCGCTGGCGCTCGACATGGCGCGCTACGGGGTCACCTCCAATGCGATCTGTCCGTTCGCGTACAGCCGCATGATTGGCTCCATCCCTACGGAGACGCCGGAGGAAAAGGCGCGCGTCGAACGGATCAAGGCCATGGAGACCAACAAGATCGCGCCACTGGCGGTGTACCTGTGCAGCGACGCGGCCGCCAAGGTCAGCGGCCAGATTTTCGCGGTGCGAGCCAACGAGCTGTTCCTGATCAGCCAGAACCGCCCCTTGCGCTCGACGCACCGTTCCGAGGGCTGGACGCCCGAGAGCATAGCCGCAACGGCGATCCCGGCGTTCGAGCGCGACTTCTACCCGCTCGAACGTTCGGCCGATGTGTTCTCCTGGGATCCGATCTAGGAGATCGCGCGGCGCGGTGCCTCGACGATCTCGCGGGCGACGGCGATGAACTCGTCGCGCACCACGGACCGCGTGGTGCGGTTCCAGGCGAGCGCCACTGTGAGGGTCGGGGTCTCCCCTTCGATGGGGCGCAGCGCCACCCCGTCCTGGCGGATTGCCTCTGCCGAGGCCGGCACCAGCGCCACGCCGAGGCCGCTCGCCACCAGCATCACGATGGTGGCCACCTCCTTTGCTTCCTGAGTGATGCGCGGCTGGAAGCCGGTCGCGTGGCACAGGCCCAAGACTGCAGCGGAGAGCGATGAGTCGATGCTCTTGCTGAAGGTGACGAAATTCTCGTTGGCGACATCGCCCAGCGCGAGCACGGGCTTGCGCGCCAGGGCGCTGCCTTCGGGCACGGCCAATACCAGCTTCTCCTCCATCACCGGCAACAGTTCGATGTCCGGATTTGCCACCGGCGGGCGCAGGAAGCCCAGGTCCATGCGCGCGGTGGCAAGTGCTAGCACCTGTTCGGGCGTCAGCACGTGCTCACGGAAATGCAGTTCGACCCGCGGCGCGATGGTGTTGTATTGCCGGAGGATGCGCGGCAGCGGCGTATACATGGCCGACTGGGTGAAACCGATGGTGAGGCGCCCGATGCGCCCCTGCTGCGCGCCAACCGCCGTCTCCTTGGCGCGCCGCGTGGCGCTCAGGATGCCTTCGGCTTCCGGGATCAGCGCCCGGCCCGCGTCCGTGAGTTCCACGCTGCGCTTGGTGCGGCGGAACAGCTGTACGCCCAGTTCGTCTTCCAGCTGCTTGATCTGCCGCGACAGCGGCGACTGCGCGATGTAGACGCGCTCTGCGGCCTTGCCGAAATGGAGCTCCTCGGCTACGGCGAGGAAGTAACGAAGCTGGCGGAGTTCCATGGCTTGCGGGATGAGGTCGGTTGCGGATCATAGTGCGCCCGCCGCGGCACCCGCCTGAGACACCGCAGGTCTGATGCAAACGCAATTAAGTGTTGGACGCCGAGCGGCGTCGCTTCGGATACTCGGCGAATGATGAAACACAACCGCCTTCCCAACGAGAGCCTCGGTTTCTGGTTGGCGCGGCATGCGCAGCTGACGCCGCGGCGCGCGAGCATCGTCTACTGGACCTCCGCTACGGAGTGCGAACGCTGGAGCTTCGCGGAGCTCGATGTCGCGGCGCGCCGATTGGCACGATGGTTGCGCGCCAATGGCGTGCAGCGGGGCGACCGTGTCGCATACCACGATCTCAACGACGTCCGCTTCGCCATCACGATGTTCGCCGCCGCGTATGTGGGCGCGATCTTCGTGCCGCTGAATTTCCGCCTGGCCGTGCCGGAACTGGTTCAGACACTCCAGGACTGCCAGGCCCGAGTCGTCGTTCACGGGCGCGCCTTCGAGGCGGCGCTCCCGGCATTGCGACAGGAGTTGCCCGATGTGCTCACGCTGCTGTCCGATCGCGAGTCGCCCGGAACGTTCGATGTCATCCTGGCAGACGCGGCGGGCGAGGAGCACGGCCCCGTCGACCTGTCGTGGGACGAGACCGCCTTCCTGCTCTACACCTCGGGCAGCACGGGCAAGCCCAAGGGCGTGCGGCTCAGCCATGGCAACCTGTTCTGGAACACGATCAACACGATCCTGATCCAGGGCGGCATGCCGGACGACCGCATGCTGATCTCCGCCCCGCTTTTCCACGCCGCGCCGGTGTCCAGCTTTCTCGACGCCTTCCTGCGCGGGGCACAGATCCACCTGGAACGCACCTTCCAGTCCGAGCGCGTTCTCCGCCGCATCGCGGCGGAGAAGATCAACATCGTCGCGGGAGTGCCGGCCATGTACGCCATGATGGCGGCCGACCCGCAGTTCACCGGCACCGACCTCGCCAGCCTGCGCGCAATCATCGTCGGCGGCTCGCCCGTAGCCGAGGCACTGATCGAGACGTATCGCCAGCGCGGCGTCACCGTGATCCAGCGCTACGGCCTGACCGAGGCGGCGCCGCTGATCACCGGCCTGGCCCCCGGCTCGCCGCGCGCCAAGGCCGCCACGGCGGGGCTACCCGGCATGTTCCTGGAAATGCGCATCGCGCGCCCCGACGCCGAAGGCATCGGCGAGATCCAGGCGCGCGGCGCGAACGTCATGCAGGGCTACTGGATGCGCGAGGAAGACACCCGCGCCGCCTTCGAAGACGGCTGGCTGCGCACCGGCGACCTCGGACGCGTCGACGCCGAGGGCTATCTCAGCGTCGTCGGACGCTGCAAGGACATGATCATTTCGGGCGGCGAGAACATCTACGCCGCCGAAGTCGAGGCCCGCCTCGCGGAAGCACCTGGCGTGCTCGAAGCGGCCGTCATCGGCGTGCCGCACGTGAAGTGGGGCGAGACCGTGTGGGCCATGGTGGCGCCGAAGTCCGGTGCGCAGATCACGAGCGAACACGTCCTCGACCACCTGCAGGGGCGGCTGGCGCGCTACAAGCACCCCACCCGCGTGATCATCCTCGACGAGCTGCCGAAAAACGGTGCCGGCAAGGTCGACAAGCTCGCGCTGCGCCGCCGCTTCCAGCCTGATGCCGCCGCGGCGACGCGCTGAGCTTCCCACACCCATTGGAGACCTTCGTGTCCACCTTCCATCCATCCAGCACAGTCATCGATTCCGCGCTCTTCCGCGATGCCTTCGGCACTGCGGCCATGCGCCACATCTTTTCCGACCGTTCACTCGTGGAGCGCTACATCGAAGTCGAAGTGGCGCTGGCGCGCGCGCAGGCGCGCTGCGGCGTGATTCCCGGGGAAGCGGCGCAAGCGATCGCGCGCGAAGCGAGCGCCGACCGCCTGGACTGGGAACTGCTTCGGCGCGAGACGGACAACGTCGGCTATCCCATCCTGCCCCTGGTTCACCAGCTGGTGCATCAGTGCGGGGAGGCCGGCAAGTACGTGCACTGGGGCGCGACCACCCAGGACATCATGGACACCGCCAACGTGCTGCAGGTGCGCGCCGCGCTCGACCTGGTCGCCGCCGACCTCGGCGAACTGCGCGCCATCCTGCGCCGGCTGGCACGCAAGCACCGCGACACGCCGATGGCGGGGCGCACGCACCTGCAGCAGGCGCTGCCGGTGACCTTCGGCTACAAGGTGGCCATCTGGCTGGCCATGTTCGACCGCCACCAGCAGCGGCTGGCGGAATTGCGCGCGCGGGTGCTGGTCGTGCAGTTCGCCGGCGCTGCCGGAACCCTGGCATCGCTCGGCACCGAGGGCCTGAAGGTGCAGGAAGCCCTCGCCGCGGAACTCGAACTCGGCGTTCCGGCGACGACCTGGCACGTGGCGCGCGACGGCCTGGCCGAGGCGGTGAACCTGCTCGCCTTGGTCACCGGCTCGCTGGGCAAGGTCGCACTGGACATCATGCTCATGGCGTCCACCGAGTTCGCGGAGGTGTACGAGCCCTTCGTCAAGGGCCGCGGCGCGAGCAGCACCATGCCGCAGAAGCGCAACCCGATCTCCAGCGAGCTGATGCTGGCCGCGTCGAAGGCCGTGCGCCAGCACGCCGGACTGATGATGGATGCCATGGTGCAGGATTTCGAACGCGCCACCGGCCCCTGGCACGCGGAGTGGGTGGCGCTGCCGGAGAGCTTCATCCTCACGGCCGGTGCCTTGCACCAGGCGAAGTTCGCGCTCGCCGGCCTGATCGTCGACGAGCCCCGCATGCGGCACAACCTGGGCATCAGCAAGGGCCTGATCGTGGCCGAAGCGGTGATGATGGGCCTGGCGCCGGCGCTGGGCCGGCAGCAGGCGCACGACGTCGTCTACGACGCCTGCCGGACCGTCAACGACCACGGCGGCACGCTGGCGCAAGCCCTGGCAGCACTGGAGGTCGTCACGGCCCACTTCAGCCCGGCGGAGATCGACCGGCTGACCGACCCATCCAACTATCTGGGGCAGGCGCCGCAGATGGTGGATCGCGCCATTGCCTTGTCCGAAACGGTGAACTGCTGACGGAGAAAAGGACACCGCGGCTGGTCGTCGGTGTCCCTGTCGAGAGCCCGCTCCCGCGGGCTTTTTGTCGTGCCGGTTAGAGCGCGTCCCAGAAGCCGCACTTGCGATCGACGCCGCTGTCCGGCGCCGTGCGCGTGCCCGCCGGGGACAAGAGCTGCACCGGGCCCTCCTTGCCCGCGGATCGTTCCCAGCGCGGCGCCGATCCGCCATTGGGGTCGCCCTTCGCCGCGAAGCGGGTCCAGTAACCGGTCATCTCCGCCGACAGCCTGGCTTGCGCGCCGGACAGTTCGTGCGGCGTGCCGCGGGCACCGTGAAAGCGCGGGAACAGGTACTGGATTTCGAGCGTGTGGCCGGCGCCGTACGGGAACGAGACGGGCTTGAAGGCGGGCGGCGCCTGCGTGTCGATGAACTCGTAGGCGTACACCGGCGCATGCCGGGCGATGGAGCGCATCGCGCGGAACGAGGGGCAGATGAAGAACCAGGAAGTCTGTGCCGCGGCCAGCGCCTCGCTCGGCGAACCGTACCTGGCCAGCGGATACTCCGCTGCGATCTTCTGGCCTCTTTCCTCGCCATACTGCTTGATCAAGGTGGGGACATACTCCTCAGCCTGCAAGGGCTTGCCGCCCGCAAGCTCGTTGAGCGCGATGAACCAGGTGAACTCGTCGCGGTTGTTTCCGGCCAGCACCGGCACCTTGTGGAAGTTGCCTTCCGCCAAGGCCTGCTGGACCGGCTGCTTCATCACCTTGCCGTCGACGGCGCGGATCGCCGTGGCGGTGAAGCTGTTCGCGCGCTCGATGATCTGCGCGACGCTGAGCGAGCGCAGGCAGGCGGCGGACTGGTCGGCGCAGCCGGCAGCAGCGGCGAATTTCGTGCCGTGCGCTTGCGCAGCCTCCAGCGGAATCTGCGGCGCGACCGAGACGCCGCTTTCCAGGATGGCCTTGTGGAACAGGCCGGCGGCGGACGGCGAGACCATGTTGAACAGGATCGCCAGCCCGCCAGCGGACTCGCCGAAGAGGGTGACGTTGTCCGGATCGCCGCCGAAGGCCTTGATGTTTCGCCGCACCCACTGGAGGGCGGCTTGCTGGTCCAGCACGCCGTAGCTCACCGACGGGTGGCCTTCGGCGTCCAGCGCCGGATGCGCCAGGAAACCGAAAAGATTGAGGCGGTAGTTCAGGCTCACCACCACCGTGTTGCCGTCGGTCACCAGCCGGCGGCCGTCGTAGTCGTTGCTGCGGCCGTTGATCAGGCCCCCGCCGTGCAGCCACACCATGACCGGGCGCAGGCGGTCGCGGCCGGTCGCGGGCGCGAACACGTTCAGGTAGAGGCAGTCTTCGGCCTCGCTCTTCTCGGCAAAGTCGCCGAAGGTATGGACCTGGACGCAGCTGTTGCCGAAGCTGCCTGCGTCACGGACGCCCGCCCACGACGCGGCGGGCGCAGGCGGACGCCAACGTCCTTCGCCGACGGGTGGTGCCGCATACGGGATGCCGAGGAATGAACTGGCGCCGGCGCTCTGGTAGCCCCGCAGTTCGCCCTGCTCGATGCGGACGATATCCGGCTTGCCGGAGCGAAGGTTGGCGAACAGATCCTCGGCCAAGGCGCTGCCGGAACCGAACCCGGCGCCGAGCAGCAGCGCGGCGAGCAGCCTGGCGGTGCGTTTGAACTTCACGATGTCTCCTTTTTGTTGGTGTGCCCGTGTCGCATGCGCGAGCCGACGGGGGGCGGCTTACCACTGCGCGCGCGAGGCACCGAGCGGAAGCGGGGGCGAGTCCCAGAAGGCGGGCGTGCGCGAGAACTGGGTGATGGGCGCCAGGTAATGCAGTTCGCCGAAGGGGCTGTCCATCGTGCGGATCACCGGCGCGCCCTGTTGCAGCGGGAGGCCGCCGGGCAGCAGGCCAAGGTCCTGGATCCACATGCAGGTGCGCGCCAGCGAAACGCTCACCTCGTAGCTGCCGCCATCGATGCTGCGGCGCATCAGCGCCGCCAGCGTGCCGAGCGTTCCGAGGTATGCCGTGATGTAGTCGGCGACGAGCGTGGTATCCGGCAGGCGCGGGGTGTCGCGGCCGCCTTCGACCCAGCTGATGCCGGTGGTGGATTGCGCGTTGTGGTCGAAGCCGACCCGGTCGGACCAGGGGCCGTCGCCCGCGCCGAAGCAACTGAGCGTGACATACACCACGCCGGGGTGGTCGCGCACGATCTCCGCCGCCGAGAAGCCGCGGCGCGCCAGGCTCCCGGGACTGTACGACTGCACGATGACGTCCGCCTGCCGCGCCAGTTCGCGACCGTGCTGCCTCTGGCCGGCATCGTCGAGGTCCAGGAAGGCGGCTTTCTTGCCGAACCCGGTGTCCAGCATGAAGTTGATGGGATCGGTCTGGCGTGGCGCCGACAGACGCAGCACGTTCGCACCCTGTTCGGCGAGAGTGCGGGTCAGGCCCGGCCCCGCCAGGATGTGGCTCATGTCCAGGACCTTCAGGTCGCTCAGGGGACGGTCGCCGGCCAGTTTTCGCATGGCCGTGCCCGGGCCGATGTTGCGGATCGACACCAGCGGCTGGCGGGCAAGCCATTGCGCATGCGGATGGGCCCGCCATTCTTCGGGCGCGCGGACCAGGCTCACCGGCAGGCCCCTGGCCGCGCAAGCGTCCTCGAGATCCTGGCCCTTCCAACGCGCCACTGCCTTGGCGATCGCGCCCGCCTCGTTCGCGCAATCCAGGAGTTGCAGCAGACCATTGCGCAGGTTCGGCCGCGTCGAGACCAGGTAGCAACGGCGGTCGTCGGCAGTGCGGAAGTAGCCGTTTCCCGGCTCGGAATAGGTGAAATCGAAGCCGATCGGGTGGCCGTTCTGCCGCAGGTAGCGCGAGGGATGGATCGCGTGCGCGGCGTCCCGCAGATCCACCATCACGTTCTGGCCGAGACCCGAATGCAAACGGTGCAGGGCGGCCAGGGCCGTGCCCTGCGCTGCGGCCGCCACCGCCATCGCCGTGGCCAGCCGATGCGGACTGGCGATGGCGGGATCGCTGCCGGCGATGTCGACTTCGCCGCCGGAGTCCTCGGTCGTGAGGCCGACGCTTTGCAGTACCTCCTGCAATGCTGTGCGGGCGATGTTGCCGGTTGCAGGCCTGGAGGCTTTCGTCATGCCGGCTCCTTACAACTGCTCGATGCGCGCGTTGGCGGCCACGCGTTTCCAGATCTCGATGTTCTGGCGCTGGATCTCCTGCAGCTTCGCGGGCCCGCCGGCGGTGACATCGGCACCGATGCCATGGTGATACGCCGTGGTCTCCGGCTGCGCCGCGATCTGCGCGAACCATTTCTGCAGCCGGTCCAGCTCCGGTTTCGGCGTCTTCGCCGAGACCACGCCCGCCACCCAGGTCGAGGCGACGTATCCAGGCACGCCGGCTTCGGCCGCCGTGGGGACGTCGGGCAGCAGCGACGAGCGCTGTTCCGCGGCAACGGCGAGTGCGCGAAGCTTGCCCCCCTTGACGGAGGCCAGCGCGGTGCTCATGTCCAGCACGGAGAAGTCCACCTGCTGGCCCAGGATCGCATTGAGCGCTTCGGCCGAACCCTTGTAGGGAATGAAGGCGGTCTTGACCGAGGAGCGCTCGTTGAACAGTTCACCCATCAGCTGGTAGCTGGTGGCGCCGGCTGAATAATTCAGCTTGCCCGGAGCGGCCTTCGCTGCCTCGACCAGTTGCTGCAGCGTGCCAAGGCGGCTCTGGCTGTTCGTGACGATCACGGTGGGAATCATCGACATCATTCCCAGCGGCGCGAAATCCGCCACCGGGTCGTACGGCAGTTTCTTGTACAGGGCGAGGTTGGTCGCGAGCGTGGAAGTCGTGCCGATCAGAACCGTGTAACCGTCGGCCGGGGCGCTCAGCAAGGCGTTGACGCCGGTCAGGCCGTTGGCTCCGGGCCGGTTTTCCACGATGACGGATTGCCCCGAAAGCGTGGTCAGCTGTCGCGCGTAGTAGCGCGCGGACACGTCCGTGATGCTGCCGGCCGCGAACGGCACGATGAACTTGATTGGGCGAGAAGGAAACTCTTGCGCCAAGGCAGGCAGGCCCTGGAGCAAGACGCAGGTGGTCGCGAGCAGCAGCGCCCGACGTGATGGTTTCAGCATGAGACGTCTCCTGTGATTCTGGCGAGCTAGGCGCTCGAAGCGGAGTATCGGAAGCGGGTCATGGAGAGTCCAATGCTTTATTTCGAGCCACTGAGACCTGCGCTGTCTCACCGGGCCTGCTCGAAACCATTCGGTTGAGTTGCCTGTCCGCCTTGTCGACGCGGGCTGACTCGCCTCGTCCTGTATCGCCTGTTATGCGGACACCTCTTGGGTGACAGCTGTCATCGGGCGGCCGAATCCAACCGTCCGCCCGCAGTCTCAAGCAGTCGCCTGGGCATGGTCCGCGTCGCAGCGATGGCGGTCGGCCGACGGAGGACGCCAGGTGCGAGGGTCTCGGGTCAATGCGGTGATTTGAGCTAACCACCCAACTGCGGCGCCAACGCCCGGAATCCAAGGTGTTTCAACCGACGCGGCCGCTTTCGCCTCCCTCAGATTTCCGTCTGCTCGGAAATCTCGAGAGCATCATCGACTTCGATGCCGAGGTACCTTACCGTCGATTCCAGCTTGGAGTGTCCAAGGAGCAGTTGCACGGCGCGAAGGTTCTTGGTGCGCCGATAGATCAGCGTCGCCTTCGTCCTGCGCATCGAGTGCGTGCCATAGTCGGCGCGGTCCAAGCCCAGGTCTTCAACCCAATGTTGGAGGATCCGTGCGTACTGCCGTGTTCCGAGATGAGGCGAATCGTGGAGCCGACTGGGGAAGAGGAAGGCTTCCGACTTCAGCCCGGCAAGCTTGATCCACGCCTGCAGAGCGTCCCGGGCGGCTGCCGTGATCTCGAACTGCACGGGGCGTTGGGTCTTGTGTTGCATGACAGTGGCGCGCGTCGCAACCTGGTCTCCATGACAGACGTCTCGGACCTTGAGGCCGACGAGATCGCATCCACGAAGCTTGCTGTCGATAGCCTCACGGACCTTGCCAGATTGACCGTGCGAACTAATCGCTGCCCTCATGGTTCGAACGAACCGTCCTAAGCGGCGCAGAGCGAGCCGGTGCCCGTATGCCATGTTCGAGAAAGCGGAGACGGACGGGCCTGTCCCCATGTAACCGTACAAGGCAGAACGTGCACAATTCTTAGGACTTTTCCTC
>LNAP01006128.1_pt1 | contig 15483 bp, 16 predicted proteins | sample 602601 | NCBI WGS metagenome assembly LNAP01 (sample SAMN02440304, study PRJNA202911) | soil metagenome | biome: Subtropical and temperate rainforests or woodlands; isolation source: soil samples (1 kg each in a 20% v/v slurry with milli Q water) were... ...
CGGCCCAAGCTGGTTCAGTACCGCGGCAAGGATCGCGGGCGCGGCGATGGCGCCGTCCTTGGCTTGCGCTGCGATGTAATCGAACAAGCCGCCCGGCCGTAGGCTGTCGTGCAGGCCGAAAACATCCACGCGCTCTACGACGAGCCGGCCAAGACGCTGCAGTAGATCCGTGCGCCCTTCGAGGCCGAGCAGGGGATTGGCGTCTGTCACCTGGAACGCGGATGTCAGTGCGGCGAGCGGCAGCTTTGCGAGCACGCCCGCATCGATCCTGAACGGCGCGCGCGGATCGCCGGAAAACAGGCCGCTTGCGAACATATCGAGGCTCGCGATCGCGAGCCCCTCGGACCGGCCGATGCCTTGTCCCGTCGCCGCGTCGCGATAGCGCCACTCAGCGCCCGCGCCGGCATCGAGCAGCACGCTGACGATGGCGAGATCGAACTCGGCGCGCGCACGCGCGGCGCGGTCAGGCCACGATGCGGCATCCGCCAGCCGCGCCCAGCGGTCGATACCGCCGAGCACGAAATGCCGCCAGCGCGCATGGAACGGAATCTCCAGCGTCGGATAGGCCTTTCGCGTCACCGCGAGCACGGCCTCCGCGACGGCGTCCATGTGATCGAGATCGACGGTGAAATGCGTGAGCCCGCCGTTCAGGCCGATCTCGAGCATGTCGCCGGCCCGCGCGCGAACCGCTTCTGCACTGAGCAGCGAGCGGGCCTGCAGTTCCAGAGCGTCGGTCATCGCTTGATCAGTATTTTTCCAGCGACCGCCCGACCACGCCATTGACATCCTTCTCGGGCGCGATGTCGGTCGAGTAGTAGCCGGCCGCCTTCTTCGCGGCGATCTCGACATGGGCGTCGGCCGGGATCAGTTCCAGCGGAATCGGCACGCGCTCGACGATCTCGATGCCCTGCGATGTCAGCGCGTCGTGCTTCATGTCGCTCATCGACAGGAAGCGGTCGATGCGCTTCAGGCCGAGCCAGTGGATGGTGTCGGGCATCAATTGCTGGAAGCGCGCGTCCTGGACGCCGGCGACGCATTCGGTGCGCTCGAAATAGGCGGCGGCCGCATCGCCGTCCTCCTGGCGCTTGCGGGCGTTGTAGACCAGGAATTTCGTGACCTCGCCGAGCGCGCGGCCTTCCTTGCGGTTGTAGATGACGAGTCCGAGCCCGCCTTCCTGCGCGCCGCGCGCGGATTCCTCGATGCCGTGGATGAGATAGGGGCGGCAGGTGCAGATGTCGGAGCCGAACACGTCGGAGCCATTGCACTCGTCATGCACGCGGCAGGTGATCTTGGTGCGATGGTCGGGCAGTTTCGTCACGTCGCCGAACATGTAGACCGTGGTGCCGCCGATCGGCGGCAGGAACACCTTCATGTCCGGCCGGGTCACGAGCTCGGGGAACATGCCGGCGGTCTGCTCGAACAGCGTGCGCCGCAGCTCGGTCTCGTTGGTCTTGAACCGCTCCGCGAGTCCGGGCAGGTACCAGACTGGATCGATCGCGATCTTCACCACGGAGACGCTGCCATTGGCATGCACGACCTCGCCGTCGGCGCGCAGCCGCTTTGCCGCCAGCGCCTCGCGGATCTCCGGCAGGTCCAGCCGCGCACGGGTCACCGCGATGCTTGGGCGGATGTCGATTCCCTCGGCGATGTCCTTGCCGAAATTCTCGGCGACCAGATGCCCCCAGGGATCGAGCGCGACGATCTTTGCGGGATCGCGCCATTGCTCGAACGGGCCGATGGTCGCTGCCGGAAACGTGTTGGTGAGGTCAGGGCGCCGGATCGGATCGAGCGCGCCGGCGGACACCGCGAGCGCGCGGTACATCGCGTAGGAGCCGCCATGGCTGCCGATCACGTTGCGATCCCCGGCGCGCGACACCGTGCCGATGATCGGCCCGCGGGCACGCGCATCCGCGGCACCCCAATGGATCGGGAAGGCGGCCTTCCGGCCCGGCTCCGGATGGGAGGTCAGGCGGATGTGGTCGGTACGGTTCGCGCGGCTCATGACCAAACTCCCAAAAAGCCAACGGCCCGCCGCTCGGACGGGCCTGGCTCGGTCGCGCCGCATCAATCCAACATATTGTAGCGGCGAGCCGCGACAGACAAGTTAATGGTGTCGCATGACAGCGCCGTCTCATCGTCGATGCCGTTCATGTGAGCATCGCCATGCCGACCCCGAAGGGCGCGCCGACACCGGCCATGGCCCCCAAGATGGCACCATTATATATATGAATTTGTTCGCATTTTTTAAGGGGCCGGCCGGGTGGCTAGGCCAATTCCCGCTCACCCCAGGGCGTCCGGATCACCGCGCGAAACGACGGTTTCGGGTCGGGGCGGAAGCGGATCCGGGGGGCGTCCAGAACGCCCGAAAGCGCCGCCCGGATCGTGTCCGCCTCGGGGTGCCGGATCTCGAACGCCACCAGCGCGCAGCCGAGGTCAGGCATGCGCGAAGCAGGATGCGGGCCTTCCGGCCATTCGATCACGGTCGGAAACGCGCCACCGAACGGCATCGAGCCGTCGGGCGGAACGGAGATCAGCCATTCGAGATCGCCCCGCGTCACCGTGATCGCCGGTCTCGCGGCCTGCGGGGTTTTTGCAAGCGCCGATGTGATGTCGGACGTGCTCACGACCCAGGTCATGAGCTTCGGCGAGGATGCGAGCGCCGCATGCGTGTGCGCATCATCCAATGTGAACCAGCGCGGCCGTTTCGGCGTGGGGGCCTGTGGGTCCGGAGCGATGACTTCGAGGAAGCTCGTCTCGCTCAGCCGCAACAGATGATTGTGCGTCCCCATCAGCGGATGCGCGCCGCCGGCCGGCGGCGCAATGCCGAGCGCCTGTTCGACATAGGCGACGCCTTCGGCGAGGTTGTTCGCGGCGACGGTGATGTGGTCGAGATGAAGCATGTCTATCGGTCCAACTTCTCCTGCGGTTCTTCCAGGCTGCAGCCATATCGCGCGACGAGATCGGACCAGAAGCGGATATGCTTGAATTGGCTTAGCGGCACACGGAAATCGGATGGGGCATACTCGCGCTCGAAATAGTCATCCAGATCCATCCCGTAGTAGATTGTGTCGAAGCCGAAGACGGAAAAGACTGGGTTTCCTGATTCATGCGGCTCTTCGGGCAGGTATCGATGGCCGATCAAAGGAATCAGTTTGGGTGCGCGGGAAACGACGTCCCGCAAAACCTCCGCGCGGGCCTGCATATCGGAAGGTCGCTCTCCCCACTCCGGCCACCAAAACGGATTGTGCTCGATGGAGGAGAGCAGCCGAGCGAGAGGAAAGCCGAGTGCCCGCCTGATTGCGACGTCGTCATGCCAGTCGTGTCCTTCAACCGGTCGTTTCTCCCTCAGGAGGGCAACAAGATCTGGCGGGAAGGTGAGGCCAAACCGCTCCTGCGCGCGGTCGAGGTCGCTCTGACTGTAGCCCTTGGTCCATTGAACCGTCATTGCCGTGCCCGCCCGCTCCCCTGACTTGACGAATCTTGCACAAGTCGACGGGGTCCACATCCATCAAACAGGTGACTGGATAAAACCCGCGTATTCAGACATATCGAGCGGGATCGCCCCGGAGACTTCCCATGCCCGCCGCCAGCTACATCGACCCCCGCAACGGACAGCTCTATCCGCTGGACCAGCCGCGCTGGTGCTCGGACGAGCGCACGCCGCTGCTGGTGACGCCGGGACCAGGCATTTCGCGCGAGGACATCGAGCCCCACACGCGCTCGCTCTGGCGCTACCGCGCGGCGCTGCCGGTCGAGATCGCAAAGCCGATCACGCTCGGCGAAGGCTGCACGCCGCTGGTCCAGCAGCAATGGGGTGACCTGCGGCCGTTGTTCAAGCTCGAATGGTTCAACCCGACCGGCTCCTTCAAGGATCGCGGCTCGGCGGTGATGCTGTCCTTCCTGCGGCAGATCGGCGTCGACGCCATTCTGGAGGACTCCTCCGGCAACGGCGGCTCGTCGATGGCCGGGTTAGGCGCCGCCGGCGGCCTCCGCGTGAAGATCCTGGCGCCAGCCTCGACGTCGCCGGCCAAGATCGCACAGGTGCGCGCCTACGGCGCCGAGGTGCAGCTCGTCGAAGGCCCGCGCGAGGAGTCGGAAGCCGAGGCGATCCGCCAGTCGAGCCAGACCTTCTATGCCAGCCACAACTGGCAGCCTCTTTTTCTGGAAGGCACCAAGTCGCTCGCCTATGAAATCTGGGAAGACCTCGGTTTTCGCGCGCCCGACAATGTCATCATGCCCGTCGGCGCCGGTAGCAGCTTGCTCGGTTGTGCCTTCGGCTTCCGCGAGCTGTTGAAATCAGGCCAGATCGCGAAGCTGCCGCGCCTGTTCGCGGCGCAACCGCTGAACTGCTCGCCGATCGATGCGAGCTTTCAGGCTGGCGTCGACACGCCTGTCGCGCGCGAGGTGCAGAAGACCATCGCCGAAGGCACCGCCATCAAGGCCCCGCTACGCCTGCGCGAGATCATCGCCGCTCTGCGCGAAAGCGGCGGCGGCACCGTTGCGCTCACCGAGGACGAGATCGTCGCCGCCTTGCGCCGCCTCGCGCGCCAGGGCCTGTTCGTCGAGCCGACCAGCGCCAGCGCTGCCGCCGCGCTGGAAAAGCTCTCCGCCACCGGTGCCATCAAGGCGAGCGAGACCACGGTCGCCGTCCTTACCGGCACCGGCCTGAAGGCCGCGACCACGGTTGCAGATCTCGTGCAGTAGGGCGCTGCTCTTACCCTCCAGGGGGGTAAGCTCACTCTCTCAAATCATTCACCCGCCTCACCCACGCCCGCACGTCCGCGAGCACCGGGGGCAGCACCGCCCTGACCTCGGCGACCGTCATGCCGGGCTTGATGCGGGGGTCGTAGAGCAGGTTCAGGATGTACTGGTCGTAGACGTCGAAATAGCCCATCGAGACGTTGTCGTTGAACATCGTCCACGGCACGCTCGCGGTGTCGTTGATGGGTCCGAGCGATTGCAGCAGCTCCTCATAGGCACAGTCGAGGAAGGTGAAGTCGCCGTTGTCGACGGTGAGGATGACATCGGAATGCTCGATCTCGAAATTGTCGTTCTTGCGGAAGCCGGACAGGCATTGCGGATCGAGCGAGGTGCGGATCTCGCGCGCCTTCTCGGCGCCGTAGAAGCTACAGGTCGCGGTCGCGCACCAGCTTCACCCGCACGTTCGCGGCCTCGTTGGTCTCGATCATGGCGATGTCGAGATGCTGCACGCGCTTGCCGATGTCGGCCACGACCTTGGCGAGCTGCGCCTTGCGGTCGGCGCGGTCGCTCTCGGCGAACACGCGCACCGGCGCGTCGAATTTGCGGATGCGGTCGACGCGGCCGGCGAGGTGGTATTCGGCGCCGAACGCGGTCTTCAGAAAACCTTCGACGATCTCGCCGTCGGTGAAGCTCTTCTTCTCGGACCGCTGGCGCGCGGCGATCGCGGGCACTTCGCCCGCGACAGCCATGGACGCGGCGTCAGGCACACATGTGAGGGTTGCGAGCGCCAGCAGGGCGGTGCGCAGGGAAGCCGAGGGCGAGTTCAATGCGCTCATCGTGTTGCGACGCTGCCGCATTCGCGCCTTGCGCACAAGTCCGCAAATTCACGCCCCGCGGGTTCCCACCCAACGGAAGCCTGCGTGGCTCTAGTTGTTCAGCACGACCACGGTGGTGCCGACCCCGACGCGGCTGTAGAGGTCGCTGACGTCTTCATTGGTCATGCGGAAGCAGCCCGAGGAGACTGCCTGGCCGATCGTCTCCGGCTCGTTGGAGCCGTGGATGCGGTAGAGCGTCGAGCCCAGATACATGGCGCGCGCGCCGAGCGGGTTTTCGACGCCGCCCTTCATGTGGCGCGGCAGGTCCGGCCGGCGGGCCAGCATCTGCGACGGCGGCGTCCAGTCCGGCCACTCCTTCTTGGCGGTGATCTTGTGCACCCCGCCCCAGCGGAAGCCGTCGCGGCCGACGCCGATGCCGTAGCGCAGCGCCTGGCCGTTCTGCAGCACCAGATAGAGCCGCCGCTCGGACGTGTTCACCACGATCGTTCCGGGCGCATAGGCGCCGTTGTAGTTGACGGTGGTGCGGGGGACCGGGTTTGCGCCGGAGCGGAAGAAGTTCGGGCCGCCGCCCATGATGTCGCGCGAGTCGAACTCTTCGGCGAGCGCGCCGCCAGCAATGGCCGACAGCAATACGATGGCGGCAATCGGCGCGGCAAAAAACCGGATCATTGTTTCCCCCAGCAAAAAATCGGCTCAACGACAGTCAGAGGCCATATTCGCCGGCTTTTCGCAAGCCACGGCCGCGTGAGGCAGGCCCTTTCCGAATGAGCCATCGTTAATGAATGCCGTTACCAGATCGGCAACCGCGCCAATTTGCCAAAAAGAATTAGCCAAAACGGCGCATCGCCGCGCGGGGCAGGGCGGCGATGCCTCCTATTGCTTTGACGGCACGAGCGAACAATGATTGATCGGACGGATCATTGGAACTTGCCGGTTGCAGGAGCTTTGGGATGAACGGTGCGGAAAGCCTGGTGCGGACGATGGTCAAGGGTGGGGTGGACATCTGCTTCAGCAACCCCGGCACCTCGGAGATGCATTTTGTCGCAGCGCTCGACCGGGTGCCGGGCATGCGCTGCGTGCTCGGCCTGTTCGAAGGCGTGGTGACCGGCGCCGCCGACGGCTATTACCGCATGAAGGGCACGCCGGCCTCGACCCTGCTGCATCTGGGCCCCGGCCTTGCCAATGGCCTCGCCAATCTGCACAACGCCAAGAAGGCGAATTCCGGCATCGTCAACATCGTCGGCCAGCATGCCGTCTACCACATCGGCTACAACGCCCCGCTCACCTCCGACATCGAGGGCCTTGCCCGGCCGATGTCGTCCTGGGTCCGTACCTCGCCGGATTCGAAATCGGTCGCCGCTGACGGTGCCGCGGCGATTGCTGCTGCGAAGAGTGCGCCTGGGCAGATCGCGACCCTGATCCTGCCCGCCGACACCGCCTGGAACGAGGCCGACGGCATCGCCGAGGTGCCCGCCGAGCAGCAGCGCGCGAGCTATTCGCCGCAGGCGGTCGAGCAGGCCGCAAAGATCCTGCACGGTGACGGCGAGGGTACGTTGCTGCTGATGACCGGCAGCGCGCTCTCCGAGCAGGGCCTGGCGCTGGCCGAGCGCATTGCCGCCAAGACCGGCTGCACTGTGATGGGTCCGACCTTCCGTCCCAGGATGGCGCGCGGCCGTGGCCGCTACTCGATCGACCGCATCCACTATGTCATCGATCAGGCGCTGCCGATGCTGGCGAAGTTTCGTCACATCGTGCTGGTCGAGTCCGACGATCCCGTGGCGTTCTTCGCCTATCCGAACAAGCCGAGCGTGTTGCGGCCCGAAGGCTGCGACGTGCATCGCATGACGTCGTGGGGCGAGAATTCGGTCGCAGCGCTCGAAGCGCTCGCCGGCGCCGTCAAGGCCAGCGCCAAGGACGTCAAGCCGCAAGCGCTCGAGGCGCTGGTCAAGCCGACCGGCGCGCTGACCCATGCCTCGATTGCGCAGGCGATTGCTTACGCGATCCCCGAAAACGCGATCATGGTGGACGAATCCCTCACCACCGGCCGCGCCTTCTTCCCGCCGACCGCGGCCGCCGCGCCGCACGACTGGCTGCAGAACATGGGCGGCTCGATCGGCTTCTCCACGCCGCTGTCGATCGGCGCCGCGATCGCCTGTCCGGACCGCAAGGTGATCTGCATGGTCGGCGACGGCAGCGCGATGTACACGATCCAGTCGCTGTGGACGCAGGCCCGCGAAAACCTCAACATCGTCACCATCGTGTTCGCCAACCGGATCTACCAGATCCTGCGCGGCGAGTTCGACAATGTCGGCGCCGGCGAGCCCGGCCAGCGCGCCAACGACATGCTGCGCCTCGACCGTCCGACGCTGGATTTCGTCGCGCTGGCAAAGGGCATGGGCGTGCCAGGCCGCGCCGTCACCAATGCCGACGAGTTCAACAAGGCGCTGGCCGAAGCCGTCGCCGAGCCCGGTCCGCGGCTGATCGAAGTCCAGATGTAGGGCGCTCTTTCGAGGCGGAGCGCCAAAGGCCCGGAGGCGACATGCAGACCGAGCTGAACAAGGTGATCGCGGCGCTCCGGGAGTTCTACGCCCACGAAGGATTTTTGTTCGAGAAGGACATCGGCGAGCGCGCGATCACGCACCGTTTCGCCGTGCATCTCGAGCGGCAGTTTTCGGGCTGGGCGGTCGATTGCAATTACGACCGGCTCGGCGAGCGCACGCTGCATCTGCCGCACGGCACCATCATCTCGACCGACGATCATCTCGGCAAGTCGATCTACCCCGATGTCGTCGTGCATCAGCGCGAGATCCCGAACAATCTGCTCAGCGTCGAGATCCGCAAGGCGAGCAATCACACCTCGCTGGAGCACGACCAGCACAAGCTGCGGGCGCTGACCGACCCGAATGCCTGGTTCGCCTATTGGATCGGCGTGCTGCTGGTGCTGGACAAGCAGCATGTGACGACATCCGAAGTCTATGTCAGCGGCAGCCTCGATCAGCCGCTGTCGCTCTGGTTCGCGGCGCGGCTCGCGGAGAGCGGGCTCGCGGCCACGCGTTAGGGCGAAGCGGAAGTCGCCGCCACTTGGCGTTAACCATCGCCAACGGTTCCAGTCCGAACCCATTCGCTTCGAAGTTTCTTAAATGTTGCTGGTTACGTCTTCAGGCATGGTGACCTGGAGAAAGATATGAGCAAGCGGCCCAAGCGCGGAAAGGCAAAGGCAGAGACGTTCGCGCTCCCAATGGTCGCGAGAGTTGCGATCGGCGCCGTCGCCATCGCCGCATTGGGCTACGGTTTGCTGTCCGGACCGATGAACGTGCAAACGACACGAAAGCCGTCCGCGCGCGAAGCCCAGGCGTCGTCAACCCCGGTGTACGTGTCACCGCCTGTTCGTGTCGCAGCGCCAGTTCCGGCTTCGACTCCAGCCCCGGCTCCGGTTCCGGCCCCCGCGCCTCTGGTCGAACCGCCCAAAGCCGCTGATGGTCCCGGAGCATTGGTTCGGCAGGTGGTTGACTACGCCAGCCGCCAGACGCCGGGCACCGTGATCATCGATACCAAGAACACGTTTCTCTATTTCGTTCTGAACGACACGCAGGCCCTGCGCTACGGCATCGGTGTCGGCCGCGAAGGTTTCACATGGTCCGGCGAGCAGACCGTGGCCCGCAAGGCGGAATGGCCGGATTGGCATCCGCCCGTGGAGATGATCGGGCGTCAGCCTTATCTGCCGCGCTTCATGGCAGGTGGTCCCGGCAACCCGCTCGGCGCCCGGGCAATGTATCTCGGCGAGACCGAATATCGCATTCACGGCACCAACAACCCCGATACGATCGGGAAGAAGGTTTCGTCCGGCTGCATCCGGCTGACCAATGACGACGTCACGGACCTCTATGAGCGGGTGAAGGTCGGAGCCAAAGTGATCGTGCTTCCGGCAACTGCTGCCCGCCGGCCATTCCAGCCAGCGCCGGCCGATGCGGCTTTGCGATTGCCGGACCCGGCATCGCTGCCGAAACGGCTCTCTTCAGCTAACGCGCAGATGCCGTCATCCGGACCGAAGCTCGCCGAGGCGAGGTAACTCAGGCCTCCGTCCTCGGTGCAGCCGAGGCGTCGGTGCCGAACAGGTGAGGCCTCGCGCCTAGCCCTTCGCTGCGGGTACCGGCGGCACCGGCAGAATGATTTCGGAAGCGACCTTCCAGTCGTTCCCGACGCGAAGCCAGTTGATGATCATGAGAAACGGCCTCGCTGTTCCATCCTGCCCCGCATAAGAGACCGTGATGTTCATCGCGACGTAGGACTCGGCGACGTCGCGCGTCAGGCCGACAACCCTCAGCTTCGAATAATCCGGCTCGAGCACGACTGGACCGGAGCTGCCGATATCATGCAGCTTTTGATCGATCGCTTCGTTGCCCCAAAAGCCAGCCCAGTTTCCCTCGGACGGGATCGCGCTCTTGGCTACCAGCAGGGCCGAGGGCGATTGCCAGAACATCTCATGCAGAGCCTTGAAATCGTGCTTGTTGGCCAATTCCATCAGCCTGCCGAACTTCGATTTGATCGCGCCGAGGGTCGCAGCATCCAGCGGCTCTTTGCCGGCGGCGGGAGCAGACGCCACAGACCCGGTGGAAAGAGCCGCAGCAGTCAGAGTGACAAGAAGTGTCTTGTACATGCAGGAATGTCCCTTCCGATGTCGGGCTCGCGTCATGGCAACGCTTTTAGCTTGCACATTCGCTCAGCAAGGTCGTGATTTTCGTGTCGAGATTTCGGGCGACGGCAAGCGCTTCCGGGCTGCCATAATGCAGCAGATAGCTCTCCATCTTGTCGTAGGAGACGTGCACGCCATCGGGACGCTCATCAATGAGCACCGTGACTGGAGCATAGGATCCAGCATCCGGCACGTGCTTGACCATCTCTTTCATGATGAGTGGATTGCCGACCACAAGCCGTATGATCCTGGGTGTCCAGGATCCTGTTTCGCGACGCAGAATGTCGCCCAGATCGAATTCCGCGAAGAGCATGAGGTCCGTCCGGCCAAGGCCGCGTCGTACGACGCGCTCCAAATCCGGGAAGGAACTCGTCGCCCGCGTCTCCTTGAAAAATTCGACCATGTTGGGTTGCCCGACCGCCGACTTCAACGCGGCGACAACAGCGTCGAATGGTTTCGAGCTCGTGAGGCTGAAACGCTCCACTTCGACTTTAGCGATTGTCATTTGTCCTCCGTAACAGCCGCCGGGCTCGCGATGTCGAGTTGAGTCATGTGATTCTCCGGATGCCTGGCATGAAATAATTGAGAGGGGAGACCGGTGTGGCGCAGCGACCGAGGCTTTGCTCTGCGCTCCTCTGCGAACGTGCACGCTCCCGGCGCGAAGGCGCCGGGAGCGGTACCGTCATTTCGCGAGCGCTGCCTTCTCGATGACCTCGGCGACCTGCTTGGCATGAACGACGAGCGAGGCATGGCTGCCGGCGACTTCCGTCGTCTGAGCCTTGATCCTGGCTGCGAACGACTTCTGGGCCTCGGGCGCGAGGACCTTGTCCTTCGTGCTGATGACATAGAACGTCGGCTTGTCATGCCAGGCCGCAATGTCGACCGGGGCTTCGAACGCAACGTGGTTCAGCGGAAGCTGCGAGTTGGCGAGGTGCGTGGCGATCTCCGGAGGAAGGTCAGCCGCGACGGCCGACGGAAATACCTTGGGGTCGATGTACAGATTGCCCTTCGCGTCGGGATGGATCGCACTGCCGCCTTCGGTCGGCGGACCTGCCTTGGCCAGCGACGCCAGTGATTCTCCGACCTCCGGTGCGAAGGCGGAGACATAGACCAGCGCCGAAACCTTGGGATCGTTGCCGGCTTGCGTGATCACCACGCCGCCCCATGAATGGCCGACCAGCACCGTTTTGCCATCCTGCTTCGCGAGCGCCTGCTTGGTGGCATCGACGTCGGCGGCGAGCGAGGTGAGCGGATTTTCCACCAGCGTGACGCGGTAGCCTTTCTTCGTGAGAATATCGGCAACCGGCTGCCAGCTCGTCTGGTCCACGAAAGCGCCGTGCACGAGCACGATGTTGTGGGCTGCTCCCTTGGGCGGTTCGGCGGAATGAGCGGAGCCGACCAATGTCGTTCCGGCCAAGAGCACGCTGGCGGCTGAGAATAGGAGATTTCGCATTGATTGTTCCTGTGGCAGTCGGACGGAATAAGGTCCGGGGGAATGGACAGGCGTTTCCGGTCAGGTCGCGGTTTTTCCATCCGCCGTTGGCGAAATGGTTGCCGCACTGACGTCGGCCGGCCGCGACATCACCTAGTTCGCGGACTTTCCGGACGATAGGGATCGATCGTCCGGATGTTGTGTCCGATCGTCCACCGGATTAGCTTGGGCGGCATGGATATCCTCGCCCAAGTGCTCGATCGCGTTCGCCTCGGTGGGACCCTGCTTTTCCATTTCGAGCTCGGCCATCCCTGGAATCTGGCGCTGCCGGCGCGTCCCTATGCGCTGTTTCACTATCTCAGCCGGGGCTCCGCGACGCTCGCGCTCGAACAGGGACAGGAAATCCAGATGACCGAGGGCGATTTTGTCGTGATCACACGCGGCGAGCCCCACGTGTTTTATTCGGATCGCCGGGCCAAGCCTTTGCAGATCATGGATATCGATCGATCGTCGCCACGTCTGGGCGTCGTTCGTCACGGCGGCCGTGCAAAGCCGCTCTCGACGATGATCTGCGGCAATTTCACGGTGTCACGGCCGCTGTTTGGCAGCGTGCTGGAGCTGCTTCCGCCCGTGCTCCTGCTGAAGCCGACGGCGGACAGTGGCTGGCTTGAAGCCATCCTGCGCCGCATGGTCAGCGAGTCAGCGCTCGAGCGTCCCGGCCAGAGCGTCGCGCTCTCACGACTGACGGAAGTGCTGTTTGTCGAGGTGCTCCGAAGCTGGATCGCGTCCCTCAGTCCCGGACAAGGCGGCTGGCTCGGGGCCATATCGGACCCGCATATCGGACCGGCGCTCAAGTTGATCCACGAAAACCCAGAACGGCCCTGGACTCTGAGCGACCTTGGCCACCGCGTGGGGCTTGGCCGCTCGGTATTTTCCGCCCGTTTTACAAGGCTCGTCGGCCAGTCCATGCATCGTTATGTGATCGAACGCCGGATGGCGGAAGCCGCGTTCCTGCTCGAAACCAGCGATGAGCCGATCGCACGGATTGCGAGCCAGGTCGGTTACGAGACGGCCGCGGCGTTTTCAAAACTGTTCCACCGGCATCACGGATTGTCGCCCGGCCGCTACCGGGCCGCGCGATACATTGATGCGAGCCACCTGCAACCGGACGGTTCGGCAGTAACAGTTTCTGATTGACCTCGACCCGGCGCGCTGCCGGCCCGCCGTCATGGCGAAGTGGGCCACAGGGCCGCTCGCACGACGCGAGCGGCCCTTGTCTCATCTCACATCACCCGCTCAATGCAGCGGATCGCCCTGTCCCAGCGCGTAGGCGACGAGATCCTTCAGCGCGAAGTTCGACCCGGTCACCGGCGCCCATTGCGGGTCGAGCGACAGCACCGAGGAATTGTCGCCGAACATCATGCCGAGGAAGACTTCAGCGACGATGCGACCGCCGACGGGACCGAGCTGCGGTGTGTTGATTCCGCCGGCCGGCGCGCCGGTGGCCGGGATCGTCACCGCGACCTGGAACTGCCTGGCCTCCGCGAGGATGTAGGCCCAGAGCGGACAATTGCCGGCGAACACGCCGTTGGCGATGTTTGCGATCCTGGTTTGCGGATCGCCCGCGCCGGGCTCGTCGACGGCCTTGCCGATGATGATCTGATCGTCCGTCAGCGGCGTCAGGTTCATCGCTCTCGCCACGGCCTGGCCGGACGGCAGGCCGAGCCGCCAGCTGCGTTCGAGGTTGCGCAGCGCCAGCGACGATGGATTGGACGCGACGTCCGGCGGCAGCTTGCGCAGCGGGTCGACCAGCGAGGCATCGATGCGATAGGCGAATTGCAGCCGCCGCTTGTTGTCGGGATTGGTGTCGTCGTCCTCGACGCCGTAGGCGCGCGTGTCGAGATCGATGAAGCGGCCCCAATCCATGGCGCGCCCCGGACCCATGGCGCGGAAGCCGGTCAGCGCGTTGTGATCGGGGTTGTTCGGATCGGGGAAGATCTGCAGCAGCATGTTGTCCGCATCGTTCAGCCGGTAGCCGGGGCGGATCATGGAGTGACCGAGCCGGTAGGCCGCGACCGAGAACTCGACCGGCATGAACGGAAAGGTCTTCCAGTGGTAATAGGCGAGCTTGCTGCGGTCGTAGTGACCTGCGGTCTTCAGCGCGTCGAGCACGCTGGCGTGGACGATGCGCGGCAGGAAGTCGTTCAGCACGACGTATTGATAGTGGAAGCGGACGCGCTGCTGCACCTCCTCGAACGACAGGCTGTCATTGTCGTCGACCATCCGGTTGTGAAAGCGCAGCATCAGGGCCTGGAACTGCGACACGATGCTGTTCTCGTCGTTGCGGGGATCGCCGATCAGCGCGCGGCCCTTGAAGCGCGGCAGGTCGCTGGCATCGGGGACGCCCGCGCCGGTCACCTTCTCGCCGAGCCGGAACTTGATGCCGTCATACATGTAGGGCTGGTCGTTCGGACCGCGGCCGTAGAGATTGTCGAGGTCGAGCGACGGCGTGCGGAAGTCGACGAGCCCGTCGGGATCCTGCTGCTTGGTCAGCGAGCTGACCGGATCGAACGTGATGTCGTGGTCGATGAACTGGCCGAAATAAGTGTAGAGCGAAGGAATGCCGCTCTCCTCCGCGTCCGGCCCGTCCTTCGGTCCATCGAAGCCGGCGACCATCTTGTCGGCCAGCGCCGAAAGGTTGGCGATGTTGTTGGCATCGTTCGAGCCGAATTTCGCCGGTGCGAGCTTGCGGAACATGCGGCCGAAGCGGCCTTGGGAAAGCGACGAACGCGTAGCGTTCAGACCGCGCGGAACAATGGCGTGGCGGCTGCTCATGAAAGAACCTCCCTGAAAAGTCGAGATGAAACAGATCGGGCCTGAGTTTCCTGCGCTGGAGTTTGCAGCCTAGGAGCGATCACGCCCGTCACGAGCGAGATGGATCACAATTGCCCGGGATCAACGACTTTTCGGAGGGAGGTGCTTGCAAACAAGCCACGGCGGCGCATCGTGAATTTGCTGCGCGGCGGCGACGGATAACATTCTCGTCATCGACGGACGCGGGCGGCCCGCGTGCCCGAGATGAGCCGATCGGACGGCGAAGCGCATCGTCCGAATGCAAAAGTTGTCGCGGCGCGCGCGTCGTGCGCGCGCCGCGACGTCGTCAGTAAGCGCGCTGCTGCGAGAATGCGTAGCGCGGATTGACGCCGCAATAGGCCGACGTGCCCGAGGCCGTGGCCTGACACTGCTGGTAGCTCGCGAACTGGCAGTTGCCGGGATAACCCCACATGCGGCCTTGCAGGCAGTATTTGTCGTTGGCGGCGTGGGCCTGGGTTGCCGGGACGGTCGCGGCGATCAAGGCCGCGAATGATGCGAGGGTGAGGATGGTGCGACGCATGTCAATCTCCTTCGAGAACGAGTGCAAGAACGTTTGAATGTGGAACATCAGCTCAGTCGGCATGTTCCAGGGCGAGCCCGACACTTTGTCGTGCTTGTCTTGGTGTCCGCAGTGGGCGCGGCGTTCGACATGAGTCTATGATGGAGCAAGCCGCGGTGAGCTATGTGATCTCGGCCACAGTTCGCGGCCGGCTTCCGCCCTATCGTGGCCGGACTTGAACAATTCGATACCGGGGCTGACGTTTCGCCTCATTCGGGATCAGGTCATTTTGGAGGTTTTGATGCAAAAATCATACGTGCTGGCTGCGACCGCAGCGCTGGCGCTTCTCATGCAAACACCGTTCGCGCTGGCGCAGACCACCCCGGCCGCCGGAGCAACGGCAGCGCCCGCGGCGACGACCGCTGCGCCGGCCGCGACCTCCACGCCG
>LNAP01003300.1_pt1 | contig 15482 bp, 13 predicted proteins | sample 602601 | NCBI WGS metagenome assembly LNAP01 (sample SAMN02440304, study PRJNA202911) | soil metagenome | biome: Subtropical and temperate rainforests or woodlands; isolation source: soil samples (1 kg each in a 20% v/v slurry with milli Q water) were... ...
GGGGCCGCGGCGCGCGCCGGTTGCTTGCGCAGCGCTGCGAGCGGGCCGGCCGTGCGAGCGAACTCGGGATCGCTCGTCAGGTCCAGCCTGTCGATGACCCACAGCGCCAGGCGGCTGGACCGCAGCACCTCGACCTGAGTGTCGACGATGCTGGCGTCGCGATCCAAAGGAATTTCCTGCTGGGTGACGCTCTTCTCCGTCGTGGGCGCCATCTGCGGCGAGCGCACGTTGAGCGCCACCGACGCGGTCGCGGTGTAGAGCGGCTTCTGCGCAAAGGTAAAGAGAACGGTCGCGGCGATCACCAGCGCGAAGATCGCGGCGAAGATCTTCAGCCGCCGACGGAACACGGCCAGCCACTTCTGGAGGCTCAGAGCGTCCGAGGGCGGAGGGGCCACGAACTCGGGTCTGTATTGCTGCACGGATCGCTCCCCGCGGGTCGCGGGGGAGTGTCCGGGTTCGATGGTCATCGGGAATCTCAAGCTAGCGGCACCCATCAGAGATTCGGCGGCTCCGCCCTCTTCGGGAACGAAGGCGTGGCGCGTCAGCCGCGTGAACCGATTTCGCGCGGCCGAGTTTCTACAACGCAGTCAAGCCGCGGCTGTTGCAGGCGCGGCCCCAGGTGCTTGAGGACCGAGGGCGGGGCGATGGCTGGTCACGAGGTGCAAACCATTGGCGCAGATGTCCTTAGCGGACCGGATCTCCGCGGAGAGCCGCCGGAAAAAATTCGACCAGTTCTTGTCGATGACCTCCCCCCGTCCCGGCGAAACGATCGTCGACGTAGGCGTGAACGTTCAGGAGTATTCCGAGGCCGACAACTATCTTGAGCGGCACTATCCGCATCCGGAGAACATCACCGCGATCGGCCTCCAGGACATGGAGCCCTTCCAGGCACGCTACCCGAAGGTGCGGGCGATCAAGGGGGACGGGCGCGGCCTGCCATTCTCGGACGATGAGTTCGACATCGCCTATTCGAACGCCGTCATCGAACACGTGGGCGGTCGCGATGACCAGAGGCACTTCCTAAGAGAGCTGCTCCGGGTGGGAAAGCGCGGCTACCTCACCACCCCCAACAGGCTGTTCCCCGTCGAGGTTCACACGCGGCTTCCGCTGCTCCACATCCTGCTGCCGAAGGCCGGCTTCGATGCGGTTCTGAGAGCCCTGGGTAAGGGATGGGCCGCCGGGAACTACATGCACCTGCTTTCGAAGAAGGAACTGCGGACCCTTCTGGAGGAGTCCGGCTATTCAGACTTCAGCATTCGCGACAACCGGTTCTTCGGCCTGGCCATGACCTTCACGGTCGTGTGGTCCAAATCGTCGCGTCACTAGCGATGCCGCGCACGCAACAGTTGGGGCGCGCGCAAGGCTCAGGCCCCTTCCCCAACCGCGTGTCCGACCGCATGCGCTCACTCCAGGTCCAGAGGGCGCGGGCTTCGGCGAGCCGAACCTCGGCTGTGTTCGGCTTGGCGTTCCTGGTCTTCGTGTTCCTCTCGGTCAGCCTGGTGAACTGGCGGGTCGCCGGCTTCCCCGTCCGCTCCCTCTACGGCCTGGGCTTGCTCGGTTTGCTGGTCGTGGCGTGCCCACAACAAAGCGCTCTTGCCCTACGCAAGCACCGCAACACCCTGCTGCTCGTCGCCGGCTTCGCCGTGCTCGGCACGCTGGTCAGCGTGATCGCCAGGACCGACGTCGCCGTGATCCTGCGGCAGCTCATGGAAATCCACCTCCAGGCGATGGTGAACCTCACGCTGGCGGCCATCGTGGTCGAGGTCTGCGGGCCCAAGACGCTCGTCGGCAGCTTCCTCGCCGTGGTCTGCCTGAGCATGGCTCTCGCGCTGGCGCAGGGCCTGGGGATTGAGCCGGCCTGGATTGTGCGAGAGGCGCTCGGGCCCCTCCTCGATATCGGCGGATACGATCGCAGCCGACCCGCGGGGCTGTCGATGAACCCGGTGCTCCTGGGCAGCCAGCTCTGCCTGGCGATCGCCATGCTCTACATGCATCGGCGCTACAGCCGCCCGGTCGGCGACCTGCGCACCGAGCCGGACATCATGGCGCTGGTGGCTTTCGGGGTCGCCGTCGCGATCGTCAGCGGCACCCGGTCTCCGCTGCTGGGCATCGCTGTCTTCATCGCCGTGTACCTGACCCGGCGGCTCGGCACGTGGGCGATCGTCGCCGGACTTCTCACCGCGGCTTTGCTGCCGCTGCTCTCTATGCTGATCCAGGAGTTGCAGGGGACCGGCGCCCGCGCCTTTCAGACCGACGACAAGTCGGCGTCGGGGCGGTGGCCGCTGCTCGCCTACGGCTGGCGGCTGTTCCTGGCCAACCCGATCGGCTACGGCTTCGGCTTCGACCCCCGAGAGCATTGGGCCGAGCACTGGACCGCACTTTCACACTTCGAGAACGCGGTGGTTATCGCCAAGCTCGACCTGCACAACTACATTCTCAACACCCTCAACCGGTACGGTGCCGGCACGCTCCTGCTGCTGCCGCTGGTGCTGACGCTCCTTCACCGCCACCGGTGGGTCCTGCTCGGCTTCGCCCCCTACGCGTTCCACATTCTGTTCCACAACGACGGTCCGCTCGACGCCGACTACATGTTCTGGTTTGTCGTCGCGCTCACCTCGGTTCGTATCGAGGCCGCTCCCGAGGCGACCCGCCCTCGGGCGAGCGGATTGCGAGACACAAGAGGCTAGATGCAGCACCCGTTCACCCGCGAGCCTGTCCGGCTGGCCGTTCTTGGTCTCGGCTACGTCGGGCTGCCACTCGCCGTTGCCTTCGGCCGCCATCACCCGACGGTCGGTTTCGATATCAACGCGGACCGGATCGCCGAGCTCAGGCGCGGCGTCGACCGGACGTTGGAAGTGGATCCCGAGGAGCTGAGCGCCTCAGGCCAGATCAGCTTCTCTTCGGATCCGGAGCAGCTGAAGGGCTGCAATGTCTTCATCGTCACGGTGCCGACGCCTATTGATCAACATAAGCGTCCGGACCTGGGCGCGCTCCTGGCGGCGACCCGCACCGTCGCGGGGGCCGTCGGGCCAGGTGGAGTCGTGGTCTACGAGTCCACCGTCTACCCTGGGGCGACAGAAGATGACTGCATCCCGGTCATCGAGAAGGCGACCGGGATGGCCTACAACCAGGACTTCTTCGCCGGCTACAGTCCGGAGCGCGCCAACCCCGGCGACCGGGAGCATCGGCTCGCGACGATCGTAAAGGTGGTGGCCGGATCGCGGCCCGACGTCGCCGACTTCCTGGCGGAGATCTACGGCCAGGTGGTCACGGCAGGGGTTCACAAGGCGAGCTCGATCCCGGTCGCCGAAGCGGCCAAGGTGATCGAGAACACGCAGCGCGATCTGAACATCGCGCTTATCAACGAGTTCGCTCTGATCTTCAACCGCATGGGCCTGGATACCCGTGAGGTCCTCCAGGCGGCCGGCACGAAGTGGAACTTCCTGCCGTTCCAGCCCGGCCTCGTGGGCGGTCACTGCATCGGCGTGGATCCCTACTACCTGACCTTCAAGGCCCAGGCGCTCGGGTACCACCCCGAGGTGATCCTGGCCGGGCGGCGGATCAACGACGGGATGGGCGCCTACGTCGCCCGCGAGCTGATCAAGGCGATGATCCGCAAGGGTGTTCAGATACGCCAGTCACGCGTCTTGGTGCTCGGCCTCGCGTTCAAAGAGAACTGCCCTGACCTTCGCAACACCCGCGTCGTCGACATCGTGGCCGAGCTCGCCGACCACGCGATCGAGGTGGACGTGCACGATCCCTGGGTGGATGCGGGCGAGGCCAAGCACGAGTATGGCCTTGCGATGACGGAGGCGCCGCAGACGGGCGTGTACGACGCCATCGTTCTTGCGGTGGGTCACAACAAGTTCCGCGAGGCCGGGCCCGTAGCGTTGCGAAGCTTCGGCAAACCCGGTGCGGTGCTGTTCGACGTGAAGAGCGTGTTCGCCAACGCTGACGCCGACCTGCGCCTCTAGTGCTTGGGGTGATAGTAGCTCAGGTACCAGTCGACGAAGCGGCCCACCCCGACCTCAACTGACGTGTTGGGCTCGTAGTCCAGCGCCCGGCGTGTCTCGGTGATGTCAGCCTCCGTCGAGCGCACGTCCCCAGGCTGCATGGGCATGAGATTGAGCTGCGCCTTGCGGCCGAGTTTCTCCTCCAGCACGCGGATGTAGGTCATCAGCTCAACTCGCGATGAGTTCCCTATGTTGAAGAGCCGCCACGGCGCGACCCCGCTGGTCGATGGATTGGGCGCAGTCGCGTCCCAGTTCGGATCCGGCGCCGCCGGCCGGTCGAGCGCCGCCACCACCCCGGAGACGATGTCGTCCACGTAGGTGAAGTCCCGCTGCATCTTACCCTCGCCGTAAACGTCGATCGGCTCGCCGGCGAGTATCGCCTTGGTGAACTTGAAGAGGGCCATGTCGGGGCGTCCCCAAGCCCCATAGACGGTGAAGAACCGCAGGCCGGTGGCGGGAATCCGGAACAGGTGGGCGTAGGAGTGGGCCATCGACTCATTGGCCAGCTTGGTGGCCGCGTAGAGCGTGATCGGATGGTTCGCCGGGTCCGTGATCTTGAACGGCAGGTTCTCGTTGGCCCCGAACACCGAGCTCGTCGACGCGAACACCAGGTGCTTGGGCTGCTGGGCGCGGCAGGCCTCGAGGATGTTCAGGAAACCCACGACGTTGGAGTCCACGTAGGTCCTGGGGCTTTCCAGGCTGTAGCGCACCCCCGCCTGGGCCGCGAGATTGATCACGCCGTCCGGCCGCACACGGGCGAAGAGTTCAGAGACGGCGTCCCGGTCCTCGAGGTCGATCCGGGCATGTTCGTAGGCACCCGACGTCTCGAGCTGCGCCAGGCGGTCCCGCTTCAGGTCCGGATCGTAGTAGGCGTTCATGTTGTCCAGGCCGACGACCTTGTCGCCGCGCTCGAGCAACCGCCGGCTCGTGTGGAAGCCGATGAAACCGGCCGAACCGGTCACGAGATAGGTCGCCATGGATCCTCCCTGCGCTCAGAATTTTCCGCGCATCTGCACATAAAGCGCCACGAGCCTTCGTCGCACCGCCAAGGCGGTCAGGGCGTAGGCGACGGCCAATTCCACGCCCACGACCATGAGTTCGCCGCGCGGACCAAGTTCGACGATGCGCATCAAGCCAACGTGCCAGGCGGCTGCGGCCGCGGCGACCAGCACGGGGGCGAGCAGCTCCCGCGCAAAGGCCCTCTGCGAGACGCCCAGCGGCTTGAGGTAGAAGCTCAAGTACCTTGGGAGGTAGGCGACGAAGGCCGCCGCGTAACCGGCCGCCGCCGCGCCGATCCCGAAGGAAGCGGTCGCCGCCAGGACCGCAAGCCAGAGAAGCGCAAACTCCAAGGTCACCCGCAACCGTCGCCCGGTGTGGCCGGTGGCCATGAAGACCGCGCCGCTGAGCGCCGCGATCGTCTGCAGACCGCCGACCGGGCCGAGAAATGCGAAGGCGGGAGACGCCGCCGCCCACCGCTCCGAGAGCAGCACCTTGAACAGGCTGTCGTGCGCTGCGCTGAGCAGCGCCATGCCTGGCAGTACGAGCGAGGCGACCGCCAGGCTCGCGGCGAGAACCAACCCCTTCTGAGCTGCCGGATCGGACTGCAGCACCGCCAGTCGCGGATAGAACACGCGCTGCAGCGCGCCGCCGACGACGTACACAGGCACCGACATCAGCCGGTACGCCATCACGTAGTAGCCGAGCTGGGTGGTCCCGAGCAGGCGGCCGATGATCACCGCATCCGCCTGCTGAGAGAGGAAGGAAGCGATGCCGAAAGCTGCGGTGTGTCCAGCGAACTGGGAATGCTCTCGAATCTTGCCCGGGGAGAACCTGAAGCGTGGCCGGAACTGCGTGGCCGTCAGCAGCACCAGCGCCTTGGCCGCCCACATGAAGTACTGCTGGCCAACCAGCGCCCAGGCGCCCGCCCCCCGCATCGCAAGCACGACCGCCGCGGTGAAGCCGAAGATCGCCGTCAGCACTTCGGCAATGGCGAGCGCGCCGAACCTGCGTCGCCGCTGCAGGTCGGCCGCCGGCACGGCGAGCAGCCCCTGAAGAAACGGGATGGGCGCAAGCGCCAGCACGAGCCGCTGCAGCTCGGGCTGCTTCATGATCATGGCGGCCGGCCAGGCCAGCGCGATCAACAGGACGGTCAGCACCGCGGACCAGCCGGTGGTGAGCCAGAACACGCTCGACCAGGTCTCGGTCTCTTCCGGCTCGACCCGCACGAGCGACTGACCGAAGCCGGCATCGCTGAATGCAATGGCAACCCAGACAAGCGACATCGCCAGGCTCATCAGGCCGAAGTCGGCCGGAGTGAGCAGGCGCGCGAGGAACGGCAGTGCGAGAAAGGCGGAGGCGCCTTGCAGCAGCCTGCCCATCGACATTGCGGCAGTATCCGAGACGAGCTTCTTCCCGGCGGACATCAAGGCCCCTGTGGCGAACAGCAGCCTATTGTCTAGACGCCGGCTGTAGAGGTTGAAAGCAACCGGCCGGCGGACGTTCCGAGCTGCTAGATGAAGACGATCCAGCCTTCCGGCAGCGTGGCCGCCGTGACGTTCCGCAGGATCATCTCCGCACCGTTCAGATCGACCACCGTGTCGGCGCCCGACTGGGTGACGCTGTAGCTCGTCCCGGCGATCAGCAGCACGCGATCCCCTTCGACGACGTTGAAGTCGAGGACCAGGTCCAACCCGCCGCCATCGAAGATGTGGAACCGGTCTGCGCCGGCTCCGCCTTCCACGGTGTCGTCTCCACGATCGCCGGCGATGAAGTCGTCACCCTCCCCTCCGATGACGATGTCGTCGTGCTGGCCTCCCCGCATCCAGTCGGCCCCCGAGCCGCCGTAGCAGGTGTCGTTGCCCATGTTCCCGTAGACGAGGTCGTCCCCATCCTCGCCGAACAGCAGATCGCCGTCCTGGCCGCCGACCACCCAATCGTTTCCCGCCTCGCCGTGCAGGGTGTCCGTGCCGGTGTTGCCGTGCATGTCATCGAAGCCGTCGCCGCCGACCATCGAGTCAGCGCCTCCGCCGCCGCGCATGAAGTCGTCTCCACCCTCACCGCGGATGAGTTCGTCGCCGCCGGTTCCGACAAGCTGGTCGTTGGCCATGCCGCCCAGCAGCGTCGGGGAAGCGCTCGGGCTTGAGGCGGGCACGACCGGCGCGATCTGGGCGAACTCGAGCCTGGCCGTGCCTTCCAGGTAGTCCAGGAAGGCGTTCGGGTTCTTGGAGACGTTGACGTTGCTCAGCGTGAGCACCGCGCCAGACTCCACGTTGAAGACAATCGTGTCCTCGTCAGAGTCGCTGAGCGTCCCGCCAATCAGGGTCACGTGCGATCCGGCCGCAACCCACACCTGGTCCTGCGAGGAGTTGGTCCCCTGCAGCATGGGATTGAGCCCGATGATGTTCTGAGCGGTGACTCCATCGCCCCAGAAGCGGAAGTTCTTCTTGTTGCCTTCTGCGAGCGCGTTCTCGATCAACGTGTTTGACGACTTGATGTCGTAGCCGGCGTCGCCGTTGTTGCGTGCGACGGTGTCGCGGATCACGACGTTGTAGACGCCTGCTTCCGCTACGAAGCCGTCGCCGTTCCAGTACGCCGTGCCGGTGTACAGGTTGTTCGATGCCGTAACGCGCTGGATGAGGATGTCATGGGCCGAGTCGAGAAGGTGGACGCCGCCCATGAAGCTTGAAGGGTCCTTGAACTGGCCGTCCAGCACGATGTCCTGCAACACGATGTTGCTGGAGGCGCCGGCGATCTTGATCGCCGCCGATGTGTAGCCGGTCACCTCGGTGTCGCTCATCATCAGGCCGTTGACGGACGCGGTGGATCCCGCCGACGCCCCCACTGCGAAGAAAGTACGCACGTTCGTCGCATCGACGTTGTTGAGCGTGAGGCCCTGGATGTCTCCGCCGACGCGCACCGCGCCAAAGCCGCCCGTGGTGTCCTGGAGCAGCAGGTCGCGGAAGGTCAGATGGTCGGCGCCGTTCCTCAGCACGAAGATGGACGCGGCAGGCGAGGAAATCACCGCCTGCATCGGCTGACCCGACGCTGACACGCCGCGAATGGTGACGCCGCCGTGATTCAGCTGCAGATCGCCGACGCCCGTGTAGGCGCCCTGGTCCGCGAGCAATAGAACCTCGCCGCCGGGCCCTGCCTGAGCGATTAATGTATTCAGATTTGTTAAGGTTGCTGCATTCGCGGCGCTGGTGCCGCTAAGGTCGCCAGAACCTGTTGGAGATACAAATATACTCGACACGCCACGCCCCCGATTAACTGCAATCAGGGAAGCGCGAATTGGGTAAATTCCGCCCCAACCAATAAGGTTAGTAGGCGGTAAAGGCTAGAAAACTAAGGGAGATATTCGCCCGCAGCGGCGAGCTCGCGGCGACTCGGCGGCGACATTTCGACGCCCTCAGATGAGCCCGGGTTTAGTGGCGGGTCTGCTGGGTGTTTGTGTAGGTGTCCGCCGTTCGGTCAGCGACGACATTCCAGTCAAACCGCCGGCCAAGTTCCTCGCCATCCACTCGGAGAGGGTTGGCCGCCTCCAAGAGCTTGCGCTCGAGCGCCTCGACGTTGCCGACGGGATAGTAGTTCGAGGCGGGCAATCCCAGGTCGAGGTTCGCCGGAATGTCGCTGAGCACCATCGCGCAATTCCAGCGCGCCGCCTCGAGCGCGACCAGCGGCAACCCCTCGTGGTGGGACGGGAGAACGAAGCGCTCGGCGTGCTCGTAGAGCGTGTTCAGGCTCTCGCGGTCCAGGCGCCCGGCGAAGACGACCCGATCGCTCGCACGGCGAATCAGCGCCCGGGCATAGTCGTCCTCGTGATCAGCGCTGCCGGCGAACACGAGTTTCATCGGCCCGTCGGACTTTTCGAAGGCGTCCAGGAGGTCGTGAAAGCCCTTCTCCGGGACGAGGCGGCCCACCGCGAGGATGTAGCGGCTGGGCTCCAGGCCAAGCCTGGCCAGCACCGATTGTCCTTCGACGTTGCTGCTCGGCGCCGCAGCGTCCGGCACTCCGTTCGGAGCGTAGATGATCTTGTGGGCCTGCTTGGGGTATTGCCGGGCCAGGTCGGCCGCCAGCCACTTCGAGACGACCAGAACCTTATCCGCCGCAGCGAAGGCGCACCACTCGCCTGCCGCCAGGACGGCGCTGGCTACGCCATTCCACTTGGCGCGCTCGTAGTCTCTTCCGTGGTGGGTGACGATGGTGCGCAAGCCCAGAAGGCGCGCCAAGGGTGCGAACAACCCGGGCCCGATCGCATGGATGTGCAGCACGTCGGCGCGTGTCCGGAACCGAGCATAGAGCACCGCCAGCAGAGTGTTCGAGATCGCCTCGAAGTGCTTGCTTTTCACCGCCCGCAAGGGAGTGACCCGAACGCCGCTGAACCGGTATCCATGAGGGCCGGTGTACGGCGCGCGAGCGAGCAACTCGACGTCGATGTCAGGATGCAGGCGGTGGATGCGCGGATATAGCTCCTCGCAGTGGGTCTCCACGCCCCCCATGACGTTGGGGATCCCCCGAAGCCCGGTGACGCAGACCTTCAACGGTCGGCCAACAGGTCCGTCGAAATCATCGCGGCGGGACTTCGATCGTCGCGCGGCGACGAGTCCACCCCCAGATGTCGACGCCATTCGACTTAGACTCCGGCCCTCAATGAACCGGCTTCGGAACGCCCAAGTCCGAAGCGCGTTGCGTGGGTCGAGGCGAGAATTAACTTTCTTTCAGTCCTGGAAACTCCGAGGCCCTCTCTCTGTTAGCGTAAGCTTTCGATTATGCTCCTGCGTATCCGGGGGGCTTCGGTACGGTATGGGTGGCCTGGCGCATGTATTCGGAAAAGTTGAGCTACACTGAGTGCGCAACCGAAACGCCCACTGCAGAGCTTACGTCTACGCGCGCAGCTGAGAGCCGGCTCAAGCGCTTGATGGACGTCTCCGTTTCCCTGGCGCTGTTTGTGCTCCTGCTGCCGGGTTTGTTGTTGATCGTCTTGCTGATCGCCACTGAGTCGCGCGGCTCTGTGATCTTCACGCAAACCCGAGGCGGGCTGCGCGGACGAGCGTTCAAAATCTATAAGTTCCGAACGATGCGAGTGGCGGAGGACGGTCCGGACATCAAGCAGGCGACTCGGAATGACCCGCGCGTGACGCGTGTCGGCCTGTTTTTACGTCGCACAAGCCTCGACGAGCTGCCCCAGCTGATCAACGTCATCAAAGGGGACATGTCGTTGGTGGGCCCACGGCCGCACGCAATTTCGCACGACATCGCTTGGTCGCACCAGGTTCCGCACTACTTCCGCCGCGCGTTCGTCAGGCCGGGGGTGACTGGGCTCGCGCAGATCTCCGGTTGTCGCGGCGAGATCCAGTGCCCGGAAGATCTGCTGCGGCGGACGGACTGGGACATCGAGTATGCGAATCGCTGGTCGCTCGCATTGGACATGAAGATCCTCGCGGCCACATGCGCGACCGTCTTCTTCGACAAGAAGGCGTTCTGATCGTGCGGAAGCGATGGTCCGTTGAGACGCCTGATGACGGCTAAGTCGGTCGTCCTTGTCATCAATTCCCTCGGCGCAGGCGGCGCAGAACGGGTGATGAGCACCCTCGTCGGCAACTCCGCGGAGGCGGCCGCCGAGTTCGACATCACGCTCGCGCTACTGGACAGGAAGAGCCTGGCCTTCGCTCTCCCGCCGTGGCTAAAGGTGCGGCAGCTCAACTGCGGCGGCTCGCTGGCCTCGAGCGTGGTGCAGGTTAGCCGACTGATGCGCGAGCTGCGTCCCGCCGCGACTCTGAGCTTCCTCAGCCGAGCGAACGTCGCTTGCGTCTACGCCGCCCGGCGACAGGGGCACGCCGCTATTATCAGTGAGCGAACGCACACGTCCAGGCATCTGGGGCAAGGCGTTCGCGGGGCGCTGGCCCGAACCATGGTGCGGCTGGCCTATCCGCGCGCAGACCACGTGATCGCGGTCTCAAGCGGAGTGCGCGAGGATCTCATCGCCAACTACGGAGTGTATGCAGATCGGGTCGAGACCATTGACAACCCGGTGGACATTGATCGCCTGGAAGGGCTCGCCGCCGAGGAGCCGCCGGTGCGGCTGCAGGGCAGCTATGTCGTGGCTGTCGGCAGGCTCGATCCCCTCAAGCGCTTCGACATGCTGATCGAGGCGTTCGGCCAAGCCAGCATCGCCGATCGGCTGGTGATCGTCGGGGAAGGACCGGACCGCGCGCGGCTGACCGCCCTCGCGGCGCGGCTCGGGCTGGCCGGCCGGGTGGAACTACCCGGTTTCTTCGGAAATCCTTTCCCGATCGTCCGCGGCGCGCTCACCTGCGTGCTGTGCTCCGATTACGAAGGCTTCCCGAACAGCCTCGTCGAAGCGATGGCGCTCGGCGTCCCGGTGATCGCCACCAATTGCGAGTCCGGCCCTTCCGAGATCCTCGCGAAGCGGCCGTCATCGGCCATCTCGGGCCTCACCCGTGCCCCGCATGGCGTCCTCATCCCCACCGGTTCGAAAGACGCCCTGATCCAAGCCATGGGCCTGATGGCCGACCCTCGATTCCGGGCCAGATACGGCGCGGCCGCACGAGATCGCGCGCGCGACTTCGATGTGAGTGCAATCTGCGATCGCTACTGGGAAGTGATCCGCGAGGCGGCGAACCTGAGCCCGAACCCGGCGGGCGCAGCGGCGATGCGTGCGAGGGCTTCCGTTGCCCCCGCTTGAGGCGCCAACCATGAAACAAAGGGCCGCCGCGGGCCTGCAACTCGCCGGGATGGGCGGAGTTTGGCTGGTTCTGGTTCCGGTGATGGCGACCTGGGTCGCCGCGGCTCACGCGGCCGGTGCGGCGCGAACAGCGCTGCGGCCGTTGCTAGAACGCCTTCGCTAGCGCGGCCAGCCCTGCAGCCCAGGCGAGCGCGCTGCCTGCAACGAAACCAATCCGCCCCCAACGCAGGCGACCGCGAGCCGAAGCTCTTCGCTCCTGTGTCCCGACTTGGGCTGGACTAGCAACATCTTGGGCAGAAACAGGCATTCGATTCCCTCAATGCGAGAGTACGGCCGCGATCGTGTCAAAAGCGTTGACACCCCTGCCGTGTCGAAGCGCGACGATAGTTGGCGTGAGCGCCAAAAGCACTGCGGCAAAAGCTCAGGTTGAGTTCAATGCCAGCGGCCGCACCAAGATATCGATCCCTCCCCTGCCTGTGGCGGCGGCGCAGAACACGTCGCGCTCTTGACCACGAAGCCTTACAGCCGTCAGCTTACCAGTCGCATAAGCGCCAGTATCCAGTCCCAACCGTCGGCCGTCGAACGTCGCATCCAGCTCGGGCGTGTGGCCGTGGACGACGACCTTCTCGAAGGGTTCCGACGCCGAGAGAAAGTCCCCGCGGATGAGCATCAGATCTTCGTCGGACTGGACGTCGAGCCTCACGCCCGGTCGCGCGCCCGCGTGCGCGAAGAAGTAGTCGCCGCACACGAAGGACGAGCGAAGCTGTTGGAAGAACGCCAGGTGCCCAGGCGGCAGGGCGGACCGTAGCGCGTCTCGGGTTTCGGGCCAGCTAGTCCCTGGCCACGCGCCGTAGGATCGCAAGGTTTCAAGGCCGCCGTACCGCGCGAACGTCGCGCCTTCGGTGGGGTCATCCAGGAAGGCTAGAAGCTGCGCGTCGTGGTTCCCTCGTAGGGTCACGGTCTGCAAGTTCGACGAGCGGCCCAGTTCCAGGAGCTGGTCGACTACCTGTCGGCTACTCGGCCCTCGATCGACGTAGTCTCCGAGGTAAACGATGGTCCGCAGGCTCTCTGAACACCCTTCGGCGTCGCGCACGAGGGCCTCGAGGAGCGCGCCGTTCAGGTCGGCGCGGCCATGAACGTCGCCGACGGCATACAAGACCTGATCGGGAGGCGCGCACGCCCCCAACATTCTCTCCGCTGGGGTAGGTCGTCTCAGAAGAAGCGCTCGCGGATCCGGATGGTGTCTCCAGGACCCACCGGCGTGGTGGCGGTCAATGGCACCTTCACCTCGCCTTGCGCCCCGGAACGTCGAACAAAGGCCTGCTTGGTGTTGGCCCGATAGGTAAATCCTTCGGCCGTCGCCACGGCCTTCATCAGGTTCAGGCCGGCCGTATAGGGATATTCGCCGGGCTTGTTCACCTCTCCGAGAATGTAGAAGGGCCGGTAGGTCAGCACTTCTGCGGAGACCCGCGGATCCTTGAGATACCCGTCGGAAAGTCTGGCTGTGAGGTCGCGCTGGAGTTCCCCGATCGTGCGCCCCCCGGCCGCTATGTCGCCCACGAGCGGCATCGAGATCGCCCCCGCGCTGGAGACGAGAAACTCTCCCGAGAGCGACTCTTCCCCGAAAACCGTGATCCGGACCTTGTCGCCAGAGCCCAGGGTGTAGTCCGCGACGGGCGGCGCAGCAGGCGCCGGCTGGGCAACGGCGCGACCGACCGTGACAAGCGAAGTCGCCAGTAACAGCAATCCGCAGAGCGCCATAAGGCACAGCTTCTGCACGGAAAGTTTTAGGGGAATGAAACTCATGTTCTACTCTCTGGTCTCTTCCTGCCGCATCACGTCATCCGCGCCATCTCTCGCGCGAGAACAATTTCCTTTTTGCGCCGAGCGAACAATTACGCAAAGCTTAACTGTTGCGCGACGGACACGTTCTTGATGACGGCGCGAAACGCCCCACATTGGCCATGTCATCCCTGAACGAGGGATGTATGAGTCGGCACGGGTTGCTGCGATCGCCCAAGGGCGGTGATCAACGAACATGACTCCAGAACCGAGGCGCGCACCACGATGAGCAGGACCCGGCACATTCGCCGACTGCAACCTCTTCCCCTCGGGCTGGTGCTGGCGCTTTGCGGAGGAACCGCGGCCGTCGCACAGGAGGATGCGACCACCGCCGTCGACAACTTTGGGCGGGAGAGAAACGTGAGCGTGCGCGAGAGAGCCCGTCCTCAGTACGAGGCGGTCGGCGCGAGAGTCGGCGCGTTCAAGATCTACCCCAGCGTCGACGCATCGCTGGAGTACAACGACAACGTGTTCGCGCGCGATACCCAGACGGTCGACGACCTGCTCGTCCGGCTGACGCCTGAGCTGGACGTCCAGTCCGACTGGTCGCGTCACATGCTGGCCGCCTTCGCGCGCGCCAGGCTGGAGCGCTACTCGAACTACTCCAGCGAGAACACGGACGACTGGGCGATCGGGGTCAACGGCGTCCTTGAGATCAACCGCGCCGCGGCGCTTTCGGCCGAGCTCGAAGCGTCGCATCGATCCGAGGCCCGGACCGCTGCTCGGACGCCAAGCCGCAGCGCCGAGCGGGTGGAGTACGACGAGACGCGCGCCGAATTCGGAGCCCGCTGGACAGGTCCACGGGTCAAGCTCGAAGGCGACGCGGCTTGGTCGACCTTCGACTATGGCGACGTTCTCGCCCGACCGGGCGTGACCATCGACCAAGACTTCCGAGATCACGAGGTGTTCGGCGTTAGGGGACGCGCATCTCTGGCGGTGTCCCCGCGGATTGCGGCGTACGGTGAAGTCAGGGCGGACGAGCGGGAGTTCGACGAAGCTCCTGAGCGGGACTCCACAGGCTACGAGGCGCTCGTCGGTTTGGACGTCGATCTCACCCGATTGATCCGCGGCGAGCTTGCGGTCGGGTACGTCAATCGAGACTACGTCGACATCGGTGGCGTGGATGGGCTGGCGCTTCGTGGTCAGCTGGAGTGGTTTCCGACCGGCCTCACCACGGTGACCGGCATCGTCACCCGCACGGTGGAAGAGGCGGGCGTTGTCGGCGCTCCGGCCGTGCTCGCGACGAACTTCGACCTGCGTCTCGACCACGAACTCCTGCGCAATCTGATCCTGACCGGCGAGCTTGGCTTCTACAACGACGACTTCCAGGGTGGTTCGCGAGCAGATCGAAGGTCGCGCTATGCGACGAGTGCGACCTGGTTCCTCAACCGCAGGGTCGGCCTGAACTTCGGCATCGAGCAGATCCGTCAGGAGTCCACCGGCCTTAACGCAGCGGAGGATTATCGCGTGAACCGCGTGCTCGTCGGGACCGTCCTACAGTTCTAGGCTCACCAGTTGCGTTGCGTCGGCAGCCGGCTCCACTCGGTCCTGGGGCGGGGGCGCTGCACGGGCAGCTCGGGCGCAGGTGCGGCGCTGATCAGATCGGCAGGACTCTGCGGAAGCGCCTCCGGCTCCTCCGGGACCGCTTCGAGGATCACCGGCTGAGCACCGTCAGCGACATCTGCAACGTTCGCCTCTGCAGCCGTATCCACCGCGTCGACGCCCGCGGCTGCAGCGTTGTTCTCAAGCGCGCCTGGCGGAGCTCCCTGGTCAACCATCACGAGGGACGATCCGAGCCGCCCACCGCCTCGGTAGAAGATGTGAGGTCCGATCTTGGTCACCTTGATCAAGGTAGCGGCCCAGTATGGCGCGACGTAGTCAGCATGATAGTGGGTGGCCTCGCCCACTGACCTAACCACCGA
>LNAP01005137.1_pt1 | contig 15478 bp, 11 predicted proteins | sample 602601 | NCBI WGS metagenome assembly LNAP01 (sample SAMN02440304, study PRJNA202911) | soil metagenome | biome: Subtropical and temperate rainforests or woodlands; isolation source: soil samples (1 kg each in a 20% v/v slurry with milli Q water) were... ...
GTCACGAGCGGAGCCGCCCCAAGTCTCGGCGCAGACCTTGGTCAGCGCAGCGGTCAGGGTGGTCTTGCCATGGTCAACGTGACCGATGGTGCCCACGTTCAGGTGCGGTTTGTTACGTTCAAATTTTTCTTTAGCCACGACAGTGAACCTCTTGCTAAAAGGACTGAATCAACCTTGTTTCTTGACGATAGCTTCGGCGATGTTGGCCGGAGCTTCCGAGTACTTCGAGAACTCCATGGAGTAGCTCGCACGACCCTGGGACATCGAACGCACGTCGGTAGCGTAACCGAACATCTCGCCCAGCGGCACTTCGGCGCGGATCACCTTGCCGGACACGGTGTCTTCCATGCCCTGGATCAGGCCGCGACGACGGTTCAGGTCACCCATCACGTCGCCCATGTAGTCTTCCGGAGTCACCACCTCAACCTTCATGATCGGCTCGAGCAGGACTGCACCACCCTTCTGGGCCAGCTGCTTGGTCGCCATGGAGGCCGCGATCTTGAACGCCATTTCGTTGGAGTCAACGTCATGGTAGGAACCGTCGAACACGGTTGCCTTCAGGCCGATGAGCGGATAGCCGGCAACAACGCCGTTCTTCATCTGCTCTTCGATGCCCTTCTGGATCGCCGGGATGTATTCCTTCGGAACCACACCACCCACGACTTCGTTCTTGAACTCCAGACCTTCCTGACCTTCGTCGGACGGCTCGAAGCGGATCCAGCAGTGACCGAACTGGCCACGACCGCCGGACTGACGAACGAACTTGCCTTCGATCTCGCACTTGTTGCGGATCATTTCACGGTAAGCCACCTGCGGCTTGCCGATGTTGGCCTCGACGTTGAACTCGCGCTTCATGCGGTCAACGAGGATGTCCAGGTGCAGCTCACCCATGCCGGAGATGATGGTCTGGCCGGTTTCTTCGTCGGTCTTGACGCGGAACGACGGGTCTTCCTGAGCCAGCTTGCCCAGAGCGATACCCATCTTCTCCTGGTCAGCCTTGGTCTTCGGCTCGACCGCCACGGAGATTACCGGCTCCGGGAAGTCCATGCGCTCGAGGATGATCGGCTTGTCGATGGAGCACAGAGTGTCGCCAGTGGTGACATCCTTCATGCCGATCAGGGCAGCGATGTCGCCCGCGCGGCACTCTTTGATCTCGTCGCGCTGGTTGGCATGCATCTGCACCATCCGGCCGACGCGCTCCTTCTTGCCCTTCACCGAGTTCATCACCGAGTCACCCGAGCTCAGCACGCCGGAGTAGACGCGCGCGAAGGTCAGGGTGCCGACGAACGGGTCGGTAGCGATCTTGAACGCCAGAGCCGAGAACGGCTCGTCGTCACTGGCATGACGCTCGTCGGTGATTTCCTCGTTATCCGGGTTGACACCCTGGATAGCCGGGATCTCGGTCGGAGCCGGCAGGAAGTCGATCACCGCGTCGAGTACCAGCGGAACGCCCTTGTTCTTGAACGAGGAGCCGCAGACAGCCGGAACGATTTCGCAGGCGATGGTACGCTGACGCAGGCCAGCCTTGATCTCTTCGAGGGTGAGCTCACCCTCTTCGAGATACTTGTTCATCAGCTCTTCGTTGGCCTCGGCAGCCGCCTCGATCATGTTCGAGCGCCACTCTTCCGCCAGGCCCAGCAGCTCCGCAGGAATCTCTTCCTCGCGGTAGGTGGTGCCCTTGTCGTCGTCGTTCCAGTAGATCGCCTTCATCTTCAGCAGGTCGATCTGACCTTCGAAGTTTTCCTCGGCACCGATCGCCAGCTGCACCGGCACCGGAGTGTGGCCCAGGCGCTGCTTGATCTGGCCGACGACGCGCAGGAAGTTCGCGCCGGCACGGTCCATCTTGTTGACGTAGACGATGCGCGGTACGCCGTACTTGTTGGCCTGACGCCATACGGTTTCGGACTGCGGCTCAACGCCGGAAGTGCCGCAGAACACCACGACAGCACCGTCCAGCACACGCAGGGAACGCTCCACCTCAATGGTGAAGTCCACGTGGCCGGGGGTGTCGATGACGTTGACGCGGTAGTTGTCGTACTGACCGCGCGAGCCCTTCCAGAAGGTGGTCACGGCAGCGGAGGTGATGGTGATACCACGCTCCTGCTCCTGCACCATCCAGTCGGTGGTCGCAGCACCATCGTGCACTTCACCCATCTTGTGGCTGAGGCCGGTGTAGAACAGGATCCGCTCGGTGGTGGTGGTCTTACCGGCGTCCACGTGGGCGCAGATGCCGATATTGCGATAGCGGTTGATTGGTGTAGTACGGGCCACGGTAGGGTCCTCGCTAGATGAAAGCGCTTCTTAGAAACGGTAGTGCGAGAAGGCCTTGTTGGCTTCGGCCATGCGGTGCACGTCTTCACGCTTCTTCACTGCAGCGCCTTTGCCTTCGGCAGCATCGATCAGCTCGCCAGCGAGGCGCAGAGCCATGGACTTCTCACCACGCTTGCGCGCGTAGTCCACCAGCCAGCGCATGGCCAGGGCGTTACGACGGGACGGGCGGACTTCGACCGGAACCTGGTAGGTAGCACCGCCGACACGGCGGGACTTCACTTCGACCAGCGGAGCGATGGCGTCGAGTGCTTTCTCGAAGGTTTCCAGGGGGTCGACGTTCTTGCGCTGCTTGACGGTTTCCAGAGCACCGTAAACGATGCGCTCGGCCACGGCTTTCTTGCCGCTTTCCATCACGTGGTTCATGAATTTAGCCAGGATCTGGCTTCCGTACTTCGGATCGGCCAGGATTTCACGCTTGGCCGCTACACGACGTCTTGGCATTGATAAGCCCTCAAACGGTCTTCAGGTTAGCCCGGGACTTGCCCGACCTTACTCTTATCGACTCGACAAAAATGGATTCGGAAAATTACTTCGGACGCTTGGCGCCGTACTTCGAACGACCCTGCTTACGGTCCTTGACGCCGGAGGTATCCAGCGAACCGCGCACGGTGTGGTAACGCACACCCGGAAGGTCTTTTACACGACCGCCACGGATCAGCACGACGCTGTGTTCCTGCAGGTTGTGACCTTCACCACCGATGTAGGAAGCGACTTCGTAGCCGTTGGTCAGGCGCACACGGCAAACCTTACGCAGCGCCGAGTTGGGCTTCTTCGGGGTGGTGGTGTAAACGCGGGTACATACCCCGCGACGCTGGGGGCAGTTCTGCAGCGCCGGCACGTCACTCTTTTCGGTGACGCGCTTGCGCGGCTGGCGCACCAGCTGGTTGATAGTTGCCATCTACTAGCTCCACTGATTGTCTTTCGACACAAAAATTTCGCAAAGCGAAACGCCCCGCGAGATTAAGGGGTGCATGAGTCTAAAGAGCTTGACACCCCTCGTCAAGGCACCCCCGGCCGCCTGGGCGACCGGGGGTAGCACTCATTTTTCGCTGAAGTTCAGCGCTTCGGTCAGCGCCGCTTCGACTTCGCTGGCACTCACGCGCTGCGGCTTGTCGGCTTCGCGGCGACGCTTGCGCTCGCTGTGGTAGGCCAGACCGGTACCGGCCGGGATCAGTCGACCCACCACCACGTTCTCCTTCAGGCCGCGCAGGTAGTCGCGCTTGCCGGTAACCGCCGCCTCGGTGAGGACGCGGGTGGTTTCCTGGAAGGAGGCCGCGGAGATGAACGACTCGGTCGACAGCGAGGCCTTGGTGATGCCCAGCAGCACGCGCTCGAACTTGGCGATGAACTTGTCGTCTGCCGCCAGGCGTTCGTTTTCTTCCAGCACGTGGGTCAGCTCGGCCTGGTCGCCCTTGATGAGGCTGGAGTCACCCGACTCGCTGATCTCGACCTTGCGCAGCATCTGCCGCAGGATGGTTTCGATGTGCTTGTCGTTGATCTTCACGCCCTGCAGGCGGTACACGTCCTGGATCTCGTTGACGATGTACTTGGCCAGCGCGCTGACACCCAGCAGGCGCAGGATGTCGTGCGGATTGCTCGGACCGTCGGAGATGACTTCACCCTTGTTCACCTGTTCGCCTTCGAAGACGTTGAGGTGGCGCCACTTCGGAATCAGCTCCTCGTACGGATCGCTGCCATCGTTCGGCGTGATGACCAGACGGCGCTTGCCCTTGGTCTCCTTGCCGAAGCTGATGGTGCCGCTGATTTCCGCGAGAATCGACGGTTCCTTCGGACGACGCGCTTCGAACAGGTCGGCCACGCGCGGCAGACCACCGGTGATGTCGCGGGTCTTCGAGGTTTCCTGCGGAATACGCGCAACCACGTCACCGACGCTCACCTTGGCACCGTCGGACAGGTTGACTAGGGTCTTGGCCGGCAGGAAGTACTGGGCCGGCACGTCGGTGCCCGGCAGCAGCAGTTCCTTGCCGGACGCATCGACCAGCTTCACGGCCGGACGGATGTCCTTGCCGGCGGCCGGACGCTCGTGCAGATCCATGACCTCGATGTTGGTCAGACCGGTCAGCTCGTCGGTCTGGCGGCGGACAGTGATGCCCTCCTCCATGCCCACGAAGGTCACGGTACCGGCCATCTCGGTGACGATCGGGTGGGTGTGCGGGTCCCACTTGGCCACCACGGAACCGGCTTCGACCCGGTCGCCTTCCTGCACGGAAATCACCGCGCCATACGGCAGCTTGTAACGCTCGCGCTCGCGACCGAAGTCGTCGGCCACCGCCAGCTCGCCGGAGCGGGATACCGCCACAAGTGCGCCGTCGGTACGCTCGACGTGCTTCAGGTTGTGCAGGCGGATGGTGCCGCCGTTCTTCACCTGAATGCTGTCCTGCGCCGCGCTTCGGCTGGCCGCACCACCGATGTGGAAGGTACGCATGGTCAGCTGGGTGCCCGGCTCACCGATCGACTGGGCGGCGATGACGCCGACCGCTTCGCCGATGTTCACCTGGTGGCCACGAGCCAGGTCGCGACCGTAGCACTTGGCGCAGATACCGTAGCGAGTTTCGCAGGCAATCGGCGAACGCACGATCACTTCGTCGACGCTGTTCAGCTCGAGGAAGTCGACCCACTGCTCGTCGATCAGGGTACCGGCCGGCACGATGATCTCGTCGGTGCCCGGCTTGGGCACATCACGGGCAATCACGCGGCCCAGCACACGCTCACCGAGCGGCTCGACGATGTCGCCGCCTTCGATGTGCGGAGTCATCAGCAGGCCCTGTTCGGTGCCACAGTCGATCTCGGTGACCACCAGGTCCTGGGCCACGTCGACCAGGCGACGGGTCAGGTAACCGGAGTTCGCGGTCTTCAGGGCGGTATCCGCCAGACCCTTACGGGCACCGTGGGTGGAGATGAAGTACTGCAGTACGTTCAGGCCTTCACGGAAGTTCGCGGTGATCGGCGTCTCGATGATCGAGCCGTCCGGCTTGGCCATCAGGCCACGCATGCCGGCCAGCTGACGGATCTGTGCGGCGGAACCCCGCGCACCGGAGTCCGCCATCATGTACATGGAGTTGAAGGACTCCTGATCGACTTCGTTGCCGTGGCGGTCGATGACCTTCTCTTTCGAGAGGTTGGCCATCATCGCCTTGGACACTTCGTCGTTGGCCTTCGACCACAGGTCGATCACCTTGTTGTACTTCTCGCCCTGGGTCACCAGGCCCGAGGCGTACTGGGTCTCGATCTCCTTCACCTCGGCGGTGGCGGCATCGATGATGCGCGCCTTCTCGGCCGGGATGACGAAGTCGTTGACGCCGATCGACACGCCGGAAATCGTCGAATAGGCGAAACCGGTGTACATCAGCTGGTCGGCGAAGATCACGGTGTGCTTGAGACCCACCACGCGGTAGCTGTGGTTGATCAGCTTGGAGATCGCCTTCTTCTTCATCGGCTGGTTGACGACGTCGAACGACAGCCCCGACGGCACCACCTGGAACAGCAGCGCACGGCCGACAGTGGTGTCGACGATGCGGGTGTTCTTGGTGATCACGCCGCTGTCGCGATCCTTGACCACCTCGTTGATGCGCACCTTGACCTTGGCGTGCAGGGACACCTCGCCGGCGCGGAACACGCGGTCGACTTCCTGCAGGTCGGCGAACACGCGACCTTCGCCCTTGGCGTTGATCGCCTCGCGGGTCATGTAGTACAGACCCAGCACCACGTCCTGCGACGGCACGATGATCGGCTCGCCGTTGGCCGGGGACAGGATGTTGTTGGTCGACATCATCAGCGCGCGCGCTTCCAGCTGGGCCTCGAGGGTCAGCGGGACGTGCACGGCCATCTGGTCACCGTCGAAGTCGGCGTTGTACGCGGCGCACACCAGCGGGTGCAGCTGCAGGGCCTTGCCTTCGATGAGCACCGGCTCGAACGCCTGGATACCCAGACGGTGCAGGGTCGGTGCACGGTTGAGCAGCACGGGGTGTTCGCGGATGACCTCGGCGAGCACGTCCCAGACCTCGGGCAGTTCGCGCTCGACCATCTTCTTGGCCGCCTTGATGGTGGTGGCCATGCCGCGCGCTTCGAGCTTGCCGAAGATGAACGGCTTGAACAGTTCGAGAGCCATCTTCTTCGGCAGACCGCACTGGTGCAGGCGCAGGGTCGGGCCGACGGTGATTACCGAACGACCGGAGTAGTCGACGCGCTTGCCGAGCAGGTTCTGACGGAAACGACCCTGCTTGCCCTTGATCATGTCGGCCAGGGACTTCAGCGGGCGCTTGTTCGAGCCGGTGATGGCACGGCCGCGGCGGCCGTTGTCCAGCAGGGCGTCGACCGCCTCCTGCAGCATGCGCTTCTCGTTGCGCACGATGATGTCCGGCGCCGACAGGTCGAGCAGGCGCTTGAGACGGTTGTTGCGGTTGATCACGCGACGGTACAGATCGTTGAGATCGGAAGTCGCGAAGCGGCCACCATCCAGCGGCACCAGCGGACGCAGGTCCGGCGGCAGTACCGGCAGCACGGTCAGCACCATCCACTCCGGCTTGTTGCCGGAGCCCTGGAAGGCTTCCATCAGCTTCAGGCGCTTGGACAGCTTCTTGATCTTGGTTTCCGAGTTGGTCTGCGGAATCTCTTCGCGCAGGCGGCCGATCTCGTGCTCCAGGTCGATGCCGCCGAGCAGCTCGAACACGGCCTCGGCGCCCATGCGGGCGTCGAAGTCGTCACCGTGCTCCTCGAGGGCCTCGAAGTACTGCTCGTCGTTGAGCAGCTGACCCTTTTCCAGCGGGGTCATGCCCGGATCGATGACCACGTAGCTTTCGAAATAGAGCACGCGCTCGATGTCGCGCAGGGTCATGTCCAGCAGCAGGCCGATACGGGACGGCAGCGACTTGAGGAACCAGATGTGGGCGACCGGCGAAGCCAGCTCGATGTGACCCATGCGCTCGCGGCGCACCTTGGCCAGGGCGACTTCCACGCCGCACTTCTCGCAGATCACGCCGCGGTGCTTGAGGCGCTTGTACTTGCCGCACAGGCACTCGTAGTCCTTCACCGGGCCGAAGATCTTGGCGCAGAACAGGCCGTCGCGCTCCGGTTTGAAGGTACGGTAGTTAATTGTCTCCGGCTTTTTGACTTCACCGAAGGACCAGGAACGGATCATCTCGGGCGATGCCAGAGAGATACGGATGGCATCGAACTCTTCGACTTGACCCTGGTTTTTCAACAGATTAAGCAGGTCTTTCAAGGCCTTTCCTCCTCACGGAGCCGGCGGCAGGCTCACCTGCCGCCGGAACGCGTCGCGGGTTATTCGGTTTCCAGCTCGATGTCGATGCCGAGCGAACGGATTTCCTTGATCAGCACGTTGAAGGACTCGGGCATGCCGGCCTCCATGCGGTGATCGCCATCCACGATGTTTTTGTACATCTTGGTCCGGCCGTTCACGTCGTCCGACTTCACGGTCAGCATTTCCTGCAGGGTGTAGGCGGCGCCGTAGGCTTCCAGCGCCCAGACCTCCATCTCCCCGAAACGCTGGCCACCGAACTGCGCCTTGCCGCCCAGCGGTTGCTGGGTAACCAGGCTGTAGGAGCCGGTGGAGCGCGCGTGCATCTTGTCGTCGACCAGGTGGTTCAGCTTGAGCATGTACATGTAGCCGACGGTGGTGGTGCGCTCGAAGGCGTTGCCGGTACGGCCGTCGTACAGCTGCATCTGGCCGCTTTCCGGCAGATCGGCCAGCTTCAGCATGGCCTTGATCTCGCGCTCGTCGGCACCGTCGAACACCGGGGTGGCCATCGGCACGCCCTTGCGCAGGTTCTCGGCCAGGGCCAGGACTTCCGCGTCGCTCAGGCTGTCGAGGTTTTCCTGGCGACCGCCGATCTCGTTGTAGATCTCGTGCAGGAACGCGCGCAGCTCGGCGATCTTGCGCTGCTCTTCGAGCATGCGGTTGATCTTCTCGCCGAGGCCTTTGGCCGCCAGACCCAGGTGGGTCTCGAGGATCTGGCCGACGTTCATCCGCGACGGTACGCCCAGCGGGTTGAGGACGATGTCCACCGGCGTGCCGTAGGCATCGTGCGGCATGTCTTCGACCGGCATGATCACCGACACCACACCCTTGTTACCGTGGCGACCGGCCATCTTGTCGCCCGGCTGGATGCGGCGCTTGATGGCGAGGTAGACCTTGACGATCTTCAGCACGCCCGGCGCGAGGTCGTCGCCCTGCTGCAGCTTGCGCTTCTTGTCTTCGAACTTGTCGTCGAGCAGCTGACGGCGGTCGGAGATGTAGGCCTGGGCCTTCTCCAGCTGCTCGTTCAGCGCCTCTTCGGCCATGCGCAGCTTGAACCACTGGCCGCGCTCGAGGCCGTCGAGGTACTCGTGGCTGATCTCGGCGCCCTTCTTCAGGCCGAGCGGACCGCCCTCGGCCTGGCGGCCGACCAGCGCGGAACGCAGACGCTCGAAGGTGGCGCCTTCGACGATGCGGAACTCTTCGTTGAGGTCCTTGCGGATCTCGTCGAGCTGCTGCTTCTCGATCGCCAGGGCGCGGGAGTCACGCTCCACGCCATCGCGAGTGAAGACCTGGACGTCGATGACGGTGCCCTTGGTGCCGGTCGGCACGCGCAGGGAGGTGTCCTTCACGTCGCTGGCCTTTTCGCCGAAGATCGCGCGCAGCAGCTTCTCTTCCGGAGTCAGCTGGGTCTCGCCCTTCGGGGTGACCTTGCCGACCAGGATGTCGCCGGCGCCGACTTCGGCACCCACGTAGACAATGCCCGCCTCATCCAGCTTGTTCAGCGCAGCTTCACCGACGTTCGGGATATCCGCAGTGATCTCCTCCGGGCCGAGCTTGGTGTCGCGCGACACGCAGGTCAGTTCCTGGATATGGATGGTGGTGAAGCGGTCTTCCTGCACCACGCGCTCGGACAGGCAGATGGAGTCTTCGAAGTTGAAGCCGTTCCACGGCATGAACGCGACGCGCATGTTCTGACCCAGAGCCAGCTCACCCATGTCGGTGGACGGGCCGTCGGCCATGATGTCGCTGCGCGCAACCTGGTCACCCTTCTGCACCAGCGGACGCTGGTTGATGCAGGTGTTCTGGTTGGAACGGGTGTACTTGGTCAGGTTGTAGATGTCGACACCCGCTTCGCCGGTCTCGACCTCGTCGTCGTTGACGCGCACCACGATGCGGCTGGCGTCGACCGAGTCGATCACGCCGCCACGACGGGCCACCACGCAGACACCGGAGTCACGGGCGACGTTGCGCTCCATGCCGGTACCCACCAGCGGCTTGTCGGCACGCAGGGTCGGTACGGCCTGACGCTGCATGTTCGAACCCATCAGGGCGCGGTTGGCGTCGTCGTGCTCGAGGAACGGAATCAGCGAAGCCGCGACAGAAACCACCTGCTTGGGCGACACGTCCATCAGGGTGACGTCTTCCGGCGCCTTGACGGTGAATTCGTTCAGGTGACGCACGGCCACCAGTTCGTCGACCAGCTGACCCTGCTCGTTGAGGGTCGCGGAGGCCTGGGCGATGACGTGGTTGCCTTCCTCGATCGCCGACAGGAAGACGATCTCGTCGGTCACCTGGCCGCCTTTGACCACGCGGTACGGGCTCTCGAGGAAGCCGTACTGGTTGGTGCGGGCGTAGGTGGCCAGCGAGTTGATCAGACCGATGTTCGGACCTTCCGGCGTTTCGATCGGGCACACGCGACCGTAGTGGGTCGGGTGTACGTCGCGGACTTCGAAGCCGGCGCGCTCGCGGGTCAGACCGCCCGGGCCAAGCGCGGAGACGCGGCGCTTGTGGGTGATCTCGGACAGCGGGTTGTTCTGGTCCATGAACTGCGACAGCTGGCTGGAGCCGAAGAACTCCTTGACCGCGGCAGCCACCGGCTTGGCGTTGATCAGGTCCTGCGGCATCAGGCCTTCGCTCTCGGCCATCGACAGGCGTTCCTTGACCGCGCGCTCGACGCGCACCAGGCCGACGCGGAACTGGTTCTCGGCCATCTCGCCAACGCAGCGCACGCGACGGTTGCCCAGGTGGTCGATGTCGTCGACGATGCCCTTGCCGTTACGGATGTCGACCAGGGTCTTGAGCACGGCGACGATGTCTTCGCGGCTCAGTACGCCCGGGCCTTCGATCTCGTCGCGACCGATACGGCGGTTGAACTTCATCCGGCCGACCGCAGACAGGTCGTAGCGCTCGGGGCTGAAGAACAGGTTGTTGAACAGGGTCTCGGCGGAGTCCTTGGTCGGCGGCTCGCCAGGACGCATCATCCGGTAGATCTCGACCAGCGCTTCCAGCTGGTTGCTGGTGCCGTCGATCTTCAGGGTGTCGGAGATGAACGGACCGCAGTCGATGTCGTTGGTGTACAGGGTCTCGAGGCGCACCACCTGGGCCTTGGCAATCTTGGCCAGCAGGTCGGTGGTCAGCTCGGTGTTGCACTCGGCGAGGATCTCGCCGGTAGCCGGATGCACGATGGCCTTGGCCAGGGTGCGACCGAGGATGTAGTCCAGCGGGACTTCCAGCTCCTTGATACCGGCCTTTTCCAGCTGGTTGATGTGGCGCGCGGTGACGCGGCGGCCCTGCTCGACGATGACCTTGCCGCCGTCATCCTTGATGTCGAAACCGGCGATCTCGCCACGCAGACGCTGCGGCACCAACTCGAGGTTCAGCGACTGATCCTTGAGGTGGAAGACGTTGGTGTCATAGAAGGTATCGAGGATTTCCTCGGTACCGTAGTTCAGTGCGCGCAGCAGCACGGAGGCCGGCAGCTTGCGGCGACGGTCGATACGCACGAACACGGCGTCCTTCGGATCGAACTCGAAGTCCAGCCAGGAGCCGCGGTAGGGGATGATGCGTGCGGAGTACAGCAGCTTGCCCGAGCTGTGGGTCTTGCCCTTGTCGTGGTCGAAGAACACGCCCGGCGAACGGTGCAGCTGGGAAACGATGACGCGCTCGGTACCGTTGATGATGAAGGTACCGTTCTCGGTCATCAGGGGGATTTCCCCCATGTAGACTTCCTGCTCCTTGATGTCCTTGATTGCCTTGCTCGACGATTCCTTGTCGAAAATCATCAGACGCACTTTCACGCGCAGCGGTACGGCGAAGGTCACGCCGCGCAGCACGCATTCCTTGACGTCAAATGCCGGTTCGCCCAGGCGATAACCGACGTATTCCAGGGCGGCATTGCCGGAATAGCTGATAATCGGGAAAACGGACTTGAAGGCCGCATGCAGGCCGACGTCGCGGAGATGCTCCTTGCCAGCGCCCGCCTGCAGGAATTCGCGGTACGAATCCAGTTGAATGGCCAGCAGATATGGCACATCCATGACGTCCGGCAACTTGCTAAAGTCCTTGCGGATACGTTTTTTCTCAGTATATGAGTAAGCCATCAGCGTTCCCCAGCTTGGTCACCTGCCTATGGGAGCAGCCTGAAAATCGTGCAAACCTTGGTTTGCGGCCACCTCACAGGGTGGCATTTCACGTTACGGGCAGCTGGCCAAGCCAGGGCTGCCCACAACGGAAAAAGGCCGGTGGCACAGGCCACCAGCCATCAGTCCGGAATCAGCGCGCGGACTGTCGACGCAATGTCGGCTCAGCTTACTTGAGCTCGACCTTCGCGCCTGCTTCTTCCAGAGCCTTCTTGGCTGCTTCAGCCTCGTCCTTGGAAGCGCCTTCCTTGACCACGCTCGGAGCGCTGTCAACGACAGCCTTGGCTTCTTTCAGGCCCAGGCCGGTCAGTTCGCGAACGACCTTGATGACGTTGACTTTCTTCTCGCCAGACTCGAGCAGCATGATGTTGAACTCGGTCTGCTCTTCAACCACAGCAGCAGCAGCGGCCGGGCCGGCAGCAGCAGCAGCAGCGGCAGTTACGCCGAACTTCTCTTCCATTGCCTTGATCAGTTCAACAACCTGCATCACGGACATTTCGGAAACGGCGTTGATGATGTCTTCGTTGGTCAGAGCCATGACTCTATTCCTGTATTGGGTGGCAGCCTCGTGGCCGCCTTATTAAACAAAAAAGGTGGAAGATTCCGCGGTGCCTCAGGCAGCCTCGGCTTCCTTCTTGTCGCGAACCGCCGCCAGAGTACGAGCCAGCTTGCTGGTGGCGCCTTGGATCACGCTCATCAGCTGAGAAATAGCTTCGTTGTAGGTCGGCAGGGTTGCCAGTACGTCGATCTGATTGGCCGCAATGAACTTGCCTTCGAAGGCAGCCGCCTTGATCTCGAACTTGTCCTGACCCTTGGCGAACTCCTTGAAGATACGGGCGGCAGCGCCCGGATGCTCGTTGGAGAATGCAATCAGGGTCGGGCCCTTGAACACGTCGTTCAGCACTTCAAAAGAAGTGCCTTCAACGGCGCGGCGAGCCAGGGTGTTGCGTACGACTTTCACGTACACACCAGCTTCGCGGGCCTCTTTACGGAGTCCGGTCATGGCGCCTACGGTCACGCCACGGGCATCAGCCACGACAGCGGACAGGGCAGCTTTGGCAGCCTCGTTGACTTCAGCGACAATGGCCTTCTTGTCTTCGAGCTTAATTGCCACGGGTTTACTCCTGGATGTTACCGTATCGTCCAGCCGGAGCCGGACGGCGTTTTGGTGTCTGATTCGGTAACCGAATCGGGAGCACCATCTGCGTAGGCTGGAGATTTAAGGCTTGCGCCGCCTACGGTCTTGGACAGCCCCCGCCAGGCAGGGACCCCAATACTGTGGGCGTACCGGCGAACCGGCACGCCTGGATTCTTACGCGTCCAGGGAGGCCTGGTCGATCTGCAGGCCCGGACCCATGGTGGTGCTCAGGGTCACGCGCTTGACGTACACGCCCTTGGCGGCAGCCGGCTTCAGACGCTTGAGGTCGGCCAGCAGGGCTTCGACGTTCTGCTTCAGCTTGCCGGCTTCGAAATCGACCTTGCCCACGGATGCGTGGATGATGCCGTTCTTGTCGGTACGGAAACGCACCTGACCAGCCTTGGCATTCTTCACGGCAGTCGCGACGTCGGGGGTGACGGTGCCGACTTTCGGGTTCGGCATCAGGCCGCGCGGACCGAGAATCTGACCCAGCTGACCAACGACACGCATCGCGTCCGGAGAGGCGATGACCACGTCGTAGTTCAGGTCGCCGCCTTTCATTTCGGCAGCCAGCTCGTCCATGCCAACGCGGTCGGCGCCGGCAGCCAGAGCGGCTTCGGCAGCCGGCCCCTGGGTGAACACGGCAATGCGCACGGTCTTGCCGGTGCCGTTCGGCAGCACGGTGGCGCCACGCACGACCTGGTCGGATTTACGCGGATCTACGCCGAGATTGATGGCGATGTCCACGGATTCCTTGAACTTGATGGTCGACAGGTCGGCCAGCAGTTTGGCAGCGTCTTCGAAACCGTATTGCTTGCCGGCTTCGATTTTCTCGGCGATTGCCTTTTGGCGCTTGGTCAGCTTAGCCATTACACACCCTCCACGTTGAGGCCCATGCTACGAGCGGAACCGGCGATGGTACGCACGGCCGCATCCAGGTCAGCTGCAGTCAGATCGGCGGTCTTGGCCTTGGCGATCTCTTCGAGCTGAGCACGGGTAACGGTGCCCACTTTCTGGGTGTTCGGGCGAGCGGAGCCGCTGGTAATGCCGGCAGCCTTCTTCAGCAGAACCGAAGCCGGGGTGCTCTTGGTTTCAAAGGTGAAGCTGCGGTCGCTGTAAACGGTGATGATCACCGGAGTCGGCAGGCCCGGCTCCATGCCCTGGGTACGGGCATTGAACGCCTTGCAGAACTCCATGATGTTGACGCCGTGCTGACCGAGGGCCGGACCGACGGGCGGCGACGGGTTGGCCTGAGCGGCCTTAACCTGCAGCTTGATGTAAGCCGTAATCTTCTTAGCCATTTGCTACTCCAGTTGCGGGTACATGCGCCTTGCGGCTCCCCGATTGCTTTCGCGTTTTTCCCAGTGACAACAAAACCCCGCAGCCAGCAGCTGCGGGGTTGGGATCCCTATCGGTCAGACCTTCTCGACCTGGCCGAACTCCAGCTCCACCGGAGTGGAGCGACCGAAAATAAGTACGGCAACGTGCAGCCGGCTCTTCTCGTAATTCACTTCTTCCACGACGCCGTTGAAGTCCGCAAACGGACCGTCAACAACGCGCACCACCTCGCCCGGCTCGAACAGAGTCTTCGGACGCGGCTTGTCGCTGCCATCAGCCACGCGACGAAGGATAGCCTCAGCCTCCTTCTCGGTGATCGGTGCCGGCTTGTCTGCCGTGCCACCGATGAAGCCCATGACGCGCGGAGTATCCTTGATCAAGTGCCAGGTGGCCTCGTTCATTTCCATCTGCACCAGCACGTAGCCGGGGAAGAACTTGCGCTCGCTCTTGCGCTTCTGGCCATTGCGCATCTCCACCACTTCTTCGGTGGGGACCAGAATTTCGCCAAACTGGTCTTCCATGCCGGCCAGCTTGACGCGCTCAACCAAGGAGCGCATTACATGCTTTTCGTATCCCGAATAGGCATGCACAACATACCAACGCTTAGCCACAGTGCACCTTACCCTACGATCAACGAAACCAGCCAACCCAGCAGCGAGTCGACGCCCCACAGGAGCAGCGACATCACCAGCACCACAGCCACCACGATCAACGTGGTCTGGGTGGTTTCCTGACGGGTCGGCCAGACCACCTTGCGGATCTCGGTACGCGCATCCTTGGCCAAAGCAAAGAACGCACCACCCTTGGCAGTTTGCAATGCAACGAAAATGGCACCCGCCGCCAGAGCGACAATCCCCAGCACGCGATACAGCACAGGCGTAGCTGCGAAATACTGATTCCCCACAACAGCCACAGCCACCAGAACGGCAACCACCGACCACTTGAGGATATCGAGACGGGAATCTTTGCTTTCAGCCTTGGCGTTCATCTGCAAGGACCTTATGAAGGATGCCAGATTGGAGAAATCTGGCAGGCCAGGAGGGAATCGAACCCCCAACCTGCGGTTTTGGAGACCGCCGCTCTGCCAATTGAGCTACTGGCCTGTAACTGGACAGGCCGACGATTATGCCAGCCTCCCCAAGAAAGATCAACGACTTATTCGAAGATCTTGGCAACCACGCCGGCGCCGACGGTACGGCCGCCTTCGCGGATCGCGAAGCGCAGGCCGTCTTCCATGGCGATCGGAGCGATCAG
>LNAP01003303.1_pt1 | contig 15476 bp, 14 predicted proteins | sample 602601 | NCBI WGS metagenome assembly LNAP01 (sample SAMN02440304, study PRJNA202911) | soil metagenome | biome: Subtropical and temperate rainforests or woodlands; isolation source: soil samples (1 kg each in a 20% v/v slurry with milli Q water) were... ...
CGTCGAGGTGGTGCGCCGGCCGGTCGCCGGCGGTGAGCTCGCGCATGACCGTCTGTGGGGCCTGAGCTGGCGGGTCGCCGACATCGACGCCACGCGCGCCCGCCTGATCGCCGCTGGCCTCGACGTCACCGAGGTCCGCAACGGCCGCAAGCCGGGCACGCGGATCATGACGGTGCGGAGCGGCACCTGCGGCATCCAGACGGTGCTGCTCGAGCGCTCGCCGAAGCCGGTGGAATGATTCTGTCATTCCGGGGCGTGGCGAAGCGACGAGCCCGGAATCCATTCATCCACTTGCCCTGTCGCGCGATGGATTCCGGGCTCGCGCCCAAGAGGCGCGCCCCGGAATGACGACGTTTCTCAAATGCGCGCTACCGTGTTACACGCGTACCTTCAGCACCCGGCGAGCACCCAGTTTGGCGAAGGCAAAGCGAACTCTGAAATGGCAGCGCGATCCCGAGGGGATGCGGCTGCGCATTCTCGAAGCCGCCAAGCAGGAGTTTTCCGCCCATGGCCTCGCCGGCGCGCGCGTCGACCGCATCGCGGCCAAGGCCGGCGCCAACAAGCGCATGCTCTACTATCACGTCGGCAACAAGGACGAGCTCTATCTCGCCGTGCTCGAAGGCGCCTATGACAAGATCCGCAGCGAGGAGCGGGGGCTCGATCTCGAGCATCTCGATCCGCCCGAGGCGATCAGGCGCCTGATCGAGTTCACCTGGAATTACTTCCTGCGCAATCCCGAATTCCTGTCGCTGCTGCAGACCGAGAACCTCGCGCGCGCCAAACACCTGAAGAAATCGACCAAGGTCAAGTCGATGCATTCGCCCTTCGTCGAGATGATCCGCACCGTGGTGCGGCGCGGTGTCGACAGCGGCGACTTTCGCGTCGCGGTCGATCCGGTGCAGCTCTACATTTCGATCGCAGGGCTGTGCTTCTTCTATCTCTCCAACTCGGCGACGCTCAGCGTGATCTTCGGCCGCGATCTCCTGGACAAAAAGGCCAAGGACGAGCGGCTGGCGCATATGGTCGGCCTCGTGCTGGCTGCGCTGACGGGACAATCCGTGGCGTTGTTCGAGGTCGCAAAGGCACCGAAGTCGCGTGCCGCGGTGGCGCAGACGGCGTAGCCAAACTCTCCGCCGTCGTCGTCCGCGAAGGCGGGCAATCCAGTATTCCAGAGGCGGCTGTGGCCCCGGAACCGCCGCAAAACGTCACACGGAAAGCTCTGGACAGTATTTATCCAACGGGTTAATTTCTCCGGGCAACGAAGAAGACTGCCGGGAGTGAAAATTGGCCGAGCTGAAGCAGCAAGGTATAGTGTCCAGGATGCTGAATGCGGCCTGGATCCGGCCGTTCTTGTTCCTGGTCTTCATCGTCGTTGCCTGGGATCTCGCCATCCGGCTGTTCAAAATCCCCGCCTATCAGATCCCGTCGCCCCTCGATGTCATTGCCGTGCTGCGCACCGAATGGCCGGAACTGCTGCGCCAGTCATGGCCGACCACCTATGCGACCGTATGCGGCTTCCTGCTGTCGGCACTGTTCGGCATTCCGATCGCGATGTTGATTGCGGGCTCGAAGACGGTGGAGAGTTATGTCTATCCACTGCTGGTGTTCTCGCAATCCGTGCCGAAGATCGCGATTGCACCGCTGTTCGTGGTCTGGTTCGGCTTCGGCATCATTCCGAAAGTGATCTCGGCGTTCCTGCTCGGCTTCTTTCCCGTGGTGGTCTCGGCCGTGCAGGGCTTCAAATCGGTCGATCCTGACATGGTCGACCTCGCCCGCGCCATGCAGGGCAGCCGCTTCCAGGTGTTTCGTGCCGTGAACCTGCCTCACGCGCTGCCGGCGATCTTCTCAGGTCTCAAAGTGTCGGTGACGCTTGCCGTGGTCGGCGCCGTCGTCGGCGAGTTCGTCGGGTCCAATTCCGGCATCGGTTACGTGATGCAGCGCTCGATCGGTACCTTCGACCTGCCGACGATGTTCGCAGCCCTGGTCATCCTCGCGCTGCTCGGCGTGATCCTGTTCTGGATCGTCGACCGGATCGAGAAGTTGGTCATTCCCTGGCATGTCAGCCAGCGCGAGGATGTGATTTTCGCATCCTGACTAAAGCAACGAACGGCCACTAACGGCCGACGCAACAAACGACAAGGGAGAGTGATGATGAAGCGGTTAATCGGGGCTGTCTCAGCGGTGCTGATGGCGTTTGCAATTGCGCCCGCGCAGGCGGCCGACAAGGTCGTGCTGATGCTCAACTGGTACGTCTATGGCGAGCACGCGCCGTTCTATTACGGCAAGGCCAAGGGCATCTACGCGGCCGAGGGCATCGACCTCGAGATCCAGGAAGGCCGTGGCTCGGCTGCGACCACGCAGGCCGTCGCCGCCAAGACCGCCGATTTCGGCTATGTCGACGTCCCCACGATGATGCGCGCCGCGATCAAGGGCGCGCCCGTGGTTGCGACCGGGGTGCTGCTGCAGACCAGCCCGATGTCCGCCATGGGCTTTGCCGACAAGAACATCAGGAAGCCCGAGGACATCAAGGGCAAGACGGTGGCGATCACACCGGCGGACTCCATGACCCAGATCTGGCCGCTGTTCCTGAAGAAGACCGGGCTGAAGGAGAGCGACTTCAAAACCGTTGCCGGCGACGGCCAGACCAAGCTCAACGCCGTCATCAACGGCCAGGCTGACCTCTTGCTCGGCTATGTCATGGACCAGTCGATGAAGATCAAGGACGCCACCGGCAAGGACGTCTACCCGATCAAGTTCGCCGACTACGGCATCAACATGGTTTCGTCCGGCATCATCGCCAACACCGACTACGTGAAGGCCAATGCCGACCTCGTCCGCCGCTTCATGTCGGCGACGACCAAGGCTGTCGAAGCCGCCGAGAAGGAGCCGAAGGCCGCGGCGCAATCGATCCTCGATGCCAACCCCAAGGGCGGCAAGATCGACACGCTGACGCAGGGCTTCGAGCTGACCATTCCGCTCTACCGGACCGCTGAGACCAAGGGCAAGCGGCCGTTCCAGGTCGCCGACCAGAACATGACCGACAGCGTCAACCTGATGGTCGAATATGGCGGGCTCGATGCCAAGGCCAAGGAGAACCCGAAGGCCTTCTACACCAATGATTATCTGCCGAAGAGCGGCTCGTGAAACCTGCGACAGCCATGACTGAAACCGCGCAGCCGGCCGCGCATCTGAGACTGGTGAGCGACCGGGCTGCCGGCGAGGCGTCGGGCATCAAGCTATCCGGCGTGTCCAAGACCTACCGGACGCGCGACGGCGACGTGCCGTCGCTGCGTCCGCTCGACTTCCACATCAATGACGGCGAGTTCTTTGTCGTGGTCGGCCCGAGCGGCTGCGGCAAGTCCACACTGCTGAAGCTGATCTCCGGTCTGCTGCCGCCGACGTCAGGCGAGATCCTGGTCGAGGGCGAGCAGGTGACGAAGCCACATGGCAATGTCGGCATCGTCTTCCAGAACGCTCTGCTGCTGCCGTGGCGCAACATCCTGTCCAACGTGATGCTGCCGATCGACATGAAGCGGCTGCCGCGACAAAAATATCTCGATCGCGCCAAGGCGCTGTTGAAGATGGTCGGGCTCGAAGGCTTCGAGAAGAAACTGCCCTGGCAGCTCTCCGGCGGCATGCAGCAGCGCGCCTCGATCTGCCGCGCGCTGGTGCATGACCCAAAAATCATGCTGATGGACGAGCCGTTCGGCGCGCTCGACGCGCTGACGCGCGAGCGCATGAATGTCGAGCTGATGCGGATTCAGCGCGAGACCAGGAAGACGGTGCTGCTGATCACGCATTCGATTCCGGAAGCCGTGTTCCTCGCCGACCGCGTGCTCGTGATGACCGAACGTCCCGGCGCGGTCGCCGCGATCTACGACGTGCCGCTGCCGCGCCCGCGCTCGCTGGATGTGATGGCAGATCCTGTCTTCACCGAACTCGTGCAGCGCATCCGTAAGCATTTCTTCTCACAGGGTGCATTGGATTAGAGCGATGCGATCACTCCGGAGCGCAAGCACAAGGACGGTGCGCTCCCTCCCCCGCCTGCGGGGGAGGGTTGGGGAGAGGGTGTCTCCGCAATGGGACACCCTCCAAGAGGATAGAACCCTCACCCGGCACGGGACGATGCTTCGCATCGCCCGGAACGTGCCGACCTCTCCCGCAAGCGGGAGAGGCGAGTCGCCGCGGCCATACTGCTCGCACCAAGCTCACCTCATATCGTTGTAAGACCATGCCGCCCCGCCTGAAGCTGCGAGACATCGCCTTCTTCGAACGTCCCGTGCAGTTCGCCCGGCCGTTCCGCTTTGGCGCCATCACGATCGACGCGACGCCGCAGCTGTTCGTGCGGGTCGAGATCGAGGTCGAGGGCCGGGGCACGGCGGTCGGCGCCAGCGCCGAGCTGCTGGTGCCGAAATGGTTCGACAAGCGTCCGGAGCTGTCGCCGGCGCAAACGGTCGATGGGCTGCGACGGTCGCTGGAGATCGCGCGCGGGCTTTATCTGGCGCAGACGAAATTTCTGACCGCGTTCGATCTGCATACCTCGTGCAGCGGTGCGCAGGTCGCGACATGTGCGAAGAGAAACATTCCGGCGCTTGCGGCGGCTTATGGTCCGGCGGAGATCGACAAGGCGATCCTCGATGCGTTGCTGCGTGCCGCGGAGACCAACTTCTTCGATGGGATGATTGGCAATATCGTCGGCATTGATGCGCGGCTTTCGCCTGATCTGAAGGAAGCGGATATCGCGACGTTTCTTGCCGACCGCAAGCCGCTGCCGCGTGTGGCTATCAGGCATACTGTCGGCCTCGACGACGTCGTCGAAGGCAAGGGCGGCGTTGCCGATGTCCAAGAGAACGCCGGCGCGCGGTACTTCAAACTGAAGCTCTCGGGTGACCCATCAGCCGATGCGGCGCGCCTGGCACGTATCGGCACGACGCTCGAGGCGCTTGGTCATGACTATAAGGTGACGCTCGACGCGAACGAGCAGTACGCCGATCTCGAGGCGCTGCATGCTCTGGTCGATCGCCTCGATCATGAAGCCGCATTGCGTCCAATCACCTCGCGCCTGCTCTATGTCGAACAGCCGATGCCGCGCGACATGACCCGGCAGTCGCCGCTCGGCTCGCTGGCCGCGCGCGGCTTCATCATCGATGAGGCCGATGACTCCTATGACGCCTTCCCGGCGGCGCGGGCCCTCGGCTATCGCGGCATCTCCTCGAAGTCCTGCAAGGGACTCTACAAGTCCATCGTCAACGCGACCCGCGCGGCAAAATGGACGACGGGTGCCGAGACCTTCTTCGTGACCGGCGAGGATCTCACCTGCCAGGCGGGCCTCGCCGTGCAGCAGGATCTCGCGCTCGGCGCCTTCATCGGCGTCACCCATGCCGAACGCAACGGCCATCATTACGTCGACGGCTTTGGCGAGACGCCTCTCGCCGAAGCGCAGGCCTTCGCAACCGCGCATCCCGATCTCTATGCCGATGCCGGGCAGGGCATCCGCCTCTCCATTCACAACGGCGATCTCCTGACGGGATCGCTCAACACAACGGGCTTTGCGACGTCGGTCCATCCGGACTGGTCGGCGCTTCGTCCGCTCGAACAGCCGAAATCACTTCAGGAGTATCCGGCATGACCACCCAACGCCTCGGTCTCATCATGAACGGCGTCACCGGCCGCATGGGGCTCAACCAGCATCTGATCCGCTCGATCGTCGCGATCCGCGACCAGGGCGGCGTCCGCCTGAAGAACGGCGACCGCGTGATGCCCGATCCGATCCTGGTCGGCCGCAGCGCGGAGAAGGTCGAGGCGCTCGCCAAGCGCTTCAACGTCGCTCGCTGGACCACCGACCTCGACGCGGCGCTGGCCGACAAGAACGACACCATGTTCTTCGATGCCGCGACCACGCAGGCACGGCCGGGTCTTCTCACCCAAGCCATCAATGCCGGCAAGCACGTCTATTGCGAGAAGCCGATCGCGACCAATTTCGAGGAGGCGCTCGAAGTCGTCAAGCTTGCCAATTCGAAGGGTGTCAAGCACGGCACGGTGCAGGACAAGCTGTTCCTGCCAGGCCTGAAGAAGATCGCCTTCCTGCGCGATTCCGGCTTCTTCGGCCGTATCCTCTCGGTGCGCGGCGAGTTCGGCTATTGGGTGTTCGAAGGCGGCTGGCAGGAGGCGCAGCGGCCGTCCTGGAATTATCGCGACGAGGACGGCGGCGGCATTATCCTCGACATGGTCTGCCACTGGCGCTACGTGCTCGACAATCTGTTCGGCGAGGTCGAGAGCGTAATGTGCATCGGCACGACAGACATTCCCGAGCGCTATGACGAGCAGGGCAAGAAGTACAAGGCAACCGCGGACGATTCCGCCTACGCGACCTTCCAGCTCAAGGGCGGCGTCATCGCCCACATCAACATGTCCTGGGTGACACGCGTCTATCGTGACGACCTCGTCACCTTCCAGGTCGACGGCACGCTCGGCTCGGCGGTCGCCGGCCTCACCGACTGCATGATTCAGGCGCGGCAGGCGACCCCGAGGCCCGTTTGGAATCCGGACGAGAAGCGGCTGCACGACTTCTACGGCGACTGGCAGAAGCTGCCCGACAACGTCAGCTACGACAACGGCTTCAAGGAGCAGTGGGAGATGTTCATCCGCCATGTCTACGAGGATGCGCCCTACAAGTTCACGCTGCTCGAAGGCGTCAAGGGCGTGCAGCTCGCCGAATGCGCGCTGAAGAGCTGGAAGGAGCGGCGCTGGATCGACGTCGCACCGATCAAGGCGTGAGGAGGGACGCATGAACAAGCCCGTCCAACCCATGTCATCCCTGTCGCTGAAGCTGCCGAAGGCCGATCGGTCGGTGGAGACCTATCGGCTCGCGGCCTCGCGCACGTTCCCCGCAAAGCTCGAGGGCCCGCTGAACCGTATCGCCTTCTCGGCCGTTCACACGGTCGTCGATCCCTTCGCCGACAACGATCCCTGGCTCTCCGTCGCCGTCGACTGGGACAAGACCATCGCCTTCCGCGAACATGTCTGGGACCTTGGACTCGGTGTTGCCGAAGCCATGGACACCGCGCAGCGCGGCATGGGGCTGGACTGGCCGACCTCGCTGGAGCTGATTACGCGCTCGGTCGGCGCCGCCAAGCGCCGCAACGCGCTGGTGTTCTCCGGCGCGGGCACCGATCATCTCGCGGTCGAGGATGCCAAAAATCTCGACGACGTGATCCGCGCCTATGAGGAGCAGATCTCGGCGGTCGAAAAAGTCGGCGGCCGCATCATCCTGATGGCGTCCCGCGCGCTGGCCAAGCTCGGCCGCAACGCGGACGACTACGCCAAGGTTTATGACCGTGTGCTGTCGCAAGTCCGCGAGCCCGTGATCATCCATTGGCTCGGCGACATGTTCGATCCCGCGCTGACGGGCTATTGGGGCACTGGGGATCTCGACCGGGCGATGGACACGGCCGTCGCCATCATCAACGGAAACGCCGCCAAGGTCGACGGTGTAAAAGTCTCGCTGCTCGACAAGCAGCGCGAGATCGACATGCGCCGCCGCCTCGACACGCGCATCAAGATGTACACCGGCGATGACTTCAATTACGCCGAGCTGATCGCCGGGGACGAGCAGGGCTTTTCCCACGCGCTGCTCGGCATCTTCGACGCGATCGCGCCGGCAGCATCCTACGCGCTGTCGCGGCTGGCGGCCGGCGACGAGGCCGGTTTCCACGACGTGCTGGGGCCGACCGTGCCGCTGTCGCGCCACATCTTCAAGGCACCGACGCGCTTCTACAAGACCGGCGTGGTCTTCATGGCCTATCTCAACGGCCACCAGGACCATTTCACCATGGTCGGCGGGCAGGAGAGTACGCGCTCCACGCTGCATCTGGCCGAGCTGTTCCGTCTGGCCGACAAGGCCGGCCTGCTCGCCAACCCTGAACTCGCGACGCAGCGGATGAAGACCGTGCTCGCCACCCACGGTATCGAATCCTGATGCGCGATTTCTCGTCCGACCACCGCTGGCTGTCGCTCAACACTGCGACCGTCCGCAAGCAGGGCGACCTTGTCGCGATCATCGAGGCCTGCGCAAGGCACGGCATCCGCGCCATCGATCCTTGGCGCGACCAGGTCGCCGCCGTCGGTCTCGACCGTGCCGTGCGCGCGGTGCGCGATGCCGGTCTCGATCTGTCAGGCTATTGCCGCGGCGGCATGTTCCCCTCGGACGCATCGCGCCGGAGTGAAGTGCGCGACGACAACCGTCGTTGTGTCGACGAAGCCAGGGCGTTGGGCGCGCCCTGCATCGTCCTCGTCGTCGGCGGCCTGCCGCAATATTCGCGGCCCGGTAGCGAGGCGTCGAAGGACATCGCGGCAGCGCGCGGGCAGGTCGAGGAGGCGCTGGCCGAGATGCTCGACTATGCGAGACAGGCAAATCTACCGCTGGCCATCGAGCCGTTGCACCCGGCCTATGCGGCCGACCGCGCTTGCGTGAACACGACGAAGCAGGCGCTCGATATCTGCGACCGGCTCGATCCTGCTCGCAGCGGCATGCTCGGCGTCGCGCTCGATGTTTATCACATCTGGTGGGACCCCGAGGTGATGGTCCAGATCGCGCGGGCAGGCCAAGATCGTCTGCTCGCGTTCCACGTCTGCGACTGGCTCGTCCCGACCAAGGACGTCCTCAACGACCGCGGCATGATGGGCGACGGCGTCATCGACATCCGATCGGTGCGCGCCGCCGTGGAAGCGCAGGGCTTTGCCGGCTATTCCGAGATCGAGATCTTCTCCAACGAGTGGTGGGACAAGCCGATGGACGAAGTGCTGCGCACCTGCATTACCAGGCACAAGACGGTGGTGTAGCTCCCGACGGAGATGGAGATCGCTGCGCTGTCACTGAAGCGCCGGCGCTACTGGAAGCCAATGACCATCACTTGCGTGGCCACATATGTTTTTCTGATAATTCCTGTCTTTTTCATAGCGCTAACATACGCTCTGGCGATGACCATTGGCCAGCGCGGGTCTTGGATAGTAAGGGAGAAGTACTTCGCTTCGGTATCGTGACGTTCTGGATTGTCCCGCACGTATGCATTGGTCTGCATCTGCTGGGCAATCTCGTCAAAGAGTGCGTTGTGATTTTGAGGCGGACATTGAGCGTTCACCTGGAGCAAGGCAGCGTTCGAGTATATGACCTGCATGCTGGTCCATCCCTGTACTAGCGAGCACCGGAAAGACTGAAGGGATCGGATGGCCCATTTGCGAAGGCCGTCCATTTCTCTCCTTCCGCCGCCACTATTTCAGTGGCTGGCACCGGCGGAGCGTCCGGGTCCAGGCCGAAACAATGGCCGCCATCTCGGAGGGCCCAGCGGTAAACGGTCGCGAGCGCGTTCGATTGCAGGCCCTGGGGCTGCAAGGGCAGGACTTTGCTGAAATAACTCAGGTCTTCGGTGTAACGTCCGTCCGCTATGACAGCCGCATCGCTCGCAGTGTCTGTCGTGAAGAAGTGGACCGACTTGTTGTAATAGCGATGCAGTGTCGTTGCCGTTTGGCAATTTGTCGTTTGTGGCAATACGTAAAATGGAGTGCCAATCAGCTTGTAGCTCGAAAACTTTATGCGGGTCGGCGTGCCCTCCGGGTTTTCCAATGTGGTGTATAGATAATCGGCACTGTTGCTTCCGACGTAGCTGTAGAATGGCAGGACGCTGTTAGGTAGCGAGAAGTAGACATAGGCCGCTTTGAGCGCGGTCTTGACGGTCTCCGGAAAGACGCACAACTCCCACATGCCGACGAGCGTGATCGAAATTGTCGCTGGGTTTGCTCCGGTGCTGGCGATCCAGGCTTCATAGTTTGTCAGTTTCACGTCTGTATTGGACTGTGCAGATGGCGCGTTCGACGCGAGGGATGCCAGCGTCTCGTTGCCGCCGATCGCCAGGAACTTGCTCTTTCGGTCGCTCTCGTAATTGTTATTCGTATAGGAGCTCTTCATCCCGAGCGAGCCGGTGACGAGATCGTACTCAGCGGAGATATCGAGAGACGCGTCGGTCTCGCTGATGTTCGACGATCGCTCGATGGCAACGCTCAGGCTGCTGCGGGCGCCGACGAACACCGAGGCCACGACGTGGGTGCCGTACTTGGTGAAAAAGGTCTGATATCGATCGACACATGACTTCTCCGTCGGATCGAACGTGGCTGGAAGAGCCTTGGCCACCTGGGAAAAAACAGCGTCCCACGATGATCCGTTGGTCTGCGACTGCGCATACAGCAGCGCATTGTCGAGAGTGAGGCTCCACCTCTCCGAGAGCGTCTCCTTGATGCCATAGAAGTACGAGTTGCTCTCGCAGTTTTCTGACGAGAAGGCGGAATTTGCGGATGCCCAGAAGAGTCCGTCTCCGCCTTCGAGACCGGCCTGAACGCTGTAATAGTCGGCAATTTGCTGGTAGGTGGAGAACGTCTGCGCTGAACTGGTCGCGCTGAAGACTCCGGCGACATGTACATCGGCGGGAACCTGGTATGCCGTTCCCACCAATGGATCGCCGCTGCCAGGCGGGACGGGCCATATGCCGCCAACGTCATCCTGATAAGGCACTGTGGTCGTCATGAAGTCGGTCCCCCCGGCCCCCATAAACGTCACCAGCGATCCGCGCAGCGACGATGGGGCAAACACAGAAGCGTTGACATCGAAGGGATTGAAGCCCGACCCCAGCAGCTCGAGTCCTGGGATGGCCGCATAGCTCGGCTGCCCCGTGCCAGGCTCCGTCGTGCCGGCGGCGGGAGAGGGCACGGATCGCGCGTTGGAATCGACCATATCGGGACCTCTTTCAAGATCAGAATCCAGGAGTTACCTGGATCGTGTATAAATAAGAAAACATCACCTGACGTTGAATGTTGGCAAATGTCGCGAGCGCGACGCAAGCGTTCATTTGCCGTTTAGTGCAACTTCACTTCAAACAATTGCGTGAAGAGGTCGGCGCGGTGCGGCGCCGGGCGCAGCCATGACAGGCGCGAATGCGGGCTGCGCGTTCATCCCCTCGGCGGCCGTCGACGGGGAACGACTGCACTCTGGCGCCGATGTCGCGCCGGCTGGATCACCCCAACGTCCGCGCAATTGGCCGATGGTGGTGGCACCTCAGCGAAGCGCGCATGGCACGCTCAAAAAGCCCCGAAACCGCACCCGTCCGCCCCGCACAGGCTTTCCGCTCACCGCGTAGTTCGGGAAGCGCGCCAGAAAGCGCGAGATCGCAATGGCGCCCTCCAGCCGCGCCAGCGCCATGCCGGCGCATTGATGCGCGCCGGTGGCGAAGGCGAGGTGCCGGTTCGGCGTGCGTGCGATGTCGAAGCGTTCAGGGTCGGCGAACTGCGCGGGATCGCGGTTGGCCGCGCCAATGCACAGCGTCACCGACGTGCCGGCCTCGAGCATGACGCCGCCGAGTTCGACGGGTTCGGTGGTCATGCGGTTGCCGAGCTGGTTCGAGCTCTCGTAGCGCAGTATCTCCTCGACGGCGGTCTTGATCAGGTCGGGATTGCCGATCAGGCGCCGCTTCTGGTCGGGATTGCGGTCCAGCGCCACGAGGCCGTTGCCGATCAGGTTGGTGGTGGTCTCGTGGCCGGCATTGAGCAGGAAGATGCAATTGTGCAGCAGTTCCTTCTCGGTCAGCCGCTCGCCGTTCTCCTCCCCCTGGATCAGGCGCGTCAGCACATCGCGCTCGGGATTGCCCGGCTTGGCGCGCCGGCGCGCGACCAGCGTATCGAGATAGGCAAGGAAGTCTTTTACAGCGTTGTTGCCGCGCGTGGCGGCATCAGGCGACACCACGGGTTCGAGCGCGCCGAGGATCGCCAGCGACCAGTCGCGCAGCGGCCCGCGTTCCTCATGAGGTACGTCGAGCAGATTGCCGATCACTTCGATCGGAATGGACGCGGCGAAGTCCTCGATCAGTTCGCAAGCACGTTTGGCCGCAATGGCGTCGAGCAGGCCGTCGACGAGCTTGACGATGTCGGACTCCATGCCGGCAATCGCCCGCGGCGACAGCGCGCCCATGATCAGGCGGCGGACGCGGGTGTGGGACGGCGGATCGTTGAAGACCAGGCTGGTGGTGTGATGTTCGTAGAGCGGGGTGTCGCCGTATTTCGGCGCGAACTCGCGCTTCTTGTCCGAGCTGAACGATTTGGTGTTCTTGTAGGTGGTGACGAGATCGTCGTAGCGGGTCAGGAACACGGTGCCGCTGCGCAGGCGCTTGACCGGCTCGTTCTCCCGCAGTGCACGATAGGTCGGGTAGGGGTCGTCGTAAAACTGCGGCGTCAGCTTCTCGAGGTCGAAGCCTGCCGCCAGCGCCTTCGCATCTGCGTTCATCCCGTTATACTCGCCGGTTAAAGCCGTTATGCCGTTTTTGTTGTTCTGGTCGGCGCATGCATGCGTCTACAGTCTCTTCACCTTGCTAGCCGAGCGGACAGGAAAATGCACGCCCACGCTGATGCCGCCGACACGGCCCCGAACTGGCCGGATGAAATTTTCGCGACCCTGCAACTCTTCGACGTCAGGCAGGTGCCGTACGTGCCCGACGCCGGCCATTCGAAGCTGATCCAGCGCGTGCTGGACTCCTCGACCATGCGCGGCATTCCGCTCACCACGGAGGAGGAGGGTGTGGCGCTTCTCGCCGGCGCATGGGCCGGCGGCCAGCGCGGCGTCCTGCTGATGCAGTCGAGCGGCGTCGGCAATTGCATCAACATGCTGTCGCTGATCCCGATCCTGCGCTTCCCCTTCCTCACGCTGGTGACCATGCGCGGCGAGTGGGGCGAGTTCAATCCGTGGCAGGTGCCGATGGGCTCGACCACGCAGGGCGTGTTCGAGCTGTCGGGTGTCCAGGTGTTGCGTGCCTCGAACGCTGCCGAGGTGCCGGCCGTGCTGGAAGCGGCTGCGTCACAAGCCTACAACGCGCTCACGCCCACCGCCGTCCTCCTGTCGCAGCGCCTGATCGGCGCCAAGGTTTTCACCAAATGAGCAAGGCCAACCTCCTCGACCGCCGGCAGGTGGTGTCCACGCTGCTGGCGAACCGCAAGGACGTCGTCGCGATCGGCGGCCTCGGTGCCTCGACCAACGACATGTGCGCAGCCGGCGACCACGCCCGCAATTTCTATCTCTGGGGCGGCATGGGCGGCGCCGCGATGATTGGTCTGGGCCTCGCTCTGGCGCAGCCGAAGCTGCCGGTGCTGGTCATCACCGGCGACGGCGAAATGCTGATGGGCCTCGGCAGCCTTGCCACTATCGGCCTGCAGAAGCCGGCGAACCTGTCGATCGCAGTGCTCGACAACGAGGCCTATGGCGAAACGGGCGGCCAGACCAGCCACACCTCGGCCGCCGCCGATCTCGTCGGAGTCGCCAGGGCCTGCGGCATCAAGGACAGCCAGTCGATCACGACCATGGCCGAGGTCGAGGCATTCGCCAAAGCCGTCCACGACGTCTCGGCCGGCCCGCGCTTTGCCAATATGAAGATCGACAGCGCCAGTCTGGAGCGGATCCTGCCGACCCGGGACGGGACTTACATTCTCAACCGGATCCGCGGCGACCTCGGCTTCCAGCCGATCTAGGGCGGCCCGTCCATTCCCACGGGCGCTAAGGTCCTGCACGGAGGCCGTGCAGGCGGGGCCAATTTCCACTGGATTAACAACGCACTCAGGTTGCGATGCAACATAGTGCTTGACTTTGACGTGGGTGAGTGGTTACTCACCGACCATGAGCTCATTGCGTATGACGAGCGACCTGAGGCGTCAATTGATCCTCGGTGCCGCGAAACGCTGCTTTTCCCGACACGGCTATACCGGCACCACGACCAAGAGCGTGGCGGCCGCCGCTGCCATTTCCGAGGCGCTGCTGTTCAAGCATTTCCCGTCCAAGGCGGCGCTCTACGCCGAGATCCTGAGCGACGAATGCGAGGCGGACCCGGCCCTGATGGAGCTGCTCGAACGGGAGCCTTCGACCGCCACCCTGGTTGAAGTCATCCGCGGCATGGTCGGGCATTTCCTCCACATCGCCGACGGGCCCGATCAGGAAGAGGCCCAGCGCCTGCGACTGATGACCACCAGCCATTTGGATGACGGCGAGTTCGCCCGTTTGCTATATGCCAAGATCGAGACGCTGATCGGGGCGGTCTTCCTCGCCTCGCTCGAGCGAGCTGTTGCGGCGGGGGACGCGCGGCCATTCAGCGGCGACCCGCTCAACCTGTTCTGGTTTGCGCATCACACGGTGATGACTGCGGCGCTGACCAGGCTGCCGGCCGCGCCTTGCCTCGCTTACGGCAAGGCTGAAGACCTCGAGCGGCAGCTGTGTGAGTTTCTCCTGAGGGGTATCGGACTTAACGACGCCGCAATTGCTTCGCATCTGGGCCACAATCAGGCCGCGGATGCCGGCAAGACGGCGATTGCAGAGAGTGCATGACATGAACATCGTAACCGAACACAAGATTTCGGGCGAACCGATCGACACCAAGGCTCCCAAGCGTCCGGTTCGGCCGGTGCTGTGGTTCATCATTGTCGGTGCGCTGCTTGCCGCGCTCGTTGGCGGCCTCGTCTGGTTCAATTTCTTCCGCGGCCAGATGATCAAGCAGTTCTTCGCCAACAACAAGCCGCCGCCGACCGCGGTCAGTGCGGCAGAGGCCAAGTCCGAGGTGGTGCCGAACCTGCTCACCGCGGTCGGCGGCCTCGTCGCCGTGCATCAGGTCGACGTCAGCGCCGACGTCAACGGCCGCGTCACCGAGATCAAGTTCCAACCGGGTACCCGCGTCGAAGCCGGCACGCCGCTGGTGCAAATGTTCGACGCGCCGGAGCAGGGCGACCTCGCCAATTACAAGGCTCAGGCGACCGTCGCGCAGCTCTCGCTCGATCGCGCCAAGCAGCTCGCTTCTCGCCAGTTCGGTCCGCAGGCGACCGTCGATACCGCGCAGGCCGCCTATGACCAGGCGCAGGCCGGCATCGCCAAGACCGAAGCCTTGATCTCGCAGAAGCTGGTACGCGCACCGTTCGCCGGCGATCTCGGCGTCCGCAAGGTCGAAGTCGGCCAGTACCTGACGGCAGGAACGGCGATCGTGTCGTTGACCGATCTGTCGGAGCTGTGGGCCAACTTCACCGTGACGGAAAAGGATTCCGGCAGCCTCAAGGTCGGCCAGACGGTCCGGCTCAAGGTCGACGCTTATCCGGGTCGCATCTTCGAAGGCAAGATCACCACGATCGAACCGCAAATCTCGACCGACACCCGCAACATCCGCGTGCAGGCGACGATCGCCAATCCGGAGAAGATCCTCAAGCCCGGCATGTTCGTGACCACCACGGTGGTGCTGCCGGACAAGCCGGCCGTGATCACCGTGCCTGAGACGGCGGTCGACTACACGCTGTACGGCGACTCCGTCTTTGTGATCACCGAGAAGAAGGAAGAGGACGGCAAGACCAGCCTCTCCGCGGTGCGCACCTTCGTGCAGACCGGCAGCCGGGTCGATGGCCGTGTCGAAATC